>Ga0315903_10006237_pt1 | contig 15291 bp, 22 predicted proteins | sample LakEriMetagenome_7_FD_203524 | JGI IMG/M metagenome (GOLD analysis project Ga0315903, IMG submission 203524) | Freshwater fungal communities from buoy surface, Lake Erie, Ohio, United States - Buoy 2 MA119 | ecosystem: Environmental > Aquatic > Freshwater > Lake | place: USA: Lake Erie, Ohio...
CCGGCTACAAGCGCGATGTCATGGACCTGCTCGGCATCTCCGAGCAGACCTACAAGACCTACCTCGACGCCGGGCTGCTAAAGCCCATCGCAGGCCGCGCCGGCAAGCGCCGCGTGTTTTCCCTCACAGCTATCATCAAAAAATTCGAGCTGTAATGATGGTTATGCCAACCAATAACTCGGGACTCGAAGTCGGCTACCTCGCTGGCAAGTTCGATGGCCGCATTGGTTGGCTGATCTCGCCTGATGGTTGGCGGAAACCACCGGCTTGGATGCCATACGCCCTCGACAACGGAGCTTATGGAGCATTCGTGAATGATCGCCCTTGGGACCCTGTAGCGTTTCTGCATTTGCTTGAAAAATCCAAGGTGGCGCACCGCCCTCTCTGGATCGTCTGTCCTGATGTGGTCGCCGATGCCGACGCCACACTAATTTCTTGGCAGGAGTGGGCGCCGCAAGTGCGAGCCGCCCGACCAAATACTCCATTGGCCCTCGCAGTCCAGGACGGCATGACCCCTCGCCATGTTCCCGCCGATGCCGAAGTAATTTTTGTTGGAGGAACGACCGAGTGGAAATGGCGCAACCTCCGCACATGGACTGACAATTTCCCGAATGTGCATGTCGGGCGGGTCAACTCGGAGCGCCTCCTCTGGATGGCGCACGAAGCCGGAGCGCAATCCTGCGACGGCACCGGGTGGCTGCGGGCCGGCGATGAACGGCTCGTGGAATTACGCCGCTACCTCTCCCAAAGCACAAACGGCGACAAGCGCCCGCAACTTCAATTTCTATGAATAAAAAACAACGCCTCAGCGCAAACTTCAAACTCTGGAAGGACTTCACATTTGAAGCCGCCCACCAACTCACCAAAGTGCCGGTCGGCCACCAATGCGGCCGACTCCACGGCCACAGCTACAAACTGCGAGTCCATTGCCAGGGCAAGCTCAACCCCGAGCGGGATTGGGTCGTCGATTACGCTGACATCGCTGGCGTTGTGCGGCCCGTTGTCCAAAAGCTCGACCACACATTTCTCAACGACTCGTTCGATTTTGAGACCACCGCCGAAAACCTCGCTTTTTGGCTTGGCCATGAAATCGCGCCAAAGCTCCCGCAGCTTTACGCCGTCGAACTTTTTGAAACACCAACCACATCAGTCATCTACGAAATATGATCACCATAAAAAAAACCATCCGCTACATGCAACCCGAGCGCCTCGACGAGGACGACATGCGCACCGCGCTGTGCATGCCCGGCACGAAGCCCCTCGTCGTGCTGGCGCTCCTGCAAAAGATCGATGATCACATCGAGGACGCCATTGAGCTCGTCCGCACCCTCCAGAGCGCGCAGAATCAAGGCACCATCGCGCACTGCGCCGGCGGCTTGGATGCGTTGAGCAATCTCCGCGCCGACCTGCTCCAGAGCATCGATGAGGCCAGCAAAGTAGGTTGATTTCGGTTGGTTTCGTTTAGTTGCGGTTGGTTTGGCCGCGACCCTCTTCCCCTCTTGCGCGCTGGGCCGCATAGGGAGCGCATCGAGTTTCTGCGCCCTCGTCCAAAAACGCTGACCCACTTGGTTGGAAACCATGACGCAAGAACAAACCGAACCACTGCTCAATCTCACCGATCTGGCCACAGAAATGGGGCTCACGCTCGACGCGATTGAGGAAACCACTCCGACAGACACCCAGGAGACCACCGAGGAGGCGCCAGACAATGAGGCCGCCACCGAGGAGATCACCGAGTCTGAATCGGAAGCCGATCTTTCACAGGAAAACGACTCGACCGAGGAGGAATCCTCAGCCGAAGACGACGACACCACCGAGGACGAAAAAACCGAGGAGGAAAAGCCCGCCGATCACACCGCCGAGAAGCTACTGAAGCGGATCGATAAGATCACCGCCAAGCGCCGCGAGGCCGAGGAGCGAGCCGAGACACTCGAGAGCGAAATTTCCGATCTCCGAGCCAAACTCGACGCCTCCACACCGGTGCAAATACTCCCCACCCCCAGCGACCCGCTCGCCGATGTGGAGACGCCGGATCAACTCGCCGAACGCATCGCCATCGCCAAGAAGGTCCGCAAATGGGCCATCGAAAATCTCGAAGGCGGCACGGTCACCAACGCAGCCGGCGAAGAGGTTTACCACGAGCCCGCCCAGGTCCGCCAATATCTCGCCAATGCAGACGAGGTGCTCACCGAGCACGCTCCCAAGCGCGAGAAATGGATCTCCGAGCGCCACGCCGTCCTCACCGAGGCCCGCACCGCGTATCCTGCGCTCTTCCAAGCCGGATCGCCCGAGCAAGCCATGTATAAAGAGACGCTCCGCGCCTATCCCTCGCTGAAAGGCTTGCCGAACCTCGAAATGATCGTCGGCGATGCCATCGAGGGCCAGAAGCTCCGCTTCGCCCGCCAGCAAATGGCCGCCAAAAAGTCCTCCGCCCCGTCCGAGTCGAAAACTCCTGCGAAAGCCTCGCCACCGCCCTCACCGGCCAAAGGTTCCAAAGTCCCTGCCAAAGACATCGAAACCCGCGACAGAGCCAAAGCACTCTTCTCGCGTGCATCAGCCCTTAAATCCGACGACATCGCCGCCTTCCTGGAAGGAGCGCTGTAGTCCCAACCAACCAAAATTATGCCCGCTACACTTATCACTTCCCAAACCGGCATCCGCCAAGACCTCAGCGATCTCATCGCGGTCGTCGATGCCAAATCCTGCCCCGTTGTTTCCACCGCGAAGAAGGGGTCCGAACCCATCAACCCAACCACGCAATGGCAAGCCGATGCGTTTAATTCGACCACGCTCCCTGCCGGAGTCCTCTCGAATACCGACATCGCTGCCAGCGATTACATCGACAACGCCGCGAACCGCGTAATCTTGAGCGCCCGCGTTCAGAAGTTCCGCGAAGTGCCTTCGGTGGACGATCTCGCGCAGAACATTTCTGAAGTTGCCGGCGTCGGCAAAAAGAAGGAAATGGCCCGTGCCGTCACGAAATCCCTCGAGCAAATCAAACGCTCGATGGAAGCTGCATTCTGCTCCGACCAAGAGTCCGCAGAGCAGTCCGGCGTGAATCCCTACAAGACCCGCGGTCTTGGTGCTTGGATCCAAAACGGAGCCCAGACCGACCTCCCCGTTGCTGCTGGCTACCGCACTCCGACAGCCTCCATCAACACCACCGTCACCGCTTCGCTCACCGAGACGAATGTTCAGGACTTGCTCCAGAGCATCTATCTCCAGACCGGCAAGGTGCAAACCTACAGCCTCATCGCCGGTCCGGCGTTGAAGCGTGCGTTCACCAACTTCACACGCACCCAGTTCGCGAGCACGAATGTCGCCGCCGCCATCCGCACTCTGAACAGCAATGCGGAAGACAAAAAATTCACCAACACGGTGGATATTTTTGAAGGTGATTTCGGCACTCTCGAGCTCATCCCATCGCTCTTCCTGGCTGCCGGCGGAACCAGCGCCGTCCAGCTCGCCCGCGGTTATGTCCTCGATATGGACATGATCGAGCTCCGCTACAACCGCAAGCCCCGCTTCCAGGAGCTTGAGGACCGTGGCGGTGGCCCTCGCGGCATCGTCGATGCGATCTGCGCCCTGTGCGTCAAGTCGCCTCTCGGCCTCGGCAAATTCTCTGCCACAGCCTAACCCGCGCGCCCGGCTCGGCGGCGATCCGACTCCCGCCGCCGAGCCCACGGGCTTGTGGAGTCACCCATTTTCCGCAGTTACAGAAAAAAACAAATTGTGGTTCACGACGCATCCGAACTCGAAGCCGATCTAGGCGACCTCGCTCCCTTTGTGACCGAGGAACTCCGCACCGGTTGGCACGCCAGCATGGTCAATGCCGAGATGCGCCAGCGCCGAATCAAGGCCGCCAGCGACCGCCTCGCCGATGCCCGCCGCACGGTCGAAGGCATCGGGCAGCACACCATGAGCGTCGATTACGACAGCTACATTTTCTGGAACCAGCAGCTCCCCGGTTGCTGGCGGGATAAAGGCTTCCGGGAGGAATTCGCCAAAGCGAATCCCCACACCCGCGTCCAATCCACCACCGCCCCAACCATCATCAATCCCGGCCTCGCCACCGCATGAAGTCTGCCGAAGTCTCTGAACTCATTGGCCTCGTCGAGCAGGCCGAGGTCGATGCCGCGACCTATTGGTCCCGCAAAAATCTCAACTACAACCTGCGCTACTGCCTGTGGGCCGGCCAGGATGAATCGGGCCGCAAAATCTCCTCCGTGCTCGGCAAGCCCGCGTTCCCGTGGGATGGCGCCAGCGACAGCAAAATCCGACTTGCGGACATGATCATCAACGAGCGCGTGCGGATGCTCAAAAACTCCTTCGCGAAATCCCGCATGTCGATCCTGCCGACCGAGAGCACCGACATGCAGGCCGGCCGCAAGGTCGAGACCGTTATCAAGTGGCTCCTCAATTCGCACTGCGCGGCCATGACCAAGCGCGAGATCGAGCTCGCCGCCAACATCCGTGAGACCTACGGCCTCGCCATCATGGGCGTCTTCTGGCGCCGCACGACTCGCAACGAAGTCCTCACCTTCCGCCTCGACTCGCTCCAGCAAACCTTCGCCGAGACCGGCGATCCGAATCTCGCCCTCATCATCGAGGCCATCCTCGATCCCACGCAGGAAGAGGCCGTCGCCCGCGAGATGGAGATGCTCCTCCCAGGCCAAGGCACCACCGCCAATGTCCGCCGCCTCCGCGAGCAAGGATTCTTTGAATACGACTCGCCCTACATTTTTGAAAACCTCCCCGATTGGCAGGCTTACGAGCCCTGGGAGGACATCATTTTCCCTCCAAGCACCTACGACCTCCAGCGCGCCCCATTTATCGCCTGCCGCGAGCTTCTCCGCGAGGACGAGCTCCGCGAGCGAGAGGTCACCGAGGACTACGACTCGAAGTGGATTGAAGAAGCGGTGAAACACAAAGGCGTCAGCGCCCGCAGCGGTCGGAACCACTACCGCGCCACCGATTCCATTTTACTCACCGACGACCGCGACCTCATCGAAGTCTGGCGCGTTTACCGCAAAAAGTGGAACGAGTCCCTCGGCGCCATGGAGGTGCTCTGCACCATCATCCATCCAAGCGTCGTAGACCGCGTTGCCAAGAGCGAGGCCATGAACTACGCGCACGGCCAATATCCATTTGTCGAGCTACCGCTGGAGCGCACCTCCCGCCCGCTCGTCGAGTCCCGAGGTGTTCCCGAGCTGCTTTCCACTCATCAGACGGAAATCAAAACGCAGCGCGACTACCGTAGTGATCGCGCCTCTCTGTCCATAATTCCACCCCTTCGCTGTCCGGCGAACAGGGGCAAACTCAACATCGTCCTCGGCCCTGCCGTGCAGCTCCCCGAGCGCCGGCCCGGCGAATTCCAATGGATGACGCCACCGCCATTCGATCAAGGCACGATTGAGATTGAGGCCGCCACCCGCCGCGATGTGGATGAGTATTTCGGCATCCCTCGCGCCGACCTCGCTCCCCAGCGGTCCGCGCTCGCCCAGCAAGACCTCGTGGATAGCTGGCTCTCCGATTGCTCCCTCATCCTCGGGCAGACCTTCCAACTCGCGCAGCAATACCTCGACGATGTCCAATTCGTAAGAATCGCCGGCGGCATGCCCATGCCCTTCCGCGCCTCCCGTCAGGAGATCCAAGGCAAGTTCGACATGCGCCTCGACTTCGACGCCCGCACCTTCGATTCCGAAGCCCTCCAGGTCAAAATCAAGGGCATGATCGAGCTCCTCCCGCTGGATGTCATGGGCGTCGTGGACCGCGTCGGCCTCGTCAAATTTCTTTTCAGCGCCATCGATCCGGGCATGGCCGAATTCCTCATCAAGGATGTCGAAGCCGCCTCCCAGCAGGAAATCGAAGACGAGCAGCTGCAATTCACCAAGATCGCCGCCGGCACCGAGCCTCAACTCAAGAGCGACGGCCAAAACGCCCAGCTCCGCCTGCAAACCCTGCAGCAGATCGTGCAGTCAAACCCGGCCGTGCAGCAACGATACGCTCAGGACGAGATTTTCAAATCCATGCTCGACGCCCGCATGCAGGCGTTTTCGTTCGCCCTCCAGCAGCAACAAAACGCCAAGATCGGCCGCGTCGGAGCCCAGCCCGCGCTTCAGAAAATGGCCCAGCAAGGAGGCCAGCCATGAAGACGACTCCTTACAAGACCGTCCGCGATGGCGTGCTCACCCGCATGGGCATTGACCCCGCCCAACCGCTTTTGCCCTCGCAGGGCTCGGCGCTGGCGGAATACCTCACCAGCGCCGCCACCTTCGCTTGGAATTTCGATGAGTGGCCCCAGATCACCCACACCGAGCAACGCATCGTGCTCGGCGAGGGCTTCACCGAAGGCGCATACACCTACGAAGCCGACTACCAAGGCACCGTCTCCTACATTGGCCGCGCTCCGCAGGGCTCGCTTTTCTCTGAGCCCGTCTGGCGCATCAAGCGCGTTACCACCACCGCCGATGGCCAAGTGCTCAATATCGACACCGCCCTCGATGTCGCGTGGGACTCCCGCACCAGCGCCACCTATGTGGAGGACTCGACCAACGACCCCTCCGACATCATTCCGTATTTCCCCCTGGTTGTTGCAGGCAAGCTGCCGATTGGCGAAGTCCTCGCCATTTACTCCGACGCCCCGAGCGACACGCGAATCACCCAGAGCTACGATTTTGTCACCACCGCCGACACTGTTTTTATCACCGACGAGCGATATGCGGGCGGCCCGGTGTATGTGAAATTTCAGCTCCCGGTCCCCAAATTCACCGCCACGGCCTACGCCGCCAACACCGCCTACGCCGCCGAGGATTTGGTTTACCACGCCCCGACCGGCGACTGCTACGAGGCTCTGCAAGCCACCACCGGCAACGCACCGACGAACGAGGAATACTGGCTCCGCCACCGCATCCCGACCTTCCTCGCCGACTACCTCAAGACCTCCGCCCTCGCCGAAACGCTCGCCGAGGATGGCCAGATGGATAAGAGCCAATTCCAACTCCTCCGCGCCGAGGGGCTGCTCCTCAAGCTCCGCGACGACATCTGGCTCCGCAAAGGCGAGGTCCGCCACTACTCCGCGAAATTCGACTTTCGATGAACGCCACCCCGATCCCAAAGCAACTCAGCGTATCGAGCGCCAAGACGCGCTTGACGGGCAACGGCACGCTCAAAACCTTTACCGTCTCGGGCCTCAAATCCTCCGACCCCAACCATGTCCTAGTCGCCATCAACGGCGTGATGCAAGAGCCCACCGTGGACTACCTCGTCAACCAAGGCGCAGGCACCATCACCTTCTCCACGCCCATCCCGAACAACGCCAAAATCGTCGTCGTCGCTTTCGGCCTCTACAGCATGGTCACCCAGCGCGACCCCGATCTTTACCTCCACTCCTTCGCCCTCAACACCGCAGGCACCTTCAGCTACTACGGCCTGCTCCTCAACTCCGACATCCCCGCCGTCGGCTCCCCCGCCGCCGTGGCCAAATGGATCATCACCCGCTCCGCACTCAGCACCAACGGCACCATCACAGCCACCGCCAAGGCGACCGATGTCGCGTGGACTAACCGGGAGACCGCCACTTACGCCTGATGACAACGATCACCGAGACAAATATCACTCAGCAGCTCGATCTCTCGCAGTTCACCATCGTGCTGCCGGAGGACTCGCTCGGCGTTGTCGAATACAGCTCCGCCGAAAATTTTCCCGGCGTCGGCAAGGACAAACGCCTCTACATCGCGCAAGATTCCGGCCTGCCATACCGCTGGAACGCCACTACCTACACCCCCGCCGCCGACCTCCCTACCACTTATTCCGACACCCCGCCTGCCCACCCCTACCAAGGCCAGCGGTGGACCACCCCTTTTGACCTCACAACCTACGAATGGTTCGCAGGAAGTTGGGTCGAAAAACCCAACAACAACTAAACACCACCTAATATCATGGCAGCTATCTCATTCCCGTCCTCACCGACTAACAACCAAGTCCACACCGTTGGCAGCAGAAGCTGGCAATACAACGGCACCGCATGGAAACTCGTCCCCCGCACCACCGATGCGGTCGTCGAGGGCAGTTCCAACCTCTACTTCACCAACGCCCGCGTCGCCTCGGCCCCAGCCGTCACCGGCTTGGAAAGCCGCGCCACCGCCATCGAGAGCGACATCACCGCTATCGAGTCCGCCGCCAGCACATTGGCCGGTCGTGTGACCACGGCAGAAGGCGGTCTTTCCTCGGAAATCACCCGCGCCACCGCAGCCGAAGCCGCCCTCGGCACTCGCATCGACAATGTCCTTGCCAACACCACCGCTGGCTCGCTCGATTCGTTGACAGAAGTCGTCACCGCCTTCCAAGCCGCCGACTCCTCGCTCAACGGTGCCATCACCAGCCTCGCTACCAGCGCCTCTTCCGGCCTCGCCGCCGAGACTTCGGCGCGTGAAGCAGCCGACTCGGCCTTGGATTCGCGCCTCGACACAGCCGAGAGCGACATCAATGCCATCGAGTCCGCCGCGACAACGCTTGCTGGCCGTGTGACTACTGCCGAAGGAACCCTCTCTGGCCATGTCGCCGCGACCAACAACCCGCACAGCGTCACCAAAGCCCAAGTCGGCCTCGGCAACGCAGACAATACCAGCGATGCGAACAAACCAGTCAGCAGCGCCGCCCAAACCGCCCTCGACGGCAAACAGATCAAGGATGTCGTCAGCGCCACCGCGCCTTCGCACACCGAAGGACTGCGCTGGGTCGATTCCAACGACATGACCGAATACCTCTCCTACAACGGAGCCTGGGTCGAACTCGACAAACAATAATCCCCACCCATGGCCGCCCTCGCGTTTCCATCCTCGCCGTCCCTTGACGACATTTTCACCTCCGGCAATCGGAGTTGGAAATGGACGGGATCGCGCTGGGCGGTCATCCCCGTTCTGGTTCCTCCCTCCCGCCTCTCCGGCGCGGGGGCGGAAACCGGAGACATTTTAGTCTATGACGGCAGCGCCTGGAGTCCCGTCCCCCTCACCGAGGGCGGATCCAACATCGCCCGCGCCGCATGGGCCTCCCCCTACCACTACTACGGATCCGCCGTTGCCGGCACCGCCGAAAGCGCCACCGGCTGGACAATCCACCGCATCACCACCGATGCGGATGGCACCGTCACCGCCTCCGCCACGGCCACCGGCGCATGGTCAAATCGCGCCTCACTTTCCTACACCTAAACCCAAAAATCCAAAAACCATGAACGCTACCAACCCCATCGAAATCAACGGAAAATCCCACGACAAATACTCGCTCAATTTGGCCATAACGGGCCGGTATCTGGGCGATGGTTCTTCAGACGCCAATGTCGCCATGCGCCTTGTGCCGAGCCGCATCGAAAACGGCGAAGTCATCACCGCAGACGAGGCCGCAATCGGCATCGTCCTCGGATCGCTGGCAGGTGCGGACGCCGCCACGCAGCAGGCCGTCGCCGCGATCCAAGCCGCTCTCCAAGCCTACATCTCCGCGAAAGGACTCTAATCATGGCCAACCGATTCGCCGTTGCCTCTGGCAACTTCAACGACACCGCAACATGGTCAACGACCGCCGCTGGATCGCCCGGCGCATCCGTTCCCGTCGCTGGCGACAATGCCATTGCCAACAACCGCACGGTGACAATCACCGCCAATGCGACTTGTGACAACCTCACCAACAGCACTACCTATGGTGGAACTGCCGGTGGGAGTTTTGTGCTTCAAAACGGAGTAACGCTTGCGGCAACAACAATTGTGGCAACCTCCTCCGTATCAGTTGTTCAATTCTCCCAAGCCTCACCGGCAAGCGCGACTCTTACCATTAGCGAAACGCTTCCTAGTGGAACCAATGCAGTTGTTACTAATTCAAATACAGGCACGCTGAATATAAACGCTTCTATTTTTAGAAATAACTTGAGCGGGTCATCTGCTGTTGGAATATTAAATTCCGGCGCAGGCATTGTAAATTTTACAGGCTTGTTGTCTCAAACCAGCGGGGCAAGCGCGTCAGTGATTAACAATTCCTCAGTTGGAACAATAAATGTAAACGGAACCAATGTAGGCCGAGCCATATCGAATGCATCGACTGGGACTATTGTATGGAATGGCGAATTAACTGCACTGAATGATTCCCCTGCAATAACATCAACCTCAGCAGGCAGCACCGTCAGGGCGAGCGGAAATTTTATTTTTTCCGCAAACGGCACAGTGCCAATTTATGCGCCGAAATTTATACTCGGCACCACGCCAACCGCCGCAAAAACTCAATACGCGCTCAACGGAACGGGAACCTATGTCAATATGTTCACCGCCGACAACACCGGCCTCGCTCCAGCGGTGACGGATGTCCGTTCTGGGGTTGTTTATGGATCGGCCACGGGCGTGCTGGCAGTGCCAGCCGCAAACTCGGTGGCTTTCGGGGTCCCCGTCGATAACACCACGGGCACGGCCGTGCTAACCCTCGCCAATGTCCAATCCGCGCTCACCGCGCAGGGACTCACCACCGCCCGGGCAGGGAATTTGGACAACCTCGATGCCACGGTGAGCAGCCGCCTCGCTCCAAGCGGCACGCTGGCCACGGTGACTACCCTTACCAACGCGCCGAGCGTGCCCTCCGCGAGCGCCATCGCTTCACAGGTGAGAACGGAGCTTTCGGTTGAGCTTGGGAGAGTGGACGCCGCCATCTCAACCCGTGCGACCCCGGCCAACATCCCGACCTCAGACATCACGGCCATCAAAAATAAGACAGACCTGTTGAACACGACGCGATTGGCACAGGTTTCGACCACCGAAATCGTTGGAAATCTTTTAGCCCAAGCGAATAGCTAACCATGGCCAACGAACTGAACATCTCCCTGGCACAAAGCCAGACCGGCTTGAGCGTCACCGGCCAGCTCTACCAAAACGGCATCGCCAGCGGCACCGCCATTTCGCTGACCGAGGTAGGGAGCACCGCGTATTACACCGGCCACATGGCCGGGGCCGCAGGCGATTACCAAATCCTTTTCCGCGCCGCCGGGGAGAATGTCGGCTCGGGCTCGATCCGGTGGGACGGCTCTGCCGAAATCCTCCCCGCCACCGGAGGCAGCATCCCCAGTGCCACCGGCATCGCCGCCTCCGTCCGCACCGAGCTTTCGCCCGAGCTGGCCAAAGTCTCGGCCCTCAACACCACCCGACTCGCACAGGTCAGCACGGTCGAGACGACCGGAGCCCAAATCGCCGCCGCGCTCTCGTAGAGCCATGGAACAAGCCATCCTCGAAACCATCAGCCACGCCGCAAAGCAAGACCAGACCTGGCACCTCGTGGCGCTTGTGTTTATCGGCATCGTCGCCGTGAGCGTGCTCTTTCGTTGGTTCACGGCGCGCTTGGAACGAGTCGAAAACAAGATGGATCACCAGAGCTCGGAATTCATCCACCACCTCAAGACCGCCAACCAAGAAATGCTCACCGTCATTTCGCAAAACCAACAAACCACAACGAGGGCCATCCACCTGATGGATCGGCTCGAAACCAAACTCGACAAAATATGATCAACCTCCTCGCTCAACTCAAACAGCCATCCACCTTTCGCGGCCTCGCCCTGATCCTCGCCCTGGTCGGAGTAAAAATTTCCCCCCAAATGACCGACAGCATCGCTGCGGCCACCGTGGCGGTGCTCGGTCTCATCGAGATCGTTCGCAACGAGCGCAAATGAGCCCAGCAAAAATCGCCGCCTCCGCATTGCTCCTCGGCTGGCTCCTGATCGCCAGCGCGTTTCTCACCGGCTGCGAAACCCTCGGGGTCTCGCTCGAGACAGACTACGGGCGGTTCAGCTACACCCTCCCCGAAATCCCCGCACTGAAAGATAAATAATGCTCCCCGCCGCCCGCCCACAACAAGCGAAGTCCAAAACGCAAGCCTTGCTGACCAAAGCCCGAGTGGCCGATGAGGTCGCGCTGGTGGGCATTCGAGGCTACTACCGCGACTCGATGGGCGAGGTAGGCAAGAACGACCGGGGCATTTACGACGACGCCATTTTCCTCATTAGCCCAAACGCCTACGCCACATTCAACGCCAACACCGATCCGAGCGTGAAGCGCCAAGGCATCGCCGTCCTCAAGCCCGGCGTGCATCGCTACCGCAAAGGCAAACACGGCCTCAGCAAGCCCGGCGGCGGCTACCCCGCCCTCCGCCCCGCCAACCCCGCCGAAAGCCTCCCTGTGACCCGCGACGGCCAAGGCGACTCGATGGGCATCGCCATCAATATCCACAAGGGCGGCTACCGCACCACCAGCAGCGAAGGCTGCCAGACGATCTACCCTGCGCAGTGGGAGGCTTTCGTTTCCCTGGTCTATTCCGAAATGGACCGCGCCGGTCAGAAGACCATTCCCTATCTACTCACGGAGGAATTGGCATGAGCCGCAAAACCAAAACCTCCCCACCCAAAGCCCGCGAAGCCGTGTTGCTCCAAGTCCGCCAGCTCCTCGCCGAGCATTTCGACTGCGGCATCTGCGTGGTGAGTTGGGAAGACGAAGGCACCACCTACGACATGGATTTCAAATTCGGCAATTCCTACGCCGCAAAATCTCTCGCCCGCGACGCTGAGGAAATTCTGTGGCCTATCGAAGAAGAAGAAACCGAAGACGAAGAGGAGGAAGAAGCATGAGCAAAACATCCTGGTCATCCATCGCCCGCGAGCAAGCCGACAAATCCCACAAAGCCGAAGTCGATGCCCTCAAAGCCAAGCTCGCCCAATACGCCGCCAGCGTCGAGTCGCTCGAAAAGCAACTCGGCATCGCCCTCAGCCTCGGCAAAACCCGCATCCGCCCTCATCCGCTCTCCGTCTCGATGAACGACAAAGCCGAAGCCGTCGCCATCGCTATGGCCTCCGACTGGCATGTCGAAGAAACGGTCGAAGCCACCAGCGTCAACGGCCTCAACGAATACCGGCTGCCCATCGCCAAGACCCGCATCGAGAAATTTTTCTCCACCATCGCCCGCCTCACCGAGATCGAGCGCCACGGAGCCAAGATCGACGACCTGGTTTTGTGGTTGGGAGGCGACTTGATGACGGGGATGATCCACGAGGAACTCGCCGAATCGAACAGCAAGACCCCCACGCAAGTCATCCTGTGGCTCCAAGACCGCATCGCGGACGGTCTCGCCACGCTCAAGCCCCACTTCAAGCGAATCCTCATCCCCACCAGCTACGGCAACCACGGCAGAACCACCGTGAAACCCCGCCACGCCACCGGAGCCGCGCACAGCTACGAGTGGCTTCTCTACCGGATCCTCGAAGGTCGATTCCACGACGACCAGCAAATCGAATGGCAGATCGCCGACAGCTATTTCAATTTCATGACGGTCTATGACCGCCGCCTCCGCTTCCACCACGGCGACGGGCTCAAATTTCAAGGCGGCATCGGGGGCCTTACCATCCCAACCGAAAAGGCAATTGCTAGCTGGAATAAGAGCCCGAACCGAGCTGACCTTGATCTCTTTGGCCACTGGCACCAATACCAGCAATCCCGCCACTGGCTCTGCAACGGCAGCCTCATCGGCTACAACGCCTACGCGCTATCCATCAAAGCCTCCTTCGAGCCCCCCACGCAGACCTACTTCCTCCTCGACAAGAAACGCGGACGCACCATGACCGCCCCTATTTACCTATGAGCAACTGGAAATCCCTCGCCCGCAAAACCAACTCGCTCCCGCCCGGCTGGAGCACCGCCGAAGACATCAGCGCCGACCTCGATTGCGAGCCCAACGAAGTCCCCAAAATCCTCGCCAGCGCCATCCGCGACGGCCTCGTCGAAAAGCAAACCTTCCCCCACTGGCAACCCGGCAGCCGCCAACTCCTCTACCAAACCGGCTACCGCCAACTCACCGGCAAGCCCCAAGCCAAAACCAAAGAGCCAACCGCCCGCGCCATCCCCGGCATCCCCGCACACCTCCTCGACCGTGTGACGCAAACCTGCCTCCGATACCGCGACCGCCGACCCAGCCAAATCGCCGACCTGTGCCGCTGGAGCGGCGAGCCCCGCCTCAAAGCCCCCGCCATCCGCGCCCTACTTGACACGCTCACCCCATAATTAACCTACATGCCCGACGACGCCACAATCACCGAAGGAGATGCCGGATTTCTCGGCATGGCGTCGCGTCTCAACCCCCTCCAGCTCCAGCCTGGCATGTGCCAACTCGTCGAAAACATGCGTTTGGATCGAGGCGTGGCGCAAACCCGCAAGGGCGCGAAGCGCTTGGCGGAATCCATCGGCAACATCGGTGAGGCGCTCACGCTCCCGTTCCAACTCGCGCCGGATAAATCCATTTCCTCTATAACTCGCGGCGGCGTGGGCAACCTCACGGCCACAGTCACTCTTACCGCGCACGGGTATGCAACCGGCGACTTTGTGAACATTCGCGGAGCCGACCAATCGCAATACAACGGGAACTTCTACATCACCGTCACCGGCGCAAATACCTTCACCTACACGCTGCCAGCCGACCCCGGCATCTCGGCCGGATCAGTCGGGTTGGTCGTTGGAAATGTGGTGACTTTTTCCGATTTGCCAACCCCGTCGAACTTGTCTGCAAGCACCAGTTATTTAATTTCCTCCACCCCTTCCTCGACGACTTTTTATATTTCCGATATAAACGGAAATAGCATTAGCGTTGACAACTCATCAATCACGCCAGGAGTGACCAAGGTTAATTTTTCCACCGGGTTTTCCTACACACTGGCTTCGTTGGTTTCCGGCTTGATGACAATTTCGGGAACATCGCTCATAGCCAATCGCGGCCCTGTCATTCAAAACACCTACATCGGCGGCATCATCGGCGCTGGCATTTACAGCTCCCCGCGCCTGGACAATAGCAACGAATACATCGTCCTTGCCGGTCCCAACGCCTGCTACCTGTGGCGAAACGGAGCAGCGCTGCAAACCATTTCCTACCCCACCACCGACACCATTGTGGCAGGTGACGACATCGAGATCATCCAAGCCTTCGACAAACTATACCTCCTGCGCACTCGGGAGGAGTCGCTCATCCGCTTGCAAACGCTCACGCAGACGAGCGGCACGGCCACGGCCACCACGCTGGGAGCGCATCCCTACCAGACCGGCGAGGTGGTGCGTATCGGCGGGGCAGGGGAGGCAGGCTACTTGGCGGATTTCCAAGTGACCCGCATCAGCTCGACGCAATTTTCCTTCACCGTTCCCTCAGCGACCGCCGCATCGGCCAGCGGTCAAATCATCGCCCAACGCGTGCAGCCTGCCCTGGTATGGGATGGAGTGCTGGCCAATGGAT
>Ga0315903_10006242_pt1 | contig 15283 bp, 15 predicted proteins | sample LakEriMetagenome_7_FD_203524 | JGI IMG/M metagenome (GOLD analysis project Ga0315903, IMG submission 203524) | Freshwater fungal communities from buoy surface, Lake Erie, Ohio, United States - Buoy 2 MA119 | ecosystem: Environmental > Aquatic > Freshwater > Lake | place: USA: Lake Erie, Ohio...
ATGTTTCCAAACAAAATATTGATTGTGATCATAGAGTGAGTTTGTTTTGGTTGAATTTTTTCTTTGCTTTTTTAACAACTGGGTTCTTGGTGTCTGTAAGCCCATTTGTGGCAAAGTATTACCATAATCCTGAGTTGGAGATATTAATCGAACTTCTTTCAACAACTCTTGTTTTAGGGGCACTTGGGCAACAATTGAAAATTTCAGCTGAAAAATCATTAGTATTTAAACCAGTTGCAATTATTGAAATTTTTACAACTTTAATAGGTTTAGTAATTTGTGTTTCTTTAGTTTCTTCAGGGCATGATGTCTATTCTATCGTTATTGGATCAATTATTAGTTCTTTTTTATCTACGCTATTGATTTGGATATTTCTCTCTGATGGGTTTGTCTTGAGGCGCCACTTTTCTTTCAGTGATGTGAAACCATTTTTGAATTTCGGCATTTTCTCCGTTGGCTCAGCGGTCTTAGGTTATTTATCTAGATCACTTGATGTGCTGGTGGGAGGGCATTATCTATCAGCAAGTCAGCTAGGACTGTACAGTGTCCCAAGAAATCTATCATTGCAAATTCAGTTTATTGTTAATCCAATAATTTCAAGAGTAGGTTTTCCTTTGATTGCAAAATCCCAGTCAAACAAAGATCTAGTCAAAGTTATTTATCTTAAAACAATGAACATGACATCATCCATTAATGCACCAATTTATGTGGGGATATTCTTTTTTAGCGATCATGTTGTAAACATTTTATTTGGTCCTAACTGGATTGAGTCTTCTAATTTGATGAAATTGTTAGCTGCCTGGGGAGCAATTAGATCGACTGGAAATCCAGTGGGAAGCCTTGCTGAAGGGATGGGGCGTGCTGATTTAGAATTTAAGTGGACATTTTTTTGCTTATTTTTTTTTTCAGTGGGTACATGGATCGGTGCGACTGGAGGAGCTAATGGAATTGCGTTATCGCAGCTATTGTTAATTAGTTTCTTAGTGATACCTAATTGGTTTTTTTTAGTTAAACCTTTATGCGGAGCTAACTTTTATGAGTACATCGTTATAACTTTCAGGCCCTTCTTGCTCGCAATAGCTGCAACTTTTCTATCTTCATTACTATTGCAGGGTGCAAAGTTTTCTTGGGCTATTTTTGTAATCGAGTTTCTTTTAGGATTTTTGTTTTACCTTGTTTTTAGTTTTAAATTTAACAAGGATTGGTTCTACTCAATGATAGAGTTAGTCAATAGATCTTATGATAGAAAATAAATAATAATGCATGCGCCAATAGTACTTTTTGTTTTTAACAGACCAAAGCATACGAAGAAAACAATTGATGCTTTATCAAGAAATTATTTTGCACTAGATAGTGATTTGATTATTTATTCGGATGCTCCACGTGCAATCTCCGATGTTGAAAACGTTCTTGCAGTTAGGAGTATTATTACATCAGTAAGTGGTTTTAAATCGGTTGTTGTTGTTGAGAGAACGTCAAATTATGGACTAGCAACCAATATTATTGATGGTGTTACATCGATTGTTAAAAGATTTGGCAGGGTTATAGTTCTAGAAGATGACATTGTTACCTCGCCCTATTTTTTAACATATATGAATGATGCGCTTGACCTTTTTGAAAAAGATGAGCGTGTAATTAGTATTCATGGATATGTTTATCCCACAAAGGAAAAATTGCCTGAGGCCTTTTTTCTTAGGGGGGCTGACTGTTGGGGTTGGGCAACATGGGAAAGAGGATGGAGTTTGTTTAATCCGGATGGGATATTCTTACTAAGGGAGTTGGAAAGTAGAAAGCTAATTAAAAACTTTGATTTTAATGGGGCTTATTCGTTTTCTAGAATGTTAAAAGACCAAATTAAAGGTAAAAATGATTCATGGGCAGTAAGGTGGTACGCATCGGCGTTTTTGGCTAATAAATTAACCCTATATCCCGGAAGAAGTTTGGTGCATAACATAGGTAACGACAGTACAGGAAGCCACTGTGGGTCCACCTCTATTTGGGATGTTTCATTGTCCAGCACTCATATTGATTTATTTGACCTTGATGTAGTTAAATCGGATAAAGCTTATAAAGCTTTCGAGCAGAATTTTCGGATTGCTAACAGCTTTAAAACTAGATTGCTTAATAAAATTAAATTGGTATTTGCCAAGTCGAAAAATGACTAAATGGTTGATATGTTTTTATAGATCACAAATGTTCTTTCCAAATTTTTTTGGTTTGATCATCAACCCTTTTTATTTTGCCCGAGCGGGTCTAGCTAAATCGATATCTAACTTTTCTCAAGTTTTAAGGGGGCGATTGCTCGATGTAGGCTGCGGTTCAAAGCCTTACAGAAAATTATTTACAGTTGATGAGTACATTGGTTTAGATATTGACTCCGAAAATTCGAGAAATTTACAAGTAGCGGATTTATTTTACGATGGAAAGGTATTTCCGATACTTTCATGCTCATTCGATTCAGTGTTGTGTAATCAAGTGCTTGAGCATGTATTCAATCCCGATGAGTTTTTGAGTGAAATTCGTAGAGTGCTGAAACCTAATGGCAAGTTACTGCTAACAGTGCCGTTTGTGTGGGATGAGCATGAGCAACCATATGATTATGCTAGATACTCTAGTTTTGGTCTTAAATCCCTATTAGAAAAAAATGGTTTTTATGTTTTAGAGCATGAAAAAATTGGCGCCGATGTAACAATTATTTTTCAGTTGATTAACGCATATATTTTTAAAGTGATTCAAAACTGGCCTCGTTTAATCAGATTGTTTTTAACGGTTTCATTAATAGCATTGTTTAATATTTTGGGCTTGATTTTAGGTTGGCTACTACCAAAAAATGAAGATTTATTCCTAGATCAAATCATACTCGTGGAGAAGCGCTAAATTGATTAGCTATAAAAATAGAAAAGTTCTCATCACAGGCGGTTTGGGTTTTATCGGCTCAAATTTAGCTCGTGCGCTTGTTGCTCAAGGGGCAGAGGTCACACTTGTAGATAGTCTTAACCCACTATATGGGGGTAATATATTTAACATTGAGGATATTCGTGACAAAGTGACGGTGAATGTTAATGACGTGCGTGACCCTTTTGCAATGTCTTATTTGCTCGACGGCAAGGATTATCTATTTAACCTAGCCGGGCAAACTAGCCACATGGATTCAATGAATGATCCGCAAACAGATTTAGATATTAATGCGAATGCTCAACTTTCGATTCTTGAGGCCTGCCGTAAAGTTAATCCCACAATAAAAATTGTGTTTGCAAGCACTCGTCAATTATACGGTAAGCCAGATTATCTCCCTGTGGATGAGAAGCATCCAATTCGACCTGTAGATGTGAATGGTATCAATAAGCTGGCAGGTGAGTGGTATCACCTTCTTTATAACAATATTTATGGAATACGTGCTTGCGCATTAAGGCTTACCAATACCTATGGTCCGGGTATGCGTGTTAAAGATGCAAGACAAACTTTTCTGGGTATTTGGCTTCGTCTTTTAATTGAAGGCAAACCTATACAAATTTTTGGTGATGGATTGCAACTTCGTGATTTCAACTATGTTGACGATTGTGTTAATGCGCTTTTAATTGCAGGTGCTAGCGATGAATCAAATGGTAAGGTATATAACTTGGGTAGTTTTGAAATAATTGGACTCAAAGACCTGGCTGAACTTATGGCGCATATAGAATCTAGTAGCAATTACGAACTTGTGCCATTTCCTCCTGAGCGCAAAGTAATAGATATTGGCGATTACTACAGTGATTTTAATTTAATTAAGAGCGAGTTAGGTTGGGAACCAAAAATTAATCTGAAAGAAGGACTAAAAAGAACTTTAGAGTTTTATAAAACTAACCGTCAGCATTATTGGAGTGATTAAAATGAGGGTATTCATATTTAGCGCCCTTACTTTGAGGCTTAGGAATATTAAATGATTTTGATGAATGATTTTAATGCTGAGCCTGCTGAACTTCGTAAGGCCATGCTTGACGCTGCAAAGCGAGTAATTGACTCAGGATGGTATGTGCTTGGTAATGAAGTCATTAACTTCGAAAAGCAGTGGGCAGAATTGTGCGGTATGAATTATGCTGTTGGTTTAGGTAATGGCATGGATGCAATTGAAATTGCATTACGTTCACTTGAAATTGGCCCTGGCGATGAAGTGATTACAACATCGATGACTGCATTTGCAACAGTACTAGCAATTTTGCGAGCTGGAGCTACCCCAGTATTAGCAGATATTGAAGATGAAACAGCCTTGCTCTCAAAAAAGAGTGTGTTGCGTTGTATTTCTTCTAAAACTAAAGCAATGGTTTTAGTTCATCTTTATGGGCAAGTGTGCGATATGTCGAATTGGCAGAAGCTCTGCGCCGATAACAATATATATTTAATTGAAGATTGTGCTCAATCTCATTTGGCAGAATTAAATGGTAAGTTTGCTGGTAGTTTCGGTGATGCTGGAGCTTATAGTTTTTATCCAACAAAAAATCTTGGTGCGATTGGTGATGCGGGAGCATTAGTTACTAATAATGAGGCTATTGCAGAGCGCGCATCTAAATTGCGTAATTATGGACAAAGCGTTAGATATCATCATCCTGAATTAGGAATGAATAGTCGCCTTGATGAAATTCATGCTGCTATGCTATCAGAAAGACTGAAATGGTTAGTTTCTTTTACTGAGCGCAGAAGAGAAATTGCTGATCAATATCGAGCTGGTATATACAATAATAAGATTTCCCTATTATCTGTGCCTCAAGAAAGATCTGCACACGCTTACCACCTTTTTGTTGTTAAAACATCAGAGCGTGATGCGTTGCAAAAACACCTACAAAAAAATGATGTGCAATCTCTCATTCACTATCCTATACCGATTCATCATCAAGACTCATGTAGGGGTATAAAAATTGATCCTAAGGGCTTGATTGAAAGCGAACTTCATGCGACCCAGTGTTTGTCGATTCCATGTCACCCACATATGACTAATACTGATGTTGAACAAGTGATTAATTCAATTAATAGCTTTGGAATTTAATAAATGGAACATTACGTAACCCTTTTTGATAGTCTATTTTTACCTCAAGGACTTGCGCTTCATAACTCAATGGAGCGTCATATAAAAAATTATCAATTGTGGATTTTGTGTGTAGATGATGAAGTTTTTGAAGTTTTAACAAAATTAAATCTAATAAATGTAAGGTTGTTGCAGCTGAGTAAACTCGAAACTAAAGAGCTGCTCAAGATAAAACTAGAAAGAACTAGGGGCGAATATTGCTGGACATTAACACCTTTCGCGCTAAGATTTGTTTTTGAAGCTGATCAGTCAGTAGCTAGGGTTACTTATCTGGATGCTGATTTATGGTTCCGTAAAAATCCCATACCCATTTTTGATGAATTAAATCATTCTGGAAAAGACGTGCTAATTACTGATCATGGGTATGCACCTGAATACGATCAATCTGCTACTTCAGGCCAATATTGCGTACAATTTATTACGTTTAGCAAGGTGGGTGGTGAAATTGTCCGTAAATGGTGGGAAGAAAAGTGTATCGAATGGTGTTACGCCAGATGTGAAGATGGAAAGTTTGGCGACCAAAAGTATCTTGATACTTGGCCCGAAATTTTTTCCAAGCAAGTTCATGTACTAGCTAATAGTTCTATTATGCTAGCTCCATGGAATGCGAAACGATTTCCGTATGGACCTGCTATATTTTATCATTTTCATGGTTTACGATTAAACAAAACGAAACTGATAATGTTTGATGGGTATTACATACCAAAAGTTACATATAAGTATGTTTATGTCCCATATTTATCAGATCTAAAAACTTCAATAAATTTATTAAGCCAAATAGGGTGGGAGTGCCCTGCACAAGGAAATAGAAAATGTATAAAAACAAAAGCCATTCTTTTAATAAAAAAAATAATTAACAGTACATTTAAAAATTTCACATACAAAGAAATTAGATTGAAGATTTGATATATATGTCGATACTAACAATAATTTTTATATTAAATATTTTTTTTCTGATTCTATTTACAATTAAAAAAGATTCAAATAAGCCAATTCAATTTTTTTATTACTTGATTTTAATTTTATTTTTAATGGCAAGTCAATTTGATTTATCAACAAATACTGGATATTTTTCAGCAGAACAAGAGGGACATGCAAACGAAGCTAGTAATTATATTTACGGAGAATGTAGTGAAAGTTGGAGCATTTTTGAAGTATTCAAATCTCTTTCAATGTATCTAGCTTGTAAGACAAAGTTAGAATGGCTCTTTGATGTTATTTATAGATTATTATTTGTTTTTATTTCAATTTATACATTAAGTCAGATAAAAAAGTTAAAAAATACCCTTAAAGAAATTAACTTGTATAGAAATGTATTTGCAGCCTTATCTATTGCAATTATACCTTCTATTATATATGGGGGACCAAGGCAAGGAGTGGCTTCTTTAATTCTAATAACTTCATTTATTGCATACAAAGAGAATTTTATTAGAGGCTTATTTTTCTCTGTTGTGTCTTCTTCAGCGCACTCAATAGGGTTTATGAATCCTTTATTGCTTATTGCAATGAAGATAAACTCTAAATTTTCTAAATTAAATTTGTTAAATATATCGATCAGTTTATTGCGATTAATAATATTCTCGTCAATCGTAATTTTATTAATTTATTTTCTCGGGAAAGATTTTTTAAGTGGAGAAAGTAAATATTTATTCAATAAAAATACAGAGGTATATAAGTTAATGGGCAATGGTAATGTAATCGATTTTTATGGCATACCAAGATCATTTTTTTTTATACCTTTATTATTTATTTTAGAAATGCTATTTTTTAATAAGGAAGAATTAGTTCTAAGTAGGCTTGAAGGAGCCTCTCTCTTTTTCTTTTTTTTAATGATTATGTTTCTTGCTCTTTCTTTTGTATCAGTTCAGGTTACCGGAAGAGTTATAGGTTATTGTAATCCATTATTTACTTATATTTTAACGACAAGCTTAATTGCTAATAAAAATCTCGTGAAAAAATTAACCGGACTTATTGTGTTGCTAGCATTTAGTACCCATTCATTTTTTGATCAGTACCAAATAAGCACTCACAAATTACATGATTTTCTCGGGTTGCCATACATATTTTCACATTTTGAAATATACTTTAAATAAAAAATGAAAGAGCTTATTATTCAATTGGCTCACGGAGGATTGGGCGATCATCTCTTTTTTTCTCATATTCCAAGAATTGCGAAGGAATCGGGAAGATTTGATAAAGTTTTCTTTTCAAAAAAATCATTAGTTCGATCTCAAGCAATAGTTGATTTAGTTTGGATGTCTAATCCATATATTGACGGTATTACGAGCGAGAGTGGAAAAAAGTTAGAGCTAAAAATGCAATCCCAGGGTAATCTGCTAGACCAGATAATGTTAGCATTTGATTTAGATGATGGCTGTCGTTTTCATGAGCCTGAATTATATATTGAAACTATTCAAAAAAATGAGTTTAAAAACCTAACTGTATATGATCCAAATTATATTTCATACATTGGTTCAATAAATAAATATAAACTAGAAAGTTTAATTTATGAAAATTCTGTTGATGCTCAACTGATGTTTTTAGGTAGAGGGTTTCCTGTAAAAAGTTTATTGCCGATAATTTCTACAAATTCATTGTTTGAATACTGCAATTTAATAAAATCTGTGAAAACATTTATGTGCTTTACATCTGGATCAGCAACGCTTGCTTCAGCATTAAAAGTCCCTGCAGTTGCAATGTTTGGTAATGGCCAAAATAAAATTTTTCATCACTCTAAATCTCTTAAATATCTTGATGTCGGAGACTACAGTTTTTCTGGGAATATTCAGAGTTATATGTTGAAGTTCTCAAATCGCATAAGGTTTTTTTCTGATCGTATTATGAAATAAAAAAATGTTATCGCTATCTATCATTACAATTACAAAGAACGATGAAAAAGGTTTCTACAAAACTCTATCGTCAATTCCGTCAAAATATAGAAATCGGTTTGAATATATTGTCATTAATGGTGGCTTACCACTAAATAAAAAATCGTTAAATGGAAAAGTTGATTTTTATTTAGAGGAACATGATTCTGGAATATCAGAAGCATTTAATAAAGGCATAAATTTGGCTAAAGGTAGATACATTTTACTTTTAAATTCTGGAGATACCCTTATCTCAGATAATATTCTTCGTCTAGCTATTGATAATCTATCAAATAATGAAAATATTATTTGTTATGGTGTTCATAACAAAAAAACAGGCTTTAATATACCAAGTTTCAAAGATAGTTTAGATAAAATTCCTCACCAAGGGATGTTAGTTGCAAAAGAAGTTTATAAAAAAATAGGCGGCTATTCAAATTCTTTTAAATTGCGAATGGACTACGAGTTTGTAAGGCGTGCCTTTAATAAAAAAATTAATTTTATTTATATGGGCGAAATACTAAGTGTTTACGATAAAGGAGGGATTAGTAGTATTTTAGCAAATAGACAATTATTTTATCGTGAAGCTGTTTGTATTGATATTTTATATAATACTTATCCCTCGTTTCAAAATTTAATTCGCTTCATTTATTGGTCTTTTAAAAATTACTTTCAATCAAATAAAAATTAATACATTATTATGCATATTGTAATCCGTTTAGCAGGGGGGTTAGGAAATCAACTTTTTCAGTTAGCATGTGCAAATAAAATTGCAAATATATCATTGTGCGAGAAAAAAAAAATAAAAATTGATATTAGTTATTTATCCAAATACTCTCAAAAAAGAGATTTTGATGCTAATTTTCTCCTTGAGATATTTCCTAATTTAAAAATTGGTAAATTGTCATTTATTGAGAAATTTTTTTCTAAATTAAGAATTGCTAGGTTTATAGATAGTGAGTTTGGTAATTATGCACTAATTTCAAGTACAAATACTTTACGCAATCTGAATGGTAAAAAAATCAAATTTGTTTTTTTAGACGGATACTTCCAAGATCCTTATGTCATTTTTCCTGAAACCGAAAGATTGAAAATATTCAACTTTCTCAATGTAAAGCATCAAAAATTAATTAATTTAATTTTAAAAAAACAGAATTCAGTTGCTGTCCACATTCGTCGAGGTGATTACGTTCAATCCAAGATTTTCAGATTAATACCACTTGATTTTTATCATCAAGCGATTAATTTGATCTCAAGTCCATATAATCTTTTCATTTTTTCTGACGATAAAGAAATTGCCGCCTTGCTTGCAGTAAAGTATGGAGGACTTGATTGTTCCTCCCTTGGCCTTAGTTTGGAGGAAGAGTTTTCTCTCTTAGCGTCATGTAATCACTATATTATTGCAAACAGTACGTTTTCATGGTGGGCAGCAGTACTTGGGCAGAGAAACAATGGGAGAATTATTGCGCCGTCAAATTGGTATCGCAACCAAAAAAGCAACAAAGATAATATATTGTTGTTATCTAACTTTGAGCTAATAAATGCCTAAAAAAGCGCTTGCTGATTTTCCCCTGGTAAGTGTTATTACTCCTAATTTTAACGGTTATAAATTTATTAAAAGAGCAATTGAAAGTGTTAAATTGCAAAATTTTAATTGTGAACATATTGTCATTGATGATTGCTCGACAGATCAAAGCTGGCATTTATTGAAAACACAAGCAAAAAAATATAAATGGTTGAAAATATACCAATTGAGTAATAATTGTGGACCCATTATCGCTAGAAATAAAGCATTAGAAATTGCTAGGGGTAGATTTGTTGCCTTTCTAGATGTTGATGATATTTGGCTACCACATAAACTAGAAACACAAATTAAATTTATGATTGATAAAGATTGTGCATTAAGTTTTTCTGATTATCGATTCATTTCTGAAGACGGAACATTTATTGGGCGTCGTTTAAAGGGGTTTAGTAAAATTGGTTGGCATCTACATCACATGACTAGATATCTTGGTTGCTTAACAATCATTGTAGATAGAAAAAAAATTCCTAATTTCTATATGCCGGATATAAATGTTAATTATTTTGCTGAAGATTTTCTTACATGGTCTAGATGTATTTTAACTGTTGGATCTGCTTTCCGTTGTCCGCATGATTTGGCCCGCTACAGCTTGGTTAGTTCATCTCGATCATCTAATAGTTTTATAACTGCTAAATCAGTTTGGAAGTTATATCGTAATATTGAGAAAATTCATCTTATTCCTTCGCTTATTTATTACATCTCTTATGCGCTAAATGTTTTATGGAAGAAAATTTGGTATAAGCCATATTTAATGAGATATTTAGTTGACTCAAATTTCAGTTGGTCAATTTTATATGAGGATAAAAAAAATAAATGAATTATTCTGTTATTGGTGGTAGCGGCTTTATTGGAACTGTATTATGTAAAAATTTCAATAAACGTTCTATGAATTTTAGGGTTGTAGATAAGAGAGTAAGCCAAACATTTCCAAGTAAATATATTTATGCAGATGTTAGATCAGTCAATAATTTAAATCATGCAATATATGATAATGATGTAATAATTAATTTAGCAGCCGAGCACAGGGATAATATCAACCCAAAAAACTTATATGACCAGGTTAACGTTTCAGGGGCAATAAATATTTGTAATATTGCACGAATAAAGAATTGTAAAAAAATTATTTTCACTAGTTCTGTTGCTGTTTATGGCTTCGCTAAAATTGGTACAAATGAAAACGGTATTATTAAGCCTTTTAGTGATTATGGTCGAACAAAGTGGGAGGCAGAGCAAGCTTATAAAGCTTGGCAAATGGAAGACCCTAAAAATAGAACATTGGTGATTATAAGGCCCACCGTTGTTTTTGGAGAGCGCAATCGTGGAAATGTATTTAATCTTCTTAAGCAAATTGCTTCAGGTAATTTTTTTATGATAGGAAGCGGCCAAAATAGAAAATCAATGGCTTATGTTGAAAATGTCGCGGCCTTTATTGAGTATTCATTGAATTTTAAACCTGGCTTGCATATCTACAATTATGTTGATAAGCCTGACTTTACAATGAATGCTCTAGTCAATCGTGTTTATAAAATTTTAGGCCGCTCCAATAATATTAGATGTAGATTACCTTATATTTTTGGGTTAATAATTGGAAAACTCTTTGATTTTATTAGTTTTATTACTGGCAAAAAATTTCCAATTAGCACTATTCGTATAAAAAAATTCTGTACTAATTCTGTTTATGCATCTGCTGTTCCAACAACAGGGTTTAAACCTCCAGTAGGTTTACTAAAGGCCATTGAGCGAACAGTTAAATATGAGTTTATAGAAAAAAAGCATAAAGAAGAGCCTATTTTTTTCACAGAATAGTCTAAGAGCATTAAAAAACCCTAATTTTGCTGAACTTGATGATCTAAATTAACTTGTACGTTTAATTTCTAAAAAAAGACTTACCATAAAGCTCAATATACCCCCTAAAAATAGCCCTAAAAGCAATCCTAATTTTTCTGATGGAAAGCTTTTTCGTTCAATAGTGATAGGTAACGCCTCACCTGCATCTTTTGTTTGTTCTGAAGAAAGCTCTGTTTTAATTTGATTGATTTGATCGAGAAATGCTTGAATGTCAGAAGCATTATTATTAGCGATATTGTGATAAAACATATCTGATGCAACTCGCTGATTAGTTGTTTTTAAATTTTTAATTTGTTCGCTATTCAGTTGTTCGCGAAATTGTTGCGCAAATTTTAATTTATCTTCAATATGACTTAGCTGATTTTTTTTGGATTCAATTAAAGGGACTGCAATTTTTCTCTCGCTTGTATTTATATCGTTTATCATATGATTGAAGCATTCATGAATCGTCTCTTTATTTGAGTTATTCATTGAAAGCTCAATCAGATACCCGTCTTTAGTAATGGATGCTTTGACAATACCAGACATTTCATAATCAATATCCTTATCCTTATCCTTATCCTTATCCTTATCCTTATCCTTATAAAACATTGGATTACAAGCTAGAAAAGTTTCTTTAGAATAAAAAGAATTCATATTGAGTTTGGTTAAAGTAATTTTAGGATCAACGACTGCCACTCCCGCGACTTTAGCAGGTGATATTAAGACAGAGCCGCCATATATTGGGGGAGCGAATTTTCCGTAAAGATAACCTAGGATGCCACCCAAAATGATAAAAAAAAGTATTCTTTTGAAGTGAGTTTTAAGGAATTGGATGATATCTAAGAGCGATATTTCATCATCAAAAGGCGTTTGATTCTTTGGGGCTACGGGAGATGCCATAAAATATCCTATTCATAAAAATATAGAACAATTATAAATAGTTTTTTTAACTAAAGACGACAAACTAATATTTAAATTTAGTCTTTCAACTTTTAAAAAAAGCTTAAAGAATTAACCCCCGATATGATTGGTACCCCGTGCTTTGGCTAAAATGACTTGTCGTTGTCGTTCCGTTAAGCTCTTTAATTTGTCTTCGGTGTGTGTGTTGTAGCAATGAGGACATGAAATCCCTGGAGTATATTGTTCACTTTTCATGTCATCTTGAGATAAGGGATAGCGACACGCATAACACTGATCATAATCACCCTTTTCTAATCCATGTTTGATCGCAACACGTTGATCAAAGACAAAGCATTCGCCTTGCCATAGGCTTTCTTCTGGTTTAACTTCTTCTAAATATTTAAGAATGCCACCTTCCAAGTGATACACCTCATCAAAGCCTTCCGACATCATATAAGAGGATGCTTTTTCACAGCGAATACCGCCGGTACAGAACATCGCGATCTTCTTATGTTTCTTTGGATCGAAATGTGTTTTCACAAACTCAGGAAACTCCCGAAATGTTTGAGTTTCTGGATTAATTGCATTTTTGAATGTACCAATCGCATATTCATAATCATTGCGTGTATCAATCAATACCACTTCAGGATCTGAAATAATCTTATTCCAGTCTTGAGGCTTGACATATTTGCCCACCATTTTAGTAGGTGACACACCAGGCACTCCTAAAGTCACAATCTCTTTTTTGAGTTTGACTTTCATGCGGTAGAAGGGATGCTTATCTGACCACGATTCTTTGTGACCAAGGCCTTTAAAGTTACCTTCAAAAAGCGGATCATTTTTTAGATATTCAAGTAGTTCAAGAATGGATTTTTCAGGGCCGGCTACTGTGCCGTTGATACCTTCACTTGCTAAAAGAAGCGTACCCTTGATATCACGTGATAGACAAAACTGTAACAAGGGTTCACGTAAGCTTTCAAAGTGAGGGAGACTCACAAAGTGGTACATCGCAGTGGTGAGGTAAGTGTGTTGCATTGCTAATTGTTATTTATTAATGCTCTCAAAAATGTTATTTTATCAGTCTTTTCAACGTTTTTTAAATCTTACGGAGTGCATAACAAATGGCCATTGAACAAACCTTATCCATTATTAAACCTGATGCAGTTAAAAAGAATGTGATTGGTCAAATCTATTCACGTTTTGAGAATGCAGGTTTAAAAATTATCAAAGCTAAAATGACGCACTTAACCCAAGCTGAGGCTGAAGGCTTTTATGCGGTGCACAAGGACCGCCCTTTCTTTAACGATTTAGTGAAATTTATGATTTCAGGCCCTGTGATGATCCAAGCTTTAGAAGGTGAGAATGCCGTTTTAAAACACCGTGATCTAATGGGTGCCACGAACCCTAAAGAGGCAGCACCCGGAACCATCCGTGCTGATTTTGCGGAGAGTATTGATGCCAATGCCGTGCATGGTTCTGATTCGCTCGACAACGCAAAAATCGAAATCAAATACTTCTTTGGTTAATTTTTAAATGATTAACTTGCTCGATTTGGACTACGAGCACCTTGTTTCTTTTGTAGGAAGCTTTGGTGAAAAGCCTTATAGAGCCCGTCAGTTAATGCATTGGATTTATAAAGAAAATATCATTCATTTCAATGAGATGACAGATATTTCTAAAGTATTTCGAGATGTATTAAAAGAGAAGTCTACCATCCAATTACCAAGTGTCATGAGTGATGCGATGTCCGATGATGGCACACGTAAATGGCTATTTGATGTGGGGGGTAATAATGGGATTGAAACCGTTTTTATTCCAGAAGACGATCGAGGCACTTTATGCATTTCCTCTCAAGTCGGATGCGCGCTTGAGTGTACGTTTTGCTCAACCGGCCGCCAAGGCTTTAATCGCAATTTAACAACCGCTGAAATTATTGGCCAGCTATGGCTCGCCAATTTTTATATCAGACAACAAGAAGGCTATAACGTACTCCCAAATTCGGAACGCATTATCAGTAATGTCGTCATGATGGGCATGGGCGAACCTCTGGCTAACTATGACAATGTAGTAAGTGCTATGAAACTGATGTTAGATGATAGAGCCTATGGGTTAAGTCGCCGTCGCGTTACACTTTCTACTAGTGGTTTAGTCAACGCTATGGATCGCTTAAAAGAAGATTGTCCGGTAGCGCTTGCAGTCTCGCTTCATGCATCGAACGATAAATTAAGAGACGAAATTGTGCCTATCAATAAAAAATTTCCGATAAAAGAGCTCATGGCAGGATGTCAGCGTTATTTAGAAAAAGCACCGAGAGATTTTGTGACGTTTGAATATGTGATGTTAGATGGCATTAATGATTCGATAGAGGATGCCAAAGCTTTACTTAAAATCGTAAAAGATGTGCCATGTAAATTTAATTTGATCCCTTTTAATCCATTTCCTAATAGCGGCTATAAGTGTTCTTCCAATGAACAAGTGAGACGATTCAAAGAAGTCCTCATGAATCAAAATTATATTGTGACGGTCCGAAAAACGAGGGGCGATGATATTGATGCTGCTTGTGGACAACTTGCAGGGCAAGTCAAAGACAAAACCACAAGATCTTTAAAAAGAATGAATTTAATTCAATAACTAATTGAATATACCAAGGATTATTTTATGTTAAAAAATTTTTTTAATATTAAAGCATGGGGTCTTTTGCAATATGAGATTGCGTCATTGGTAATTTTATTATTTTTTTTACCGAGCTTCGAAGCACCTAAACATCTGTTCTTGATAATTTATGTTGTTTTAAATCTAATCAGGCAATTTAAAGACGGAAGTCTGTTAAAAACTAATAGAAGTGATCTTGTTTTTTTGTTTTTAATCGCCTCTCTTTTTTTAAGCACTATTTTTTCTACTTTCTCAGGCGAAGAATGGCGAGGCTTAAGATCTAACTTACCCATTTTAGTTTTTGGATGGATCATAGCTCGGTCAAATTATAAGAAGAAAACACTTGAAATTTTATTCGCGGTATCTATTTTAAGTTTTTTACCTACTTTTATA
>Ga0315903_10006244_pt1 | contig 15280 bp, 12 predicted proteins | sample LakEriMetagenome_7_FD_203524 | JGI IMG/M metagenome (GOLD analysis project Ga0315903, IMG submission 203524) | Freshwater fungal communities from buoy surface, Lake Erie, Ohio, United States - Buoy 2 MA119 | ecosystem: Environmental > Aquatic > Freshwater > Lake | place: USA: Lake Erie, Ohio...
GCAAGTTATGCAGTCAGCTGGAATACTTATGCAATCCGAAAAAATCCGCGGCGCCTCGCGTCTCAGTCGCTTCGCTCCTTCGCGCTCGGCCGCCAGTCCCGTTGCCGACAGACCCTATATGCGCAGGACTCCCCCCTTCGCGGGGCGCTCACTTCGTTCGCGGAACATTCGCACGCTCACAAGTTCGCGGCTCATTCACAAACCCGCGAACCGCTACGCTCTCGCTCAACCGGGGGTCTGCCTCCCCACCACGCTATATGTAACTATATTACCGTCCCTGTACATAGATGTATTTGGGGTGGGGTTTGTTGTGTTGCTTTTTATTTTCTTTGATGGACACTTTTTGCTCTTGAAGGGGTACCCGTGGTGTTAACGCTTGTGACATCGTTTATGTTTGCACAGCGACGGTCTTTGGCCTCCCCCCACGCTTTACAACATTTAAGTTGAAGGTGGCCGTTGCCAAATGCTTTTAGCCGACACCTAGAGTCTTGTTCTCATTCTTGACCTCGTACGTATCACCGTCAGGTGGCGTTTGTGACAGGGGAGGTCGGTCCCCGTTTCCGGCCACGTTTCCCTTTCCTGGCCTATCTGTCATTTACATCCAGGGTCTAGGGCTTGCTCCACCGCTTTGCGGTTTGTCAGGTTGTGTGTTGACTGTACTACTTGTTGCGTTCTTTTCGCAACTGTGCTTGCCATTTTTCTGCTTGGCGTGCTGCGTCACGGAGTAGTGCTTCGTCTGACAGTTCTCGTTTTGCTTTCAAATCTTTACGTTTGATGACACTGTTTGTGTATCCGAGTCTTCCTGTCATGAGTTAATTATACAGGAGAAAGTGCCGGGCCGATGCAAGGAGGACGGCACGAAAGGAGAATGCCCACCGACCCGGCGCTAGTATGTTATCAACATGAGTAAAGGTAAACGCAATATTGCGCCAGAGGACCGCGCACGTTTTTGGCAGTGTGTGAATGCTGGCATGACCACTAAAGAGGCTTCTCACATGGCTGGCATCTCTTATGAGACTGGCAAGAAGTGGGTGGTTAAGCAGAGAACGTTGGCTGCCGAGTTAAAGGAAGCAAAGTTAACGGATGCCAAAACAGGTGTTGGAGGGATTCAACGTGACAAAATTAAAGAAACAATCGCTTCGGAAGATTTGCTGCCCCCCGTCCTACCGGTCGATCGCTTATCAGAACGGGCTCGTCGTGGCCTTGACGATTTCGACTTCTTCCGCCGTGTGTACCTTGGGAGGGTACCATCCCCCTGGCAGGTTGACGCTGCATACAAGATTGTCGAGTTTCTCGAATCAGACGAAAAAGAGTTCCTGGTCCTGAACTGTCCGCCTGGTGCGGGTAAGTCCACCCTGTTTCATGATGTTGCAGTGTGGGTGATCGTGCGTAACCGTGCGATCCGTGTGATGATTGGGTCCGTGTCGCAGACGTTGGCTAAGCAATACAGCCGCCGTATCCGTGAGACGCTTGAACGTCCTGTTCCGTTGCAGCCCGACCCAGAAATGGTGCGTCGTGGCCTCGCTCTCAATGCGGAATCTTGTGTATCGTTGGACTATGGACGGTTTAAACCAGCAATCCAAGGAGCATTGTGGCGAGCAGAAGAGTTCATCGTTGAACAGCAAAGCACCGGTGGACTCGACAACAAAGAGCCAACCGTCTCTGCGTACGGTATTGACTCAGAATTTATTGGACACCGTGCCGACCTTGTTCTATTTGACGATGTGGCTTCGCCAGAAAACGCGAAAGAATCCGCGGCACGAGACAAACTCTTAGAACGTTGGGACTCCATGGCGGAGGCCCGTGTTGATCCAGGTGGTGTGCTGGCTGTTATCGGTCAGCGTCTCGGCCCTGGCGATATTTACGCACACTGTTTATCGAAAGTAACCTACGACGACTTTGGTGACGACTACGACGGCAGCGACCAAACTTCACAGGCTGTGGACGAACCTGTGAAGAAGCAGAAATACCACCACCTCGTATACAAAGCGTATTACGAAGAGTTGGATGATGGGCCTGCTTCACGCACAACAAAGGCTGCGGCATGGCCGGATGGTCCACTTTTAGACCCATTCCGCCTCTCTTGGAAAGATTTGTCGTACATTCGACACTCAAACCCACAGAAGTTCCAGGTTGTATACCAACAAGAAGACATGGAACAGGGCAACTACCTGATCGAACGCGTGTGGGCAACCGGTGGTGTCGGCCCAGATGGTGTTCTTTACCCTGGGTGCGTGGACAAAGACCGCCGACCTGGGTACATTCCACCTGGATTACGCAGACCAATCATCTCCATAGCAACCGTTGACCCGTCCCCAACCCAGTTTTGGGCCGTGCAATGGTGGCTATACCAGCCAGAAACCAACCTCCGATACCTCATCGATGCAGAAAGATGCAAACTAACCGCCGAAGAACTCCTTGGCTACTCCGTAGGTAGTGGCGAATACTCCGGCATCATGGAGCAATGGCAAGAACGCAGCGAAGACATGGGTTATCCAATAACCCACTGGATCGTAGAGGTCAACGCGGCGCAAAGATTTCTTTTGGCGCACGATTTCGTGCGCCGATGGCAAGCATTATGGGGTGTCAATGTGATACCGCACACAACTAGCCGTAACAAACTCGACGAAAACCTTGGCGTTGAAGCACTACTACCACCTTTGTGGCGCACCGGACAGGTCAGATTGCCAACAATGAGCGACAATTGGAAGACACTGGCGTTCATAGACGAGATGACATCTTGGACGCGCGACAAGAAGCGCGGCACCGACTTGGTGATGGCGCATTGGTTCGCAGAACTACACATGCCGAAGTTGACACCACTAGGCAGACCACCACGGATGTGGCGACCAAGTTGGCTTTTGCAGTAATCTGGCGGTGCCTATGTGTATTATGGGCACCGTAGGTTGTCCAGGAACGGTTGCATGATTACAGTCGAAGAAATACATGCTCTTTACAAGCAGCGTCGCGCCGCACAGGGTCCAGTGTTGGACCAGATGCGCAAAGTTCGAGAACTTGCCAACGGCGACACCATTATTCCACTCAACGAACTTGACAGGTCGGCCAAAACTTCCGTAGCAAACCTGCTTGTGACAGGCCTCGACCAAACATCGATGCGTATTGCTTCAACTTTCCCAACTCCTTACTTCCCACCTTTGACAGAAGGTAAAGAAAAGTCCAAGGAACTAGCCAACACCCGCCGCAAAGCCATGCAGTCCATGTGGGACCACAACCGCTTGAAGATCAAGATGCGTCGCCGTGCCCGCCACCTGCTTGCTTACTCAACCGCACCAGTTGTTATTAAGCCAGACTTCAAAACAATGATGCCTGTCTGGTCTGTGCGTAATCCGTTAGACACTTACCCCGCACCGATGGAGGACCCAGACAACCCAGTCCCGTTGGATTGCATCTTTTCGTACCGCAAACCACTCAAGTGGCTGTTACACAACTATGGTCACGCAGTAGACGGCAAACTTCGCCTCGGCCGCATCGACCACGACAACATGTACACCATTCTGGAGTATGTCTGCGCTAACGAAGTTGTCCTTTGCGCTGTTGGTGCAGCCGACGAAGACGGGCTTGACCCCGTTGAGCGTTGGGGCGCAAGCGTTGTAGAACTCGAACGGGTACAAAACCGTGCCGAAGTTCCCCTTGCCGTCATCCCGCAGCGCATTACCCTAGATAAACCACGCGGTCAGTTCGATGGCCTACTTGGTATGTACTACACCCGCGCACGTCTCCAAGCACTAACCGAAATTGCCATTGAGCGCGGCATCTTCCCAGACGAATACCTAGTTGCCCGTCCTGGTGACAACCCAGAGATCATTCAAATTGCAGATGGCAAGACCGGTCAGTTGGGTCTTGTTAAGGGTGGCGACATCCAGCAGTTGAACACAGCCCCCGGTTACAAAACCGACATGGCTTTGGACCGCCTCGAACGCCAAGAGCGTCTTGAAGGTGTTATCCCTGCAGAGTTTGGTGGAGAATCTGGCACCAACATCCGTACTGGTCGCCGTGGTGAAAACATTCTTGCAGCCACCGTGGACTTCCGCGTCCAGGAATCACAGGCAATCTTTGAGTCGTCTCTTGTTGAAGAGGACAAGATTGCGATTGCCTTGGAAAAGGCCTACTGGGGCAACAAGTCTAAGTCCTTTCTGGTTACTGGGCGCGCTAACGTCAGCAAAGTTGATTACATCCCAAACAAAATTTGGGAAACAGACTTTCACTATGTTTCATATCCCGCGTCAGGCAGTGACGTCAACAGCCTTATCGTTGGCATTGGACAGCGTTTAGGTATTGGCACCATGTCAAAGGAATCAGCCCGCGAGGTTGACCCATTGATTTCTGATCCAGAACTTGAAGCGGACCGCATTACGGCAGAGGGTATTGAGGCGGCTTTGCTATCCAGTATTCAGCAACAGGCAGCCAACCCGCAGGGCCCATACCAGCCAGATGACCTTGCTTACTTGGTGAAGTTGGTGAAAGAACAAAACGTTCCGCTATATGATGCAGTAGAACGCACAAACCGTCGCGCGCAAGAACGCCAAGCAACCCCAGCCCAGCAACCAGAGATGACTGCTCCAGGCATGGAAGGCATGTTGCCACCAGAAGCAATGCCTGGCTTGGCAGCACCCGGCATGGGCGCAGAACAACCAATGCCTGCAGGACCACCTGCTGGTGGCCCGCCGGAATTGGGAGCATTGTTGTCACAACTAAGAGGAGCGTAAATGGCAGCCAAAGGAAACCGTAAAGACATGAATAGTCCAGCAGCAAAGATCGCCAAAAGTGCAGCAAAAGGGCAAACATACGGTGAAGCAAAACAACAGATGGACGCCCAGGCCGCAGTGCCGATGGGCGCTTCTCCTACGGGCACACCCCAAACAGCGGTACCACAGGGTCCACTTCCAGGACGTCTTGGTGCTTTTAACAGACCAACAGAAGCACCACTTGAACCGCTTACCGCTGGGGCAAGTTTTGGACCAGGCGCAACGCCAGTGCAAGCCGGTATGCCTTTTAGGCCAGGCTCTATGGATTCCGCTATCGCTGAACTTCGAGCGCTTTACCAACTCTATCCGTCCGATTCGTTGGGCGCGCTCCTGGAGTCCTACTACCGCGGCGGTATCTGATGGCTGAAAGTTTTTTGTCTGACTGGACAAACGGCGTCAATCGTGAAGAAATCCTGAAGAAGTCGGCTAACGCATACAGTTTTGAAAACTACGCCAAAACCTACCTGTCTTCCGATGTGGCTTGGCGTGCTGGTCAAATTTATGCCGCAGCCCCATGGATCAAAGCCGACACAATTCTCACATTAGCCAAAGGCGGAGCATCTCCGTCCGCGGTTGACACAGTTGCGGAACTTGAGGCATACCAACGCCTTCAAGAAGAAAAGAACAAACGCAACAAGAGTTGGTGGGAACGCAACATCTATGACAAGGTAAAGACCGCTTCTCGCTGGGGCCAAGCAGCAATGCAGTTCCTACCAGAACTTGGCATGAACTTTGCATCTGACTTGATGGACGAATCCGAAGGTGGGTTTTGGGACACAGATTCCGCTAGTGGGTGGTTTGCATCAACAAGCCTTGGAACAATGGCTGGAAACTCGCGCAAATCAGGTGACGGATGGTTTATCGGGGGCGAAGCAAAAACAATTCAAGAAGAACGCGCCCGCGATTATCGCGGTACAATTGCTGGCACGAATAGTGCCTTCACGCTTGGGCGTGGTTTGGGCAGTATATTTTTTGCTCCCGGCTCTAAGCCCTACAACATCCTTTCGGGAATTGTAGATGGTGGAGTATCTATTGTTTTGGACCCAGTAGGAAAACTTTTTGGTGGAGCAAAGGGATTAACGCGGTCGTTCCAAAGAGGCGCGACCTCCATGCCAAACATTTCGCAAGAAACGGCAACACTTGCTGCACGCGTAGCAACAGGATTGGCCGATGCCAAAACAATTGCCGCATGGAATGCAAGTGGTGTTAATAGATGGCTTCAGCAGTCACGTTATGCAGAACGGTTAGCAAACTTCTTGGCAGAAACAAAGTCGCCATCAAAAATTATGGCTGCTTTTAAAGACAAGATTCCACCAGAGGTTGCATTAGCACTATCAAAAATGGACGATCCAGACCAGGTTCGTGCAGCAATTGCCGCACTCGGATCACCACTTGGCCTTGTTGATGGAATCGGAGATGATGCAATCAGAGCATTCAATCTGGACCCATCAATGAAGATAGGTTCTTTAAGCGACATCAAAGTTGCTCGCCGCAACTTAATAGGAAACGGCATAGAGGGAGCATCTCAGCGCCTATTTAACGCTTCCTGGCGTGAAGTTATGCCCGGTGCAACGACTTGGCACAAATGGATGGAAACCAAAGTGGGAAGAAACTTCCTGCTTGTTAATGGTTCGTCTGCTCAACGCGCGTCCGCCGTTGACAACCTACGTCGCTATTTAGACACAATTGCCAATGACATCAGCGACGACAATTGGAACAGCATTTTTGATGACATCATTGAACGCGGCGACCTCGACCAAGACCTGATAGATGAATTCTTTACCGTAGACGCAGACGGAGTTCGTGTTCCAAAAGCAAAAGACGCACAGGCACTGAAAGACATTTTTATGGACTTTGCGGTTTCTGCGTATTCAAAACCATACGGAACACAAGATGCGGTCAAAGCAACATCAACAATTTTTAACTCAATGATTGCGGGGGTCTTAAGGGCCAATGGGGTCAAGGGTGAGGTTATTAGCGAAACCCTCAAAAACGTTAATGACGCAACAACCAGATTCAGGCGTTACTTTATTGAACGAGCCGTTTCCGGGGACGACCCCGGACTCATGCAACGCCTGATTGATTCAGGAATGGTTGACGAAGAAGCCCTGCTCAAAATACTGGATGGGGCGCGCCCCGGCGCAACAATTGACGACCTCAAAATTTTGAGTCCACTTGACCTTTCCGACCTACTCAACACCACCATTGCATTACCTGATTTCAGGACAATACGCAGACTTTCAGCAAACCGAATGTGGAGACGGACAGCACAAAGAGTTTATGTGACATCTTCTGGAAAATTGCGTGGGCCAATTCAACTTGTGGACAAACTCCAGAATGACTACTGGAAGCAAATTGCGCTCATGACGGGCGGGTACATTATGCGAAACGTCCTTGACGGACAGGTTCGCATGGGGCTTCGTGGGGAAGTTGCGGGAATTTTCAATGGACCATTCCGTTTTATCGGTTGGGCAATGAACAAACGTGGTCCTGGGAACATTGTTGGTCAAGCATTTGACTACGACACACTCGTCGAAACGTCGGATGACGTACTCGAAAACACTTCTTTGAAGTACTACATGGACACTCAAGAAACGGCAGGTGGTCGCCATCTTGCGGACGTAGAAGAAACCCTAAACGATGTGGTGCGCACTGGAGATGTGGGGATAGCCCAGCGCGCATACGAGCCACAACTTCACACGCAAGCGATTGCGGACCAGATGGGCCGCGGCAGAAGTGCAATGACATTGCGGTTAATCGTTGAGGGAAAAACCACAGCCGAAATCGTCGATATTTTAATGAGCAGGGCCCCAGGGTCGGAGGCAGCGCTAAACGCATTAAAGAGCGCGCACCGCGATGGTTTCTGGGCGTCTGCCCCAGGAATCAAGCACCGTTTTAAGATTCGATTTAAACCAGGTTGGGAAAACGACCCACAACTTACCCGCGATTATCTTACGGCGCTTATTGATGGCAACTATCGTCAGCGTGTCAGTTGGTTGCTTAAGCCAGAAAATGAAGATTTGCGCTTTGCATTCTTGAATAACCGCGCCCCACGCGGAGCCGCAGATCAAATGGTGGTTACCAACGTTGATGGGACCAGGCTAAATGAGGGTTGGGACATCGTTGAAGGACCAGGTTCTTTTGGAAGAACTGATGAAGTTGATGTCGGTTCTTTGCTTTACGAAGAAGAATCAGGGAAAAATCTTCTAGTTACTTCAAAGACTGTAGTAAATGGCGAAACAGTTATTGATTACCGAGAAGTTTCTGACTATGCCATGTTCGTGGATGACCCAAATCTACCGGCCTCCGATGAACTGAAGCGCCTAATTGATAATTCCGCCGACGAAGGTTACATACCTGACACAGAGGTTTATTTCAAGAGAGCAGAAGTTGACCCTGGGGAAGCAGAATGGATGAAGAAAGTTGGCGACTGGTGGTTTAATCAGGTTGTTGGCAAACGATTCATGCGTCGCTTGGAAAAAAACCCGTTCTGGCGTCAGTACTACTACAAGCACGTAGCAGAAAACATAGACCTTCTTTCACCAGAAGAAGCACAAAAACTCATTTCCAACATTGAAACCGCTGCCGCCAAGGTGGGTATGTCGCCCGCACAGTACGTTGGCGGGGGTCCACTTGCTCGTTTTAAGGCAAAAATTGGCAGTTGGGAAATAAGCATCGGTGACAAACGGTGGAAAGAAATTGAATCAGCGGTGTATGGAAGGGAAGCCCGACTCCTGGATGAAGGCGCGCCAGGCGCAATTGACAAGGTAGACGAAGAGGTGGGCAACTTGATGAACACGCTCGATGACCTTGATGGCGCCAAGGATGAAATAGAAAGCACTATTGCCAAACTTGAAAAAGAGTATGACGACCTCGTGCAGGCCCAAGGGAACACGGGTTTGTTTGCCACGGGACCAGAGGCCGACGATATTAGTGCAAGACTAAAAGAAGCAAGAATCGAAAAAGCAAAACTGGAAGCACAAATCCTAGACACAACCGACGAATTGTTCAATGCCCGTCGCTTCACAACAGCAGCAACCGGAACAGTAGACCAATTAGATGAGTTCGCTGGATACATGGCAACCCAAGACATGAAACGTAAGTTCTATGACGGTGTTGACAAAAATAACTTTGCTGATGCAATGCGTGTTATTGCGCCATTTGGTGCAGCATGGGGCAAGATTCTGAACGACAACGTACGCCTGCTTGTGACTGATCCATCTGCTGCACGCCGCGCGCAAAGAACATTTGTGGCCCTGGAAGAAGCCGACCCCATGAATACGGGGCACGGATTTTTCTACAAGAATCCAATCAACGGACAATTATCGTTTGCGTTCCCGTTGTCCGGAGAAATCTCTTGGCTAGTGACTAAAGCAATTACCGGCGAGGGTACGTACGCCCAACTAACCGCCCCAGTAAAACAGTTGTCGCTTGGCTATTCGTTTATCCCAGCACTTGGCCCCGTTGCAACAATTGCCGCAAACTCCCTGTTTGATTTTATTGGCAACCCATCCTGGACCGATGAAATAACACAGATTTTCATGCCTTACGGTCGCGGCGGTGGAATCAGTGGGGTTATAGGGAGCATGGGGCCTTTTGCTTTTGTTAAGAAAACAGTGGACGCAATCATCGCTAATCCAAACAAAACAAACACCATTTTTGCGACAACGTTTATGGAGACGGTAAGGGCCTACTCAACAACGGGCAAGTATGACCTTTCTACGGACGAAGGGAAAGACCAGTTATTGGAAGATGCTAAGGATGCCGCCCGTGTTTTGACCGCGATGAGGGCCGCGTCACAGTTCATTGGCCCAACCGCTGGCAGTATTGAATTTACTGTTGATACCAAACAGGGCGACATGTACGCCGGAATGTTGGCAAAAGAGTTCTATAAACTCCAGGCAGAAAACTATGACACCGCAGTGGAGAAGTTTGTAGATACCTACGGCGAGGACGTAATACTCTACATGTCCTCAAAGAGTAAGGCCGTTGTCAGGGGCATTGAACCAACGGACCAGTTTGTTGCATGGCAACGAGAAAACCAAGGGTTCTTAAATAGTAATGCAAATGTTGGGTCTTACTTTGCCCCTGGCGGAGACGATTTTTCTTTTGCAGCATGGGACCGAATGATACGAAGCGGCCAATTCAAACGTCAAACAGCGCGAGAAATGATCGACGATGCTCAGTACAAGATTGCGTCTGCCAAGTTCAGGTATGCCCGTTCGAAGGTTGGTTCTTATCCAGACAAAAATCAGAGCGCTTGGTTGCGTGAGTACCGCGAGAAACTAAACGCCGAATACCCAGGCTTCCCAAGGGTTGCGCAATTTATGGTCGGTGAATTTGACGAAGTAATCGATGACCTCAAGAAAGCAGTCCAACACAAATCCGTAAAGAACACGGAAATTGCAAAGGCCATTTCTGAATATCTTGACCGACGCGACCAGGCGCTTCAGTCACTTAAAGACATGGGACTTGCCGGCACCACTCAAAGCATGAGAGCCGAAGCAGCAATACCCACGCGAGCCTGGCTTGCTAGCATTGCGTATGAAATAATCAAAGATGTTCCAGAGTTTGGAAGAATTTTTGACAGAGAATTAGCAGCAGAGGTTGAAAACTGATGGTAGCCATAAGAATTGAAGATTTTTCAGACGAGGTGGGCAGTCCACCATCAGGCGGGCAAGATATTGGTGCTGGTCTTGGCCCCAGTTACCCATACCCAGTACGAAAAGTAGTCATTGATTCAGGCCAACTAGGTGGTGGGCCGGGTTATGACGACTTCTACTTTGGGGATCTTGAAGAAATTCCCGGAACAAGCACCCTTCCGGCACCGTTTACAAAAAATGTCAGGCTTCCATTTTTGCCCAGCATTGGCGCACAACAAACAGGCGTATACGTTGGCCCTGGTCTTGTTGATAAAAACAACAAAATCGTTCGAATGCAATACGATGAAACGAGCGACAGCGAAGTCCGCACCTATTTGTCGCAGTTTGCAACCCCGTCAGAACTTTCTGCTTTCCTCAGAAACCTTGAAGTAAAAGGCTTTTACGAGTATGGCCAACCTGGAAACGGTTATACAAATGCTGATACGGCTGCCGTAAAGATGTTTTTTGTGGCAGCAAACTCTTTTGGTCGAACAGGAGACATTGCTTTACAAATTCTGAACACCTACTACCCCAATGTCAATAGTGGGAGTATGGGCTCTGGCGGGCGCAGAATGCAGTACACCTCTAATGAGGACCTTGCATCAATCTATAGACAGGTAACTCAAGGCAAACTTGGCCGAGCCCCCAAAGATGAAGATGTCCAACGCTTTGTGGAGGCGTACCACGCCATAGAGCGCCAGGCTCAGAGTGGTGGCACGCAAAACCCAATGGCTGCGGAAACATTGGCAGGAACCCAAGTCGAAGAGCGGTACGGCGCAGAAGAGGCAGCCGTAGGATTTACCAACCTTGGCGAAGTAATGAAGACCTTAATTAGGGGGCAATAACCATGATTCTTGGCTGGGAGCAGATCGTTCGTAATCAACTTGGCTCATATGCCTGGTTGCTAGACGACATAGACCGGGACAAGTTTCCCGACACTTTTAAGGTTCTCCAAGATGCGGTTGAGCAGCGCTGGTATGAAAGCAACACGGGCCTTCAGCGTTTTGCTGCCGCAATGCAGGCTACGTCATTCTTTGAACAAATTCAAAACAACAAAGTGGTTCAGCAGATCGAGGATGCCATTGGTGTGGCGGGCCTGCGAGAAGACCGCTTTGGCGCACTCATTGGCAAGATAGTCAATTATGGATTGACGGGGGAAGAACTCAAAAGAGAGGCATACGCTGAAGCGTTTAGGCGCAACAATAACGGGAACTACGTTAACCCAGCGATTGCCGAAAGGATTCGCAACACAACGACCTACAAACAGTACGAGGCCGTTGGTCGTGCCTATTTCTCCAAGGTGCCAGATAGGCAGATTGAAAAAGTTTTAAGCGGCCAGATGACAATCGAAGACCTGAACAGTTCTCAACGCGAAATTGCCAAAGGCAAGTATCAACACCTTTCTTCCATGCTCGATAAGGGTCTTACGATGGAAGAGATCACAGCGTCTTATCGCTCACAGGCAGCCGCGATGCTGGAGGTAGACGAGGCCACAATTGACATGGGAAGTGCCAAGTTTGAGTCGGCGTATTCCTATGGAGAGGCAGGCGCGCCTCAGCGCCTCATGACTGCCGGAGAGTGGGAGCGCATGATTCGCAGCGATAATCGCTATGGCTGGAACAAAACAGAAAACGCAAAGAAGGAAGCACGCCAACTTGGTCAGTCATTGGCCGCAGCGTTTGGTAGGTTGATGTAATGGCTGAGCCACTATTGGATGCGGAAACTGCTGATGACATTCTTTTGTCATGGTTGCAGTACTACAACCTCACTGATGCCGCGCTCCAGGCCGTCATCCAGGATGCTTGGAAACAAAAGAGGATTGAGGACCCAAGTAATCTTGAATCTATTGGCTTCGCCATTAAGGACACCGAGGCTTACAAACAGCGCTTTGCCGGGAACGAGCAGTTGCGCAAGCAGGGCAAGCCAACATACAGCCTGACTCAATACTTGCAATTGGAACGAGATTACAAAACGGCCATGCAGGGTTCTGGTTTACCGGCTGGTTTTTATGATGGACCAGATGATTTTGCCAACTTTATAGGCAACGACATTGCCCCCGCAGAAGTCCTGCGCAGAGTTCGAGATGGCTTTCAGGCGGTTGACCAAGCCAACCCTGAAGTGGTAAACGAAATGAAGCGACTTTATGGCGTTAGCAAGGGTGACCTCGCCGCATACTTTCTTGACCCAAGCATTACCGAAGAACTTCTACTTCGTCGTGCGCGTGCTGCACAGATTGGCTCTGAGGCAACGCGCCAGGCTGGCATGAGCCTTCTCGCGGATACTGCGGAAATGCTTGCTAGGGAGAACATTGACCAGGCTCGTGCAGCACAAGGATTCGCAACCATTGCTGAAGCGCAACAGTTGTTTACTCCAATGTCGGCCGCAGAGGAAATCGTTTCCCAAGAAGAACAGATTGGTGCAATTTTTGGCACGAATGCTGCCGCGGCACAGCGTCTCCGTCAGCGCGCTTCACAACGCGCAGCGGAAGGTCAAGCCGGTGGTGGCTTCGCAGCAGAAGGTGCAACTGTCACCGGACTCTCAAACGCTTGACAGAATAACTATGCACGGGTAAGAATAAACCCGATTCCGTAACGGAAGGAACTCTTGTCGAATCCCCCGCAGACAAGACGTAGTAGGGGTGTACATATCAAACCAAATGCAGCCGAGCCGGAACCTCCAACCGGATCGTGGGCAAAGGAGTGTGAAGCCATATGAGCGAGTCAGAAGACTACTTCGAAGATGAGCAGCCGAATGAGGGAAAGAATCCTCTAAGGAAGCACATCAAACAGTTGGAACAGGAAGTCGCAGAACTCCGTAAGGAGCGAGCGGAAGCCGCAGCAGCCAAGCGTGAACTTGCTTTTGCAAAATCAGGAATTCCTTTGGAAAGCCCAATTGCAAAGTATTTCATCAAAGGTTACGACGGCGATCTTGAACCAGATGCAATTCGACAGGCCGCGCTCGAAGCAGGTTTGATGCAGGCACCCCCCGATAGGTCCTCACAGGAAGCAGCAGCATGGAAGCGTACCGAACAGGTCGCAGCCGGAAGTAATGTTTCCGAACCGCCGGTGGATTTTATTACCCGCATCAATAACGCTAGAAGCCAAGCCGAGGTAGAACAGATTCTCTTAGAGGCATCACAAGCAGAAAATTTTTAACCCTCTAATTCGAAAGAAGAAATCATGGCAGGCGAAACCACCACCTCCTCACTATCCGTAGACCAGACAGCGTTTGACCGCATTGCGTACTTTGCACTGCGTTCCGAACTCCTGTTCGATCAGGCTGCGGATGTTCAACCGACCGCACAGTCAATGCCTGGCTCTGCAGTCACCTTCACCATCTTTGCTGACCTTGCGGCTGCAACCAGCACACTCAACGAAGTAACCGACGTTACCCCTGTTGCTCTCAGCGACAGCCAAGTAACCGTTACTCTTGCTGAGTATGGTAACGCAGTTGTGACCACAGCCAAGTTGCGTGGCACCTCGTTCCTCAACGTTGACACCTCCGCTGCAAACATCGTTGGTTACAACGCTGGCGATTCAATCGACCAGGTTGTCCGCGAAGTTCTTGCCGGTGGCTCGAACGTTGTATACGGAAGCGGTGGCTCAACCACCCCTTCAGCCCGCACCTCGGTTCAGCCAGAAGACGTCATCTCTGCAGATGATGTTCGCAAGGTTGTTGCTCAGTTGCGTGGAGCAAATGTTGCCACCTTCAATGGTGCATACATGGGCTACATCCACCCAGACGTTTCCTACGACTTCCGTGGCGCAAACGGTGCAGCAAACTGGCGTGACCCACACACCTATGTCGACACAGCCAATCTCTACAACGGAGAAATTGGTCAGTTCGAGTCGGTGCGTTTCATCGAAACCCCCCGCGCAAAGGTGTTCACCAACGCATCGGACGGCTCCGGTTCAACCGGAACGGTCGACGTGTACTGCACGCACATCATGGGTCGTCAGGCTCTTGCTAAGGCGTACAGCGTCACCGATGGAAATGGCCCAGCGCCGAAGATCGTTCGCGGCAACGTGACCGACCTCCTCATGCGTCTGCAGCCAATGGGTTGGTACTGGCTCGGTGGATACGGTCGCTTCCGTGAGGCAAGCCTCCGCCGCATCGAATCAGCATCGAGCATCGGCACAAACTCGTAATCATCGAGTTGAGCATGGCCCCCTGCTTCGGCGGGGGGCCTTTGCTATTCTTGGGCCATGCCGTTTTTTGAACCACCCACAGATGATTTTGTTGTATACGGTTCTACCCAAGACGAAGTTGCAGAGGTGTTGTTTTCTAAGATTCCGGCAGGCCCGCGGGGTCGCAACATCTATAAGTTGAAAACTGGTGTGTATACAGATAATCAACCACCATCTTTGAGCGATGTTGAGATTACCTACTATGGGGGCCACATAATTCCTATTACGGATGCAGAAGCAGCAGACCTGACAGAGGCAGGATACGGAGATTACATTTCATGATTAAACACCAAGAGACACACCCCAACCTTGATGTTGAAGGATGTTTTGGTTGTAGGGTGGCACACGTTAGGACCGGGCCTAACCCAACCACTTCAGGTGGTAAACGTGCCGCGGAAATTAACGCAACAGAATCACGCTGGCAGAAAGACATGCCAGCATACAAACGTCTCCGTGCTGACGGTCTGCAACCAAAACGTATTGACGGGTGCGCCAACATTGAGAAGAAAGCCAAGGAGCCATGGCAAGTGGAGACGGGTCTAGTCTAAAGACCATCTGGATACAGGGGCCCAACGAGGGCCACTATGGGTACGGCAATATGAACTTGTCGTTACAGCGTCATTTACCCAAAACGGTAGCGCTACACCCACACTCCACCATTTCAGTTACCTGCTTACAACCAGAG
>Ga0315903_10006250_pt1 | contig 15272 bp, 8 predicted proteins | sample LakEriMetagenome_7_FD_203524 | JGI IMG/M metagenome (GOLD analysis project Ga0315903, IMG submission 203524) | Freshwater fungal communities from buoy surface, Lake Erie, Ohio, United States - Buoy 2 MA119 | ecosystem: Environmental > Aquatic > Freshwater > Lake | place: USA: Lake Erie, Ohio...
CGGCTGCTCGAGTCGAGAAGGCTCGTGCTCGTCACCGACCGGCCACCGCGAGACGGGGACGGTGTCGAAGATCTGCCTCGCATCTTCGACGAGGCCGTCGCTGCGTGGTGCGACCATTACTCGGTGAAGCCCGACGCGCTCGCCGACTGGCGCTGCCTCGGTTGCCTGGTGGTGGATCGCGAGCGGTTTCGCGCCGCGGGACTCCTGCCGCCCGAGATCCCGGCCTTCGTCAACGGGTTCTGCGACCGCAACCGCTTCTGGCTGATGGACCAGCCCAATCCTGCCTACCGTCGTCACCTGCTGCTGCACGAGGGCGCGCACGCCTTCACGCTCACCGTCCGTGGCCTGGCCACCCCGGTCTGGTACAACGAAGGTATCGCGGAGTACCTCGCGACACACCGCCTCGACGATGCCGGTCGCTTCGTGCCCACGCCGATCCCGGCCCGAGCCGACGACGTGGAGCAGCTCGGCCGCATCGAGCGGATCCGCGAACTCCGCGCCGCGGGCGGCGTTCCCGCGCTGGCTGACGTACTCGCCGTGCAGCCGGCCGTGCACCACGACATCGCCGCCTATGCCTCCAGCTGGGCGGCCGTGGCGTTGTTTCGTGGCCATCCCGCCTACGCGGCATCGTTCGCCGAACTCGAACGCGGCCGGCTGGGGTCCGACTTCAACGAGCGCGTCGCTGCCATGCCAGGCTTCGACGCCGCCCGTGCCGCCCGCGACTTCGACGCCCTGACCGACGACCTCGACTACGGCTACGACTTCGGCCGCTCCGCCATCGACTGGTCCCCGGGGCGACCGCTCGACGGCCCCGTCCGTGTCGCGGTGCGGGCCGGCCGCGGCTGGCACAACACCGGCATTCGCCTCCGGGCCGCGTCTCGGTGCCGCCTCCGCGCCGAGGGACGGTGCACGCTCGGACGCATCGCCGACACCACGATCGAGACGGAAGCCGATGGTGTCTCGCTCGACTGGTACCGCGGCCGGCCGATCGGCAGGCTGCTCGCGGCCCAGTGGGTGGAGGCACCTCCGCAGGGCGGCCGGCCGCGATTCGTCGTGCTCGGCGAGGGCGCGGCGGCCGCGATCACGGCGGCCGTCGACGGCCCCTTGTTCCTGCGGGTCAACGAGTCCCCGGCCGACCTCGCCGACGACGCGGGCGAGTTCACCGTGGAACTCTCGCCGGATCGCTGACAACGCGTCGCCCGTCGCTTATGCGTGCACGGCGAACTCACCGGCCGAGGTGCTCGGCAGGTTCGTCTGGCCCATCAGCCAGAGATCGACCGACCGGGCGCACTCGCGGCCCTCGTGAATCGCCCACACCACCAGCGACTGGCCGCGGCGCATGTCGCCCGCGGCGAACACGCCCTCCCGGGTCGTCATGAAGTTCGCATCGGCCTTCACGTTACCGCGGGGATCGAGCTCGAGGCCGAGGTCGGCGATGGGCCCGTGCTTCTCCGGTCCCACGAAGCCCATCGCGAGCAGCGCGAGCTGGCAGGGCCACTCCTGCTCCGTGCCGGGCAACTCCCTGAACTTCTGCTGCCCCGTGGCGGGATCCTGATACCACTCGATCCGCACGGTCGTGAGTCCGCGGAGCTTGCCGGCCTCGTCGCCGAGGAACTGCTTCGTGAGGATGCCGAACTCGCGGCGGCAGCCCTCCTCGTGCGACGAGCTCGTCCGCATCATCACCGGCCACGCGGGCCACGGCGTGTGCGCGGGCCGCTCGTTCCGCCGCGGATACTTGCCGAGATCCGGCGGCTGCGGGAGCAGCTCGAACTGCGTGAGGCTGCGGCAGCCCTGGCGGTTGCTCGTGCCGTCGCAGTCGGAGCCTGTGTCGCCGCCGCCGATCACGATCACGTCCTTGCCCGCCGCCGAGATCTGCCCCGCCACCTCGTCACCGGCGTTCCGCTTGTTCTGCTGCGGGAGAAACTCCATCGCGTAGTGCACGCCCTTGAGTTCACGGCCCGGAATCGGGAGGTCTCGGCCGAGCGTGGCCCCGCCGGTGAGCACGATGGCGTCGTACTCCTCGACCAGCGACTGCGTGCTGACATCGGTGCCGACATCCACGGAGCAGCGAAACTCGACTCCCTCCTCCCGCATCTGCTCGACCCGCCGCCAGACCCGCCGTTTCTCGAGCTTGAAGTCGGGGATCCCGTACATCAGCAGCCCGCCGGGGCGATCCGCCCGCTCGAAGAGCGTGACGAGGTGCCCGGCCCGGTTGAGCTGCTGCGCGCAGGCCAGGCCCGCGGGACCGCTCCCCACCACCGCCACCCGCTTGCCGGTGCGGACCAGCGGCGCCTCGGGCACCACCCAGCCCTCGTCCCAGGCCTTGTCGGCGATCGCCATCTCGATCTGCTTGATCGCCACCGGATCCTCGTTGATCCCCAGCACGCACGCCGTCTCGCAGGGGGCGGGGCAGACCCGACCGGTGAACTCGGGGAAGTTGTTGGTGGCATGGAGCCGCTGGCTCGCCTCGTGCCACTGCTGGCGATACACGAGGTCGTTGAAGTCGGGAATGATGTTCCCCAGCGGGCAGCCGGTGTGGCAGAAGGGCACGCCGCAGTCCATGCAGCGGGCGCCCTGCGTCTTCACCTCCTCGGGCGGGAGGATCGTGAGGAACTCGTTGTAGTGCTTGAGGCGGTCGGCCACCGGGGCGTAGCCCGACACCTTCCGCTCGTGCTTCATGAATCCGCGTGGATCACCCATTGATCTTCACCTCCGCCTGCTTGGCGTCCTTCTGATCCTGTTCCGCGAGCTTCCGCAACTCCGCGAGCGCCCGCTTGTAGTCGGTTGGCATCACCTTCACGAACCGCTTCTGCTCGCTCGGCCAGGCGGCGAGGATCGCCTTGCCGCGGCCGCTGTCGGTGTATTCCACGTGCTTCTCGATCCGCCCCTTCAGGTACTCGAGATCCGACTGGTCGAGCTCCTCGAACTCCACCATCTCCTTGTTGACCTTCGGCTTGAAGGTGCCGGTGGCATCCCAGACGTAGGCGATGCCGCCGCTCATGCCGGCCGCGAAGTTCCGCCCCGTCTCGCCGAGGATCACGGCCCGGCCCCCGGTCATGTACTCGCAGCCGTGGTCGCCAGTGCCCTCCACCACCGCCTCGGCGCCCGAGTTTCGCACGAGGAACCGCTCGCCGCAGATGCCGCGAATGAAGATCTCACCGCTCGTGGCGCCGTACGCCACCACGTTGCCGGCGATCACGTTGTCCTCGGCCTTGAACGGCGCCGAGCGGTCGGGCCGCACGATCACGCGGCCGCCCGAGAGCCCCTTGCCGCAGTAGTCGTTGACGTCGCCCTCCACCGTCACCTCCACCCCGGGTACGCCGAACGCCATCACGCTCTGCCCCGCCGAGCCGCGGAAGTGGATCCGGATCGTACCGTCGGGCAGGCCCGCGGCGCCGTGCCGCCGGGTCACCTCGCTCGACAGGATCGTGCCCACGGTGCGGTTGATGTTGCGGATCGGGAGTTCGAGCCGGACCGGCTCCTTCCGCTCGAGGGCCGGCGCACAGAGGCCCACGAGCGTGGTCATGTCGAGCGATTCCGCGATCCCGTGATCCTGCCGCTCCTGGCAGTGGGTCTTCACGTGGGCCGGCACCTCCGGCTTGTGGAGAATCGTCGAGAAGTCCAGCCCCTTGGCCTTCCAGTGGGCGATGGCCTTGCGGGTGTCGAGCCGGTCCACCCGGCCCACCATTTCGTTGATCGTCCGGAAGCCGAGCTTGGCCATGAGCTCGCGGAGTTCCTCGGCGAGCATGAAGAAGAAGTTGACGACGTGCTCGGGCTGGCCGGTGAACTTCTTCCGCAGCTCGGGGTCCTGCGTCGCGATGCCCACCGGGCACGTGTTGAGGTGGCACTTCCGCATCATGATGCAGCCCATCACCACGAGCGACGCCGTCGCGATGCCGAACTCCTCGGCCCCCAGCAGCGTGGCAATGGCCACGTCCTTGGCGGTGCGGATCATGCCGTCGGTCTGGACCACGATCCGGCCGCGGAGGTCGTTCATCACGAGCACCTGATGGGCCTCGGCGAGGCCGAGTTCCCAGGGCAGGCCCGCGTGCATGATCGAGGTCTGCGGGCTGGCGCCGGTGCCGCCGTCGTGGCCCGAGATCAGCACCACGTCGCTCTTGCCCTTCGACACGCCCGCCGCCACGGTGCCCACGCCCACCTCGGCCACGAGCTTGACGCTGATCCGCGCGTGGTGGTTCGCGTTCTTGAGGTCGTGGATCAGCTGGGCGAGATCCTCGATCGAGTAGATGTCGTGGTGGGGCGGCGGCGAGATCAGGCCCACTCCCGGCGTCGAATGCCGGATGCGGGCGATCTCGCGATCGACCTTGTGACCGGGGAGCTGACCGCCCTCGCCGGGCTTGGCTCCCTGCGCCATCTTGATCTGCAGCTCATGGGCGTTGACGAGATACAGGCTCGTGACGCCGAAGCGGCCGCTGGCCACCTGCTTGATCTTCGAGTTCTTGCTGTCGCCAGAGGGGTCGCGCTGGTAGCGAACCGGGTCCTCGCCCCCCTCGCCCGTGTTGCTCCAGCCGCCCAGACGGTTCATGGCGATCGCGAGCGTCTCGTGGGCCTCCTTGGAGATCGAGCCGTACGACATCGCGCCCGTGGCGAACCGCTTCACGATCTCCTTGGCGGGCTCGACCTCGTCGAGCGGAATCGACGCCTCGGCCCACTGGAAGTCGAGCAGCCCGCGGAGGGTGAGGAGTTTGGTCTGCTGCTCATCGATGAGCTTTTGATACTTCCGGAACTCCTCGCGGCTGTTGATCTGCGTGGCCCGCTGCAGGCTGGCGACCACGTCGGGGGCGAGCACGTGGGCCTCCCCCTTCCGCCGCCAGGAGTAGCGGCCACCCACGTCGAGTTCGAGTGTCTGCGGGACGGCGGTGTGGGGCCAGGCGTGCTCGTGCCGGCGCAGGGTCTCGGTGGCGACGCCCTCCAGGCCGATGCCGCCGATGCGGCTCGGTGTCCGGGCGAAAAACTCGTCGACCAGCGTCCGATCGAGACCCACCGCCTCGAAGATCTGGGCGCCGCGGTAGCTCTGCTGCGTCGAGATGCCCATCTTGCTCATCACCTTGAGCAGGCCCTTCGTCGCAGCCTTCACGTAGTTCTTGTGGAGCTTCTCGCGGGGGTAGTCGCCGGCGATGATCCTCTCCGCCTGCATCTGGTCGATCGTGGCGAAGGCGAGGTAGGGATTCACCGCGCCCGCGCCGTAGCCGGTGAGCAGGGCGAACTGCTGCACCTCGCGGGCCTCACCCGTCTCCACGACGAGCCCGCACCGCGTGCGGCTCCCCTCGCCGACGAGGTGGTGATGCACGCCGCCGGTGGCCAGCAGCGCCGGCACCGCCGCGTGCTCCCGGCAGACGCCGCGGTCGGAGAGCACGATGATCGTGGCCCCGGCCTTGATCGCCGCCGACGCCTCGGCCCGGATCTCCTCGAGCCGGGTCCGCATCCCAGCCGCACCGTCGGCCGCGGGAAAGAGCAGCGAGATCGTCGCCGACTTGAGGCCGGGCCGGGCCGGCGATCCCGCCGAGCCGAGGGCCTTGATGCGGGCGCACTCCGCGTTGGTGATCACCGGCGTCTCGAGCCGGAGAAGCCGAGCCTGCTCGGGCGTCGAGTCGAGCAGGTTCCCCTCGCATCCGATCGTGGTGATCATCGAGGTGATGATCTCCTCGCGAATGGCGTCGAGCGGGGGATTGGTGACCTGGGCGAAGAGCTGCTTGAAGTAGTTGGAGAGCAGCTGGGGCCGGTCGGAGAGCACGGCGAGCGGCGTGTCGTTGCCCATCGAGCCGATCGGCTCGGCGCCGTCGGTGGCCATCGGCGCGAGGATCACCTTGAGGTCCTCGAGCGTGAACCCGAAGTTTCGCTGCAGCTCGACGAGGCTCGACTGCTCGCCGGCCACGCCCGCAGCCCGCCACGGATCGACGGCGTGAGCATGGGCGTCGGCCGCGCCCTTCACGAGCATCTCGGAAGGCTCGACCGAGCGATTCTTCGTGACCTCCTCGACGTGGGCCGGCTCGGGCAGCGTGTCGAGCCGCACCTGGTTGGAAGCAATCCACTCCCGCCAGGGCTTGGCGGTGGCCAGCTTCTGCTTGATCTCGTCGTCCTCGATGATCCGGCCTTCCTTCGTGTCCACGAGGAACATCCGTCCGGGCCGCAGCCGCCCCTTGCGGACCACCTCGCCGGCCGGCAGCTGGAGCACGCCGGCCTCGCTCGCCATCACCACAAGGCCGTCCTTCATCTGCCACCAGCGGCCGGGCCGCAGGCCGTTGCGATCGAGCGTGGCGCCGATCCGGACTCCGTCGGTGAACGCGAGCGCCGCCGGACCGTCCCAGGGCTCCATCAGGCAGGCCTGGAACTCGTAGTAGGCCTTGAGGTCGTCGGCCATGCTCTCGTGGCCGCTCCACGGCTCAGGGATCAGCATGCTCACCGCCTCCTCCACCGGCCGACCGGCGAGCACGAGGAGCTCGAGCACGTTGTCGAAGGTGGCCGAATCGCTGCCCCCCTCGCGGATCACGGGCTTGATCTTGTCGAGATCGGGGCCGAACACCGGATGCGCGAGCATGCTCTCGCGGGCGTGCATCCAGTTGATGTTGCCGCGAACGGTGTTGATCTCGCCGTTGTGGGCGATGTAGCGGAACGGGTGCGCGAGATCCCAAGTCGGGAACGTGTTCGTGCTGTACCGCTGGTGGACGAGCGCGAGGGCCGACGCCATCCGCGGATCCGAGAGTTCGGGGAAGTACTTGCTCACCTGGTCGGCGAGCAGCAGCCCCTTGTAGATCATCGTCTTCGACGACAGCGAGCAGACGTAGCAGAAGGCCTGCTCCATCAGCCCGAGCCTGCCGATCTCGATCCCGAACCGCTTCCGAGCCACGAACAGTTTCCACTCGAAGTGGTCACGGGCCACCTTCTTGCCACGGCCGATGAACACCTGGCGGACGACCGGCTCCACCTCGCGGGCGGTGCCGCCGATGGAGCGGTTGTCGGTGGGCACGGTCCGCCACCCGAGGAACTCCAGCCCCTCCTCGCGGATCACCTTCTCGAAAAACTGCTCGGCGGCCTCGCGATCCCCTTCGGAGGGCGGCAGAAACACGTTGCCCACCGCCCAGTCGCCGGCGGCGGGGAGTTTGATGCCCGCCTGGGGTGCCGCCGCCGCGAAGAACTCGTGGGGCGTCTGCATGAGGATGCCGGCCCCGTCGCCAGTGAGCGGATCGCACCCGCAGGCCCCGCGGTGCGTGAGGTTCTCGAGGACCTCGAGGCCCTTGCGGACGATCTCGTGGCTCCGCACGCCGTGCATGTTCACGACGAAGCCCACGCCGCAGGCGTCGTGCTCGTTGGCCGGATCGTAGAGGCCCTGGGGGGCGGGAAGGCCTGGCTTGGCAGGCTGGCCGGGAAGGCGCGTCATTGCGAAACTCGTGGGTGCTGCTCGAACGTGGATGCTTGTCGGCCGCGACGCCGTGCCGCGGACCTGCGTGTCAGGGACCGGTCGCCGCCGGAGTGGTGGTTTCAGACTCGATGTCGCGGGCATGCCCGCGGAGGAGTTCGACGAACCGCTCCGCCGTGGGCGGCAGCGGCTTGCCGCGGGCGTGGATGATCCCGAGCGGCCGGATGAGCTCGTCGCCTTCGAGCCGCACGGCCGACAGCGTGCCGGCCGCGAGCTCCCGGCCCACGGTCGGCTCCGGCAGGAGGGCGATCCCGGCGTCGATCTCGACGGCCCGCTTGATCGTCTCGATGTTGTCGAACTCCATAACGACCGCCGGCTCGGCCGCAGCCGCCGCGAGCGCGCGGTCGAGCTCGTGGCGAATCACGAGTTCGCTGTCGAACGCCACCATCCGCTGGCCGTGCAGTTCACCCAGCCCCACCTGCACGCGTCCGGCGAACGGGTTGCCGGGCGCGCAGACGAGCACCATCGGCTCTTCCCGCCAGGGCTCCGCCTCGAGCGTTCGCGTGCTCCGCGGGTAGCTCACGATGCCGATGTCGGCCTGGCCCTGCTCGACCGACTCGAGCACGCGGTCGGGATGGAGGTATTCGAGCCGCACGTTCGCCTTCGGATGGCGGCTCATGAACTCCTGCACGTAGCGACTCATATGGTGCAGGCCCACCGAGTAGATCGCGGCGACGCGAACCCGGCCCGCCACCTCGTCATGCAGCGTGCGAACCTGGTCCTCGAGGGCGTCGTAGGCGGCGATGATCTTTCGGCAGCCGTCGTAGAACGCCTGGCCCTCGCGGGTCGGCGCCGGGGGCCGCGTCGAGCGGTCGATCAGCCGGACGCCGAGGTGTGCCTCGAGTTGGCCCACGACCTGGCTGGCCGACGACTGGGAAACGCCATTGTCGGCCGCAGCCTTCGAGAAGCTCCGCCGAGAGACGATGTCGCAAAAGATTTTCAGAGACTTCAGGTTCACCGGAACCCGCGAAAACGCGGCCCGAAAACGAGATTCCGCCTCGTCCCTGATTACCAAAACGAATGGTGCCGCCGTGCATCATTCGGATAACCGATAGAGGATAGCCCGCTGCGGCCGGGCGTCAAGGTGGCGGGCCGGCTGAGCGGCGGATGCGTCAGGCCACCGCCCGGGTCATTCGCCACGTGGCCAGGATCGGGGGGGCCGGGGCGAGGCCGAAGGCGTCCACGATGCCGGTGGCCTGCCCCTTGAGCCTGATCGTGTAGGTGCCGGCCACGAGCGTGCCCGGGATGCGAGCGAGCGTGAACGTTCGGTTGTCGGTCGTCGTCAGCGTCATGCCGGCCAGCGACAGGAAGGCGGTGCCCCGCTTGAGCACAAAGTCGTCGAGCGTCACGCCCGTCACGGCGCGGGCGAACGTGAGCGTCACAGACGTCAGCGGGGTCGCCGTCTCGACGGGCACGCCCCCGAAGGCCGCGGTCAACGGGGCCGCACGCGGTCCGATATCGCCCTGGGGACCCACGGTCGCTGGCATGCCCGGCGCGGCGATCACCCGGTAGTCGCCCCGGTCAGGGTCGCGGAGCACCGGCTGCAGCGTGTTGATCGCGTTGCCCGCGAGGATCGCCGCCGCGAGGCCTGCCTGTTCGAGGCCCAGAGGATGATCCTCCGGCCCGTTCCAGATCACGTTGCGGGCGACCAAGAGGCCGTCGTCGGCACGGGAGGGCGACGGGATGTTCGACCCCGACGCGGGTATCCGCGGCAGCGGCACGAAGAACTGCTGCCACCGGCTCGCCGCGCCGTCGGGATTGAGGATCACGTTGTCCACGATCGACACGTTCCGGTTCGGAATCGGCTCGTCGCCGCCGACGATGGCGGTGCCCCACCCTCCCTGTGCCAGCCGCGTTTGGCAGGCGGCGACATCGCCGTCGCAGGTGCGTGATCCGAACGCCACCTCGATCACGTGGCTGCGGCCCCCGACCCGGTAGGCCACGTTGCTCGCGATCACGACCTCGCGGCCGCCGTTGACGCCGAAAGCCGCCCCCTCGACGTCGTGCACGAGATTGTTGCGAAACGTGATCGCCTCCGCCTCGTACGTGAGCCACGGGGCCACCATGAACTCGAAGCCCGTCCCCTGGCCGGCCGTGAACCCACCGGTGCCGGCGTCGAAGAACTCGTTGCCGGCCACCACCAGATTCGCCGAGCCCCCCTTGGCATACATCGCCCAGTCGCCGGCCCGGTGGATCCGGCTGGCCACCACGTGTCCGCCCTGCACGGCCACGAAGTCGATGGCGTTGTCCCACGCGCCCGAGATGTCGCACCGCTCGATGTACATGAAGCGGCACTGGTTGGCCTTGAGCGTCTCCTGCGGCACGTCGTAGGTGGCGATCGTGCCGAGGCCCCGGATCGTGCAGTCACGGAGCAGAACGTGCGTGCACGCCTCGAAGTGGGCCACGTCGCCGCCGCCGGCCGAGATGTCGAGCCCTTCGAGATAGAGCCGGCGGCAGTTGAACACGTTGATCGCCGGCAGCCGCGCGGTGCCAGGGCCATCGGCCGCACGCACGATCACCGGGGCGGTCACGGTGCCGCGGCGGCTCTCCCAGTAGTTCGGGACGCTCGACTCGGGATACGTTCCCGCCACGAGGTTGATCCGAAACCCGGTCGTGAGCGGCACCCCCATGGGCACCCGCCGCCACGCCTCGGCAAGCGTGCGGAGCGGCTGCGCTCGCGCCGCACCGGTGGCCGTGTCGCTGCCGCCGACGGGATCGACCCACACGTCGACCACGCGGGGAGTGCCCATCTCAAGCATGGGCAACGAGGCGTCGGCCGCCATCAACGACCGGGGCTCGAGACGCTCGCAGGCAAGGATTCTTCGGGAGCGGTCGAAGTGGGCGGGCATCACGGTGCTCCACCGGGCCACGGTCGTCACGACCGCCAGCCCGAACTGCCTGCCCCTGTGAATCAGTATTCGGAGCCCGTGCGTGGAGAGTCAAAAAACGGCTATCCGCCCGGGGTTTGCCGCCCGACACCCCGCCGGGGCCCGCAGGCCCCCAAGACGCCCAGCTTGCCCAGGCCGGATTCCCTGCACGACCGGCACATCCGGACCCGATGGAGATGCCGGGAGATCATGCGCGCGAAACCCATCTGGTTCGGGGTCGTGCTGGAGTGCGTCCTGCTCCTCGCAGGCGGGTGGTCGCTGTCCGCGCGGGCCGGCGAGGAGCCTCCCGCCGACGAGGTCGAGGAGGCCCAGTACCTCGAGGAGTCGCTCACCCACCGCGACCCCGAGCAGGAGGCGATGATCCGCGCCCTCGTCGATCAGGCGGTGGAGGCGAGGCTCGCGGGCATCCCGCGGCCGCGGTACATCCCGGCCACCGCGATCGCCCCGCCCGGCGGCCTGCTGCTCTACCGATCCACGCAGGGCTTTCCCCTGGCGGTCGCCATGAACGGCTTCATGCAGGTGCGCTGGTTCGAGTTCGCGCGGGCGGCCGAGTCGTGGACGAATGCCGCGGGAAGGACGTTCCCGATCAACAACATCAACACCTTCAACCTCAACCGCGTGCTGCTGTCGTTCTCCGGCCACGTGCTCGACGAGCGACTCGTCTACAAGGCCTCGCTCTTCGGCACGTCGGACATGGGCGTGCGGTCGGCGTTCGTGCCGCTCGGCACCGTCGGCTGGCAGTTCAGCGAGGCCGCCACGTTGGCGTGCGGTGTGACGATCGTGCCGAGTTCCCGCGAGTGGGTCGATGGTCAGCCCTGGACGCTCGGCGTGGACCGCAGCATGGCCAACACGTTCTTCCGCCCAGGCTACAGCCCCGGCACCTTCGTCGTGGGCTCGCTCTTTGACCGCGAGGTGAACTACCAGGCGGGCGTCTGGAACGCGATCGACGGCGGCCAGGCGGGCGTGCTCCGCAAGGGAACGTCGATGGCCTGGGCCGGCAACACCTGGTGGGAGCCGCTCGGCCCCTTCGGCCTCGGCTATTCCGACATGGAGGTCCGCGAGGATCCCGTCGCCCGCTTCGGCATGAGCGGCACCTACGCCCGCACGCAGGCGATCATCTTCCCCGGGCTCAATCCCGAAGACACGATCGTGAGGCTCTCCGACGGCACACCGCTGGCCGCGAAGGGCGCCCTCGGCCCCGACTCCCAGCTCGACCAGTACCTCTTCCAACTCGCCACCGTCGATGCGGGGTTCAAGTACGAGGGCTGGGCGGTGAACTTCGAATACTACTTCCGGCTGCTGAGCGACTTCGTGGGCACGGGACCGTTCGTCCGCGACAGCGTCTACGACCACGGCGGCCTCGGCTACGTCTCGTGGTGCTTCGTGCCGCGCACCTACGAGGTGTACGGCCGCTCGAGCGCGGTGACGGGCCCTTACGGCACGGGCCAGGAATACGGCGGCGGCTTCAACTGGTACGTCAACAAGTCGCGACAGGGCCGATTCACGATCGAGGCCCTCTACATGAACCGGAACCCGGCCCAAAACATCCTCTACCCCTACCGCGCCGGCTACACCGGCACGGCGATCCAGACCCAGTTCATGACCGTGTTCTGATCACCGCGCCCGCGGGCCGGGCACTCCCGAGCCAGCCCCGGCGGGCGCAAGGCCGTCGTGGCGGCAGCCCCGGCCCCTGCTAGACTGTCTGGCTTCGTTTTTCCCCGCGAGGATTGCCCGCCGCCGTGCCCGCCACCCCGTCCGTCAGCAAGGCCCAGCAGAAGGCGATCCAGAAGGCCGATACCCTTATCGAGGCCCTCGGCTGGATCCGCAAGTTCCGCGACACCACCACCGTCATCAAGCTCGGTGGCAGCGTCGTCGAACACCCCGACTCGCTCCGCCACCTGCTCCTCGACATCGTCTTTCTCTCCACGCTCGGCATGCGGATCGTGGTCGTCCACGGCGGCGGCAAGGCGATCAGCCGGGCGATGGACGAGGCCGGCATCGAGCCGAAGTGGGTTCAGGGACGCCGCTACACCGACGACGCCACGCTGGCCATCGTCGAGCGGGTGTTGGCGACCGAACTCAACCACGAACTCGTCGCGAAGCTCGAGGAGTATGGGGGCCGGGCGATGTCGCTCAACTTCCTCTCCACCAACGTGCTGTTCGGCGAGCGGCTCGAACTCGACGGCCCGGACGGCACCAAGCTCGACCTCGGCCACGTGGGCGAGGTCACCAAGGTCGATCGGCTCACGATCGACAACCTGATGTATGCGGGGCAGGTGCCCGTGATCCCGTCGATGGCCGTCTCGGCCGACGGCCAGAAGCTCAACGTCAACGCCGACACCGCGGCCACCGCGGTGGCCGCGGCCATCGGGGCCGAAAAGCTCGTCATCCTCTCCGACATCCCGGGCGTGCTCCGCGACGTCAACGACCCCGAGAGCCTGATCCCGCACATCACCGCCGCCGAGGCCCACACGATGATCGCCGACGGCACCATCGCCGGCGGCATGATTCCCAAGATCGAAGGCTGCCTCGACACGCTCGCCCAGGGCGTGAAGAAGATCCACATCATCGACGGCCGGCTGCGTCATTCGCTGCTGCTCGAGATCTACACGACCAGCGGCGTGGGCACGGAGCTTGTCCGCGACGAGTCGCTCGCACCCCGCAAGCCGGCAGGCAAGCGGTAGCCACCACCCGGGTTTCCTGTTCCTCCGACACGGGAGTTCACCTCATGGCCACGATCGATTCCGCGTCCCACGCCGTCGGCCCCAAGACCCGGCGAGTAATCGACACCTTCGACCGCTACGTGGTGCCCAACTACCGGCGGTTCCCGATCTGCCTGGTGAAGGGAGAGGGCTCGCGGGTCTGGGACGCCGAGGGCGGGGAATACCTCGACCTGTTCCCGGGCTGGGGCTGCAACCTGCTCGGGCACTGCCCCGAGCCCGTGGTGAAGGCCGTGCAGGAGCAGGTCGCCAGGCTCATCCACGTGCCCAACACGTGGTACACCGAGCTGCAGGGGGAGTGGGCCAAGCTGCTCGCGGAGCGGTCGTTCGGCGGCCAGGCGTTCTTCTGCAACTCGGGCACGGAAGCCAATGAGGCGGCGATCAAGCTCGTCCGTCTGCGGACCAACGGCGAGAAGTACAAGATCATCACGTTCCAGGGGGGCTTCCACGGCCGCACGATGGGCAGCGTGACCGCCACGGCGCAGCCCAAGTACCACGAGGGCCTGGGGCCGATGCTCGCGGGCTTCCAATATGCCCCGCACGGCGATCTCGCCGCGGTGGAGAGCCTGATCGACGACCGGACCGGCGGCATCCTCGTGGAGCCGATCCTCGGCGAGGGGGGCGTGGTGCCGGCGCCGCAGGGGTTCCTCCAGGGCCTGCGGAGGCTCTGCGACGACCGCGGACTGCTGCTGGTGTTCGACGAAGTGCAGTGCGGCTGCGGGCGGACCGGAAAGTGGTTCGGCTACCAGCACTTCGGGGTCACCCCCGACGTGATCACGCTCGCCAAGAGCCTTTGCGCCGGCGTCGCCGGCGGGGCGATGCTGACCACGGTCGACCTGGCGAAGCACCTCCGGCCCGGCATGCATGCCGCCACCTTCGGCGGCAACCCGATCGCGGCCGCGGCGGGCGTGGCGGCGATCCGCATGATCGAAGACGAGGGGCTGCTCGAGCACGTCGACCACGCCGCCGACGCCTTCCGGACGAGGCTCCTCGCGCTCAAGGACTCCTGCGACGCGGTCCGCGACGTCCGCGTGATCGGCATGATGATCGGGGTCGAACTCTCGATCGACGGTGCCGCCGTCGTGCAGGCCTGCCTCGACCGCAATCTCCTCGTCAATGCCACGCAGGGCAGGATCATCCGGCTGCTGCCGGCGATGAACGTCTCGCAGGCCGAGGTCGAGGAAGGCTGCGACAAACTCGCCGCGGCGATCCGCGAGGTGGCCGCCCGCGGCACCGCATGACGAGGCTCCCATGCCGATCCGCCACCTGATCGTTCCCGAGGACCTGACCGCGGCCGAAATCGAGGCCGTGTTCGCCATTTCGCGCGACCTCCAGGAGAAGTTCGCGGCCGGCCGCCGCGACGCCCTCCTGCCGGGCCGCGTGCTGGCGCTGGTCTTCGAGAAGCAGAGCCTGCGGACGCGGGTGAGTTTTCAGGCGGCGATGACCCACCTCGGGGGCTCGAGCCTGTTTCTCGGCGCCGACACCGGCTTCGCCTCGTCGCGGGAGAGCATCGCCGACTTCGGCCGCGTGCTCAGCGAATACGTCGACGCCATCGTCTGCCGGTCGAAGGCCCACGCGACCATCGAACGGCTCGCGGAGGTGTCGAGCGTGCCGGTGATCAACGGCCTCTCCGACGAGTCCCATCCCTGCCAGGCGCTCGCCGATGTCTACACGCTTCGCCAGGAGGTGGGCCGCGTCAACGGCCTGACGATGGCGTTCGTCGGCGACGGCAACAACGTGGCGCGGTCGCTGGCCGTGGTCTGCGGCCTGCTCGGCATGCGGTTCGTGCTGGCCGCGCCGGAGCGCTACCAGTTCGATGCCGCCTTCCGCAGGCACCTCGCCACGATCCTGCCACAGGCCGTGATCGAGGAGACGACCGACCCGGTGGCCGCGGTGAAGGATGCGGCGGTGGTCTACACCGACGTCTGGACCAGCATGGGCCAGGAGGCGGAGCGGAAGGAACGGCTCGAGGCCTTCGCCCCCTACCAGGTGAATGCGGCGCTGATGGCCCACTGCCCGAACGCCTTGTTCATGCACTGCCTGCCGGCCCGCCGCGGCGAGGAGGTGACCGACGACGTGATCGACGGCGATCGCAGCGTGGTGGTCACCCAGGCGGCCAACCGGATGCACGTCCAGAAGGGGCTCATCGCCTGGCTTCTGGGCCACGCCTGACCCGGGCAAGCCCGCGCATCACTGGGGCTTCGGCTTGGCAGGTTCCAGCGTGAT
>Ga0315903_10006251_pt1 | contig 15271 bp, 9 predicted proteins | sample LakEriMetagenome_7_FD_203524 | JGI IMG/M metagenome (GOLD analysis project Ga0315903, IMG submission 203524) | Freshwater fungal communities from buoy surface, Lake Erie, Ohio, United States - Buoy 2 MA119 | ecosystem: Environmental > Aquatic > Freshwater > Lake | place: USA: Lake Erie, Ohio...
CGTCGAGCGCCGCGTGCACCACTTCGACCATCAGTTCCGGCACGAAGCCCGCGAAGCCGATCAGCGCGCCGTCGGCACCTTCCAGGAGCGACGCCAGCAGGAACTCATCGTGGCAGGTGGTGATCGAGACGTGCGGCGCGGCCGCCTTGAGCTGCTCGTAGTCCCACCGCCACCGCGCCATGTCGCGGGTGCCCATCTTGATCATCACGACCTCGGGCAGCTTCACCATCTCCAGCATCTCGGGGAGCGTGTAGCCGGCCTTCGTCCACGCGGGGTACTGATGGACGATGATCGGAACACCGCCCCCCTGGGCGACGTCGTCGATGAAGCCGACGGCGGTGGCCGCCGAGCGGCCGAACCGCAGCCAGTGGTGCGGCGGCATGAGCAGGATGGCGTCGGCGCCCGCCTCTCGGGCGGCGATGGCATGATCGATCGCTTCGTGGCTCCCCTCGGCCGACACGCCCGTGATCGCCTTCACGGCCCGACCCGTCGCCGCGTTGGCCTCGCGGACGGCGGCGGCCACGATCTCCATCACCCGGACCCGCTCGGCGAGCCGCAGCGACATGATCTCGCCGGTGTGTCCGTTGCAGACCACGCCCTCCACTCCGGGCACCATCGCCACCTCGCGGATGTAGCCGCGAAGCCCCTCTTCATCGACCGACTCGTCGTCGCGGAACGGGCAGAGCGTGGCCGGAAAGACGCCACTCCAGGGACGTGATCGCCATGAGGTGGCGGGCGTCGAAGGCGTGGGGTGAGACATGGACGGCTCCGGTGACACTGGGAGGGAAGTCAGGCGTGGGCTTCGGCGTGCCGGGCCTGAGGCCGCGGCGCCAGCGACGCTTCGGGGACGAGGGTCGGCGTGACGGTGATGTTGACCGCGGCGCCGTCGAACTCACCGGTGATCCGTCGCGTGAGCTGCTCGACGGCGAGCTGGCCGACACGGCGGAGGTGGGCGTCGATGGTGGTGAGGGCCGGCCAGAGGCCCGCCACCAGGCTCCGCTCGTTGTTGCACGACACGACGGCGATATCCTCGCCGGGCCTCACGCCCCGCGAGGCTAAGGCCCGGTAGACGAGGGCGGCGATGCTGTCGGCCGGGCAGAAGATCGCCGTGGGTGTTGGCCGCTCGCGGAGCAGCGCATCGATCAGTGGTTGCACCTGGACGACGTCCATGATCGGCTCGAGCGGGAAGGCCCGCGGGCGGCTTCGCGTGGCGGCGAAGCAGGTGGCGATCACGCCGGCCTCGGCGGCGGCGGCCACGAACGACTGCTGCCGCCTGGCGAACATCTGATGGTCGCCCTTCGGGTTGACGACCGCGAGCCGCGTGTGGCCGGCAGCCACCAGGGCCTCGGCCGCGATCTGTCCCATGGCGGCATCATCGGGCCCGACGGCATCGCCGCTCATGCCACTCGGCCGGCCGAGCATCCAGACCATGGCATTCGACTCGAGCACGCCGCGGAACTTGGAGCCGATCGCATCGGCGATGTCGCCCTGCAGCGCGGCCTTGGCGAGGATGCCGTCGAAGCGGACGCGGCGCAACGCCCGCGGAGGATCGGTCGGGTCGGGCACGTCGATCAGGGTCGGGTGGGCGCCGGCAGCCGCCAACGCCTCCTCGGCCCCGTGGATCGCCTCCGCCACCGCCGGCAGGCTCGCCAGGGTGCGATCGATCCCCAGCATGACGATGGCGATCCGCTTGCCGGCCAGTGGGGCCCGTCGCCGCCGGCCCGTCCGGTCGCGAAGCGGCTTGTAGGAGAGCGCCTCGGCGGCGTCGCGGACACGAGCGATGCAGGCCTCGCTGATCTGCGGGTGCCCCCGCAGTGCACGGCTGGCCGTGCCCGGCGAAACGCCGGCACGCGCTGCAACATCACGGATGGTAACCTCGGTTGGATGCATAGAGATGAGGCTACGCCCGATCTTTTTGGGCTGCAACACACTGCGCAACTACTGCCGTCCCGTGCGCCATGCCCAGCGTGAATCGCCCGAGGCCTTACGGCCTTCGGCTTGGACGGAACTTGTCCAAGCCCAACGCCGTGGGGCGTGGGGTGAACTGCCACCAGACGCCGCGCTCGGCGTGGCGCGTATCAGATCCCTGCCGGGACCGCCCAGTGGCCGGGGCGGTAGGTGCGGGCGAGCAGCTCGTTCGCCTCGTCGTCGCTGGTGATGCGGCCGGTCGCCGGGTCGAACTGGAGCGACCGCTGAAGCCGGACAGCGATGTTGCCGAGGTGAACGAGCGCCACCGAACGCACCGCCTCCTCGATGTCGGCCCGGGGACGTCGGCTCTCACGGATCGCGGCGATGAAGTCGGCCTGGTGGCTCCCCGCCACGAGCGGCTCCGCCCGCGGCGTGAACTCCACCCGCTTGTTCTTGCCGTCAAGGAGTTCCAGCTTGCCCCGCTTGCTGACGAATAGCATGCCGTCGGTGCCGTGAAACTCCACGCCGCTGTCGCAGTTGTGCGGGTAGTTGCCCGACCAGAGCCGCATCTCGAACACGAGTTGCCGGCGTTGGCCCACGACCCCGTCGCCAGGATACTCGAAGGCGAGCGTGGCCGTGTCGGGAAACTCCTGGTCGTCGTCGAAGGCGTACTTTCCGCCGACCCCAGCGATCCTTGTCGGAAACGCATCGACCCCAAGGCCCCAGCGGGCGCAGTCGAGTTCATGCGTGCCGTCGTTGCCGACGTCGCCACAGCCGAAGGTGTGCCACCACCGCCAGTTGTAATGGAAGCGGTTCTCCTGAAAGGGCACCAGTGGTGCAGGACCGACCCAGAGGTCGTAATCCACGCCGGGAGGAGGCGGCGAGGGTTGGTGGTGTCCGATCGACTTCCGCCGCTGCACGTTCCACGCCTTGGCGACCAAGAGGTCGCCGACCACGCCCTCGCGAAGCATCGCCACGGCTTCGGCGATCAGCGGGTTCGAGCGGCTCTGCGTGCCGTGCTGAACGACGACGGCCTTGCGGCGGGCCGCTTCGAGAAGCAGCGTCGCTTCGCGGAGGTTGTGGCTGCACGGCTTCTCCACGTAGACGTGCTTGCCGGCGTCGCAGGCGAGGATCGAGGCCGGCGCATGCCAGTGGTCGGGCGTGGCCACGATCACCGCGTCGATCGAGCGGTCATCCAGGATGCGCCGCAGGTCGGTCTCGCCACGGGCGACGCCCAGTTCCTCCCGGATCTTCTCGAGCCGTGATTCGTCGGGATCGCAGGCGGCCGCGAGCGTGACCCCAGGCACCTGGGCCATCGCCCTCGCCACACTTCGACCCTGGCTGCCGCAGCCGATCAGGGCCACGGCGAGCGAATCGGCGGCCGCCGCGCTGCCGGAGGCCGGCATCATGGCAGCCGCGCCACCCGCTGCCACGAGGAGACGGCGCCGCGATAGAGCTACGGAGGTGTGCATCGTTGATCGCTCCACAACCTACGGTTTACACGAGTGGTTCATCAGGAAGTCTCACCGCGTCGGTGGGCGATTCCATCCTACCCCGTGTGCAGGGATCACGTAGGCACCGCCTCATACGGGCCACACGTCTCACCGGCTTCTGGGCGTGTCTCCGATCCGGCTGCTCCCCCTTCCGGAATCGCACATGCAAGCGATGTTGCCGCGAGCCCAAGGCGAGCCGGGAAGACACACAGGTTGAAAACCTGTGCTACGAGAAGAGGCAGCGAGGGGCAGCCCCGAGCCTGATCCACGCGCGAGCATCACGTGTGAGCCGCCTCAGACTTCGTCTGCCGACCGGTTGGGCGCCAGCCAGATCGCCGCGAGCCCGACGGCGTAGACGAGGCTCAGCAGTCCGCCGACGCGGGCGTAGTCGCCACCGAGCGCCGCGAACAGCCAGCCTGATGCCAGCACGCCGAGGGCCGTGAGAAACCGGCCCGAGTTGTAGGCCAGTCCGCTGCCCGTGGCCCGCACGTCCACGGGAAACAGGGCCGGCAGGTAGACCGCGAGCCATCCGAAGAAGAGCGTGGAGACGAAGCCCTGAACGAACACGATCGGCAGGAATGACGGCTGGAGCGGTGCCGTGAGCCGAAACATCGCGGCCGTGGCCGCGGTGGCGGCTGCGCTGATCAGCAGATAGCTCCCGCGGCGGCCGAGCCAGCCGACGAGCTGGGCGCCGACGAAACTCCCGAGCACCGACCCCGCCGCCCACCAGCCCTGCGTCACGGCCTTGTAGGAAGCCTGCGTCGGCCCCGCCACGCTGTCGGCCCAGGGCACCATCCACTTGCTCGCCGACCAGGCGCCCACCATCGGGATTGCGCTGACGAGCACCGCGGCGAGCGTGGTGCGGACGAGTGGCTGTCTGAAGAGCGTGGCCAGCGGATTCGGCTGCGGCGTCGATGTGCTTTCGCGGCGCCGCCCCTCCCCTGCCCTCGTCGCCAGCCATTGCGGCGATTCGGGCAGCGTGGCGAGCACGAGCAAGCCGAGCACGGCCGGCAGCCCGGCGAGCCGGAAGATCCACCGCCACGAGTCGGGCGTGATCGGCCAGGCCTGCGCCAGCTGCGCGAGCATGAGGATGCCGGCGTTGAGCCCCGCCGCCATCACGCCGGAGACGGTCGCCTTCGAGGCGGTCGGCCAGCTCTCGGCCACCAGCGCGATGCCGTTGGGCCACATGCCGCCGACGCCGAGACCGACGAGAAACCGCAGGGCGAGCATCTGCTCCTGGCTCGTGACGAGGCTGCCGAGGGCGGCGCAGACCGAGTAGAAGAGGATGCTCACCCCCATCGCCCGCGAGCGGCCGATGCGATCGCCCAGGCTGCCCAGGGCGATGCCGCCGATCGCCGCTCCGAGCATCAAGGCCGCGGTGAACCGGGCGAACCAGTCGCCCCCGGCGGCGGGCGTGAACGCGTCGCCGAGGAGGCTCTTCGACACCGACAGCGACGCCACCGGCATCAGGCCGAGTTCGACCCCGTCGAAGAGGAGGCCGAGGAACGCGGCGGCGAGCACGGCGATGCGGGCTCGGGGGCCGAGCGGGGCGACGGCGGCGGATGGAGCGGGCATGGCTGGCTCGCTGGGATGGCGGACCCGCGGATTGTACGGTGCCGACCCGCCAGGCGTATGCTGCCGGCGGGACGTCGTGATCGCGTCGCCATTCACTCGGAAGATCGTCGCATGAGCCGCCGTGTCGTGATGCTGCTGCTCCTGGTGGTCATGGCTGTCGTGGTGGGCCGCGGGGCCGTTGCGGAAACGACGCTCCGTGTCCTCTCCTACAACATCCATCACGGCCGGGGCACCGATGGCGTGGTGAACCTCGAGCGGATCGCGGGCGTGATCCGCGGCTGCGGGGCCGATGTCGCCATGCTTCAGGAGGTGGACGATCGCACCGACCGCACGGGTCGGATCGATCAGACCTCAGAACTGGCACGGCTCACCGGCCTGCACGCGGAGTTTGGCCGGCAGATCGACTATCAGGGAGGCCAATACGGCCAGGCGATCCTCTCCCGCACACCGCTGCAGGAGCCGCGGGTTCACGTGCTTCCCGGCGAGCCCGACCGCGAGACACGGATCGCCTTCGCCGTCCGCACAGAGGTCGCGGGGCAGCCGCTCGTGATCGTGGGCACGCACCTCCATCATCGCGATCCGGCAGCGCGGCTGGAGCAGGCGCGGGCGATCGAGGCGCTCGATCTCGGCGCCGGGCCGGCGATCCTCGGCGGCGATCTCAATGCGGTGCCGGGGAGCGAGCCGCTCGCCGCGCTCCTGGCGAGGTGGCGATCGACGACCACCGAGCCGCAGCCGACGTTTCCGGCGGGCAGCCCCACGCGGCAGATCGATTTCATCCTCTACCGGGCTGTCGGCGTGTTGGAGTCCGGGGAGGTGCGGGTGCTCGACGAGCCGGTGGCGTCGGACCATCGGCCGATCCTCGCGGAGTTTCAGCTTCGCTGACGGCGTGACGCTTCCTGGGGGGAAGCCCAAGCGCGTGAGCGATGGGGATGGTGCACCAGGTCCGGCGTGGGGCAGCCGTACGCCTTACGGCGTTACGCTTCCTGGAGGGGAGGCACTAGCGTGCCACGCACGATGGCTCGATCACCTCGAGCGTGCCCGCGTCGGCGTCGAGCGTCACCAGGGCGCCGAGCGGCAGCGTGGCGTTATCGCGGACGTGGCCGCAGGGAAAGTCGGCCACCACCGGGCAGCCGAGCGCCCGGCAGTACTCGAGCACCACCTCGCGCTGTGCCCCCTCGTCCTGCTCCTTCTTCTCGCCCTCGTAGTCGTCGCAGGTGAACCGGCCTATCACCACGCCCGCGACGCCGTCGAGCACGCCCGCCAGCCGCAGCTGCGAGAGAAGCCGGTCCACGCGGTAGGGCCGTTCGTTCACGTCCTCAAGAAACAGCACGCAGCCCTTGGCATCGATGGCGTAGGGCGTGCCGATCGTGGCCGCGATCAGCGAGAGATTGCCCCCCACGAGCCGCCCGGTGCACGTGCCCCCGGTGATCGTCGTCACCCGCTGGCCGTCGGGCATCGGGATCATGCGTCGCGGCGCCGCGGCTTGCGTGAGGAGCGTGTCGCGGAACGACCGCTCGGCGAATGACGGATCGTCACCCAGGGCCTTCACGCTGCTCGCCATCGGCGCGTGGAACGTGATCACGCGGGCGCGACTGCCCACGGCCACGTGGAGCGCGGTGACGTCGGAGTATCCGGCGATCACCTTCGGGTCGCGGCGGAGGGCGTCGTAGTCGATGCGGTCGAGAATTCGCGTCAGGCCGAAGCCGCCACGGAGCACGAAGATGCCGCGGATCGCAGGGTCGCGAATCGCGCGGTCGATCTCCGCGGCCCGCTCGTCGTCGGTGCCGGCGAGATAGCGGTGGCGGCGGTCGTGGATCTCGGGCTCGATGATGACCCGGAAGCCGGCCGCCGTGAACGAGTCGGCGAAGCGGCGGGCGTCGTCTTCCTCGCAGATGCCGCAGGGGGCGACCAGCGCCACGGTGTCCCCTGCCGAGAGAGCCGGTGGCGCCAGCCACGGCAGGTCGTCCGCGGCGCATGCCGACGAAACCGCCATCGCCAGCGGGATCAGCGCGACGCCGAGAAGCCTCACGACCGCCCGCTCGTCGTTCCGGTCAGGCCGTGGCGCCGGCGGGCCAGCCGCCACGCCATGGCAAGGCTCACGATCCCGACGGCCGCGGTCGATGCCGGCTCTGGAACCGCCGCGATCGCGCCCGCTCCGGCAGGAGCCGGCAGGTAGTTGCCGGCGTCGAACAATCCGGTGCCCAGGAAGTCGGCGACGTCGAGGATGTCCACCATGCCGTCGTAGCCGAAGTCGCCCTGGCTCCAGACGGCCAACTCGCCGGAGTCAAACTTCCCGGAACTCAGGAAGTTGGCGACGTCGAGAATGTCGATCTGCCCGTCGATGTTGGTGTCGCCCTGGGCTGCAAACGCGACGGAGAGCGCCCCCGATCCATCGTCGATCCAGCCCACGGCCCGCGGCGACGTGCCGGCAGCCATCGCCGTCGCTGCGACCGACGAGGTGATCCCGGTCGAACCGGTCCAGACGGCGGCGGGATTGCCGTCGCGGCCTGCCAGGAGGTCGGCGACGAGGTTGGCGGCGGAGATGCCGCCGGCGGCCACGTCGATCCGTCCGTAGCCGAGATCGACCCTGCCACCGGTCGCTGACTCGTCCACCACGAGGCTCGCGACGCTGACCCCGGTGAAGGCCGACCCCGACATGATCATCGTGCCGCCCAGCGTCACCTCGAGGGCCGGAGTGCCGGCGAGGTTGCCGGCGTTGACGATGAACTGCCTGACGCCGATGTCGCGGTCCACGGTGAGCGTGGCACCGGCGGCGGACACCGTGCCACCGTTGAGGATCAGTCGCGTGCTGATCATGCCGAGCGAGGGGTCGATCTCGAGCGTTCCTCCCGGCACGACGCTCACCGGACTCTGCGCCAGTGCCATCTGGTTGCCGAGCCGGAGCGTGCCGGCCTGAACGACGCTCGTGCCGGAGACGGTGTTGGCATTGGCGAGCACGAGCGTGCCTTGGCCGAGTTTGGTGACGCCACGGGTACCGCGAATCAGCGACTCGATCCGGGCGGATGCGCCGTCAGCCACCGTGACCTGCGCGATGGCGTTGGTGTTGAAGCTCACGCCCGTACCCGGATCGTACGACCCGAGGATCAGCGTGCCGCTCGAGATGGTGTAGCCGTCGGTCAGGAACTCGAGCCCCGCCCCCGACGTCACCTGCGTGCCGATGGTGACGGTGCCTGCCGTGCCTTGAAACTTCGCGGGGAGCGACCAGTCCCAGGTCGTGGGCGTGGTGCCCGTGCCAATCCACTGCGTGCCGAGGTTCGACCACGAGCCCGCCCCGCCGGTGGTCGCGCCATCGGCCGTCCAGGTCAACTGCGTGGCAGGGGCGCCGGCGACCGACACCCGAACGTTGTCGTAGACGCTGAAGATCGACGTCCCGGCAACGGATGCGAAGAGATCCATGTAACCGAGCATGATGTTGCCGCTGCCGCTGGTCGTCGGCGTGCGGGCCCATGTCTGGCCGTTGACCTGAAAGAGGGCCGTACCCGAATACGACGTCACGGCGACATTCAGCCACTGGTTGGCTGGCATCGCCGCCGTGCTCGTGAGATACGGCTGATAGGCGAACATGTACGGGTTGACGTCTTCGACTTGCACGAACAGGTTGTTGCGGGCGTAGCCCGCCGCGGTTCCGTAAACCTCGAGACCGTTGGCATAGGTGCGGAGATCACGCGAGGCGCCGGCATCGCCGCTCATCGCGTAGTCGAAGCCGTTGGGGCTGGGGCCAACCGAAGGGATCGTGCCGCTGCCCGCCGTCGGCGTCTGGATGGCGGTCGACGTGTGATTGAGGCCGAAGACGCCGTGTTCCGTCGTAGCCGCTGTACCAACCACGTTGAACCAGAGATTGAACGACAGCGTCTGGTTGCCGGTGAAGTTCTCCCCGTTGGGAAACGCCGTGATGGCGCTGATCGCCCCGGTCGGGCCCGTGTTGGTGTCAAACCGCAGCCCGGTTGAGCCTGTACCGCCCGGGGCCGTGGGGATGCCCGCGGCCGCGTAGTCGTAGGCGAAGTTCGCGAGGCTCGTTCCCCCGGCCTGCGACGTCGTCCACCGGGAGGCGGCGGTGCCGTCGTCGAAGTTCTCGGTGTAGAGCACCTGGGCGGAGGACACGCCAACCAGGAAGGTGGCCACGAGCCCCGCGGCGAAGAATGACATCAGCGACCGGGCGTGCATGGTGAACCTCCTGAGTGAACCGCGATGGACCTCAAACCGCCGGCATCCAGTTGCGCCGGGGTTTCAATCGACGTGTCGTCGACGCCGCCACCGCCCGACGAGCGGCATCGCCCCCGCGGCGGCTGCGGCGAGCAGTCCCAGCGTAGTCGGCTCGGGCACGGCCGTGAGCACGCGGACGTTGTCGATGAGCGTGAAGTCGACGGCCTGGAACGTGGCGGCGGGCGTGCCCGCACCGACGCTGGTGTCGGCCTGGCCAAAGAGGATGTTGTTGCCTTTGGTGGCCGTGGCGAAGCCCGAGGTGCTCGTCGTGGCCAGGAGCGTGCCGTTCACCGTCCAGGTGATCGTGGCTCCGCTCTTCTCGATGAGCACGTCGTTCCATGTGAAGGACGGCGTGCCAACGACCGTCGTCCCGGTCTGCGTGCTCGCGTAGTTCGTCTGCTGGTAGAGGGGAGCCGTCTTTCCGCCGGGGAATGGCGTGGCGTAGTAGAGGTTGGTGTTTTGCTGGCTTCCGGCGGCGAAGACGTTCTGGGAGTTCACACCGGTCGTTCCGGTCTGGTAGCCGGACTGAGCCGTGACGGAGTAGGCGCGGTAGTCGGAGGCCGACGCTCCGTCGGGAGTCGCCCCGTAGAAGATGCCGTCGCACGAACCCACGTAGTTGGCGACGGTGCCCGAGGAGAGCAGGCCGAAGGTGGAGAGCTGTGTCGAGCCAGAGCCGCCACCCGTGTTGCCGATGCCGCCGGAGACGTTGCCGATGAAGTTGGTCCACCAGTCGAACCGCAGGGAATAGTCGCCCGTGAACGATTGCCCCGTCGGGGAGACACTGATGCCCGGGGGCAGGCCGGCCGTTGGCCCCGTGCCGCTGATGTTGGCCTGCAACTTGAGGCCGCGCGTGCTGCCGCCGGAGGAGTTCGGTGCCGCAGGGATGCCCACCGACGAGTAGTCGAAGAAGAAGTTGGCGGCGTTGGCCGCCGAGCCGCCACTTGAGGTCGTGCCGCCGACCCACGAGTTGACGGTCCAGTTGGCCGTCGGGTCGGTGTCGAAGTCGTCGGAGAAGAGAATGGTCTGCGCGTGGGTGGTCGCAGCCATGAAAACCAAACCCGCGACGACCGCGGCACGCTTGACGATGGTGATGGCACTCATGAGCGCGTCCTCTCGAAAAGTAAAAGAAAGGCTGTCAGGATTCGATCGTTGCTGCCGGCCAACTGAAAGGACGACACGCAACAGCCCGAATGGAATATTCCCCTGCGCCGATTGCGGGAAGAGTGTACAGGGCGGTGGCTGAGTTGCCAAAGGCTGCTGAAGGGGGGTGTGTTTCGAAGTGCGTGATCTGACGCTTAGCAACTCCCCAGCAACTCCCGTGCCGATTGCCCGAAGGTAGCTGCCGGGGATGGTTTTCCGCTGGCTTTCGACGCGCGGGTGAGGCGTGGGGCCGCCACCGCATGGCTGGTTTGGCGGCAGGCCTGTATCTTTCCGAGGCAGGCCGCGGGCATGTGTCGCCGCGTGGGCCCCTGGTCGCGGAGTGGAGCTATGGCTGTGCGAATGTGGTTGAGTGGCGTGAGCCTGCACACCGCCTGCGCGGCGGCCCTGATCGTGGGCTGCAGCCGCGGGCCAGCGCGGGTGAATCAGCCGGCGATCGATCCAGAGGCCGCTGGTGTTCGGGCGCTGGAGGCCTACGACACCAACCGCGACGGGGCCATCGCCGGTGCGGAACTCGATGCGTCGCCGTCGCTCAAGTCGGCGCGGTCGCGGTTCGACACGAATCAGGACGGCGGCATCTCGGCCGCCGAGATCGCCGAGCGGATCAAGGCCTGGAAGGCGATGAAGACGGGCCTTGCATCGGTTCGCTGTCAGGTGATGCTCGACGGCAAGCCGCTCTCCGGGGCCACCGTGGATTTCGTGCCGGAGCCGTTTCTGGGGGCCGAGGTCAAGCCCGCCCGTGGCACGGTGAATCAGTTCGGTGACGTCGCGCCCACGGTGTCAGACGCCGACAAGCCCGACCCGAATCTGCCGGGGGGCGTGCATTTCGGTCTCTACACGGTGCAGGTCTCCGGCGGCCGGGAGACGCCCGCGATCCCCGATCGCTACAACGCGAAGTCCACGCTCGGCCTCGAGGTGTCGTACGACGAACCGGGTATCCGCGACAACAACCTCGCGTTTCGATTGAAGACCGCGGAGTGAGCCGCCGGTCAGGAAGCGTAACCGCGTAAGCGGTACGGCAGCGTGCGGGGCGGCCCCACGGCTCACGCCGTTGGGCTTCCTGGGCGTCAGTTGGCGTTGACCGCCTGGCCGTCGAAACGGTTCGCCTGATAACGGTGGGCGGTCGGGTCGATGTCGTACGACACCGTCTGCACGGAGCCGTCGCACATCACCATGTTCAACCCGCCCGAGTGGGCGCTGCCGAATGCGAGGAAGCCCGGATTGTCCACGCCGGCCGTGTCTTGCCGCGGCTGGTAGTCCGCCTGCTGGTAGGTGCTCGATGGGTTCCAGGCCACGCGGTGGTTGTCCCACTCGAAGCCCGACCACGCGCCCTGGTTGTCGCCGTAGCGGCCGTTGCCGCCGGGAAGCATGGTCTCGTAACCGTCGGGACTGAGGAACTTCTCGCCGATCAGGTAGGCCTTGGACGTGCCGTCGGCGATGTCTTTGGGCCTGATCTTGCTGCGGTAGTGGATCACACCGGTCTGGTAGAAGCGGGTCTGCGGGTTGGTCGTGTCGGTCCAGCTCGGGCTGCTGAGTGACGTGTAGCTCGGGGGAAGCCAGTAGTTGTCGGAGCCGAAGCCCACGCCGGCGTGCGTCAGTGAATCGCCGGAGTTGGCGGCGTAGTCGCCCTTCACCACGGTGGGGAGATTCTGCACCCAGGTCTGCGCGCTGAGCGTGCCCCAGTTGTGCGGGTAGGGCTTGGCTGAGCGGCGTGACGGACAGTGGAACGACGGCACCGGCGACTGGTGGAGCGTCGTGCTCGCGGTGCGGAAGGCGCCAGATGTCACCGACAGCCCCTTGCCCAGGTCGGCGAGCCCCTGCTCCTCGATGTAGGGCAGGATCGCGTAGTACCAACTGCCGGGCTGATCCGGTCCCGTGCCCTCGTTGGCGTCGGCCGTGTACTTCGAGCCCCAGCCCCCCGAGGGTAGATGCTTGCGGGCGTCCATGTGCGTGACGCAGCCGAGGCCGAGCTGCTTGAGGTGGTTCTTGCACTGCGTCCGCCGCGCCGCCTCACGGGCGCTCTGCACCGCGGGCAGGAGCAGGCCGATGAGCGTGGCGATGATCGCGATCACCACCAGCAGCTCGACCAACGTAAACGCGCGTCGCGGCTGCGAACGCCGCTCGGGCAAGGGATGCATCTGTTTGCTCCTCGGAGAAAGGACTCGCCTCGCGCTGCCCGCCGCCAGAGTCATACTCTATTCCCAGTGCGGTGTTCGTGAAACCCCGCTCCAGACCGGTTTCGAGGCTGCCGGTCAGGTGCGGTAGTTCCCGCCGTCGAAGAGGCCGCTTCCCAGCATCTCGCCGAGGTCGAGCGAATCGACCACTCCGTCGTAGGTGATGTCGCCCTCCCACCACGCCGCCGCCAGGCCGGTGTCGAAGAGGCCGGAGCCCATCAGCGCCGCAATGTCGGCGATGTCCACGAAGCCGTCGAGATCGATGTCGCCGGGCGCGGCGCAGGCCACCAGGATCGAGCCGTCGTTCTGCACCAGCATGCCGACCGTCCGGTTCGACCCCGGTCCGGCGGCGGTCGAGCCGATGCCTGTCGTCGTGGAGGCCCAATCTCCCTGGCCGCGGCCCGCCACCACCTGCTGCCGAACCGCGGCCACGCTCGCGGTGCCGGCGGCGATCACGATGCCGCCGGCGCCGACGTCGATCCGTCCGCCGGCGGTCAGCGCGAGGGCCGGCAGGTTCACGCGACCGTAGCCGCAGTCGATCGTCAGCCGCGCACCGTTCCGCACCTCGATGCCCGCCGTGCCCAGACCCGCCGGGTTGCGGAGCACCACCTCCCCTTCCTCGATCACCGTGCCGCCGGTGAAGGTGTTAACGCGGTCGATCACCAGCCGGCCGCCGCCCCGCTTGACGAGCCGCAGTGGCCCGGACCGCGCGACTGCATCGGTTGCGATCTGACCCGCAGCCACGGTGAGCGGCAGGTCAGGGATCACGCCGAAGTAGCCGAGCACGCGGTCCATCACCGAGGTGCGCGTGGCCGCCTGCGTGATCGTCTCGAACGGAAACCCGGCGAGCACCACGTTGCCTCGGCCCGCCGCGCCGGCCCGCTGGATGGCGGCGGCTCCGCCCGTGCCGCCCGAATAGGTGAGGGCGACCGTCGAGCCCGCCTGCGCGGTGAGCACGTCGGGATAGGCGACGTTGTAGGTCTGGCCGTCGAGGCTCGCGAAGCTACTGCCGTTTGAAAAACTGATGCCCGACAGTCCGGCGAAGATGCCCCCTGCCGGGGCCGTCACCTGGTATGTCCCGGCGTCGTCGGACGAGTAGCCGGCGCCGAGCGTGGTGCGGAAGAACGTGCGACCGTTGTTCTGGCCGTCGAGGTCGTAGCCCACCTCCGCGCCGGTCACGAACAGGTGGCCGCCGCCGGCCACGAACTGCTCGACGAGCGTCTGTTCGGTGGCGTCGAACGTGCGTCCGGCGGTCGATTCCGTGCCCAGGATCCAGACCACCGCGTCGTAGGTGGCCAGCGACACCGCGCCCTGAATCACCGCCTCGTTGCTCGCGGCATCGACGCGGACGCCGGGCCGGGCCGCCTGGATCGCCGCCTGGACCACCCCCGCATAGTCGCGGCTGTTGTTGTAGCGGGCCCAGACGCGTTCGGTGGTGGTGCCGCTGGTGAGAAAGGTGAGCTTGAAGTTTTGGCTCTTGTCGAGCCGGTCGAACCCGTTGACCACGAGCACCTGCCGCGAACCGACGGCGGGCAGCACCGTCACCACCTCCGACGGCAGCGATTCGCCGCCGGCGTTGGTGGCCGCCACGCGGAACTGGTATGGCTTCGTCGGGTCGAGGCCCGTGAGCGTGAGCGACCGGACAGAGCCGCCGGCCACCGCTGTGCCCCCGTCGAAGCCGAGACCGTCGGTCGAGCCGTAGACGCGGAAGCCAGTCGCCGGACTGCCAAACACGCCCGCCGTGCCGCCGGAGGAACTCGGGCCCGGCACCCACGAGATCGTTGCCCGGCCATCCGTCGTGCAGGTCACCGAGACCTGCGTCGGCGAGGAAGGAAGCGTCACGTTGGCCGGCGCCGTGGTGGTGCCCGGATAGGCGATCAGGTGCTCGAGTGTGCCCTCGTAGGTGCTCCGCGCCATCTGGTCGCGGGCGCGGGGGTCGCGGAGCAGCGCGTTGTCGGGCGTGTTGTCGTGGAAGGCCACCTCGATGATCGAGGAGTCGAACTCTCCGAGGGCCCGGAGGTTGGAGATCTCGCCGTAATCGCCGGCGAACGCGTAGGTCGTCCGCGTGCTCCAGTCGTATTCGAACTGGCCGTCGAGGGCCCGCATGTCGACGTTGATCTGGCGGCCGAGGGCGGTGGCCAGTGCGTTCTGGTTGGGCGTGGGATTGGTGGAACTCAAAAGCCCGATCGCCCCGCGGCCGGTGGCGGTGGCCGGGTCGCCGGTGGTGGCATTGGAGTGGAAGGCGACGTAGACGCTCGTGCCATAGGGGTTGGTGTCGGCGTTCATGTCCTCGGCCATCCGCGCCGGCGCGGAGACGTTGCTGGTGCCGAGGAGCGTCGAGGGGCTCGTGAAGGTGGTGGACTGCCCGATCCCCCGCCACAGCCAGTGGAGCGCGTTCTCGTCTTCGCGGGGATAGCCGGAGACGCTCCCCGTGCCGATGCCGTTGGGGCCCGAGGGCAGGTCTCCCATGCCGTTGCCGAAACGGATCGCGTCGGCGATCACGACCGATCCGCCGGCGGTCGATGAGTTGCTCACCGTGACCGAGCCGTCCGCCGGCGAGCGGCCCGCGGCGAAGTGGTAGGTGCCCAGATAGACCCAGCCGTTGCCGACCTTGCGGTGGTCGATGCGAACCTGCGTGCTGCCTCCGGTGTGGTTCACGCGATAGAGCTGGTCGGTGCGGTTGGAACTCGTCGAGGCCCAGGCGTAGACCGGATAAAAGCCGGCGGCCGGGATCGTGGG
>Ga0315903_10006256_pt1 | contig 15268 bp, 18 predicted proteins | sample LakEriMetagenome_7_FD_203524 | JGI IMG/M metagenome (GOLD analysis project Ga0315903, IMG submission 203524) | Freshwater fungal communities from buoy surface, Lake Erie, Ohio, United States - Buoy 2 MA119 | ecosystem: Environmental > Aquatic > Freshwater > Lake | place: USA: Lake Erie, Ohio...
AAATATGGTCCGTCACATGGTACTTACATCTCTCAAATCATACAAGAAAAAATTTCATGCAGAGTATGGAAATCTAGTTCTTTGCTACGATAGTAAACACTATTGGCGAAAAGAAGTTTTTCCATACTACAAACAAAACAGAAAAAAAGATAGAGAGAAATCTGTATTTGATTGGTCTCAGATCTTTGAAATCTTGAATAAAATTCGAGATGAAATCAGAGAAAATTTTCCATACGTTGTATTGGAAATTTATGGGGCTGAGGCAGATGACATTATTGCAACTCTATCGAAGTACGTTACCGTACAAAATATCAAAAAGCAAAAAGAAAATTTAAAAACCGAAAAGGTTTTAATTCTATCAGGTGATAAGGACTTCATTCAATTATCGAAGTATCCCTGTGTAACCCAATACAATCCTGTTCAAAAAAAGTATGTTAACGATGGGATCAATCCTAAGTTATACATCAAAGAACATGTGATTAAAGGTGATAGATCAGATGGTATTCCAAATTTTCTATCTGAATCCGATACCTTTGTCTCTGGTAAACGGCAAAAACCTATTAGCAAAAAGAACATTGCGAAATGGATTAATGCTGAGCCAGAAAGTTATTGCAATGAACAACAATTAATTAACTATCATCGCAATCAAAAACTTATAGATTTAGCCTGTATCCCATCTGAAATAGAGGATAAAATTATCTCGGAGTATAACTTGTTAAATAGTCATACACCAAATAAAATTTCAATGAATTACTTCATTGAAAACAGGTTAGCATCATTATTAAATGAATTGGAGGATTTTTAACTCATGGCTGAACTACCAGTAGAACGACTTCTACTTTCTGAAGTCCTACAAAAAATATCAAACGCAAAAACAAAAAAGGAAAAAATTGATCTGCTTCACAAGTATAAAACTGCAGCACTTCAATCCATCCTAATTTGGAACTTCGATGAAAGTGTTATTACACTTCTTCCCTCAGGTGAAGTTCCATACACACCAAACGAAGCTCCAGTAGATACCGAGCATACTCGCCTTCTACATGAATATCGAATTCTGTATAACTTTGTCAAGGGTGGTAATGATGGTCTTGCAAACAACAAGCGAGAGACCATGTTTATCCAACTACTAGAAAGTCTTCATCAGGATGAAGCTAAAGTTCTCTGCATGGTAAAGGATAAAACTCTAGGTAAGAAATATAAAATTACCAGAGCTTGCATCGAGGAAGCCTATCCAGAGATTAAGTGGGGAAATAGGTCGTGACATGTGTAAAATCGTACATCAGGATTGTAATAGAGAACTAGCTAAAGATAAGTCGTTACCACTCAATTCATATCTCGTCACCTATGAGGTTGACAACCAGACAAGGTATGATATAATAGTGTGTAACAAGCGGGCACAGATCTTCGACATGTACTGGGACAAGTACCGAGAAGGTCTGAAAGACATCCGCTGGACTGATGGAAAAGTCAACCCCAAACTATGGGGAGTTCAACCAAAAGAACCCAAAAAGAAAAAGTAATTATGAATGCAATTTATTCTGAATGGAATCCAAAACTGATGGAGGTCTTTTCTCCTAAAGAATTAATTATTTTGGAAAATATTTTGATGTATATTCAATATGAAAATAACATTGCATACCAAGATAGTATCTATGAAACTACACGAGATAGTAATGAAGAATCTGCAAATCTTGATTCTATTCCTGGTGAAGATCGTGAAGTTCAAGAATATCAAATTATTAATGATATTCAACGGAAACTTATAATTATTCATGAATCAATGATTGGAGAAGTTCCAGAAAATTTATTCACTGAACCAAAATATTCATCAAACATGAGTAATCAATTTCGCCAAGCTATTGGAGGTTAATTATGAGCAATGTTTTTTTGATTTCATTAAGCCAAGGTGCAGGCAAGCTGGAAGGTAAGTCTGCCCAGGAAGTGATTACTTATACTGCTCGTGTAAGTAATCCAGCAAACCAAGAAAAATTTGATACTGCTGCTGGACTTCTTCGCTATTGTATTCGTGAAAACCACTGGAGTATTTTTGAGCAAGCTGATATGACTCTGGAGATTAATACTACCCGAGGAATAGCGGCGCAAGTGCTTCGTCACCGTTCATTTACATTTCAAGAATTTTCACAACGGTATGCTGATACAAAACTCCTAACTGACAAGCCAGGAGTACCAGATCTTCGTCGTCAGGATACCAAGAATCGCCAAAACTCTATTGATGATTTTGGTGACTATCTAAAACTAAAGATGCAAGGTGAGATTCAAGAATACTTTGAGAAAGGTCAGCAACTCTATGATTCTCTTCTCAAACAGGGTGTAGCAAAGGAATGTGCAAGATTTGTACTTCCCTTAGCAACTCCAACTCGAATTTATATGAAGGGCTCAGCCAGGTCATGGATTCATTATATCAATCTGCGTTCTTCAAATGGAACTCAGAAAGAACACATGGACATCGCAAACGAATGTAAAGATGTGTTTAGAACCTGCTTCCCTGACGTAGCAGAAGCACTAGACTGGTAATGTGAAATTTCTTCATTATGAACATTTTTTATTTGAATTGCAACCCAACCATCTGTGCCCAGGAACATTGTGACAAACATTGTGTTAAAATGATTGTTGAATATGCACAGCTTTTATCAACCGCTCATCGAGTTCTTGACGGTATTGGTTATTACGAACTTTCTAATAAGAATCGACAGATCAAGAGATTCAAACTCGATGAGCCAAGAGAATCAAATCTCTATAAAGCTTGTCATATTAACCACCCTTCTGCTATCTGGGCTAGGAGTTCTAGATCACATTACAACTGGCTCTATGAACTGTTTGAGCAATGTTGCATCGAATACACTAGGAGATACGGTAAATTTCATGCTACCGAATCTTTGAAGGAGTATCTAAAATATCCTCCTACTAATCTTTCAGAATTAGGTTGGATTGATCCGCCTTTAGCAATGCCCGATAAATATAAGCAAACTGACACAATTCAGTCTTATCGTAATTATTACCTCGGAGAAAAAGTTTCATTTGCGAAATGGAAATCTCCAGCTATCACTCCTGAATGGTTTAAGACACATGCCTACTTATAGATTCAAAGATAATAACACAGGTGAAGAATTTGAGAAGTGGATGTATATGGCTGATCGAGAGCCATATCTAAAAGAAAACCCACACATCACCCAAGTTCCAACAGGAATGTATTCCATCAGTGAAGTTGGGGACTGGAAAAATTCTAAAGTCCCTGGCTCATTCAAAGATGTGTTAGGTCGCATCAAAAACTCATATCCCAACTCAACTTTTGAAGTATGACAAGTTCCCGCCGAAGAAAGAATGAAAGCTCATTTGCAGATATGTCCTCTAAAAAGATGAGGCGTAAGAAGCCAATTGATGCAGACCTTATGGTTGATATTCAACCACTGACTCCAGCACAAGAAAAGGTGTTTGAAGCATATGCCCAAGAAAAGAATCTATTCCTTTATGGTGCTGCTGGCACTGGTAAAACTTTCATTAGCCTATATCTTGCTCTTCAAGATGTTTTAAATGAAAAGACTCCATATGAAAAAGTTTATATGGTTCGTTCTCTAGTTTCCACTAGAGAAATTGGTTTCCTTCCTGGAGATCATGAAGATAAGTCAAGTCTTTACCAGATCCCATATAAGAACATGGTGAAGTACATGTTTGAAATGCCAGACGATGCTTCGTTTGAAGCTCTATATGGCAACCTAAAGGGTCAAGGAACAGTAAGTTTCTGGAGCACTTCATTCATTCGTGGAACTACTCTTGACAACTGTGTTATCATTGTAGATGAAAGCCAGAACCTTAACTTCCATGAACTAGATTCTATCATCACTCGTGTTGGTCAGGATACTAAAATTATCTTCTGTGGTGATGTCCAGCAGACTGATTTGGTCAAGACCAATGAAAAGAATGGAGTTCTAAACTTTATGAGCATTCTTCAAACTATGGAAGAGTTTTCCATGGTAGAGTTTGGAATTCCAGATATTGTACGATCTGGTCTTATCCGCAGTTATCTAATTAGTAAATTGAATTTGGGATTCTGACGTGTTTGTACATTTAGATCATGCACCTTTAATTGATTTAGAAGCCATAACCTCAGACAACGGAAGGTTATATGTTACCCCTGAAGGTAACAAGTATCCTTCCGTTACTACTGTCATTGGTGCCACTTCAAAAAAATCCATTCTACAATGGAGGAAGCGAGTAGGAGAAAAGGAAGCTAATCGAATTTCCTCACGGGCAGCTTCCCGAGGTACAAGTCTTCACTCTATGAATGAAGACTACCTAAATAATATGTTCAATGAAGATAAGTACAAGGATAAAGTACTTCCATTGTTCATGTTCAAACATTTAAAGCCCTTCCTAAACAAGATTAATAATATCCATGTTTTGGAAGGAGCATTATATAGTGACAGACTAAAACTTGCTGGACGAGTTGACTGCATTGCAGAATATGAGAATGAATTAGCAATCATAGATTTCAAAAGTTCCACTGAACCTAAAAAGCGAGAGTGGATCGAAAACTATATTGCTCAGGAATGTGCGTATGCAATGATGTATTATGAACGTACTGGTATCAAAGTAAAGAAACTTGTAACTTTAATTGCCTGCGAAAACGGAGAAATTCAAGTCTTCCAGGAGTACGATATCATGAAATACATGAATGTTTTGATGGGATACATTAAAGAATGGAACACTCAAAATTCTATGCCACTTCAATAATGAATTCAGATAAACAACTTAAAAAAAACGGAAGGGGTCCAATACGAAACGAATCGTTTTATAAACATACCCCCCAAGCTACTGAGTCATTTGATGAAATTATAGAGAATAAATTTATGACAGCATCTAAATTTTCCATGGAAGTGGAAGAAATTGTTAAAACAAATCATGGTGGACTTAGTTACATTGACGCAATATTAGTATATTGTGAGCAGAATAGTATTGAATTGGAAAGTGTTTCAAAACTAATTTCCAAGCCACTTAAAGAAAAACTTAAAGTTGATGCCCAGCGTATGAACTTTATGAAAAAAACTTCTCGTGCACGATTGCCTTTATGAATGGGTTTGAAGTTTACAAACTTTACCTTGCAATAAAATTACACTTCACTTCAGATAGCTACAACTATTTTACCTTCAATGGGAAAACAAGAACTACTCTTCAATCTTTTGAAAAACGAAGAGACAAATACTTCTTCAAAAAGCTAGCCACAAAATTTAATCAGGATGAATTGATTCAATATTTTGTGGCTCACTTTGTACAGAATGGTGATACTTGGATCGGGGATATCTCTAAAATAGAGAACGCATCCATCTATTTAAATTGGCTGAAAAAAATTCAGAGCATGAGTTTTGTGTTTTCAGATGATCTAGATGTATTATTGAGAGATAATTCATTTGAAGATCTATTCAAAATCACAACGACTCATCCTCCAATTATAAAACAGTATCTTTCCAATTCTATAAATTTAGAAACGCTGGTTATTCTTAATCAGCTATTAAATTTTATCAAGGACTTTGATAAGTCCATTATAGATCCTATAGTTTGGCCGGACATCAAAAGAAAGGTGGTGAAATACGAACCATTCCTTTCTTTAGATAAACCTAAATATAAGCAGATAGTTTTGTCCAAGGTTTCTAGCTGATGTCGTTTTTTGAACAAGATCTAATTCGTGATGAATTAACGGAAATGACAGAATTGTATCACGAGATTGCTACAATTATGTATAGTCCATATGAAAAATCTGAAGAAACTCGTAGAGATTGTTTAGATAAATTAAATAGACTTGTAGAACTTCAAGAGCTTCTTTATTTCAGAGCAAAGTATTCTAGCGATACAGAAGCCGAAGAATTTGTTAGTATGCTAAGAACATCTGCTACATTCCTTGGGGTGCCTCCCGAGGTGGACGTGTCACAAATCTTCACCCACATGAAGGAAGACATCATCCGAGCCAAGGAGGCACTTGACAAATCTCTCTGACTCTGCTACCATAGTCTCATGGGTTGGGGTCCACAAGCCAAATCCATTTAATCTCACCAATACGGAGAATCCACATGTCTTTTGCAACACTCAAGCGTAATTCAACCAACTCATTCGACAAGCTAAACCAAGAAATCGAAAAGATGTCTAGCACTGAAGGAGGTGCAGACGAAAGGTTTTGGAAACCTGAAATGGACAAATCAGGTAACGGTTATGCTGTAATTCGTTTTCTACCAGCACCAGATGGCGAAGATGTGCCATGGGCCAAAGTCTGGAGCCATGCTTTCCAAGGTCCTGGTGGATGGTACATTGAAAACTCTTTGACCACCCTAAACAAGAAAGATCCTGTAGGTGATCTAAACCGTCAACTCTGGAACAGCGGTAGCGAGAAAGACAAAGAAATTGCTCGCAAACAGAAGCGTAAGCTAACCTACTACACCAACATCTACGTAATCAAAGACCCTGCACACCCCGAGAACGAAGGCAAAGTATTCCTCTACAAGTTTGGCAAGAAGATCTTTGATAAGATCACCGAAGCTATGCAACCAGCATTTGCAGATGAGAAGCCAATCAATCCCTTCGACTTTTGGACTGGTGCGGATTTCAAACTGAAGCTTCGCAAGGTTGATGGTTACTGGAACTACGACAAATCTGAATTCTCAAATCCTGGAACTCTAGGTGATTTCGATGATGATAAGCTAGAGAAAATCTATTCAAAGGCTCATAGCCTAGCTCAATTCTCTGCAGATGACAACTTCAAAACTTATGAAGAGCTAGCTAAGCGTTTGAATGATGTTCTAAACTCAAAGCCAGCTGTACGTATTGATCGTGAGACTTATGAAGATGAGGAATCTGTAGTTGAAAACGTCGCTACTTTTGCTGCTACTTCCACTCCTTCCTTCTCTTCTCGTTCTACTAGCACTGAAGATGAAGACGACACTCTAAGCTACTTTGCTCGATTAGCTGAAGAAGATTGATAATAGTAAAGGAGGCTTTAAGCCTCCTTTTTTTATATGGAAGTTTCTGGTAATCTAACCCCTGCAGAATCAATCTTGTACTCTGTATCATATGCAAACAGAGTAGCAATTTCTTCTTCCATTTTGGTTAGGAAATTTGGTCTAATTAAAAATATTTCTTTTTTCTTTTCGTTCTCTCTGTATTCATATTCTCTATTAGTAATAGGAGTCATTACTTGAGAGCCAGACAATTGAGATTTGTTTGGTGCGATGAATGTATATGAAGGATAATAACCAGCTACTTGTTGTGCTGATCTTCCCTCATTATATTCAATAATTATTCCACCTTCTAGGATACGATTACTGCCTTCATATAATTCTTTTGTTTCCCAGAATTTAATATTATCCTGTGTAGTTCCATACTTCTTTTCTATTGCTAAGTCTAATTCATAATCTGATACAGGCCAATCATTATTAACATCAATAATATTATTGAGTATCAAAATAGTCCAATACCAATCTGGAGATCCATATTGTTTATTTGATACTTGTTCTGGAGTTTCTCCTTGCTGAATTGTGTAGCGATTAGATGCCACGTACAAAGCATTTAAGTTATCTCTAAATCTAACTCTGCGAAAGAGATTTTTAGATAACTTTAATCCACCTTTATATGGATAATAGAAATCTGGCTGTGAATCAAAAAACATTAGTAACCTCCATTGCTGACATCATCTGCTGTAATAATTTCCGTTTCTGCAAACGCCATTGTTACTTCATATGCAACTGGAGCAGGTCCGCTTAATGCTTTGCCAGAAGTTAGATGAGTAGCCCATACATTATCTGGAGTATAATTAACTTGAATATTTTTTAATACGCAAGGTTTAATTTTTGGAAGTGATTGTATTGATGTTTCAGTCCCAGCTTGCATCCAAGTTAAATCAAATATGTTTGGGACAGTTAACCATCTGTCTTCTAATTTATTTAATTTTTCAAATTGCTCTGTTTGAGTAGGTGTTCCTTGAACAGGACCAGATCCACTGTAATTTGGTAGAGAATAATGTCTAAGAGTTCTAATAATATTATGAATTGTAACTTGCTCAGATGCGTTTCTTGGAACTAGTTTCCATGAGAAACTAAATTCTCTCATTGCAATTCCTTTAAAGATTTGCTCAACATATGGGTTCAATATTTTTCCGCCAATTCCACTAGTTAATGCTTCTGCAGGTAAATTGCCAGGAGTAAGTCTTGTTATTGCGCTTAATATTAGTTCTGGAGTTCCAGCACCAGCCATTTGACTAATTATTTTTCCCATCTCACCTGGATCATTTACTGCAGCTCCTGCCAATGTAGGTAGCATTTTACCTAACATTCCTAGTTTTTCTGAAGACCAATCGAGCTGATCAGTATAATTAATATCATTAGGAACTGGTAGTAAAACTGATGCCAGTTTTTTATGTTTTGGTCTAGATGCTCGTGTGCTATTTACTGCCTGCCATGTGCCAGTTTCTACTGTATCACCACTCTGAATATTAGTAATATAATCTAATGTGGCAGCTCCTCTAACATCTTTTGCACTTGCAATAGGCACGTATTCCATTACATTAATTTTAAGCATATCAAACATTTCATGTTTTTCAGGCCAATATAATTTATCAGTACTAATTGTACCTGGGTTATATCCTTTATTTATTGTTATACCAGCCATAAATATTTTATGATATACCTTTTATAATAAGTATTTATGAATACTCTAAAGGGAAAATTTATCCCAACGAATATTCGCAAGTATAAAGGAGATTATAGAAATATAATTTATAGATCTTCATGGGAATTGAAGTTCATGAAGTACTGTGATACTAGATCTAATGTATTAGAATGGGCATCTGAGGAATGTGTGATTCCATACAGATCTCCACTAGATAATAAAATCCATAGATACTTTGTTGATTTTTATGCTAAAATTCAAGAAGCTGATGGTACTATTACAAAGTACCTTATTGAGATAAAACCTAGTAAGCAAACTGTTCCACCAAAGAAACCTCAAAGACAAACTAAAAGTTATATCTATGAAGTGACTGAATACGTTAAGAATCAAGCTAAGTGGAAAGCTGCCAAAGAATTCTGTGATGATAGAATGTGGAAGTTTAAAATCCTCACGGAATCGGAGCTAAAGGTATGAGAAGAGAAGTATCAGCTAGGACGAAGAATACATCACCGCTTAATATATTTGAACAGGTAGACGAAATAGCAAATAAAAAAAGAAAGGGATTTCACGCTCTATCATATAGTTGGTATAAAGATACAGTTGCGGAAGTTGCCAGAAAGAATGACATCTACAAAACATTAGTTACTCTTGATGAAACTCTCATTCCATCTGGTGGGAATCTATATTTGTTTGAGTATAAGGCAACCTGGGCCAGGAAACTTCCATATTACGATGAGTTTCCTTTAGTGTATATGCTACAAGGTGGAAGGAAATTCTTTGGGGCTAATCTTCACTATCTAAATTATCCAACACGTTATAAAGTTCTGCAGAGTATTATAGATGGACGACCAACAATTCCTAAACAGTGCTTTCATAATTATGTTTATGAAGGTCTTGATACACCACTATTTAAAATAAATAGTGAAGACTGGATGAAATCTATTTTTCTACCCTTGGAAAGTTTTGTAAGTAGACAAGCAGGTTCATATAAACAAGTTAGCAAATCTTTTGTCTGGGGAGACAGCCGTAAATGAGCATCAATACTACACCTACCAACTTCAATGAGTTTAAAGGTTATGTTCAGAAGTATGGATTTTCTCTGAGCAACTTTTATGATATTCAGTTTCATTTGAGTAATGAATCTAAAAATTCTCAGTTATTAAAAAATATCTTTAATCTTGGGATGACAAATAATGTGAATACTACTAATGAGTCTTTCATGGAAGGACTACTAAGATTATATGCAGAAGAATGTTCTATTCCTGGATACTCAATTTCAACTGGAGATTATAGAATAACTAATACTCCTACAATGAAATATGCATATGGTATTGTGAATAATGAGATTACAATATCGTTTATTTTAGATGCAGATGCTCAGATCAGAAGAATATTTGATGCATGGGGTAATTATATTTACGGTAGCGTTGCATTAGCAGGAGGAGTTGTATCAAATACTAATTTAAATTTTACTACTAAAACAGATCTCGGAAGAACTAGATATCGTGATGATTATGTAGCAGATATTATTGTTGCTAAACTAGAAAGACATAGAAGTAGTAGGAAAAATACTAGACCACGAGTTACTAATATTGAGTCGCAACGTAACTTTTATAAAAATACTGACATTATACCAGATTACAATGGACCACTTTTACCTGGATTTGGAAAACCTTTTTATACCTATTCAGTTAGGTTGAGGAATTGTTTTCCAACTACTATTTCTTCTATTCCTTTGTCTAGTGGATCCTCTCAGTTGGTTAAAGTTCAAGTAACATTTGAGTATGAACTTGCAGTACCTTCATCTCAAACTGCAAGTGGAAGTACCCAAGAATCATCAAACTGGTTACAGATAACTAACTAACCTAAATATATTGAGATTATGTTATAGTATTTACTATGCCTTTACCTAAAATTACCACCCCAACGTATGAATTGCGTTTACCATCTACAGATCAGCTAATCAAGTATAGACCATTTCTAGTGAGAGAAGAGAAGGTTCTTTTGATGGCAATGGAATCTGAAGATGAATCTCAGATGATCAATGCAGTGAAAACAATTCTAAAAAATTGTATTATTTCCAAAGTTAAAGTTGATGACTTAGCTATATTCGATATCGAATATCTATTCCTCAATATTCGTGCTAAGTCTGTTGGTGAACAGATAGAACTCAACCTTACTTGTCCTGATGATGGGGAAACTACAGTTCCAATAGAGCTTAATGTTGAAGAGATTAAGATTCAAAAATCTGATAAACACTCTAGGATTATTCCTTTAACTGATAGTATTTCTGTGGTGATGAAATATCCTAGCATGGAAATGTTTGTTAAAACAAACTTCACAGCTAGTGCAAAGACTGAAGATATATTTGAAATTGCAGCATCTTGTATTGAGCAAGTTGTAGAAGGTGAAGATGTATATGAAACAAAGAGTTTCTCTAAAAAAGAAATTAATGATTTCCTTGATAGCTTAGATACCGCACAGTTTCTGTTGATTCAAAAGTTCTTTGAGACTATGCCAAAACTATCACATACTATCAAAGTTACTAACCCAGTAACCAATGTAGAAAGTGATGTGGTTCTAGAGGGACTTGCATCTTTTTTCGCATAGCACTAGCGCATGAATCGCTAGAAAATTATTTCAGGGTTAATTTTATATTACTTCAGCATCATAAATGGTCTCTTTCCGAAATTGAATCTATGCTGCCATGGGAACGAGAAATTTATGTTCAGATGCTAGTTGATTACATTGAAGAGGAAAATAATAGAAACCGAACAACAACATCGTTGTAGATAAATGGCAGCTTCACTTTTTAGTTTTAAAAAGAATCCATCCATAAAAACATCTCCCCTTATTGATCCAACTAAATTTGGTGGTGCTGTTTTTGGCGGGAAAAAAACACTTTCAAGAAGTGAAGCTTCTGAAAAGACAATAGCAAATAAAGAAATAAAAGAATTAAGTTATATTAAACGAGCATTAGAAACTTTAGTTTCTCTTGAAAAAAGACATTTTGAAATTCTAACAGATTCTATTAAAGCATTTGTTTTGTCTGAAGAAAAAAGACAATTCAAAGATGAAGAAAGTCTTCAAGAAAAACAATCAGACAAGACTAAAAAAGAAGAAAAAAATCCACTTGTTAAGCAAGGTAAAAAAACTCTTGAAGGAATAGGAAATTTTTTCCAAGGATTGATCAAAACATTTATTGCATACAAAGTTCTTCAATGGGCAAGTAATCCAGAGAATGTACAAAAAATTCAAGACTTTGTTAATCTTTTTGGGAATATATTTAAATTTTTAAACGCCATAGTTGGGTTTGGAATTGATAAACTGTTTAGTGGATTGTCTAAACTAATTGGTGGAGAAGGAGTAACTAGGGTATTTGGTTTCCTTGAAGCTGCGGTTGGATTTTTTACTTTAAAATGGTTATTAAATCCGACTAAAATTATTTCAGATATTAAAATGATTGGAAACCTTTTCACGAAGGTAATACCAAATGCAATAAATGGAGTAATTAATTTCTTTACTAATCTAATACCTAAGGCAGCTGGAGAGGCTGCAGATGAAGCGTTATCTCAAGCTGGCAAACAGATCACAGAAGGTGCGACAGCTACTGCAAAAGGGGCTGCAACTGGAGCAGAAGCTGCTGGAACTGGTGCAAAGGCAGCCAGCACTGCCGGAAAGGCTGCAGGAACAGCCGCCAAAGGAGCGGGTGCAGCGGCAGCAAAAGGAGGTGCTAAGGTCACTGGTAAGTCACTACTAAAAGCACTTCCTGTTATTGGTGCGGTATCGAGTGCATTTTTTGCTGCAGACAGAGCATCTAAAGGAGATTGGTTGGGTGCCGGTGGTGAGGTACTTTCAGGAGTTGCAGGACTACTTCCTGGATGGGGAACTGCCGCATCACTTGGAATTGATGCGGCTCTAATTGGAAGAGATATTGCAAAGGAACAAGGTGTTCCAATGCTAGCTAAAGGTGGAATCGTAACTAAACCAACTGAAGCAATTGTTGGTGAAGCAGGGCCAGAAGCTATTTTACCACTGGATAAATTAGGATCATTTGGTATTGATGGCTTTAAAGCGTCTACTAATAAGATGATTCCTAAATTCATGAAGCTATTGACTTTACCATTTAGTATTGTTGGTGCAGGTATAGTAGCACTCATCTCATCTACTGTTGGGAAAATTCCAGGTATAGGTCAATTTATTCTTCCTTTAATATCTGGGATTGCAAGTAGTTTTGGTTTACCTGCAGGATTAGTTACAGGAATGACTAATTTTGTAAGTGGAGTTACCTCTGCAGTATCTACTGGACTTGGTGATATTTCTACTTTATTTGGAAAGAATGAAGTCAATATACAACAGCAAAAAGGAGAAGAGTTTTCTCCAAGCAATGACACTTCAGTAAAAGGATTGCTTGGAAATATTCTCGGTGCTCTGATCAGCAAGCAATCAAAACCTGATGTGGCACCTGAAACCACACCAGCAACCCCTTCAACACCCTCAGCCACCCCAGCACCCGCCAAAGCACCATCAACGCCTTCAGCCCCAGCAGGAGCCACCCCAGCCCCAGCATCAGCTCCTAAAGTAAGTTCTATATTTACATATCCATCCCAAACAGAAGGTAGTATCCCTGGTCAAGGTACTGGAGATAAGATTCCTGCATTGTTAGAACCAAATGAATATGTATTGAATAAAAATGCAGTCCAAGGAATGGGCGGACCAAAAGTTTTGGATGCAATTAATTATGGAATGTATCCAAGATTTGGTAGTGGTGGTCCAAATGTTTCAACTAAAAAGTTTTTAAAGCTTGGCGGCGGATGGGCACCTGTTCCTGAAGATTCTTCTGGTGTGGTATTAGGTAGAAGAATGAGTTCAAAGCATGGTGGAACCGACATTCCGATGCCAGTAGGAACTCCATTGCTTGCGCCTTTTGATGGTGTTGTTAAAGAAACTGGAAAGAATCCAGGTGGATGGGGGAACTTTATGGTGCTAAAAAGTTCTAATGGAGTTTACTCTTTGTTTGGACATGTAAGCGATTACTCCAAGAGATCAGGAGATCAAATTAAAGCAGGTGAACAAGTTGCACTAAGTGGTCACCAGCATGGAGGAGGAAGAAGTACTGGGCCACACTTACATTGGGAAATTGGTAGTTCTTGGAATGGAACTATAGGAGGAAAAATAGATCCAATCAGTTGGTCTTCTGGCAAAGCTATTCCATCTGTAAGTGGTCAAACATCCTCTAAAACTAGTACTGATTCTCCAGCAGACTCAGCAGAAACTGCAGAAACATTTACCGCTGAAATGGCAGCATCTGTAGCAGAGAATCTTGGTAAACTATTTCAGATGTTAAGTGGTCCTGCAACTAATTCTGCCCCTGTAGCTTCACCCAAACCAACCCCTAACGTAACACCATCAACTTCTGGAAACTCTCAAAATTTACAGCGAGTTCAAAGGGAAAATTTGAAGATTCAATCAGAAACTAAACAAAAATCTAAAGGTGGGGGCAACGTTATTACTTTAGGTGAGCCAAATAGAACTATCACTGAAGCAAAATCTCAAGCAATGTCTCCTAGGTTAGGAGGTACAACTGCTCCAAATTCATTAATCAATTATCCAATAGCACCATAAAATGCAGGCACTATCTCCCATCAAAACAAGTAATTTTTTACATGCGTCCAAACGATTGCATGAACTTACTAGAATTCGTAGTACTGCAATAACTCTATTAAAATATAAAAAGGACAGATTAAAATTAGAAAAAAAATATGAAGATACAAAAAATAAATTTGCAACAAAGCAAAAAATATTAGATAAAGAAAGAAGGCAAGAAACTAAAAAAATCAGACCAAAGAAATCTAAATTATTGAAAAAAAGTGAGAAGGTAGCTTCTTCAGGAATAATAGATTTACTCATTACCTTTGCTAAAATTAAGGCATTGATGTGGATTGGCGATCCTGAAAATTTGGCAAAAGTTCAGGCCATAGTTAAAGGTTTAACTGGGGTATTTAAATTTATAGATTGGTTTGCAACGGGATCAGTCACTAATTTATTAGATGGTCTGCATAGTTTATTGTTTGGGGGATCAATATTAGAAAGAATTTTTGGACTGTTTTCTGCAATTGTAGGCTTTTTTGGAATACGATATTTACTGAATCCTTTTAAGTTAATTAAAGATTTAAAATTTGTTATTAAAAATGGCGATAAAATTGGACAAATATTTAGTGCATTTAAAGAGTCTGGTATAAAAAAAGGAGCAGCTGATCTCGCTCAAAAATTGACTAAGACCGCTGATATTTTTAAACGAGGATTGAGCCGAGGACTTGGTAGAGCAATTTTAAAAGTATTTGGTAAAACTGGTTTTAAATTTTTAGCTAAAGCTGTTGCTCCTGCTGTTGGGGGACTCACTAAACTTGTAGGTGGGCCACTAAAAGCAATTGCAAAAAAAACGATAGGAGGCATTCCAGTAGTTGGACCGTTATTAAATTTAGGCATTAATTTATTACTGGGAGATCCATTAGATAAGGCACTGTTTAAAACTGTTGGATCTACTTTAGGGATGGGATTGGGGGCACTTGTTGGATCTGTATTTCCTGGCCCAGGA
>Ga0315903_10006257_pt1 | contig 15264 bp, 21 predicted proteins | sample LakEriMetagenome_7_FD_203524 | JGI IMG/M metagenome (GOLD analysis project Ga0315903, IMG submission 203524) | Freshwater fungal communities from buoy surface, Lake Erie, Ohio, United States - Buoy 2 MA119 | ecosystem: Environmental > Aquatic > Freshwater > Lake | place: USA: Lake Erie, Ohio...
CCCAAATAGGCCGCTGCCGTAGCCTGCCATCTATTAGTCCAGCGTAATGTCGAAGTCGCCAGCAGGGATGCGGAACACATCGCCGCTGTCAATCGTCTTAGATGTAGCCAGACCGCCATAGGCCAGCATATTGCCGCCAGTGGAAGCGTCAAACAGCGCAGCGTATGTGATTGTTCCCCACGATGCCGAAGCTGTGGGGAATTCCACAGCGGCGGTGTTCGAGGCAAGGTTGCCAGCTACAGTGAATGCAGCGGTCTGGCGTGCATAAGAGCCACCAGAGACTTCAGTGCCGCCACCAGCTTCACCGGGGTTCGACGTAAACAGGCCAACATACAGAGTTGCAGGCGCAGTGTAGGCCGTTGCACCAAAAACGTGCAGCAGAACCTTGTTTTCGAGATAATTAGAAAAACTCATCCGAAAGTCCTTATCCGTGCTTTAAGTTTAGACGAACCAATGCGCGCCCGTTCATCGGCAACGCGCATATCTTCCACCAGCTTTTCGTACAACGAAGTCCAAATCGCGGTACGCTCATCTTCTTTAAGATACGGCGCGGACTGAATGAGCGTCGCATAAAGATAGATGTCCGGGCTTTCAGTGAGCAGCCAGTTTGTTGGCGCTCCGTCGCTGAGTGACGGTATCTTGGCGTAGTAGAGAAGTTCTGCTTCGTAGCTTCCGTCTGGTTGCGGAAGAACTTCGAATTGCTGGCCGATTGTCGTATAGAATAATGGCTGATTGCCCGCGCTATACTTCTGGCTGTCTTCGAGAAGCTGTTCCGGCGTTACGAATACCAACGGCGTAACAGGGTTCGTGTTCAATTGAAAACGGATCGTCTCTTTCCAATCCGAAGGAACAGCGAAGTACGGCGTATCCAGAGTTGCAGTAGCCCGCGTCACCATCTTGCGATGGCGCACTTGGCGGTTCATCTGCGCCTCGGCCATTGCAATAAAATTAGGAATAGCCGAAGTGAGATCAGACCGATTGAGCCAATCGGCGACTGCGGTCTTCAATTCTGAATACGTCGTAATCGCCATTAAACAGTCCCCGGCCTTGTGCGGAAGTAACGATTGTCAGGATCGTTCAACCACTTCTTCATCGCCTCTTGGTCTTTTGTAATACCTTGGCGCTCAAGTTCATAATACACTGAAAGTGGGATTGAGCCAACCTTTGTCCACTCACCCCAGCGTTCAGGAGCAGCGTTAAATTCGCGCTTGTTGCTCTCGATGATAGCGGTCATGTCCTGCTCTTTGCGGATGACTGCTTCGTCGGTGTCAGCATCATAATCGAAATACGTTTTGATGCCGGTAAAACTATCGTCGTTAAGTAGGCGTTTTGCCATAAATCCCCCGGTAGTTAGATGAGGGGGCCGCTAAGCCCCCTCACCCAATAGAACCTTACGAAGTGGTAAGGTCGGCCACGATACCATGCGCAGCCTGATTGTTGACCTTCAGGCCATATTCAACGAGCAGCAGCGCCTTCTCGGCGTCGCCCGTCTTGGCGAGGTCCATCTTCTGGATCGGACGCAGAACCGCCAGCGATGCGTAATCGGGATCAACCACGAAGGCATCACGGTCACGCTGGAAGCGGTTGGGAACAATGTTCACCGTGCCGAAGTCAGAGACATAGATGTCGGCTGCGCCGATGATCTGTGCCTGCTGACCAGCCGGAACGTCGCGGAAGCGAGTGGCGATGCCGGTGAAGCCCGAAGCAGCCGTCTTGTTGAACGGACCAACCATGAGCATCTTCGGCGTGCCGCCCGAGGTCCAGACTTGCTGGATCACGTTCTTCAAAAGAGCTTCCGTGAAGGCACGCTGAGTGCCGTCCGTGCGGGCAGCAGTCGGGGTCGAGCCAACAGTCGGGTTAGCACCGCCCGTGCCGAACGAGGTGTTCGAGGTCAACCAAGCAGGCAGACCAGCGGTACGACGAGCAGTCGTGGTGTTACCAGCAACAGCAGCTTGGTTAGCAAGCAGTGCGCTTTCCATGTCGCGCTTCAGTTCCGAACCCAGCTTGGCAAGCTGGTAGGTCATTTCCGAACGACGGCCAGCCTTGTCAACAGCTTCGAGCGTGCCGGAGATGATGACGTTCTTCGTGCTGATCTGCGTGTAGTTACCAACGCGGCTGGTCGGCGTAACAGCAGTGAACGAGGAAATGTCGTCACCTTCGAGTGCAGCGTTCGAGGCCGAAGCAGCAGCCAGAGCATCGGTCTGCCATTCGAAATAGGTGTTCTTGACGCTCTCGCGGCCAATGTTCGAGATGAACGGAGTTTCTTCCGGCGAGATATTGTAGATGACGTTCGACAGGTCTTCACGAATACCAATCGCGGAATAGCGAGTGTATGTATTACCAACAATAGCCATTTGTTCACATCCTTATTAAATGAGTTTGTCCAACAAGGCCGCCGCGTCTGCGATACGGCCAGTACGCGCAAGGCGCTGGGACGCTTTCTTTACATCGGTGGAACGTGTGTTGACTTGAGTACCAGAAGAACCGGGGCGGACAATCCGCGCAACCTTTTTCGGCTGGGCTTTTGCCTTTTCCACTTTCTTCGTCCCCTTATCAAACAGCATAGCTTTGCGAAGAATTGATACGTGGCTGGCCTGAACAAGTGCACTTAGGTCGCGTTCGCTAAACCCGTTGTTCAATGCCCACTCACGAAGTTCCTTAGCTTCGCTCTGCATCGTCCCTTCATCCTTCCACTCGGGAATGACTTCGGGAAGTTTTGCGCGTTCTGCCTGAACATAGTCAGACAAAGCCCGCTGCTGTTCCTTGGCGGTTTCTTCTGCAACTCGGCGCTGCTCGGCTTCAATCGCTTGAAGTTTCGCTTGGCGCTCTTGATGCGTCTTCCGCCAATGACGTTCCAACCGCGCTGCCTCAATGGGGTCTTCGTTGTAAAGGTTGTCCCAGTCAGGCTCTGCTTCGGTCTGCACCTGCAACTGGTTCTTCAGTGCCGGTAGCAGTTCCGCGTATTGAGCGCGTTCCGCCCGGATCGCTTCGGCTTCGGAGTGGAACGCTTTACGTTCCTCGGCCAATGCCTGAGTTTTCCGGGTGTAATCCGAATATCGAGAATAACCTTTCCGAAGTTCGTCTAGGGTGACTTCCGTTTCTTCGCCGTCAAGTTTGACCTTGATAGTAAGATCGTCTGGAAGTTCCTGTTCAATAACTTCTTCGGTGTCGTCCTCTTCATCCGGGTCGGACTGTTCGTCTTCAGCTTCTTCCGAGTATTCCTCGGTGTCTACTTCTTCCGCTTCGTCCTGAGCCTCTTCAGGCTCTTGCGCCTCGGCCTCGCTTTGGGTGTCCTCTTCAGGGCCAAGCAGTTGGTCGATGGCTAAGGTTGCTTCGTGGAGGCCGATCCCTGTAATGGGGTTGCCGACTTGTTCCGTCATATATCACCTTTTTCAGTAAATGTTAATTCCTTGACTTAGATACTACTCCATCATCAAGAATTGCCCGCAGTCGGGCTTTCAAACGCTCAAGTCCTTCGAGCGTGTGAAACAGGTCCGAGCGTTTAGAATGCTCGGCGGGAGCAGTACTTCTCCACTCAAAGAAGATGTCCTGCTCCACTTGGTCAAACGCCTCCTTGAGAACTTCATCCTCAAGGAGACGTTTAGCGTGATTTGATTTTGTGATAGGGTCCATATTAGATCAGCGGCTTATATTGCTGCATTGCAGTGTTGAAGATGTTCTGCATATTCTGCGTGCTTGCGCCGGTACGCGCTTGTTCCTGCTGAATTTGCTGTTGGATTGCACGGGCTTGGTCGATGTTAAGCACGCCCTTGTTATACTGTTCGCCGATCTGTTGGAACAGGTTCGTCGCAAACTTATTGGGGTCGGTAAGTTCCCGTGCGGCCATTGCTTGTTGCAATTGCTGGATCGACATTACATCGCCAATCAAACCGCGATCACCAAGAGCGTCTGCTGTGGCCGTGTCGATATTATAGTAGACTGTACCCGGATTGATCTTCGTTGCTTCCTGCGCAGTCTTGGCGTTGGCAAGCGCGCCTTCAATTTGCGCGGATGTTGCCGTCGGCCCAAGCGAACTCACCATGTTCGGCAACAAGGTCGGGGCGGTAGTTGTGCCGGGCACAATAACCTCGTCATTGGTAGTGTTCGTCATTCTCGGCTGAGAGATAACGCCCGTCCGCCCTGTGGTTGTGCCGGTGGTTGTGCCGGTAGTTGTGGTTGTCGTGGGGGCCGCAACCGCGCCGGGATTTGCTTGGCCTGCGGAGAAGAACATCGCTTCGGGACCGAAGCCGTACCGTTCATAGTCCGCAATGTTCGGGTTGATCTGCGTGCGTGCCGCAAAACCCGTACCCAAACCGGTGCCGGGGCCAAACGGTGAAGTGTATGGCATACCGGGCACAGTTCCATCGCCGCCCCCGCCAAGCAGGCGATTAATCAAATCATAAATAGTACCGGCAGTGCCCGCGTATTTAATCGCGTCGCTTATTGTGTCGGTTACTTTTTTGTCCTTGTCGTCGGCCTTTCCCTTTTCAAGATCTTTTCTAACCTGCTCGTCTGTGATTTGGTCGAGAAGGTTTGTTGGCGTGAGCGAGGTGCCTGTTAATTTTGGGTCGGTCTTGTCACCAGTTACCACGATTTCACCGGGTGTTGTGCCCGACGCGCCCGGCGTAACATTGACGGTTGTCGATCCAGTTGTCGGAGCGCGATCACCTGTAACAACGAGTTCATCTTTTGTAAGGCCAGATGTACCCGGCGTAACATTGACAGACGAAGAGCCAGTTGTCGGGCCGCGGGAACCAGTAACAACCAAACTGTCGTCAACCGTCGGCCCTGCGGAAAAAATACCGGTTCCATACGGGTCGGCCTGATCGCCACCCATCTGCGCCCTGTCACCAAAGCTGGGCGTAAAGACCCCGCCACTGAAGCGCGGAATGCCCGCCGTGACAACAAAGTCACCCAATTCTACACCACTACTGCCAATGCTTCCAGCGTCGCCGGTGGTGGTCCCGCCACGCTTACCGAACGCTTCACCGCCGAGGTATGATAGACCGCCGGATGCCACACCGCTAAGAAGTGCGTTCTCAAGTCCCTGTCCGGTTACGACGCCCCCTGCCGTAGTACCGATCCCAGTACCGATTGCGCGTGCAGCATTCGCGCCAAGATTTGTACCGCTTCGCAAAGCATCGCCGACAAGTGTTCCGCCCGCAGACGACAAGCCGCCCATGATAGCGCCTTTGAGGATGTTGTCGCCGCGTAAACCTGCGCCAGCGGCACCGGCACCGGCACCTGCCGCAATTTGAAGTCCGGTGGCAAGCTGGCCGAAGCCGGGAATGAAACCTACCGCAATTGGAAGCGCAGTTCCTGCAACTTTAGCGGCCACGTCAAGGGCGCTGGTATCCGGGCGATCCGTAGAAACGCTTTGGAAGCCCTGCATGGTGGGGCCCGCAACCTGAATATCCCAGTTTGCCTTCTTGCCCGTAGAGGCCGACAATGCGTTCGCTGCATCAATAGCACCCTGTGCGCCTTCATACCCAACGCCGGAATAAACAACCTCGCCCGTTGCGTTATTGACAACGCGGACTGGCGTATCTGGTGCAACAACAATATTGTTCTGCCCGCCATATGCCGCAGTTGTACGACCCTGATTGGACAGCGGAGCCGTAAAATACTGATAATCAGCGGCGTTCTGGATAATATCGCCGTACACGCTTTGAAGATTGGGAACGTAGTCTTCGCGGGGCGTTAGACCAGAAAGGATACCAATATCTTCGGCCATTACATCATTCCTTCAGGGGGCATTTCGGGCTGCATCATTTCAGGCGGGACTTCCATCGGCATCGGCTGGGGAGCCGGGGCCGTTGCGGATTGCGCGGCCTGCGCTTGTGCCTGCATCACAGCGCGCTCAAGTTCGCCGGTCTGGCGGACAAGTTCGCGGTCACGCTGCATCAAGGCTTCGATGTTGGCCGTGTTGACCTGAGCGCCGTACTTCGCTTCAATCTCGGCTGCCTTAATCATAAGGTCAGCGTCCAGCTTGTCACGCTCACGGTCATCCTTGCGCAGCATCTCTTCGCGCTGCAATTCAAGTTCGGCTGCCTTCTTCTGGATGTCAGCACGGATAGCTTCCATCTGAACTTGCGCCAGCATCTCTTCCGGCGTTGGGCCGGGCGGTGCGGGCGGAGGCGGCGGCGGCATCATCGACGGATCATTGAAGAAGACCGACGGGTCTTTGTAGCCCGCCAGCGCCATCATCTGCGCCAGCGTATTGTAGTAGTTCTGCATCGTAGCAAGAGGCGCGCCCATCTGCATAAGGGCTTCTTGCTTCTGCGCGATCTGGCCCAAGAACGCCATCTTCTCTTCGTTGCTGCCGACGCCAATTGCGACGTTGACAATCACGTCCATATTCGCGTCCCACACGCGAGGATCAATCGGCACGAACTTATTGCGCAGACGCACCATGCGCGGAGCATCTTGGTTCTTCGTGATGAGTTGCAGCGACTTCTTGAACAGACCCTTCATGCCCGTTTCAGCGAAGATACGGCAGATCAATTCGATGTGCTGTTGCGCGGCGGTGATGGTTGCTGCAACAGCGGCACGGGTCGAAGACTGAAGCGCATTTGCATCGAGGCCGTTGGCCGCCTTGGAAATACCTGTGCGGTTTTCCTTAACTTCGTCCATGTACTGCAACATCGGGAACGCAGCTTGGCCGACAAACGGCATAGCAAACGGCTGCACCATACCCGGTGCGCGCATACGGATGATGCCACCGACTTCGGTGTTCATCACGTCTTCGATGTTGACTTGGCCTTCGACAACACCTGTGCGCGGGTGGATCGCCTGCGCCAAGCTGTCGAGCGTGTTACGCATGATATTCGACTTGATAAGCTGAATATCCATCGTCACGTCGGCCACCGACATACCGAAGAAGGTATGCGGTTCGGGATCGGGGCAGAAGTCTACAAACGGAATAAAGTCGCAGGCTTCCCAGTGGAGCAGTTTATTCGCGCTACCAGCAACACAAACGCGGCAAAGTTCTGCAATGCCGTCGCCATTCATGTCGGCGTAGAGATAGCCTTCGATGTACAGAACCTTGCGTGACGGAACGTCCGTCCGGCCTGTGATCTGGATCGTGGCTTGCGGGTTCCGGTCAAAGGTTTCTTCGTTGCCGCCAAAATCGTCTTGCGTTTCAAAGCCAAGGTTTTCGACTTCATCAAAGTCGTAACCCATAGCCACAAGATCAGATACCGTGACGTAGCGCCGATGGGCTACAAACTCGGCTGTCTCAATCGAGCGCGCACGACGGTCAATCAGGAACTCTTCCGGCGGGACGGACTGAACACGAAGGCGGCCAGTCTTCTTACGACGCAGCACCGTGCATTCGTAAGTTGGTGGTGTGTCCTGCGTCATCATGCCTTCCGGCGTCATGACGGTAGTCTGGCCGTAGGAAATCTCTACGTCCTTAACTTCGACTTCTGGATCGGACTGAAGAACAGAGAATGCCGCTTCATCGAGGCCGCTGAACTCGTGGCTTTCGACGGTTTCGTCTTCTTCCCACCAGACTTTCATGATGCCGTTCTTACGGATCAGCGCATCCTTAAACGTCGAATAGGCTTCGACGAACAGGTTGTTGTCGCGTGTCAAACAGTAGTTTACATAATCCGTCGCCTGCTCGGCGTTTGCTACGTCATCGGGTCCGTTGGGTGCGTATTCAACGACGTTTTGTGCGGCGAAGAATACGCGCATAATTGACGGCATGATGGCCTGCACGGTATCGCGCACGTCCATCGACACGACTTGAGAGCGACCTTCTTCTTCATTCCCAAAAGGTTCGCCCTTGTAGTACTGCCCGGCCATTGCGCGCTCAGGCGAGATAACATCGTCGATATATTCTTCGGCGTCTGTGATCTCAGCGCGGACAATGTTCTCAAGTTCTTCTTCGGTAACAGGCTCTTCGACCTGTTCATCTTCCATCTCCGGCTCTTCAATGGAGACTTCGGTCCCATCGGCCAGTTCGAACTCAGTTTCTTTCGACATATCGTCGCCACCGTCATTGCTTTCGGTGTTCGAGTTATCGACGCCCGTGTCCTGATAGAACGCCTTGTTGGCCTTCATCTCGGCGTCTGTCGGCTTGCGGTTTTTACGATATGCCATAGTTACTTCCTGCTTCCAGACCGGCGTGCGGGTTTTAATGTAGCGCGATTAGTTTGTGGATCATACTTAAATTCAGAATGAGAGCGCCCGGTGCGCTGCACCGCCCGGTCAACGGCGCGTTCTTCTGCGGTCATCATGCTGCGCGCCTTACCGGCTGCAGTAAGTTTACCTTCTGGCGTCATGTGGCCGCGCTTAATCAGGATCGAGCGCGCAAGCCCTTCGTCGCCGACTTGTGCAGTCAGGCGCTGAAGAAGCTGATTGCGGCCCATGTAATCCTGAGTTTGCATTACTTCTTCTTCGACGCCTTCCGGCCTTCAGACAAAGCAATAGCAATCGCTTGCTTCTTGCTCTTTACGACGGGGCCGCCCTTGCCGCTGTGCAAAGTACCGGACTTAAATTCGCCCATGACTTTGCCCACCTTCTTTTGCATCTTGGTTGGCTTCTTCATTTCTTCTTACCCTTTGCGGTCTTAGCAGCAGCCTTAAAAGCCGCCGCAGTTGGCGCACCCTTCATTCCCGGCTTTCGCATCGTCTCGCCAGAGCCAGCCTTGATCCTTGCCCTCTTTGCTGCAATATTCGCATAAAGGCCCATCTTCATTTGGATTTTCCTTTATTTCGAGCGGAGATGGCTTTGGCTTTGGATTTCGCGTCTGCTTTTGATGACGCACCCCACGCTTGCAACGATAGGAGGAGGCGGGTTGGTCTTCCCTTCTCATCCCTCTCTGGACCCGGCATATTGCCCATACGCGCTAAGAATGACGCCCTCCGAGGATTGTCGCCAGATTTAACCGGGGACTTCAAGTTGGCCCCTTCGGTTTTCTTAAAGTGCTTCCGCCCCGCTTCATTGAGGCCGCCTTTAGGATTTTGGTATCGCTTAGCAACCATCAACATTCACTTCTTCGGTTCGTAAGTTCCACGTTCGCTCAAGTACACAATGCTCTTATAAAGAATTTCGGTACTCTCGCGGGCGTGGCCCAACATCAAATTGCACTTCGAACAAAGTATGCCGCGCACTTCACCCGTGTCATGGTTATGGTCCACGGCCACTGATCTGTTTGTTCTATACTCTAATCCATGAGAGATTTCCACCTCACAAATAGCGCAAGAGTAATTTTGCGCGTGGAGGATAGATTGGAAGTCGTCGTAACTCAGGCCGTAGCGTTGGCGCAAGTTATGTTTGCGGTGGAACCCCGGCGTGCGAGAACGATAGGCGCGCTGTATGTCTAACTGACACGCCTTGCATTTACCGCGACCACGGTAAAACTTATCTATGGCTTTAGTCTCGCCGCATTGGCGACACGTTTTTGTTTCCACAGAGAACCCTCATCTGTGGATAACTATACCCTAATCTTTCGTATAATGCAAAAAAGTTGGGCAGCGGCACTCCTGACAGTTGCGCCAAGACGCTATTACCGGTTTAACCTCGCCACCCAGTTGGGTTGACCGGCAGGGAGGGAGAGGAGAACCCACCGGTCAACTAATAATTATATTTTTATATGATATTTGTCAAACAACTCCGCGTATATTTCGGCGCAATGGACCGGACTTATTCGCCATAGAATAGCCGTGCATTATAGTTGACAGGTCCGTCGCCAAGCAGAGGCAAAGCGCATCCGCTTTGTCCGGCGAAGGAAGGCCACGTTTCTTCATGCTTTCCTTGCTCTCCACTTGCATCTTGCCCGATGACGTAAAAGAGTAACGAGGCGATGCCAATTCGGCAAACAACTGTTCATCCTTCGGGATTTTAACGTCGCGGTTCGCCAGCCACGCCTTGCACTTGAACCAGAGTTCGGCCCTCAGGTTGGCGTAGGTTCCTTTGAGCGCCGGGCTTTCCGCGACGTTGATCCCACGAGCCGGTAAGCCCAATTCGCGCAGACGGTCCAACACGCCCGCCCCCAGCCCGATACTATCAACTAATATCTCGACAGGTTGTTCCGAAGGCGGCAGCGCCTCAAACTCGGCAACCACGGCCCCGGTCAACTGCATCAAGTCCAGACCTTTCCAAGTCTGTATCTCTTCGACAACCGGCCCCTTGCGTTTGGCGAGCGCACTAGCATCCGAACCCATACGGGCCACGTCCAGACCCCAGACGCACTTCGTTCCCTTGGCGATCTTGATCTCGCGGTTCATGGCGCTGTCGATCAACTCGACGGGAATGACGGTATCTTCTTCGCGGGGCGGAAAGTTCCCGAGAACGCGTACATGATACGCCGGACTGTCCTCGCCGTACCGTAGTTGCATTTCCTTAACGAAAGCCTCTGAGACACGCGGGCTGTCAACGCAACTAACGTGGAATGTCTTCCATTCTCCTTTAAGGCGATTGTGGGTATCGTAAAATAGACCGCTGTTCCGCGTTGGGTTCCCGAGTAGGAGCGTCGTAGCGTTATGTCCCGACATAGAACCGGAGGCTGCCTCGTAGACACTTTCTGGAATACCCGAGGCTTCGTCGGCCACAAGCAATACGTTATCGGCGTGGATACCTTGGAGTGCTTCTGGCGTTTCGGCGCGCGACGTTCTCGCGGAGATAAAGGCTTCACTGGCTGCTGCTTTCAGTTCGATACGATCTGCTTTAACTTCGATCAGGGTTTTCAGAACATCAGGTAGTTCGTTAACCCATCGCTTCAGTTCTGCGAACATCGCATCGAACAACTGTGCTGATGTCGGCGCAGTGACAACCACCTTCACCGGGTAGCGCGTCAAGAAATAGTGAAGCATGGCCCAGCTTGCGGCTGTCGATTTCCCTACACCGTGGCCTGAACGAACTGAGATACGGCGGTGGCCGTCGCGGATGGCCTCGAGGAACTTGACTTGCCACGGGTCTGGCTTGGTTCTGAGAATGTCGCGCACGAACCCGGCGGGGTCATCTTTGTACTTCTTCAAGAACAGCAGAAAGAAGTTGGGCTGTTGTTGGCTGGTGGTGGAGAGAAGGTCGGCTGCTTCCTTCTCACGCTTAGTTGGCTGGGACGACATAGTTTTCTCCCTTCAAAATACGACTAACAGTCATGTGGCTAATTTCAATCCCGTGTCGCTTGGCGACAATCTTGGCGATGTCGCGGGTGCTGTAGTTCTTCTGGCGTGCGACTTTGACGGTGACGATCACATCCTGCTGTTCTGGGTCTTCGACAAGCCGGGCCTTCCGGCCTACGCCTACCTTCTTGTAGCCGAACGGCACTTTGCCTCCGACGTATCCACCGGCCTGCTTCTTGGCTCGGATGCCAGCGGTGACGCGCTCCTTAATCCGTCGGCGCTCTTCGCCACTGAACACGGCCATAATCTCAAGCATGAAACGCCCGTTGGGATTGCTCCGATCCATCACGTTACCATAGCCGTTGATGATAAGATTGATACCAGCGGCCTCCCAATCGCCGATTACGTTCAGTGCATCTCTGGCGTCACGGAACATACGGTCCAACTTCGAAACGATAACAGTATCGTTTTTGCGAAGAAAGGCTAACTTACATCCTTCGTCTCTTCGTAGGAGCGGTACAGCGCCAGACACGCCGCGTTCTGCGTAGATGTGGTCGAGTTCAAGGTTGTGAGTAAGGGCAATGCCCTGAATTTGGCGGGCTTGATCTTCGAGGCTGGTGTTTTCGATCTGATCCTCTGTCGAAACTCGCGTGTAACCATAGACGGCCATGACGTATTTCTCCCGTTTTTTGATACCCACCGCTCTTACAAGGTTTAGTTACAACTTGGCAAGCGGAAAGTTCTAAAATTTTTTTGGCTGGGTACTTAAAAATCAAGGACATACGGGGGGTGGGGGGTACAACTCGGTGTCTGTCAAGTTATACGCACACGCCCCCCGCGCAAGCCGGGGCCGGGGGGGTCAATTTTGAATGACCCTACCCCCCTCCCCCCTTAAAAAACCACGTATTTCTGCGGGTTTCAGACTGTAACAGTGCTTTAGGTTGTTGCCAAATGGGTTCAGAGGCGGTAACGGAATACCCGTTCGTCGGTGTCTCCTCACCATATAAAAGCGGAACAATGTTCCTGCCAAAATGATTTTTATGGTCAAGCCAAAATGGTTTCGATTGTTCTTGCCAACCGGAACAATGTGCCGGTAAGTATGGCGCATCAACAAACGAGGGAAGGTTATCAAATGCTTTACTATCTATTCCATGCTTTAGTCTTAGTGGCGGTTGTCGCTGGCGTTGTCGGCGTTGTCGAAGCCGTTCGCAACTTTAAGGGGAAGTAACATGACAAACGAACAACTATTCGCCATGCTGGAAGCCGAAGGTGTCACATATCGCGGCGCTCTGATTGAATTGGCAGAAAAGATTTTGGCTTTTGTTACAGACGGCCAAGGTGACAGCCACGCCCGCGCATTAGAGATGACCAAATCGCTGCATCGCCTGCTAGATTTAGACGCCTAACGCCCGATCACGGCGCGTCTAATGGGCGCGCCGTCATCATGGCGCTAGTGCCAAACGAGGGAAAGGAAAGATAATGACACAAGAAACCTATAATGGCTGGACCAATTATGAGACGTGGCGCGTCAATCTCGAGATGATCGACGGCGACGATCACGCCAGCGAAAATGATTTCGACGCGTATGATCTAGGCCAGCACTTGCGCGAGATGGTCGAGGGCGTTGTGTCAGAGCAAGCGGAAGGCTTGGCCCTCGACTATGCGCTGGCGTTTCTTGACGCCGTAAACTGGCGCGAGATTGCGCAACACCAGATCGACGCTTACCGGGTAGAGGAAAACGCAGAATGACAAACGAACAATTCAAGGCAGCGCGTGATGGCCTCGGCCTCACGCAAGCCCAGCTTGCCCACAAGATCGGGCTATCGGAACGGGCCGTGCGTTACTATGAACAAGGCGGGCGCGGTATACCCAAGCCGATTGCAATGCTACTGGAAGGCTTTTTAAAGGCCGCTGAGCGTGGATAGGTTGAAACGGGACCAAAGGACCGCACTTGCCCTATATGCTTTCCTATGGGCTTTATATGGCGTTTTAAAGGTATTGAAAGGATAAGACATGGCCGGACATATTAAACGGCGGGTGATTGCCAGCAACCTAGACAAGATCGGCGAGACAACACTTCTCGAAAAGATCGCCGCAGGCAAGACGATGGCTGGCCTCGCTCGTGAATTGGGTATCAGCAACCTATCACTCTACAACTGGATAAAGAAAGACCCGGAACGGCAAGACCGCTTCCGCCAAGCCCGAGCCATTGCGGCGGACCAATGGGCGGATGAATGCTTGGACATTGCGGACGCTGCCGATCACGTCTCGGCTAACGCTGATCGCCTCAAAATCGAGACGCGCAAGTGGCTTGCTGGCGTAACCAATCCAGAGAAGTTCCAAAGCAAGCCAACCACAGCGGTCCAAGTCAACGTCAACCAACTACACCTTGACGCACTGAGGCAGCTTAACTTGGCGTCTTCTTCGTCCTCAGAAGCGGATGAGCCGGAAGCCATAACCGAAGAGCCAATCGTCGAGATCAAACAAGTCGGCTCTCATAACCTAGATGCAGACGACTTGCCCGATCCATATGATGACGACTTCTTACAAGATTGACGGAAAACTGCCATCCGGGACGGATACGAAAAATCCGGGACGCTTTCGGGACAAATCCGGGACGGATAAAATCCAGCTTTTCTGCGGCTCGGGACGGAAGGGACGCTTTTTCTCGGCGGTTAGTTCCCACTAGAATGTAAGAGTGCTTAATACCCATTTAACCACTGTTACAAACTTATGAGCGAATTAACTCAGAATTATCCGTCCCATGCGTCCCCACCCGCAGAAATCCTCACTTTTATCCGTCCCCAAAGCGTCCCCAAAGCGTCCCCAACTTCTTCAAATGCGTCCCGGATTTTTAATCAAGCCAACATGAAACTAATTTGCAGCCAAAATGAAGGGGGCCTAAAGCCCCCTCTTTTTATTTTTCCAAGGCCGAGATGAGCCTGTCGAGATACCATCGGGCCTTCTTCAAGTCCTCAATCGGCTTCGCCTTCTTCTCATAGCGCCACATATATTTCATGACGTTGCCCTTCAGGTAGCCTCGAAAGCTGTCGCCCGTTAGGGCGCTCTCTATAGCTTCGATAGCTTCGATGCCCCCTGAGTTGTAATGGCTAGGACTATTTACCGGGTCTGTCCCCGCCGGGTCCGGTTGCTCATTGAGCGCATCCCGGATGTCCTTGTACCGCTCATAATCTCGACCATACATAGCATCACATCCTTTCTCATTGGGCCGGGCCATATCAGTCTATGCCCTCGTCCCCATCGCGCACGATAATCTCAAAGCCGAAGTCATCCTCCATCGGGTCAAGCATGGACTTGATGACCTTGATGTCCTCGTCTCCGATCAGCAGTTCCAAACCCCGGAACACACGCTTCGTTCGTGTCGCCCGGTCTTTGGTATGCTCATAGCCGTGGGTCTTCATCTCAGCCACAAACTTACGCTGCGACCAGTCCTTGCCCTTGACTTCATTGTTGTCCTTGCACCATGTGCGGAAGTCGTCGAACGCATCGTTCGTGGACATCTCATGCTCAGTGCCATAGACGCACCGCTCTGCGATCCAACGCGCCAAAGCATCCTCGCCCGCCAGATATTCCTCTGTCGCATCGACAACCACTTTGGGCGCGTCAAGCCCGCGCTCTAACCACATCTTTGCGCCCTCGATCACCCACGCCAGAATTGCCGGGTATTCCTCTTTCAGCTTATCCGGCAGATCGACATCCTTCTTCGCGGGCTTTGTCTCGAAGGGGATCAGGTGCATACGACGCCGCATGGCGTCATCGACGTTAGTAATCTCCGGCTTGGTGTTGCCAGCGATAATGAGCGTGAACTGGGGCGAGAACTCAAACAAGTCCTGCCGCATGAAGCGTGCGCTGATCTTGTCGCCGCCTGTCAAGGACTTGACCTTAGCTTCATCCCACTTGCGCGACGGGTCAATTTCCTGCGCGTGAACGAGCCGGGCCCCCATGAGTGACGCCAACTCTGTCGGATGCCGCTGGCTGCTCGACGCCAAGAACACGTCCGCACTCGCTACAGTAGCATAATCGCCAAGGACGCTGCCTATGGCTCCGAGGAAGGTTCCTTTGCCATTGCCCCCTGAACCATGAGCAAAGGCCAAGACGTGCTCCTTGGTAGACCCCGTAGCCGAATAGCCCGCCAGCCTTTGAAGGTAGCCGATCAACTCAGCGTCACCAT
>Ga0315903_10006258_pt1 | contig 15263 bp, 11 predicted proteins | sample LakEriMetagenome_7_FD_203524 | JGI IMG/M metagenome (GOLD analysis project Ga0315903, IMG submission 203524) | Freshwater fungal communities from buoy surface, Lake Erie, Ohio, United States - Buoy 2 MA119 | ecosystem: Environmental > Aquatic > Freshwater > Lake | place: USA: Lake Erie, Ohio...
CGTCTGGCCGGGACCCGCAGGGCCGATCGGCGGACCGCTCGCCGAAGTGCAACTGCCCGCCTCGGCGCCTCTCGTCGATGCGGTGATCGCGGAGGCCTGCCGTCACGGCGCGCGGCTCGCCCGCGGCGGGGAGTTTACGCTACGGGCTTTTCTTGCCGGCCGACTCGACCTGGTGCAGGCCGAGGCGGTGCTCGGCGTTGTCGATGCGCGGACGCCCGAGCAGCTGGCCGCCGCCCTCGACCGCCTTGGCGGCGGGGCCGGCGCGGCGCTGGCCGCCGTCCATGGGGATCTGCTCGACCTGCTCGCCGACATCGAGGCTTCGATCGACTTCGCGGACGAGACGACGCCCGACGCCGTGCCCGTTGCGCCGGCGTGGCCGGCGGTCGCCACGCGGCTCGACCGCTGCCTCGACGCGATCACCGGCGTGGCCGCCGCGCTCGCGGGCCGCGACGCCGCCGCTGGCGACCTGCCGCGGGTCGTCCTCGTAGGCCGGCCGAACATCGGCAAGAGCAGCCTGTTCAACGCCGTCGCCGGCCGCGACGCCGCGCTCGTCGCCGACGAGTCGGGAACCACCCGCGACTCGATCGAGGCTCGCGTGTGCGGCAGGCTCGGCCGCGACTGGCTGCTCGTCGATCTCGCGGGCGTCGATGACGCTGTGGCGGTGAGCGGCGACCCGATCGACGTGGCAGCACGAGCGCGGGCTGGAGACGAGGCCTCGCGAGCCGACGTGGTCGTTGCCTGCCGCGACGCCGGTGACGGCCGCGCGGCCCCGGCGATCGAGGGAGCTGCTTGGCGGATTGACGTCGTCACGCGGTGCGATCTGCTCGGGGAGGAAGGCGACTCCAGCGCCGCGATCGTTACGAGTGCCTTGGCTGGCACGGGAGTTGGGGAGCTGAAGGCCGCCATCGACGCGGCCGTCACCGCCTTGCCTGCGCCGGTGTCGGCGACGCTGCGGATGCGGGTGGCCACGGCCGCCGCTGGCACCTCGGTTGCGGGGGCCCGGCAGGCGGTTGAGGAGGCGCTCGCCGGGCGGAGGATCGACGAGGCGGTGGTGGCGGGCAGCCTCCGCGCCGCGGCCGAGTCGCTCGCCGAGGCCACCGGCGCCGCGATCGGCGGCGACCTGCTCGATCGGATTTTCTCGCGGCACTGCATCGGCAAGTGAGCAGTGAGGGGTGGTGAGCGAGAGCCGACCGGCTGTGAGGCGGCGGGCGCAGCGCGTTGGAGGCGGCGTCTGGTGGCGGTTCGCCCCACGCCTCACGGCGTTGGGCTTGTACGGGTTTCGTAGAAGCCGAAGGCCGTAAGGCCTCGGGCGCAGCACGTTGGAGGCGGTGTGTGGTGGCGGTTCGCCCCACGCCTCACGGCGTTGGGCTTGGACGGGTTTGGTAGAAGCCGAAGGCCGTAAGGCCTCGGGCGCAGCACGTTGGACGCGGCGTCTGGTGGGGGCACCGTCGTCTTACCGGCGGCGCTTGCGGACGCGTGGGGCGGGGGCTTCGGGCTTGTCTGGTTTGCCGGGCGGGGTTTCGCTGAACTTTTCGGCCTGGCCGGTGAGCTCGTAGAGAAACCGGCTGGGGCGGCAGGGCTTGCTCTTGCCCCACTTCGTCCGCGTCAGGCACATCGAGAGCATCAGCCGACGCTTTGCGCGGGTCACGCCCACGTAGCAGAGCCGCCGCTCCTCGTCGATCGCCTGAAGGCTGTCGGCGAGCGATCGGTGATGCGGCAGGATGCCCTCCTCCATGCCCACCATCCACACGCACTCGAACTCCAGCCCCTTTGCCGCGTGCAGCGTCATGAGCCGGAGCACGTTGTTCTTCGGCTTGTCGTCCTGGAATCGGTCTTCCTGCTCCTCCACCTGAAGCACGAAGTCGTCGAGGAATCCGCGGATCACCGCCGCGAGGTCGCGCTGCCCGGGCCGGGCACGCTCGTGTTCGTCGAGGGCCGCCGCCACCTCTTCGACGCACGCCCAGCGGGTCTCGGCCTCGGCCGGGTCGTCCTGGTATTCCTTGTCGAGAAACGGCCGGTAGGCCGCGGCATCGAGCAGCGAGCGAAGCACGATCGCGGCCCGCGACTGCCCGGGAGCGGCCGGTGGTGCGCTATCGCGAAGCGCAACGAGCCGGGCGACCGCGTCCACGCCCGACCGGGCCGCCGGCGAGAGCCGGGCCGAGTCGCGGCGGGCGAGCAACTCCCGCCAGAGGCTGTGGCCTGCGGTGACGGCGTCGGCCCGCGCCTGCTGCACGGCCGACCCCGCAAGGCCCCGCGGTGGCACGTTGGCGATTCTCGCGAGTGCCAGGTCGTCGTCGGGATCGACCAGCAGCCGCAGGAAGGCCATTACGTCCTTTACTTCGCGGCGGTCGAAGAACGAGCGGCTGCCGACGAGTTCGTAGGGAATCTGCCGCCGCCGGAGTTCCTGCTCGAAGGTTCGCGTCTGCTCGCCGGTGCGGACGAGGATCACCGCCTCGGACGGATCGACGAGCCGCTCGCTGAGCAGGCTCTCGACGTCGGAGACGACGCGGCGCGACTCGTCCACTTCGTCCTGGGCCTGGATGATCGCCGGCGGCACGCCGGCAGGGGCGTTGGAGACGAGCGTCTTGCCATGCCGCCGCGAGTTTCGCTCGATGAGCATGTTCGCGGCGCGGATGATCTCGGGCGTGGAGCGGTAGTTCTCCTCGAGCCGCACGATCTTCGCGCCAGGCCAGCGCTTCGCGAAGTCCAGAATGTGTGACACCTCGGCACCACGCCAGGCGTAGATCGACTGGTCGTCGTCGCCCACCACGCAGATGCTGCGGTGGTCGCGGGCGAGGGCGGAAAGAATCCGCTCCTGGATGCCGCTGGTGTCCTGATACTCGTCGATCAGCACGTGGTCGAAGCGTCCTGCTTCCGCGCGGCGGACATCCTCGTGATTCGTGAAGAGTTCGTCCACGAGGAGCAGCAGGTCGTCGAAGTCTACGGCGCCGGCCGTCTTGAGGGCGTTCTGATAGCGGCGGTAGCCCGCGGCGGCGAGCGTCCAACTGTCGTCGGCGTCGGCCGGGACGGCGTCCATCGCGGCGTCGGCCCGCACCGCACGGCTCTTCCAGCGGCCCACGCGGTCGAGCAGGTCGGCCGGCCGGAGCACCGTGTCGGCGATCTTCAGCTCCTTGAGCACCGTACGTGCCGCCGCCTCCTGCTCGCCGCGATCGACGATCGCGAAGCGGTCGGGATAGCCGAGCCGCGACGCATGACGCCGGAGGATCCGGACGCAGAGCGAGTGGATCGTGGAGATCTCGGGCTTCTCCTCGGAGCCCTTCTTGAGTCCCTTCTGGGCCCGGGCGAGCATCTCGCGGGCGGCTTTGTTGGTGAAGGTCACGGCGAGGATTCGCGACGGCTTCGCGCCTCGCCAGACGAGGTGGCCGATCCGCGCGATCACCACGCGGGTCTTGCCGGTGCCGGCGCCGGCGAGCACGAGCAGCGGACCGGGGGCGGCGTGTACTGCCTCGTACTGCGCCGGATTGAGGCCCGAACTCCGAGCGGCGGCCGGGGCGCGCCGGGCTGCCGGCGGGGCGTCCGGTTGGGCGAGATCGGACGGCGGGGCGTCCGCGGGGGACACGGTCGAGGATGGTGGGAGGGACATGGGCGGAATCTACCACACCGGTTCGTCGGCGCGGCGACGCCGCGAGGCTGGTCGGCACGGCGATGCCGCGAGGCGATGATCGTCTTGACGCCCGTGGCGCATGCGTCTCTATTTTTCGGCTTCGACCGCGGACGAAGCCCGCCCGCATGGTCGACCCCCGGAGACCGTTCGACATGCAGCCCACTGAGCTTGCCGAGATCGACGACAACGACCTCGCCCAGGCGACGATGTCGATCGTCGACCGGATTCGCCCGCACCTCACCATGATCCTCGCAGCCATCGGGATCGGGTTTGCCGCCATGGCGGCCTGGACAATGGTTTCCTCGCAGAAGGCGGCCGAGAAGTCGCAGGCGTGGGACGAGTGCCTCACCGCGCTCGCCACCCGCGATGCAGGCCGTCTCGGCGGAGTGGCCACCCGCTTTCCCGGCTCCGCGGCCGCGGTCTGGTCGCAGATCCTGCTGGCTGACAACGCGCTGGCCGACGGTGGACGAATGATCTTGGCCGACAAGGCCCAGGGCCGCTCCCGGCTCCAGGCCGCCGCTGACACCTACGCGGCGGTGATGTCCCAGCGTCCCGAGGCCCTTGCCGCGGAGCGTGCCACCTTTGGCCTGGCCCGCGCTCGGGAGGCCCTCGGTGAACTCGAGGCGGCCCGGCGTGGCTACGAGACGCTCGTGAAGGAGTACCCGAACAGCCCGCTCCGAGGCCTCGCCGAGACGCATGCTGCGGCGCTCGGACGACCCGCAACCGTCGCTTGGTACGATTGGTTCGTCAAAGATGCCAAGCCTGCCTCCCCCCCAGCCGCCGAGCCCGCCACCTCCGGATCCACGACACCGGCCGGGTGACGAGGCGAGTTTCGTCGTCGCCGAAGAGCAGGCGGGCCAACGGCTCGACGTCTTCCTGGTGGCCGCGTTCCCGGCCTTCAGCCGCTCGTTCCTGGCCCGGGCGATCGATCGGGGCGCCGTCCGGGTTGACGGCCTGACGGCGCGGGCATCGCACAAGCTCCGGGGCGGTTCGCTCGTGCTGTTCACGGTGCCTCAGCCGCCGCGTGAGGGACCGTCTGCCGAGGAGATCCCGCTCGACTTCCTGCACGTCGATGCGTGGATGGCGGTGGTCAACAAGCCCGCGGGCATGGTGGTGCATCCCGCGAAAGGCAACTGGAAGGGCACGCTCTCCGGCGCGCTCAAGTGGCACCTGGAACGGGAAGGTGGCGGCCTGTCGACGGCGGGTGGCCCGACCCGGCCGGGCATCGTCCATCGGCTCGACCGCGACACCAGCGGCGTGATCGTGGTGGCGCGGAGCGAGGAGGCCCACCACGCCCTCGCCAAGCAGTTCGAGCAGCGGACGACCGCGAAGACCTACCTCGCGATCACGCAGGGCGTCCCGCGGTTCGACCGTGACGAGATCGACATGCCGATCGGCATCCATCCCTATCAGCGGGAGAAGATGGCGGTCCGCCGCGACCACTCGACCAGCCGTGAGGCCGTGACCAGGTACGAGGTGCTGGAGCGATTCCGGGCCGGCGCCCTCGTCCGCGTCACGCCGCAGACCGGCCGCACCCACCAGATTCGCGTGCACCTCGCCGCCATCGGCTGCCCGGTGCTCTGCGACGGCCTGTACAGCGGCCGCACGCTCATCGAGCCGGCCTTTCTCCGCCTTCCGGAAGGACCGCCGCTGCTCGAACGGCACGCGCTGCATGCGGCGAGCCTCGCCATCGATCATCCCACGTCGGGGGAGCGGCTCACGTTCTCGGCCCCGCTGCCGGCGGACATGGAACGGATGCTCGCGGCGTTGCGGTCGGCGGGGTCGGCCTGAGCCGCGGTGGTCAGGTCTGCAGGCGATTCCCCCTCGAGCAGGATCACCCGCGGCAGCGTGGAATCGATCACCCGGGAAAGGGCGATCACGAATCCTGCGGCACCGTCTCGCCAGCCACCCCGCAGCACGTAGCTCTTGGCGAAGGCGTTCAGGCCGCGGAGCGGCATCGTGATCAGGCTCGTCCGCTGCTTCTTGCCCCGCATGATCTCCGCCTTCAGGGGTGCGTAGCGGAGCGACCGGGCGAGCACGTCGCTGCACGAGTCGTAGCTGTAGTGGAGGATCGAGCCGGCCAGCAGGATCGGCGGACGTTGTGATTCCACCTCCTCGTGAACGCGCAGCGGCTTGAACGACGCGGTGCGACGGTTGAACAGCCGGAGCACGCGGTCGTCTCGCCACGGACCGTGGCGGACTTCGCGGCGACCGACGAAGGTCCGTCGTCGCAGCGCGTAGCAGGCGGTAGGATCGTCGCGGACGGCCGCACGGACGGCCAGCCGCGCCTCATCGTCGAGCACCTCGTCGGCGTCGAGCGATAGGATCCAGTCATGGCGGGCCAGTTCGACCGCCCGCCGCTTCTGCGGTCCATAGCCGAGAAACTCCTGATGCTCGACCCGTGCGGCCGCGGCCCGTGCGATCGCGACGGTGCCGTCGGTCGATCCGGAGTCGAGCACCAGCAGTTCGGCGCAGAAGTCGGCGGCCGCCAGCACCGCCGGCAGATGACGCTCCGCGTTTTTCGTGATCACCACCGCCGAGATCGGCGGCATACCGTCGGGGGTGGCGATCGGCCGCAGAGAGGTCATGGTTTCGTCGGGGGCGGGGGCGTGACCGGTTCGTCGTGCCCAGCCCGCTCGCCGCTGCTCGGCGCCATCTGCAGGGGAAACTCGAGGACGAACGTGCTTCCCTCGCCGAGCCGGCTGGAGGCGTGGATGTCGCCGCCGTGCTCCCGGAGAATCTTGCGGCTCACGGTCAGGCCGAGCCCGGTGCCCTTGGACCCCTTCGTGGACACGAAGAGCGTGAAGATGTCGGCCAGCGTCTCGGGAGCCATGCCGGCGCCGTTGTCGGCAACCGTGATCCGCGTCATGCCCGCATCGCGGTCTACCGAGGCGGTGATCGTCACGGCGGCGTGCTCCCGTCCCTCCACGGCGTCGAGCGCGTTGGTGACCACATTGAGCACCGCCCGCGACATGCCGGATGGGTCGAAGAGCATCAGCGGCAGGTCTGCCGGCGGTCGCCAGTGGATCGTCGCTCCCGACTCCGTCGCCCGTTGCTGCACGGTCTCCACGATGTCGTCGATCAGGGCCGCGAGGTCGGTCGGCAGCGGGTCGGGCTCGCGCTCCTTGCTGAAGGTGAGCATGTCCATCACCAGCGAGGAGATCTTGTCCTGGTTGCGGCGGACGATGTCCCAGCCCTTGTGGAGCACGCCGAGGTCGTCGTTTTCCAGCCCCATCTCCACGAGGTAGCTGCCGCCGCGGATCCCCTGGAGGATGTTCTTGATGTGGTGGGAGAGGGTGGCGATCGCCTGGCCCGTCGCCGCCAGCCGCTCCGACTGCACCATCGCGGAATAGTAGGTGGTGTCCTCGACCGCGAGGGCCGCCTGGTGGCCGATCGCGATCATCAGCTTGAGGTGGTCGTCGCTGAACCGCCGCTGCCCCTGGTTGACTGCCTCGATCAGCGGCGTGGTGGTGTCGACGTAGATCAGCCCGACGGTGTCGTAGCGGCCCCGCATCGGCACGCAGATCGCCTCGCGCACGCCCGTGCGCACCACGCTGTTGCCGGAGGCGAACCGGTCGTCCTCCTGGGCGTCGCTGGTGAGCACGCCCTCGTGGTGATCGAGCACGTAGTCGAGGATCGTGCGGCTGATCTGCATCGTGGCGGCGTCGCCGGCCTTGCGATCGCGGCGGGCCTTCGTGCGGAGTTCCCGGCTCTCGGGGTCGAGCAGCATGATGCAGCCGCGATCGGCCTCGACCCACTCGAAGACCAGTTGGAGGATCCGGCCGAGGAGTTCGTCGATGTCGAGCGTGTGGCTCACCGCCAGCGACGTGCGGTACATCACCTGGAGATTGCTGCGGGCCTTGGCCAGCCAGCGGTTCTGGGATTCCTCCGGTGCCGCGAGCACGATCGAATCATCCTCCCGGATCGTCCTCACGATCCGGGAGCCGTCGCCCGCGTCGGTGGTGGGCACGATGTCGACGGCGGCGAACATCTCGGGATCGTCGCCGTCCTTGGCGTAGATCAGGACGGTGCGGCCGAGGCGGATGCGGTCGCCGCTGGCAAGTTCGGAACGCTCGATGCGGGCGTCGTTGAGGAACGTGCCGTTGGAACTCTTGAGGTCGCCGAGAACGTAGGCCTGGCCCACCTGGCGAATCTCGGCGTGCCGTCGCGAGACCTCGTTGTCGTCCACCTGCACCGCGTTGCCGGCCTCGCGGCCGATGCTGATCGCCCCCTGATTGGCGTGGATGTCGAAGCGGGTGCCGCGATTGCGGCCCTGGATGACGAACAGCGACGGCACGGTGGGGTCGTCCGGGACGGTCGGGGGAATCGGTTGGACCTTGATTCTCTCACAGGGGGCAATCCTCTGGAAGCGAGGCTCGGCCGACCCCGCCGGTGGCGTAAAATGACGCCGGTGACATGCTGGACGTTCTGTGAGGAGGCGAGACGATGGTCGAGGCTGCCAAGGACATGGCTCTGGCCGCTGTGCGGGGGTCAATCGCGGCACTCATCGCCGTTGCAGGCATGGCGGCCTGCGGTGCGGACACGGCGACGGTGTCTGACGGGTCGGTCGCCGGGCGGCTTCGCGCCGCGGTGGAGTGGCTGGCCGCGCCGGAGCGGGAAGGGCGCGGCCCGGGCACCGGCGGCATTGAGGCCGCGGCCAGTTGGGTGGCCGAGCAGTTTCGGGGGATCGAACGGCTGCAGACCCGGCTCGTGGGCGACGGGCCGTTTCAGCCCTTCGAGATGACCCTCGAGGCCACGCTCGGGCCCGCGGACCGCAATGTCGTGGAACTCGTCGGACCCAAGGGTGCCGACGGCCGGCCGGTGGTCGTGCCCCTGGAGTTGGCCCGCGACTTCACGCCGCTCGCCGCCGGTGGGGGTGGGGAGTTTGATCTGCCGCTGGTGTTCGCCGGCTATGGGATCACCGCACCGGCGGAACACTACGACGACTACGCGCCGCTCGGCGCCGCTGCGAAGGGGGCGGCGGCGGTGGTCCTGCGACAGGAGCCGCAGAAGGACGACCCGCACAGCGTGTTCGAAGGCAACCAGGCCTCCCAGCACGCCGCGCTGGCCCGCAAGGTGGCCAACGCGTCGGAGCACGAGGCCGGTGCGGTGGTGTTTTGCAACGACGCCGACGCCGATGGCGACGCGCTGATGGCCTTCACGAGGGCGGGGGAGGGATCGAGCGGCCGCATGATGCCCGTGCTGCACCTGCGGCGGACCGCCGTGGATGATCTGGTGCGGCGGAGCATGGAGCGGTCGCTCGCCGATATTCAGAAAGGCATCGACGCCGGCCTCGAGCCGGCCAGCCGGCCGCTGGACGGCTGGCGGATCCGGGGCCGCGTGGCCATCGACCGCCGCGAGGCGACCTCCCGCAACGTGCTTGCGTTTCTGCCCGGCGCGGGACAGCCGGCCGCCGGCGACGCCCCGGCCATCGACGCCCGCGAACTCGTCATTCTCGGGGCGCACTACGACCACCTTGGCTACGGCGGTGAGAACTCGACCGCGCCCGGCGAGAAGGCGGTGCACCACGGCGCCGACGACAACGCCAGCGGCACCGCGATGCTCGTCGAGATCGCGAGGCGACTGGCTGCCGAGGCGCCCTTGCCACGGAGCGTGCTGTTCATCGCCTTTTCCGGCGAGGAGCGGGGGCTGCTCGGCAGCGGCCACTACGCGGCCAACGCGGTGCTGCCGCTCTCCGACACCGTGGCAATGGTGAACCTCGACATGGTCGGCCGCCTCGTCGACGACAAGGTGATCGTGCACGGCACGGGCACGGGCACCGGGCTCGAGGAGCTCGTGGATCGGCTGGTGGCGGAGCGCGGCCTCACGGCGGCGAAGGAGCCCGGCGGGTTCGGGCCGAGTGACCACGCCAGCTTCTACGCCAAGAAGGTGCCGGTGCTGCACGTGTTCACCGGATCGCACGGCGACTACCACCGCCCGAGCGACACGGCCGACAAGATCAACGTGCCGGGCATGGAAAGGCTCACCGACCTGGTCGCCGACATCGTCCGAGACCTGGCCACGCGCGGCGACCGCCCGGCCTACGTGGAGGTGGCCGCCCCCGCCTTCGCCCGCGGCGGCGATCGTCCCTACTTCGGCAGCATTCCCGACTTCGGCAATCCGGGGAGCGGCTACGCGATCTCGGGCGTGGCCAAGGAGTCGCCGGCCGCGAAGGGCGGACTCGAGGGAGGCGACCGCATCGTCCGTCTGGGCGAGAGCGCGATCACGAACCTGGAAGACTTCGACAGCGCGCTGCGCAAGCACAAGGGAGGCGATACGGTGCCGGTGGTGGTCGTTCGCGACGGCGTCGAGGTGACGCTCGATGTCACGCTTGGGCCGCCGAAGTGACACGCTGATCCATTGGGGCCGGAACGTGCGGCCGAAAGGTGATGCCACCCTGACGAGCCAAAGCCGGCTGCGGGACGGAACGAGGTGGCTCGCCAACGGCAGGATAGCCGACGCTCGCCATCCTCGCCCCGATCCCGCAGCCTGTCCGCGAGTGCGCTCAGGGCACGAAGTCAGCGAGGGGCTGCTCATGCCCTGAGTGCAGGCTGCTGCATCACAGGTTGGAAACCTGTGCTACTGGGACGACGCGAGGGGCTGCCCATGCCCTGCCGCCGGCGTTGCTGACCAGCGGAGCCAGGATGGCGGAGCGCAGTCAGCATCGAGCGAGCGAAGGGCAGGGATGCCCGTAGCGAGCGTCCGGCGGCAGGGCGTGGGCAGCCTCGAGCCTGCGCTGAACGCTGCAGGCCCCCATCGCTTACGCGATTGGGCTTCCTGAGGACGAGCGTCCGGCGGCAGGGCGTGGGCAGCCTCGAGCCTGCGATGAACGCTGTATGCCCCCATCGCTCACGCGATTGGGCTTCCTGAGGACGAGCGTCCGGCGGCGGGGCGTGGGCAGCCTCGAGCCTGGGATGATCGCTGCATGCCCCCATCGCTTACGCGATTGGGCTTCCTGGGGACGAGCGTCCGGCGGCGGGGCGTGGGTAGCCTCGAGTCGGTGCGATGCGGGGTGATACCAGCCTGAAAAGCGGCTGTTTTTTCGCCGCGAAGTTGCCCTTGAGTCGGCGGGGGACGGTCGCCATCATCCCGCCCGCGTCGGCATCCCGGCGGCCACGGTCGGCCGCCTCGGTGGGCCGGCCACCACTGGTCCGGCCCACGTTCCGCAAGCAAGGAGAGCATTCCGTGAATAGGCATCTGGCAATCTTCGCAGTCGCGGTCGCCGGGGCACTCGGTCAGACCGCTGCCCACGCCCAGGCGCAGCCCGCGCCGGCCGCTGCCCCCGTGGCCAGGGCTGCGGCGCCGGCCACCCACGTCGCCGTGATCGACGTGGGTTACATCTTCAAAAACCATACCCGCTTCAAGCAGGCGATGGACAAGATGAAGGACGAGGTGATGCAGGCCGAGAACGCCCTCAAGGCCGAGCGCGACCGGATCAACGGACTGATGGAGCAGCTCAAGGGCTTCAACGTCGGCACCCCCGAGTACAAGAAGCTCGAGGCCGAGGTCGCCAAGGCGCAGGGTGATTTCAGCGTCAATGCCCAGCTCCAGAAGAAAGACTTCATGGACCGCGAGGCGAAGGTCTACCTGCAGGTTTACACCGAGATCGAGCGGGCCGTGAGCCAGTTTGCCCGCGACAACGGGATCGCGGTGGTGCACCGGTTCGACGGCGACCCGGTCGATTCCGCTGACCGCAATCGGATTCTGGGCAGCATCACCAAGCCGATCGTCTACTACGATCCGCAGGTTGACATCACCCCCGACATCGCGCGGATGCTCAATGGCGCCGCCGTCGCCGGGACGCCCGCGTCGCAGCCCAAGCCCGTTCGCTGATCATCGGGCCGGCATCGATTCACCGTGCCCGGAGGGGCGTCGCAGGACGAACCTCCGGGCACGCTCCATCCTCCACTCGATCCGCATGCGCACCCAGCAGACCATCCGCCGCCCTGTCTCGGTTTCCGGTGCCGGGTACTGGAGCGGTCGTGAGGTGACGGTCGAGTTCGTGCCTGCTCCGGCCGGCGCCGGCGTCGTGTTCGTGAGGACCGACGCGGGTGGGCCGGTTCGCATTCCGGCCTCGGTCGCCCACCGCGTGGAGGCGACGGCTCGGACGAATCTCGCCGTGGCAGGCGTCCAGGTGCAGATGGTCGAGCATGCGGTCAGCGCCCTGGCGGGCCTGGGCATCGACTGCTGCCTCGTGCGGGTTGATGCGGAAGAGATGCCGGGGCTCGACGGCTCGTCGCGGGCGTTCGTCGAGGCGATCGATGCCGCCGGGCGCGACTCGCTCGCGGCTCCGGTCGAGCCGCTCGTCGTCGGCGAAGTGTGTCGGGTCGGTGACGACGATGCGTGGGTCGAGGTCTCGCCGCCGCAGTTCGCCGGCCTGTCGGTGGAGTACGAGCTTGACTACGGCCCGGGCCCGATCGGCCGGCAGACGCTCGCCCTTCGCGTCACGCCCGAGACCTATCGCACAGAGCTCGCGTCCGCCCGCACGTTCATCTCGCAGGACGACGCCACGCGGCTGCGGGAGGCCGGCCTGGCCACGACCGTGGGCTACGGCGATCTGCTGGTGTTCGATGCCGACGGTCCTGTGGGCAACTCGCTTCGCTGGCCCGATGAATGCGTCCGGCACAAGGTTCTCGATCTGGTGGGCGACCTGGCGCTCGTGGGGCGGCCGCTGCACGCGCACGTCCGCGCCCGCCGCAGCGGCCATCGCCTCAACGGTGCCATGGCCGCGCGGCTCGTGGCTGGTGAGGGGAGGCGGGCTTCAGCCTGATGCCGCATGGCAGACCACGACCAGCATGAAGACGAGCACGAGCCGGTCGCCGGCGCCGTGGGGCGGCCGCCGGAGATCCATCCCACGGCGGTGGTCGAGGACGGTGCGGCGATCGCCGACGACGTCACCATCGGCGCCTACTGCGTGATCTCGTCGGCCGCCACGATCGGCCGGGGCTCGGTGCTCGCCAATCACGTGACGATCTCGGGCAGGGTCGTGATCGGCGAACGCAACCGCATCTCTCCGAACTGCGTGATCGGTGGCGAGCCCCAGGACGTGAGTTACCGTGGCACGGACACCCGGGTCGAGATCGGCGACGACAACGTCATTCGCGAGGGTGTAACGATTAATCGGGCGACCGAGAAGGAGGGGGGGCTGACCTCGGTCGGCAGCCACAACTTCCTGATGGCCGCGTCGCACGTGGCTCACGACTGCCACGTGGGCGATCATGTGATCATCGCCAACGGTACGCTCCTCGGTGGCCATGTTCGCGTGCACTCGCGGGCCTCGCTCTCCGGCGTGGTGGCCGTGCACCACTGGGCCACGATCGGCGGCTGGTCGTTCGTGGCCGGGCTGTCGCGGGTGCTGCACGACGTGCCGCCGTTCATGCTCTGCGAGGGGTCGCCCGCGCGGCCCCGGTGCATCAACGTGGTGGCCCTGCGACGGAGCGGGTTTCAGCAGCCGGTCATCGAGGCGATCTCGGAGGCCTACCGACTGCTCTATCGGGCCAAGGTGGGCGTCGAGCCGGCGCGGGAGATCCTGCGGTCGCAGGGCATGCTCGGGCCCCAGGTGAACGAACTGCTCGAGTTTCTCGAGCGGCAGCAGCAGGGCCGGCACGGCCGTGCCCGGGAACGGAGGAAGGCGGCATGAAGCGGATGCGGATGGCGGTCGTCGGCTGCGGACATCTCGGGGCGATCCATGCGCGGCTGCTGGCCGCTCGCGCGGATGCCGAACTCGTGGCGGTCGTCGATCCGCTGCCGGAGTCCCGCGACCGCGTCGCCGCGGCCCACGGCTGCCGCGGCCTCGCCGAACCGCGTGAACTCGTCGGCCTCGTTGACGCGGCCGTGGTGGCGGCGCCGACAGGCCTGCACACCGGCGTCGCGGTGCCGCTGCTCGAGGGCGGCATCGATCTGCTCGTCGAAAAGCCGCTCGCCGCCGGCGTCGAAGACGCGCGGGCGATCGTGATCGCCGCGCGGCGCTGCGGCAGGACGGTTGCCGTGGGGCACGTGGAGCGGTTCAATCCGGCCTGGCAGACCGCGGCGGCGCGGGCCGGTGCGGCCTCCTTCATCGAGGCGACGCGGACGGCCCCCTTCACCTTTCGTTCGCTCGATGTGGGCGTGATCCACGATCTCATGATCCACGACATCGACCTCGTGCTCTCGCTCGATCCGGGCCGGCTCGAGCGGGTCGAGGCCCGCGGGATCGTGGCCACCGGCGGCTTCGAAGACGCGGTCCGGGCCAGGCTCGTGTTCGCGTCGGGGTTGATCGCCGATCTGACGGCGTCGCGGATCAGCCCGGCGGCTCGGCGCACCGTCTCGCTCTGGTCGCCCGACGCCATGGTGCACTGCGACCTCACCGCCAAGACCGTCGAGGTCGTGTCGCCATCGGAGAGCGTGCGGTCGGGAAGCTTCTCCGCCACCGCCGTGCCGGCGGCTGAGCGGACCGGCATGAAGGACCGCTTCTTCACCGACATCCTGCCGTTCGAGACGCTCACCGTGGCCGACGCCAACGCAATCGCGGGCGAGCACGACGACTTGCTGGCCGCGATCCGGGAAAGACGGCCACCCCTCGTCACGGCGGCCGCCGGGGCCGCCGCCGTCGAAATCGCCGCCCGGGTGCTCGACGCGTTGGAGTGCACGCGGTTCGGCCGCGGCCGTGTCGGCTCGCCCGGCCGGACCCCCACGATCCCGATGTTTCCCCATCGGAAGACCGGCTGACCGTCAGATTCGCGTCGGCCGGCACGATCGGCACGCTCCTCGCTGCATGCCCGGCGGCCGGCTGCCGATATCGACAATGGGTTCCCGGCTCCATGGATCGTTGATGCGACGCCTCACCGCCATCCTCGTGCTCGTCGTGTTCGCCGCGATCCGTGGGATCGGCGAGGCTGCGCCAGTGGAGTTCGACGGCTTCGGACTGGAAGACTTCGAGGGCACGGGATCGATCGCGGCGGAGCTGCAGCGCATCACCGCAGCCCGGGAACGCGAGAGCCTCGGGCGGATACCCGAACTCGCCGTGGCGATGCAGGGGCCGGTCGGTCGCGACGCCCCGCCGGTGCCGATGGCTGCGGAACTCCGCAGCCGCATCGACCGCTTCGACGTCTCGGCCGGCATGCTCGCCGACGCGAACATGGTCGCCGAGGGGCCGGCCCGCTGGATGGGCCGCGTCGGCGTCTCCAACGATCGTGGCGACGGTCGCGAATCGCTCGAACTCCGCACCATGGTGGGCAACAACGCGGAGTGGGGCCTCGTCGGTGTCGAACTGGGGCCGCGTGTCGAGCGACGGCTGGGCAAGGGCGTGACCGTGTTCATCGACGGCAAGGCGGAGGCCCAGGCGATGCGATCGGCTGAGACCGGCTGGTGGTCACTGCCCGGAACATCGACCGACGGGTCGTCGATGGTGGGGGTGGCCGCCCGCACCGGCCTGACGCGTTGACCGTGGTGAGTGGGTGCCAACGCCGCTCGGGGCTGCCCATGCCCCATCGCCGGACGTTCGCTGCGAAATCAGGAAGCCCAATCGCGTAAGCGATGGGGGCATGCAGGCTGCGCCGCTCGGGGCTGCCCATGCCCCATCGCCGGACGTTCGCTGCGGGCATCCTGCCAATCCTGTTCGGCACGAGAGATGCAGGACGGGTCGACCCGCATCTGGCCT
>Ga0315903_10006263_pt1 | contig 15256 bp, 14 predicted proteins | sample LakEriMetagenome_7_FD_203524 | JGI IMG/M metagenome (GOLD analysis project Ga0315903, IMG submission 203524) | Freshwater fungal communities from buoy surface, Lake Erie, Ohio, United States - Buoy 2 MA119 | ecosystem: Environmental > Aquatic > Freshwater > Lake | place: USA: Lake Erie, Ohio...
ATCCGGGTGCTGCGGCGTGACGCGGGCCTCGCAGCGCACCTCGGCCAGATCGCCGCGGCCCAGCAGCACGGGCTCGAGCCGGAACTCCGGCACCATCACCTCCATGCGCGCGTGGGGGTTGTGGATGCTCACCTGGCCGATCACCTCCAGTCCCAGAGCCTTGCGCTTCACCTGAAACGCCCCAGGGCTGAGCCGCAGCGGTGAGGCTGGCCGCAGGCGATGACGCAACTCCAACCCGAGCAGGCTCAGGCCGAACAGCAGCAGCAGGACCAGCAGAAGTGAAAGCGGAAGGGGCACGCCGGAAAACCCGATAGGGCGCGAACGGCCGGAGCGTAGAGGCTCCACCGGCCCTAACTTCCGTTCAACTGGCTGGCCTGGGGCCCCCCATGCGCAAGACGTTTGTCCTGGACACCAATGTGCTGTTGCATGACCCCCTGGCCCTGACCCGGTTCGAGGACAACGACGTCGTCGTGCCGATCGAGGTGGTGGAAGAGATCGATCGCTTCAAGCGCGATCCTTCCGAGAAGGGTCGCAACGCCCGCCAGGTGTCGCGGCTGCTCGACGACCTGCGCGAGAGGGGCAACCTGGCCGAAGGCGTGGTGATCGATCCCGACCAGGGGGGGCGGCTCAAGGTGGTGTTCTGCCGCTCCGAGACCCTGAGCCAGCTCCCGCCGGAACTGCGGGGCGGCAACGGCGACAACAACATCCTGGCGGTGGCCCTGGAGCAGCGGCTGCACGAGCGGGTGGGCAGTGAGCCGCCGGTGGTGCTCGTCACCAAGGACACGAACCTGCGGATCAAGGCTGATGCGGTCGGCTTGATCGCCCAGGATTACACCACCGATAAGGTGGCGATCGGCGAGCTCTACCCGGGGATCTGCGAGGTCTGGACCGGGGCCGAGGAGATGGATCGGGTGAAGGCGGAAGGTGGTCTTCCCCTAGAGGCACTAGCCCGATCCAGCGGCGAGCCCCTCGATCTACACGCCAACGAGGGGGTCACCCTGGTGGATCGCGCCCAGCCGAATCACACCTTGCTGGCTCGCTTTCACGCGGCCAGCTCCAGCCTGCTGCCGCTGCAAAGGGCACCGAAGGCCCGCTTGGGGCGCATCCATCCGCGCAACCGTGAGCAAACCTTCGCCCTGGATCTGTTGCTGGATCCCTCCGTGCAGCTGGTGACTCTGGTGGGCAAAGCCGGCACGGGCAAGACCCTGTTGGCCCTGGCCGCCGGCCTCAACCAGGTGGCGGATGAGCGCATCTACGACCGCTTGCTGGTGACGCGTCCGGTGATCCCCCTCGGCAAAGACATCGGCTTTCTACCTGGTGATCTGCAGGAAAAAATGGGACCTTGGATGCAGCCAATCATCGACAATCTCGACTTTCTGCTGGGCGGAGGCGATGAGGCGCCTAGCGGCCATTCACGCAATAGTCAGCGGCTGCAACGCAATAGCTGGGAGGATCTGCGCAGCATGGGGCTGCTGGAAGTGGAGGCGATTAGCTATATCCGTGGTAGGTCGATCCCCCGCCAGTACATGGTGGTGGATGAATCCCAGAATCTAACCCCCCATGAGGTGAAGACGATTGTCACCCGTGTTGGCGAAGGTACGAAGATCGTGCTGACCGGCGACCCTTATCAGATTGATAATCCCTACGTAGATTCGGAAAGCAATGGCCTGACCTGGCTGGTGGAGCGCTTCAAGGGTCAGGCTCTGGCCGGCCATGTCACCCTGAGTCGCGGCGAACGCTCCGCCCTGGCCGAACTGGCGGCCAATCTGCTGTGATCTGAGCCCACGGGCACCAGCCTGACCAGCGGCGAAGCTCGCGGGGCCAGTGGGCTCGGCGTGGGATCAGGTGCTTCTACCTAGATCGGGCGGGGAACCCTGGCAGAAGATCTCCAGAGCGATGAGCAAACGACCGCGAAAGTCGCCTTGCTTGGATCTGACAATCCTGGCTTGGCAAATCGCGATAGCTTGTCTTGCATGGAGGTATGCCCCCCCCCCGAACACGAGATGGGCGACCCGACGGAAGACCAACCGATCACTCCCCACGCCGGCCCGATCCGCGACCCCTCCGGATGGCTGAGCTACATCGGCGATGACGGACGCCGCTATGTGGTGGGGCCCCAAGCTGACACCCAGAGGTCAGCCGGCGAGGGGCTAGAACCCCAGCTGCACGATGTGCTGAGTGCCGAGCGGGTGATCCGCGACCTGCGCCAGGCTAATCGTCTCTACCGCCGCATCGAATCGCTCTGCCGCGACTGGATCGCCGCCGTCCAGAGCCGGGACCTTGAGCGCGGCAGCGCCCTGGAGCTACTGCTCGCCACCCTGGAAACCACCCTGGGGGAGCAGGAAGGGGAGCAGGGTTAGGCGGAGTGGTAGGCCGAGCGGGAGCGGGAGAACGGTGATCCACTGGTCTAACCCTTGCTTGAGCGCCACGGCCCCAGCGCCATGAACCGGCATGCTGGAGGCATGGCCCCTCCCGCCGCTTGCCTGTTCGACCTAGACGGTCTGCTGCTCGACACGGAACCGCTGCATGCCCGTGCCTGGCAGGCCGCGGCGGCCAGCTTCGGCCTGGACCTGGAGCCGGCGGCGTTGTTGCAGCTGCGGGGCAGACGCCGTCGCGACTGCGCCCAGATCGTTCTTGGCTGGATCCACGCCGCCGGCCTCGCCTGTCCGAATACGGACGCCCTGCTGGCCATCCGTCAGCCCCTTGCGGAGCAACTGATGCTCTTGGCGCCGGCGATCGATGGCGCGGAAGCGCTGGTGCGCCGTTGCCACAGCCAGGGCATGCCCATGGCCCTCGCCACCAGCAGCAGTAAGGCCTCGGTTGCCTTGAAGGAGGCCCCTCACCCCTGGCTGGGGCTGATCACGATCCGGGTGCATGGCGACGACCCTGAACTCCGTGCCGGGAAGCCCGCGCCCGATGTGTTCGAACTGGCGGCCGCCCGGGTGGGGGTGGCGCCCCAGGCCTGCTGGGCCTTTGAGGACTCCCTGGCGGGCGCCCAGGCCGCGGACGCCGCAGGCTGCCGGGTGCATGTGCTCCACACCCCCGCGGTGGATCCACATTGCCTCCCCCAAGGGGTGGTGCTGATCGAATCCTTAAACGCGGTTGAGTTCTGAACCGACGCTTCCGGGGGAAGCGCCGCCGTCAGTAGAGGCGGCTGAGCACAAATTCAGGAACAGCCCGCAAAGCGCTGCGCGGCTCTGAGGGCGGCAGCCAGGCCAGGGCCGCGTGGGCTTCGCGGGCGAATCCCTCGGCCAGGGCCCGGGATCGGGGAATGGCGTCGCAGCCACGCACCAACTCAAGGGCGGCTTCCAAATCACCCTCCTGGCTGAACTCCCGCTCGATCAGGCCCGCCAGCTGGGGCCGCTCCTCAAGGGCGTAGAGCGCGGGGGCGGTGAGGTAACCGGAGGCCAGATCGCTGGCGGCGGGTTTGCCCAGCTGCTGATCATTGCTGGTGAAGTCGAGGATGTCGTCCACCACTTGGAAGGCCAATCCAAGCTGGCGGCCAAAGCGATAGAGCGCCTCGAGGTGGACGTCGGCAAGACCGCTGAGCACACCGGCGGCGCGGGCGCTATTGGCGATCAACGAGGCGGTTTTGCAATAGCTCTTCTCGAGGTAGGCATCGAAGCTCTGGCCCGTGTCGTAACGGTTCAGGCCCTGACGCACCTCCCCATCGGCCAGATCCATGATCACCCGCGACAGCAGCTTCACCACCTCCAGGTCGTCGAGGTTGGCCAGATGCCAGCTGGCCTGAGCAAAGAGGAAATCACCCGCCAGCACCGCCACCCGGTGGTTGAAGCGGCTGTGAACCGTGGCGACGCCGCGGCGCGTGTCCGCACCATCCACCACGTCGTCGTGTACGAGAGAGGCCGTGTGGATCATCTCGGTGATCTGGGCCAGCCGCCGGTGACGGGGGCTCAGCTGGCCGTTGGGATCAATGGCCCTGGAGAGCAGCAGCACCAGGCCGGGCCTCAGCCGTTTGCCGCCCGCCGCGAAGAGGTGCTCCGCCGCCGCCTGCAGGATGGGATGGCCAGCGCCGATCAGGGCTCTCAGATCGGCCAGAAGGCTCTCAAGGTCGGCTTCGACCGGCTGAAGCAGCTCTGCAACGGTCGCCACCAGACCTCCGCGGTGGCCAGATCCTAGAAGGCGCGAGCCAGGGATCGGAGGTCCACCTGTTGGACCTGCGGGATGCTGCCCAGCCAAGTGGCCGCCGCTGTCGCGAATCCCTCGGCCGGACCGGTGACGCAGAAGCGGGTGCGCTGCAGCGGTGGCGCCTCTGGATCGTCTTGCCGCTCAGCCTCTGGGGCATCTCCCAGGCTGGCCAGGAGGGGGCCCAAGCGCTGGGCCGCCGCCACGGCCGGGTTGATCAGCTCCACATCCGGCGGCAGGAGCTCAGCAAGCAGGGGTCGCAGCAGCGGGTAATGGGTGCAACCCAGCACGATCGTGTCCACACGGGCCTTGAGGAGCGGCTCCAGATACTCCTTGGCGGCGGCCCGCAAGGCCGGAGTGGCGAGGTCGCCGGCCTCGATCAGCGGCACGAAGGCCGGACAGCCGATCTCGAGCACCTTGGCGGAAGGCCGGCAGGCGTGAATGGCGCGGCGGTAGGCGCCACTTGCCGCCGTGGCCGGTGTGGCGAGCACGCCGATGCGGTCATGCACCAGCTCGCTGGCCACGCTGTCGATCAGCCCGACCACCGGCACACCGGCCTCGGCCACCGCCACGTCGAAGGCGAGGGCATTGGAGGTGTTGCAGGCCATCACCAGAACGCCCACACCCTGGAGGCGCAACCACCTCACCACCTCGCGGGCGATGGCGCGGATCTCCTCGGTGGAGCGCTGGCCATAGGGCACCCGGGCCGTGTCGCCGAGGTACAGGCAGGGGGAATGGGGATAGAGGGCATGCACATGGCGCAGCACCGTGAGGCCGCCGAGCCCGCTGTCGAACAGTCCCACCAGCAGGCTCATGACGATCCTCCCAGGACCCGCAGGATGGCGGTGCTCACCGCCACGGCCAGGCGGCGGCGGAAGCCAGGATCCGCCAGCCGGGGCGAATCGAGGCTGCCGGTGACGAACCCCATTTCGGCCAGGGCCGCCGGCATCACGGTGCGGCGAATCACAAAGAAGCGACCCGGGCGCGCGCCGCGATCGGGGCTGCCGGGCGAGATCGCCACAATTTGTTCTTGGATCGCCCTGGCCAGCCGCTGGGAGCGACTGCCCTCGAAATAGAAGGTCTCGATGCCGTTGACGTCGGGCCGGGACATGTTCAGGGCGTTGGCATGCAGGCTGACAAACAAATCGGCGCCGCTCTGGTTGGCCAGGGACACGCGCGGTGGCAGGTCCACATCCACCTCGGTGGTGCGGGTCAGCAACACCCGCACGCCGCGGCTTTGCAGAAGTTGGGCCACTTGCAGGGCCACATCCAGCACCACATCCGTTTCCCTCAGGCCGCCAATGCCCACCGCACCTGGATCCGGGCCGCCATGACCCGGGTCGATCACCACCAGAAAGCGGCCGCGAGGCACTTCGGGCAGGCCATCACCGGAGAGGGGCCGGCGCACGATCGGCTCTTCGCTTGGGCGAGGCATCCAGGAGGGTGTGACCGGCGGGCGCCAGCCACTGGCCAGGCTGGGGGCCTCGATCGATCCCTCCCCCACGGGGGTGATCGGCCGTCCACCGAGGCCCACCAGCTCCAGGCGCCAGCGGTCGCGGGCGGTGCCCACCAGCCTGATTTGGTTGGGGTCGAGTCGGACCCCTGGCTGAAACTCCAGCACCAGGCGGGTGGTGCCCCCATCCGGTCGACCGATGCGCACCTCCCGCAGCGCTCCGCCACCAGGGAGGGAACGGGGCCGCAGTGGTGCCCCTGGCAGGTCGATCCAGATGCGGGGGCCGCGACCCAGGGGCCCCTCTTCAAAAAAGGCCTGGGCGTTGACGCCTGGACTGGTGCGCAGTTCCAGGGTGCCATCGCCGCCGAGGCGCCAGGCGGCCAGGCTGCTGGCGGCCCGCGCCGGCAGGGTCGCCAGAACCAGGGCCAGGCCCCAGGCCGCCCGCCATGCCCAAGTGCTCCTCACCATGGCCGTCGTCAGAACAAGCCGGGGCGCCGATGCCGCAGGCTGGGCATCTGGGCCCGGACGCGCTCGCCATGGTCGATGTCGATCGGGGCCATCGCCAGCCCCGGCGCCTGCCCCGCATCCGCCAAAACAATGCCCCAGGGGTCGATCACCATGGCGTGGCCGTAGGTCTGGCGACGTCCGTAGTGCAGGCCGGTCTGGGCCGGGGCGATCACATAGGCGGTGTTTTCGATCGCCCGCGATTGCAGCAGCACCTGCCAGTGATCCTTGCCCGTGTAGGCGGTGAACGCCGCGGGCACCATCAGCAGATCGGCGCCGGTGCTCGCCAGGTGCCGGTAGAGCTCGGGGAAGCGGACGTCGTAACAGATGGAGAGCCCGACGCGACAGAGTCCCGGCACCTCCACCACCGGTGGTAGGTCGCTGCCCGGCTTGACCGTGGCCGATTCCCGGTAGGGGACCCCATCGGGAATGTCGACATCAAACAGGTGGATCTTGTCGTAACGGGCCAGCAGCTGCCCCTCCACGCCGACAAGCTCCGCCCGGTTGAAGGTGAGGTTCTCGCCCGCCGGCACGGGGAAGCCTCCGCCCAGCAGGGTGACCTGGTAGCGCCGCGCCATCGTCACCAAGAAGCGGCTGCAGCGCTCCGCCAGTTCGGGGGCCAGCTCAAGGCGGCGCTGGTCGTCGCCCATGAAGGCGAAGTTCTCGGGCAATCCCACCAGCTCGGCGCCGCGTCGCGCCGCCAGCTCGATCAGTTCTTCCGCGGCCGCCAGATTCAGATCGGGATCCGGGGTGCTGGTGAGTTGCAAGGCGGCTGTCAGGAAGCTGCTCACCGACCGTCTTCATCCGGAACCGGCGAACTTTAAGGGCTTGATCCGGATCCACAAGGGGGAGCGCCGCCTTTGGTCGACGCGCTCAGCTGGCCCGCAGCACGCCCGGCTCCGCCTGGATCGGCACGACCGTGAGGCTGTCGACAGCGGCGCAGCAGAGGAAATCGGCGTCGTGGTCGCCCAGCCGGATCAACCGCTGGCCATGGCTGGCCGCCCGCAGGCAGGTCTCCGTGTCGTTGTGCCACTGCTGCCAGAGGGCTAAGGCCGCCAGGATTTCATCGTTGCCGAAGCGCACGCCCACATGGGGTGAGACCGCCAGTTCCGTGAGGGCGGAGGCCACCGCTCCGGCGGCGAGGCTGTCTTCCAGCGAGTAGTCGCCCTCCCAGCCACTGCCGACGATCCAGACCCGCTCGCAGCCACGCTCCAACAGGCGCCGGGCCACGGCGGTGCGATTGGGCAGGCAGGCGGTGAGGAGCAACGGCACATCGCGCACGGCCGCCAGGGAGCGGGTGCCGTTGGTGGTGCTCATGAAGATCCGCTTGCCCGCCACCCGTTCCGGCGTCACCGCCAGGGGGGAATTGCCCAGGTCGTAGCCAGCAACCCGGGAGCCACCGCGCTCGCCGGCCCGCAGCCGCAGCCCCGCCGGCCAGGCGGCCGCCGCCCGCTCCAGCTCGGAGAGATCGGCGAAGGCCTGGATCGCTTCGGCGCCGTTCTGGAGCGACCAGGCGATGGTGGTGGTGGCCCGCAGCACGTCAATCACCACAGCCCCATCCGGGCCTCCATCGGCGACCGGCTGCACCGTCGGCACGGCTTCCGAGGTGTGGAAGTAAGAGATCTGCACGGGTCTGCCGCGGGGGCAGGAAGATTAGGTGCCGGTTGCCGCCTTCCCATCGCCTGGATCCGGCGCTGATGGCGACGGGTCTGCGCGGATGCGGTGTGGGCTTGAAGCGCTGGAGAGTGGCAGCTGGCTGGCCACGGCTGCGACGCCCGCACGGCCGATCCTCCCGAGTGGGCGGGGCCTGGGGCAATGGCGAGGAGAAAGCGGCGAAAGCCGCCCCCATGGCGAGGTCGGCTCCAGGCTGGAGCGATCTGCTGCTGCTGCGATGGTCGCCGCGCTGGTGATTCTGGTGGTGATGGTGCTGGTGGCCGCCGGCCTCAACCCCACGGCCGAGCAGTTCCGCTGGTTCCTGCGGCTGAAACGACCGCGCTGGCTCAGCTTCGAGCGCTGGATTCCGCTGATCTGGATCAGCATCTATGTGTGCTTCTACCTGGCGGCGCTGCTGGGCTGGCAGGCCACGGGCAGCTGGAGGTTGATGCTGCTGTTTCTGGCGCTGTTGCTGCTGGTGCAGAGCTACACGCTGGTGATCTGTCGCAGCCGGCGGCTGGCCAACGGCACGGTTATCGGGTTGGCAGGCTGGCTGGTGGGCTTGGCTCTGGCGCTGCAGTTGCTGCCGCGCTCCAACGCCGCCGCGGGGTTGCTGCTGCCCTATTTGCTGTGGAGTCCGCTGGGCACGTTCGTGACCTGGCAGATGCAGCGCTTGAACCGCTGAGCGTGATGGATCGAATCGCCCCGGCCGAGCGGGACCATAGGATTGCTCTATGACCCCAGTCGTCAGCAACCGGCCCGACCTGGAGGCGCTGTTCCCCTTCCCCCTCGACCCCTTCCAGCTCGAGGCGATCGATGCGCTCAACCAGGGCCATTCCGTGGTGGTGAGCGCGCCCACGGGGAGCGGCAAGACGCTGGTGGGCGAATACGCTATTCATCGCGCCTTGGCCCATGGGCGCAAGGTGCTTTACACCACACCGCTGAAGGCGCTCTCCAATCAAAAGCTGCGCGATTTCCGCCAGCGGTTCGGCGCTGATCAGGTGGGTCTGCTCACCGGTGATCTCAGCCTCAACCGGGAGGCGCGGATCGTGGTGATGACCACCGAGATCTTCCGCAACATGCTCTATGCGGAAATCGACCGTCCGGACGACGACCCCCTCGCCGATGTGGAGGCGGTGGTGCTCGATGAATGCCACTACATGAACGATTCCCAGCGCGGCACCGTCTGGGAGGAATCGATCATTCACTGCCCCTCCTCCATCCAACTGGTGGCCCTCTCGGCCACGGTGGCCAATGCCGGCCAGCTCACCGATTGGATCGAGAAGGTGCATGGCCCCACGCGCCTGATCCACAGCGACCACCGCCCCGTGCCGCTCGCCTTCAGCTTCTGCAGCGCCAAGGGCTTGCATCCCCTGCTCAATGAGGCCGGCACCGGGCTGCACCCCAATTGCAAGGTGTGGCGTGCGCCGAAGACCACCCGTCGCAAAGGCCCGAAGGAACAGCGGCCGCCCCAGCCGGAGGCCCCGCCGATCAGCTTCGTGGTGGCCCAGATGGCTGAACGCCAGATGCTGCCGGCGATTTACTTCATCTTCAGCCGCCGCGGCTGCGACAGGGGTATCCGTGACATCGGCCGCGCCTCGCTCGTGACCGCCGCGGAGCAGGCCAGACTCCAGGCCCGGCTGGAGGCGTTTGTGGCCGCCACGCCCGAGGCGGTGCGGGAGGGCCATGGGGAGGCGCTGCTGCGCGGCATCGCCTCCCATCACGCCGGCGTCCTGCCGGCCTGGAAGGAACTGATCGAGGAGTTGTTCCAGCAGGGGTTGATCAAGGTGGTGTTCGCCACGGAAACCCTGGCGGCCGGCATCAACATGCCGGCGCGCACCACCGTGATCTCAGCCCTGTCGAAGCGCACGGAACGGGGCCACCGGCCGCTGATGGGCAGCGAATTTCTGCAGATGGCCGGCCGGGCTGGCCGGCGCGGGCTCGATTCCCAGGGCTATGTGGTGACCGTGCAGAGCCGCTTCGAGGGGGTGCGGGAGGCGGGCCAGCTGGCCACCAGCCCCGCCGATCCGCTGGTGAGCCAGTTCACCCCCAGCTACGGCATGGTGCTCAACCTGTTGCAGCGCTACGACCTCGCCAAGGCGCGGGAGCTGGTGGAGCGCAGCTTCGGCCGCTACCTGGCCAATCTCGACCTGGCGGAGGACGAAGCGGCGATCGCCGAGCTGCGCCAGCAGCTGGAGACCCTGCGGGACAGCAGCGGCGATGTGCCCTGGGAGGCATTTGAGGCCTATGAAAAAGAACGAGGCCGCCTGCGGGAGGAGAGGCGCCTGCTGCGCACCCTGCAGCAGCAAGCCGAGGAGACCCTGGCCCACGAGCTCACCCTGGCCTTGCAGTTCGCCAGCGAAGGCAGCCTGGTGAGCCTGCTGGCTCCAGCCCTGAAAGGTCGGGTGACCCCGGCGGTGCTGGTGAACAAGGTGCCTGGCCCTGGGCAGTTCCCGCTGTTGCTCTGCCTCACCGATAGCAATGTCTGGGTGCTGCTCAACTGCCATGCGGTGGTGAACCTGCACGCTGAGCTCAGCTGTTTGCAGGTGACGCAGCTGGATCCGCCCGCGTTGCAGCATCCGGGCGAGTTGCGCCATGGCGACGACAGCAGCGCCGGCCTGGCCTTGGCGGTGGCCTCGATGGCGCGCCGCCACGACATGCACACGCCCCGCTACGACCTGGCCGGTGAGGTGCAGGAGCAGGCGGCGCAGGTGCGGCTCCTCGAGCAGGAGCTGGAACAGCATCCGGCCCACCGCTGGGGCGACCGCAAGCACCTCAAGAAGCACCGCCGCCGCATGGAGGAGCTGGAGCTGGAGCTGCAGGAGCGCCAGCGGCTGTTGCACTTCCGCGCCAACCGCCACTGGGAGACGGTGCTGGCGTTGATCGCTATCCTGCGCCATTTTGGCGCCCTGGGCGGCGCTGACGGCCTCCTGCCGACGGAGGTGGGACGCAGCGTGGCGGCCTTGCGGGGCGACAACGAGCTGTGGCTGGGGCTGGCGCTGATCAGCGGCCACCTCGATGGCCTGGAGCCGGCGGAGCTGGCAGCGGTGCTGGAAGCGATCTCCACGGAAGTGAACCGGCCGGATCTGTGGTCGGCGTTTCCCCCGCCGCCAGCGGTGGAGGAAGCGCTGCACGACCTGCGCGGCCTGCGCCGCCAGCTGCTCCGCCAGCAGGAACAGCACCAGGTGGTGGTGCCGGTGTGGTGGGAGCCGGAACTCACCGGGCTCGTGCATGCCTGGGCCAGCGGCGCCTCCTGGAGCGAGGTGATCGCCGCCACCTCACTGGATGAAGGGGACGTGGTGCGGGTGCTGCGCCGCACGGTCGACCTGCTGGCCCAACTGCCCTATGTCGAGGCCGTGAGCGAGGAGCTGCGCCGCAAGGCCCGTCGGGCGCTGCGGGCGATCAACCGCTTTCCCGTGTGCGAGCTGGAGGATCTACTGCCGCCATCGCCACCTCAGCCGGCCGAGGCGCTCGTCCCTGATGGGGAGCTTCGCGAAAGCGAGTGCGAAAGCGAGAGCTTGGCCGAGGGGGGGCCGCCTTCCAGCTGAGGCCCGCTGGTGCGGAGCGGGCAATGGCGGCGTGGGCAGAGGCTCAAGCTGAGGTTGCTTGATCTCGGGTTGCCCTCATCCTTCGCGCCCCCATGATCACGTCGATGGCCGCCATCGCGGCCGGCCGCTTGGCGGCGATGGCGGCGCACTTCGCCGAGCTCAGCGATGGCCAGGCCGCAGCACCAGCAGCACCACCGCCACCAGGAGGGTGGTGCTCACCACCGCGTAGAGCGCATCGGCTTGGGCGATCCAGAAGCTGGCGAGGAGCGGCATGGCTGGCGAAAGCTGGCAGCATCCGGGCGCTCCGGTGGAAGCCGGGCCCGGCAACGGAACCCGCATCCTGTTCGATCAGCCGCTCGAAGGCCCGCCGCAACTGGACTCCACGACAGGGATGGCCTGGAGCTCAGAGCTGGCTGGACGGCTTTGGTGGCGCCGCGATTTTCGCTCAGACAACGCAGCGGTTTCGGCGGGTGCCGCAGGAATACCACGCTGAATAGCCTTGCGGCTATGGATAAAAACTACGCTGCCTCTGCGATCGCTTAAGGCTCCAAGCGATCGCAGAGGCTCCTAGGGGTCAGCCAGCGCCGGGTCGATGCTGCCTGCTGAGACGCACTTTGCAGCCTTGACGGCGGCTGGTGCGCTGGCAGTTGCCCAGAGTTGTCTTGGCAACTGTTCAGCCACCGGCAGAAAGCGACTCAGATTTGCTGAAAGCATGAGCACAGCAGCGCAGCTGGTTACCGCACTGCGACCCTGGGCTCAGATCCCCAGCCGCTGCCAGATCACGTCGAGATGGGCACGGTGCAGATCCGTGGCGAAGCACTCCTGGAGCTGAGCCGGCGTCAGCCGCTGGCTGACCTCGGGATCGGCCGCGAGATTGGCGCGGAAATCCCCTCCCTCGCAGTTCCAGGCGCTGTGGGCGTGGCGTTGCACGATGCGATAGGCCTCCTCGCGGCTCAGGCCGCTCTCCACCAGCGCCAGCAGCACCCGCTGGCTGAACACGACGCCGCCATAGAGATTGAGGTTGCGGTTCATGTTCTCGGGGTACACCCCCAACCCCCGCACCACCTCGGTCATTTCTCGCAGCATGAAGTGCAGGGTGACCGAGCAATCGGGCAGCATCATCCGCTCCACGGAGCTGTGGCTGATATCGCGCTCATGCCAGAGCGCCATGTTTTCCAGCGCCGCCACCGTGTAGCCCCGCAGCACCCGGGCCAGGCCGCTGATCCGTTCGCTGCGGATCGGATTGCGCTTGTGGGGCATCGCCGAACTGCCCTTCTGGCCCTTGGCGAAGTTTTCCTCCACCTCCAGCACATCGGTGCGCTGCAGGTTGCGGATCTCGGTGGCGAACCGCTCCAGGGAGGCCGCCACCAACGCCAGCGTCTGCACATACTCGGCGTGGCGATCACGGCTGATCACCTGGGTGCTGGCCGTATCGGGCTCCAACCCCAACCGCCGGCAGGTCAGCGCCTCCACCTGGGGGTCGGTGTTGGCGTAGGTGCCCATGGCGCCGCTGATCTGGCCCACGCTCACCAGCCGCTCCAGCCGCTCCAGCCGCTCCCGGTTGCGCTCGCTTTCCGCCAGCCAGCCCGCCACCTTGAAACCGAAGGTGATCGGTTCGCCGTGGATCGCATGGGAGCGACCGATCATCACCGTGTCCTTGTGCTGGCGCGCCAGCTGGCGCAACGCCTCGGCCAGCTGATCCAGTTCCTGGCGCAGCACCTGCACCGATTGCTTCAACTGCAGCGCCAAACCCGTATCCAGCACATCGGAGCTGGTCATGCCGACGTGGATGTAGCGACCGGCATCGCCCACGTGTTCGTTCACGTTGGTGAGAAACGCGATCACGTCGTGGCGCACCTCCGCCTCGATCTCCAGGATTCGCGGCACCTCGAAGGCCGCCCGCAGCTTGATCTGCTCGAGCGCCTCCCGTGGCACGCGGCCAAGTTCGGCATTGGCCTCGCAGGCGGCGATCTCCACATCCAGCCAGCTCTGGAACTTGGCCTCCTCGCTCCAGATCCGACCCATCTCCGGCAGGGTGTAGCGCTCGATCAAGGCAGGCCCGGCAACAGCATCGCTCCAAACTTATTCCTCAGCTCCCGTAGCCCGCAGGCCCGCTGGGGTCGTTTCCAGCTGGGGCAACTGGCCTGGTGCCCCCAAAGGCCGAGGCGAAGGCCCTGGATCAGTGAGGCCTCGCGCTTTACGGGCGGGCGCTCCCCGCCAAGCCAGCGGCAGGGCTGCCCGGCCGCTGCTCAGGCGGCGCTGGTCAGGCTGCGGCGGGCCACCTCCCACTGCACCAGCCCCCCCCAGGCCTGCTGCCGCACCCAGCAGCGCCCTCCCTGGCACTGGATCAGCTGAAACGGCGGCAGATCCTCGGGATGGTCCCGCAGTCGCACGAAGCTGCCCGGCTGGAGCAAGGGCACCACGTCGGCCAGGGCTTTGGGCTGCTGAGCGAACCGCGACCGGGCCTGGCCAAGGCCAACGGGCTCGCGGCGGAGCAGCTGGCGCCGAGGTTGCAGCTGGGTGACAGAGGAGAGAGGGGCCATGGGCCGGAAGCGTCCGATGGCTGGCATCCTCGGTGGATCGGCCAAATGGCGGGGGGGACATTCGTTTTTGTTCCATTTCCGCTGACGTTCGTTGACATTTCCGCATCTCTGAGCCAAATCCATATGCCGAAGCCAAAACACGATGGCTCGCGCGCCATTCGCCAGGATGGTGGCGTACACGCCGATTCCCAGGAGCAGCGGCCATGGGGCGCCGGCAACGGCTGGATCTGCGCCTGCTCGAGCTCGGCCTGGCCGCGAGTCGCCAGCAGGCCCAGCAGTTGATCCGGGCCGGACGGGTGAGGGCTGGTGATCGCTTATTGGACAAGCCCGGTGTCGAGGTGGGGCCGGAGCTGGCGCTGCGGGTGGACCTGCCGCCGCGCTTCGTGTCCCGCGGCGGCGAAAAGTTGGTGGCCGCGCTTGACGCCCTGCCGATTCCGCTGCAAAGCCGGGTGTGCCTGGATGCCGGCATCTCCACGGGCGGCTTTAGCGATTGCCTGCTGCAGCGCGGCGTCAGCCGCATCTATGGCATCGACGTGGGTTACGGCCAGACCGCCTGGAGCCTGCGCACCGACCCCCGCCTGGTGCTGCGAGAACGCTGCAACCTGCGCCATCTCCGTCCCGAGGATCTCTACGGGTCTGAGGACCCCTGGCCGGATCTGGCCGTCGCCGATCTGTCCTTTATCTCCCTGACGCGGGTGCTGCCTGCCCTGAGGGCGCTGTTGCGGCCTGGCGCTGGGGCCGATGGGCCGGAAGCGGTGCTGTTGGTGAAGCCCCAGTTCGAGGTGGGGCCGGCCCGGGTGGGCAAGGGAGGCGTGGTGCGTGACCCCGCCGCTCAGGTCGACGCGATTGAAAGCGTGCTGGCGGCGACGACGGAACTGAACTGGCCCGCCGCCGGCCTGCTGGCGTCGCCGATCACTGGCCCGGCAGGCAACCACGAGTATTTGCTCTGGCTCAGCCCCAGGGTGCCCCCCGCCAGCCTGAAGCGCCCAGTGATCGAAGCGCTGGTGGCCGCCACGCTGAAGCCCCGCTGAGCCAGGCGGATCAGGAGGCGGCGGGGATGGCGGCCAGAGCCACGCAGCTGCCGTTCAAATGGCCTCGTTGTCGCGGTCGCCGGTGCGGATGCGGATCACGGCATCCACCGAAGAGATAAAAATCTTGCCGTCGCCGATCTCACCAGTCTTGGCGGCATCTTGGATGGCGTTGACCACCGTAGTGACGCGTTCATCATCCACGACGATCTCCAGTTTCAGCTTCTGCAGAAACTCAACGGTGAACTCCGACCCGCGATAACGCTCAACTTGACCCTTTTGCCGGCCAAAGCCTCGAACTTCACTCACCGTCATACCGACGATTCCGGCATTGACCAGGGCGATCTTGACATCCTCAAGCTTGAACGGACGGATGATGGC
>Ga0315903_10006266_pt1 | contig 15253 bp, 6 predicted proteins | sample LakEriMetagenome_7_FD_203524 | JGI IMG/M metagenome (GOLD analysis project Ga0315903, IMG submission 203524) | Freshwater fungal communities from buoy surface, Lake Erie, Ohio, United States - Buoy 2 MA119 | ecosystem: Environmental > Aquatic > Freshwater > Lake | place: USA: Lake Erie, Ohio...
GTGGCGTAGGTGTTGGTGTTGGTGTAGGAGTTGGAGTAGGTGTTATTGTTGGTGTAGGAGTTGGAGTAGGTGTAGGTGTCGGCGTTGGAGTAGGTGTTGGAGTTGGGGTTATTGTAGGTGTAGGAGTTGGAGTAGGTGTCGGAGTTGGAGTGGGAGTTGGTGTTATTGTAGGTGTAGGAGTTGGAGTAGGTATGATAAAAGATTGTTGTCCAGTAAAATAATTTTCAATCACATAACCAATATCTCCAGTATCTCCCGTATACTGCATTTTAAACCAATATTGTGTATTCTCTGATGCACCTGTAAACGGTATCGGGTCAGTATCAATATAATTCCTTAATACTCCACTTGTCGCACCCGTTGTTGATTTATAATATAAATTACCAACATTTGAAGTGTAATTATATGTTGTGAAATTTCCATCACCATTTAGAGTTAGTCCTGTTTTATATGACAAACTAAAGTTTCTCGGTGCATTTATATTATATAGTTTTATTGTATAACTCATTTTAATTTATTTTAACATGGGGTGCAACCAGGGTTAGTATCATAACATTGACAACCGTATCCACAATCATAGTAGTTAAGGTATTCACTTGGGGTGTTATTACATAAGGTATAACCACTAATATCTCTAGTTGTACCACTCATTATACTATATAAATTGAAATCATCAAATTCTTCATAATCATGTTGTGCTAGTAATTGGTGAGTGTTGTTACCATTAAATACGATTAGATTTGTTGGTTGTGTTCCTGTAATGTTTAAGTGATAATAAATGTCAACGTCACAATAGTCTAAATCCACTTCAAGAACCTCAATTAATTCACCTAATTCATTAATTAAAAAATCACCATTTTCATATTCATTACAACATGGACTAATTGTTGTTGTCGGTTTTGTTTGTAAATTTTCGGGTAACCTATTAGTGAAAAAAGATGATTTTCTTTTTGATACTCCACCATCAATTTCATTCACATCATATTTTGTGTAGACCCTTAATCTTGTGGTCGGTAGTGTTTCAAAAACTTGTGTTACATTGTCACTCGTTTTACCTGTGATTATATTTTTCTTTACCGAACCTAACCAATCAATTTTTGATATTGTTATTGGTCTGTATTCAAATGAAAAAGAATAATTATCATTGGTGTTGGCGTTTACATAATCAGTTGTTGTGAATCCAGATTCTGGTTTATATGTTGCCGATAAAATTGTTTGTCCTGTTGTTATTTCAGATACATCTTTTTTAACTATCGTTCCGTTGGTGATGTATGTTGATATATTCGCTGAAGTAGTACTACTATTAATTGTTGCACCACTAACAACTAAAACCTTTGTATCTGATTTAAGTCCATAATCAAACCCATCTCTATATTGTACAATAGGATAAATCGTAAAACCAGTTGTTGCTGGTGCGGACGGTACTTGTATTATTCTTGACGCAAGTCCTTGTATTCTTAATTTTAAATTACAGTTAGCGGCATCTGTAAACAATAAATCAACTTGGTCTGTTTCGGTAACGCCTGATAATACTAATGTACAATGTTCTGTGGTGTCACTAATAATATTACTTGTAACTAATGTGATTCCTGGTTGTGTAATACCTGTAATGTTTTCATTATGTCCAGGTCTACCATTTGCATGAACATAAACAGGCCAACCATATGTGGTACCACTCATTACACCCACAGTCGACCCTGTGAATTTAATGTACACATTACCATTTAATATACATTGGTCAGTTACACCTGTAAAAATTCCACAATCAGCATATACACTTGTATCAACATTACATGTTGTGTTTGTTGTACCATATTCAGAAATAAATTTATAATCTAAATAATCATTTACGGAACAATCATTCGGTCCGTTTTTTACTGATGTAAATTTAATTCTTTCATCACCATTACTATCAAAATAGAATTGGTGTTTTATTTTTACACCATCCTCATTAACTACATTATTTACTAAATTAGTAACCGCAGTTTTCCATAGTGTTTTTACTTTATCAATATCTGGAAAAACATATGTTTTATAATTACATAAAAGTGGTAAGTTATTTAAAGTTGTTCCACTATCTAATGATGTACATCCTCCATTATCAATATAATCATTTAAATCATCTGTAAATCCTGTATATAATCTAGCACTATTGGTTGAGCTAGTTCCACCACTTAATACTACTGTAATTCCTGTATAACCAGAGGTCACATAATCAGGTCCACCATATTCTATACCATCAATTTCGATTGATGGGTAATATGTAATTCCTGTTAATGTTGTTAAACTTCTGAAATTAATTATTGTACTTCCACTAATTTCTCCTGCCAATAATGTTTCCAAATCTTCTTCTATAGCAACTTCAAAATCAGGAAATAATTCTTCTGTTATTGCTTTGACCGAACAACCTTGTTTATATTGATACTTAGACCTACCAAAGACACCATTTTCAATAATATTACCACCAGTCCATATTGTGGTTGCCGGTATAAACTGATCAATAATTTTTGTCCAATAGGGACTTATTTTATTTACATATTCATTTAATGTTGTAATATCGTATGGTGTAAAATTATTACTATTCACATATGAACGATAAATCGATTCTAATGTGATGTAATTCTTTTTATATTTTATTGAATTTGAATTTGAAATCTGTTCATTTAAAACACTATCTAAAAATTCAATAAATGTGACACCCGTTTGCGGTGGTAAGGTTATCCCCGTTGATAATAATAATTCTCTCGATTTTCTAAATATATCGTAATCTAAACCTCTCGATGATGATATGTAAACACTAATGTTTTTCCTATTTAGGATATACTGAGATTCATCATCAACTTGGTGTGCTTTGATATTATCTGTTTCTTTTTGTAAACCAAAACCAGTATCTAAACCTGGTAAAGTTCTAAAAACATCAAAATATTCCTCACCGTAAGTGAATTCTTTATTTTTAGATTTTATTGTTTTTGTCCTACCTGTTAATATTGAATTGTCGGTATCTAAAATTGTTCTCGACCTATGATGAATTGTGGATTCATACCATCCGGCACCTTTTTCAAAAAATATATTAAGTGTTTCGTCAAATGCCTTCCTCGCCATACCTGTTGTTTCATCAACCGGATACCCCTCTCTTGTAAATGTTGTCCCTGTTACACCTGTAATTGTTGCATAAGTGTTTGCAGAATATGTTACACCATTTATGGTTCCTCCACTTGGTAGATACTGTACATATGAATATGTTTTTACTCCTTGTATGGCATTTAATATGTCCGTTTCCAAATCAGATGACTTCGGCATAGATGTGACTCTATAAACAAACTCATCTAATTTTATCATTGGTTCAGGAGCACCTAAGAATTTCAATAAAAATTCTATCGATTTACGTGTTCCTTTTGATTTGTACAAATACGCCAAATTAACCAACAACCTTCTATAAAACTCATATTCAGATTCAATTAGATTCTTACCAATTGTTGATTCTGAATATTGGTTATCAAACCTTGTGTATAATGTTTGGTCTAATGATTTTTCATCAAAAAGAGAAACCGTATCTAAACCTAATGTGTTTGATAAATTTTTTAATAAAACATCCGGTAAATTATTAATCCCATCGTAAGTTACATTTCTCATGTAAGCGATGTTATCAATATATTTTTTTACTTGGTCAAAACTTTGACCATAAAGTTGGAATACTGATTCTGCTTTTTGGTCTTGACTATCGAACTCAAATAACTGAGGTGATGACATAAACCTAACCATCAAGTTGGATTTATAGTTATCAATTTCGTCAGCAATATCACTTAAATCATCTACATATGTTTCATAGTTTAAACCTACAATTTGTAAGTTCCACCCATCTCGTGATATTGGCCAATTGTGTTCAACAGATACTAAATCTGTTTTTGAACTATCAAAACTATCTCTTGGTACCTTAAATTTGGCAACGTATTTTGGATTTGTTTCTCTATTTAATAAAACTTGTTCCAAATCGTCAAGACCTTCAAAAAATTCTTCGGTCATTCCGTCACTTGGTCTTATTAAGAAATTGGATGAATATGTTGTACCTGTAAACGGTTTACCATTAACTCTTATGACAACTTTATCTTGACTATTTGGTTCAGTATAATTTATTATACCATATGTGACACCACTAATATCAATAACGTAATTTTTATATGATGAATAAAAATTTCTTAATGGATTTTCTGTTTCAGCGGTGACATTACTATTCGGAGTTTTTATAACAATGTCATATGGATTATACAACATTGAGGTTTCCACTTCAAAATCTGTAGTTTTAAAATTACTATCATATACTATATTACTCGCGGTAATTGTTCCAGTACTAACAGGACTTTCCTTATCGACCATCATAGTCGCAGGGAACTTCTTTATTATTCTGGTTAAAGAAACTAATATTCTACTTTTTAACGAACCAAATAACGATTTACCCGCATCGTCTTTTTTACCATTAAATTTTATTGATTTCTCCTTCTGACTTTTTGTTTGTGTTGTAGGTGCGTTCGTTTCTTCTTTTAAATTTTCTAAACTTAAAAATTCAGAAAATGGATTTGTTGAAAATGTTTTACTGTCCTTTTCAGGTATAAATTTATCAATGGCAAATACAGTATTAGTCAATTGACTACTACCGTCAGTTATTTGTACACCGACTAAGTTATCGTTAAACGTATCCGCCCCACTTGCAGCCTGACTTGGTACTTTTCTATTTGCCATTATACTTCAGTAATAGTGTCAAAGTTTAATGTCTCATCAATATCAGTTCTTTCTTCCCTTACCTCGTATAGTGTCTCGTTGAATTCATCCTTGACCTCATACAAGTTAAATTGTTTATAGATATTGTTGTTATTGTTATTATCATAAATGGTGTATATACCAGAAGATACAGCCTTACTTTGGTTACCATAAAGTGCATGTGCTAATGTTGATGAATCATGTTCTACCATTTCAATTTCAATTGTCGTTGGGTTAAAAAATGTATTTGTTAAAATAATTTTTTGACCTGGTTGACCAATGAACGGCACCGTATTTGGTTTACTTGATGGTGCCGATGATGGTGTTACAGTTAAAAACATCAAATTTGTTGATGCATCACTATATTGATATCTAATCGCCTTTTGAGTTGTGCTCGTTAAGTTTGAAACTACAGGGGTGCAATAAAATGAAGACGTAACGACCCTATAAAAGTTCGCAATTTTCTTATTGTCGGTAGTGTTGACATACTCAATTCTATATCCAACTAACCCCTGAGGGGTAAATTTATTTCTATCTTCCGATGGTATATTAGTTACGTCTATGACTATACCTCTTACAGAAGGTAATGAAGCCAAAACGTTACAATCTGTAATTGTTGTTCTAATTTGTTTAGGTCTTAGATGAAGTGTATATATACCTAATTCCGAAAAATCGTTAGAATTTAATTTTAAATTATATAAACCCCCCAAAATCTCAACATCTTGTGCGTTAACATCGTCAGTAGTGTCTGAATTATGGTAAACAGGTGTTAAAATTTCAGAAGAACTCAATTTTTTCAATTCTACTGACGCTGTTGCCGTTCTACCTGACGTATAATGGTATATGATTTCAACGTCATCCGGTGAAACATCTGCTGGTCTAATTATTCCATAACTACCTACTGCCATAAACTTTTATTATAAATATAATTTTTATTGTTTTCTTATTGTAAAATATCCATTTCCATAGTTCTCCATCTCCCCAATATTGTCAATTTCACCTAATCTTAAATTTTTTTCCATTACACCTTGTTTTCCTCTTTCAACGAATATATCTGAATATATTGTTGGTTCGTCAACAAAACCTAAGAAGTGTTCATTCCTTGTGAGTGTAGTATTAAAGACTTCCTCTTTTGTAAATCCTGTTGTAGACCCTGTAATCAATGTATAACCATCGAGATAGTCCCTATAATACATAATTGTCGTTCCTGTTGTGTTACCCGTATAAGTGAAACTATAACCACTATATACACCTATACTATCCGTACCACCAGAAACCCCAACATACGTGTTGGATCCATATAATTTTTTTTCTTGAAGTCTACTACCTCCAATTGCTAGATACGTAAAACCGGATTGTGTGTACCCCGTATTATTTGTGTAGTCCAAATCATTAAGATAATCCTGTGTTTGTCCTGTTAAATTACTATATGCAGGTATTGTTACACCAGTAAAAGTACCCAACACATTACCCGTATGACCCGTAAAAAAATTATTTGTGTGTATTTCTTTTTTTAATTTTTGAGTTGTCCATGGTGAATCCAATGTTATTGTGATGGTATATCCTGTGCTTCCCGTATACGTATGTGATATTGTTGGAAAATTGGTATTAGGTACCCCGCTATTTACTGTTAATCCAGATGTTAACCCATCACCCCAATTTATTGTATAAGTTTGTTCTATTATTTTTCTTAACTTATCAGGGTTTATTGTACTATATACTTGTATTGTTGAACCTGTCTGAGTATATGTGAAATTTACCAACTGTTCAATTTGTTCCATACCCCCATCAAAACCTGACATAACACCCATCTCATCAACAGAACCATTTAGATATATTGGTAGATTGAAGGTCAATCCAGTATCAAATTTTAATATTTCATATTTTGTCTTGTCCATTATGTAAATTTCTCATAAAATTTTATTGGATTATTTCTCGTACCGATTCTATTTCCCGTGGTTCCCGTATATTGATACACTATATATGAAAAGTCAGTCTTATCTATTTGTACTTTATAATACATGTCTCTATACTCCAAAACTTCTGTTGATGATGTGTACCCTGATGTACTAAAATTCATAAAGTCATTTATTGATCCATCTTTTGCATTAAAGAATCTTGCTGTCATCCAAAATGTGTTACCTGTTAATGTTGTTTCATTGAAAGCCGATTCATCTTGGAACCAAAAGAAATACATATTTTCTTTATTTCTATAATTTGAACCAGTAAAAACAGGAACATATAAATAATCATTTGTGGTTCCTCCAGTATAAAAATAACGTTCACCAATGGGTAATGATAAATTTTTAGCAAAAACTAATCTCCTATTCATTCTTTCAGGTGCCTCATCATTCGGTGTCTTATAAAATTCCAACCTAAAAAAACTTTCGGTCGATTGTCTTAACATTTTTGAATTTTCTTCGTTTGTCAATCCCGTAGATTCATAATTTTGTACATATGTGGAACCACTTAAAAAATAAAAATAAAACCAAATGTCAGATTGTGTATTTTTTGGGTTTGATGTCATTCCACTATAAGGTTTATGGATATACCTTACCGTTTCATAATTTTCAATTGGATTTATAATTTTCTCTAAGGATTCTCTTTCAAAGTCTTGGAAATTTTCACTCCAACCTAAATCTGTTTTAAAATCTGTATCAGTATTTAACATCAGATTCAAATCATCTGAACTATTTAATATTTTCATTTTAACAAACGATATTTTTAAATTTACTTAGACCATCTTGTTTATTCGTGTAAATTTTTTCATTCCTTAGATAAAAATTAACATCATTCTTAACGTAATGTATTCCATTAACAAATGGATAATCCGTACCATACCCATCAGGGTCTACATATCCATGATCATATAAATCTCTCCATCTCCATTGTCCTTCATTTTGACTGTATTTTGCGTTTTCAGGTATGTTATATACGTCATCGGTTTTTGATTTCTCAAGGTATGGTGATAATTGCCTCAATTTTACTCTATGATATGGTTGATAATAAATCCCAAACGGATTGCTTTCTGTTGCACCTGAAAAACTTGTAGTTGTTCCGGTCTGACCATAATCAAAAATAGTTATGGGTGAATAAAATTTATGATACACCTCACTAATAATTCTTTCCTTAAATTCGATTTCATTGTACTCAACAAATGCACCTGTTAATCCAGAGGTTCCAATTGTTAAAGTATTACCACTTGTAAATGTTATTGCCGAATTTGTGAACGTTGTTCCTGTACCGAGACCCGATTCAAATGGTGCTGATGTTTTAGTTGTACCACTAAAATGTTGATCAATCCACGTATCGTGGAAATTAAATTTATATCCAACCTTAGGTGGGTAATCAAAGTAACCATTACCATTTCTTAGTATGACTGAAAGATATACGTCTGTTGGAGTATAACCTAAATTGTTTGTAATTCCTGTTAATGTAAATGGTTTTTTAAAATCATACAGAACTGATTCCATTCTATTTCTCTCAACTAAAAAATCATTAGTTCCTGAATAATTTTCAAATAGTAATTTTTTTTCGTCTTCCCAAATTGGTGTCTCGAAACCTACCTTATCTAAAATATAATCATCTACACTTGTTAATGTTTTATGTTTATGGACATAATATGTTGAGGTCGAGCCTGAAATATTTTTAATGTCTAAACATCTTTTACCTGTCACCACATTACCGAAAATAGTAGATGTTGGGAATTGACTACTTGCCAAATTAATTACATATTTTTCCGAATTAAACGTTTCGTTACCGACGCTTGTAACATAAAAAGTTCTACCGCTAGTTGCACCTGTTAATGTTCCACCATATAATGTGATATATTCACCGGCAGATATTCCATGTTCAACAGGACAAGTTAATGTGTGTGTTGTTGTTCCAGTTGTTACCCTAAATGGTAAACCATCACCAGCGGTGAATGTGTAAACCGTGTTGCCTGATAATGTATATTTAATTGGGTGTGTGGAATCACTACCATAAACATATGACAAATAGATATTCCAATTATGATATGGTGCATCCATCGTTGTTATTGTTGTATGTCCCGTATAACCAGAAATAACAACATTCTGTGTGAAAGACGGTGTACTTCCTGTTTGTGGAATATTAATTTCTCTTAGTACATCATTTCTTAAAAACGCAAATTCATTATAAGGTAACCACCCACTATTATTAAACGCCTCACCAACACCATTCTGATATAACTGTTCTGCAAGATTTAAATATTGTGTAGTACCACTATATACGTTTCTAAAAACCATTTTTAGTTTACCGTATATTTTATAATTTTTAATTTCATTTCTCTCCTTACTATATAATTCGGAAATGTCTAATATTATATTCTTATCGTTTTCTCTTAACAGAGTTTTATTTTCATCGAGTCCAATTCTAATATCCAAGTCCTCTTCAGGTGCCTTGAAATATTTTTTTGTTGGTAATATAATTTGTTTTTTTTCCATTATTCTGCAGAAGTAAACGCACCCTTAGGTCCGAAATGTTTTATTAATTTATCAAGAGATGTCTTTTGTGGGGTTAATCCAAAATAAAACAAGAATGGTGTTGATAATACTTGTTTATTTCCACTATAGTTTAATTGTGTTTGGAATATGAAATTTTCTCTAACATCTCTTATGTATTCATGTCCTGTTTGTACTACCCATGAATTATTTACAACCACATATGTATTTCCCGATAATGGGTCGGTAGTTGTTCCACTTAATACTGATAATGCGGTACTACCTTCGGTAAATCCTGATGCCCCATTAGAATCTGTATTTACAATAAACCCTGTACCACTACCTACCGACGTTCCGGTTACAACAACATCGAATATTTCCAACGCGTCTAATGTATTTCCAGTGAAAGACAATGTATTGTGTGTTTTTGTTATTGGCATTAACAAATATTCTTCTTCTCCATTATTAAAAAGATAATTTGTTGTTGGAGTTTTTGTCTGTGCAGCAGTTCCTATTGAAACCAATCTTTGTAGTTTAATTGCGGCAATTAATGATCTATCCCACATTTGTTTATCCATACCTGAAGTAAATGGTCCAAAACCCGTACCACCTTTATCCCACAAATAAAATGGGACCATTTGTGAAAAATCACCTAATCTATAATTTAAACACGACCTTATGAACCCACCATTTGAATCAAGTTTAAAATCAATAGGTGTTGGTCCGTATGTGCCTGTACCTCCAGTAAAATAAGCAACATTATTAGGGTCTTCAGGGTCTAAATATTCTCCATTATAAGCAGAATAATATTGACTATCCAAATCAAACGCCTCAATTCCCGCCTCACTATTAATTGACATTAGTTGAATTAAATCACCATCGAATACTTTCATATTTGTTGAGTACCCTGTATTTGTGAAAAAATCGTCAACATCGATTCTAGCGTCTGAAGTATCTAATCTATAATTTATCGCATACTCCACAATATTTGCGGGGTCTTGATATGATGTATTTCCGATGTCTCTGACAACCGAACACGTTGGGTCTACTTTTGGGTCTGTACAAATTTCATAGAAGAATTCATCTCTGACACCAATATCATAAAATGTTGTTGGGTGCAATAATTCTTTTTTTGAATAATATGTTTGTCCAATAAATTGACCAGTTGTAGCATTATATGGTGTACTTCTATAATAAAATGTCTTATCTAAAATATTATAAAATATCAATTCTCTTGGAAATTTACTCGCCCTTTGACCTAAATCAAGATTAGTTTCATCATCCCATTTAATTCTTTTATCGAATTTGAAAAAATATAGAACACCATGTAACCAATTGTCAATAAATGAATAATTAATCACACCCCCACAAAAAAATAATCCAATTCTTTTTCTTCTATACCATTCTCGTATTGCCAATAAGTTATTTGAGGATCCCCTTATTACGGGTATTACCGTAAACACGCCGTCTCTAATTTCAGTTAAACCTGAACGAGTTTTTCTATCGTATATTGCATTTGGTATTTTAGACCAGGTTACTTTATGTGGTAATCTTTGAGTATCGGATTCTGCAATTATTGATGCAATTAACGTATAACTAGCACCAGGACTCAATAAACTTTCAACAGAACCATCACCATAAACACTTCCTGATGATGGATCAGTAATGGTACCATAAGTTGTTCCAGTTCTCCAAAAATATTTATAAAGTATATCTTCATCATATACAGTATCATATTTTTCACAACCCTCTTCAATTGATAAAACGGATTGAGTTTCTTCATTGGTTTTTAATACCGACCTATCATATATTCGAAAAACTGCATATGTATCTGTATCAATAATGTCACCATATAATTCGTAGTCAATACCTGTCAAATCTCGCCAATCGTCATTACTAAATTGCATGTACGTATTTGTACCATCATTTAGAAACTCTACATCAGTTATTGAAGTTCCCGAATTATTAAAAAATATTAAGAAATTAGAAAAACTTGTACTAGTTGTACCAGAAACATCAGGATAAACTTCCGCATAATATCTACTATTATTTGAATCTCCAGCAATTGTGATATAATCAGTATCTATTGTTGTCAAACTTCCATAACTTGGTGAGGTAGTACCACTACATAGACCACCATCATCTTTTGCTGTTTGGTCAGGAAATGTTGATCCTGTTAAAAATGAACCGACGGCAGTATTTCTATATGTGTTACTCGAATTTGAATCGTCACCAAATACATTCACATACCAGTTTGAACCATCTGTGTATCCTGAAACTCTAAATCTAACTTCACCAACTCTACAATATTGATTATTACTTGATGTGTCGGTAGAAACCGATTCATCATCCTGTGTACATTCTTCACAATCTGGATATATTGTTAAAGATAATTGTTGTGTAAATTTATCTTGTATTTTATATGCAGCATCTTTAAATATTTCTGAAAGCCTTGGGAATGGTCTAACTCCTAATATGTTTATCAGGAATAGAGCTTCTCCAACAATCCATAAAAATGACCCTAAAAGTTCAGCAGCTTTTACTAATATTATAGTAAAAATGTATTGAATAAATAATACTGCACTTGCCAATACCACATTAAATTTTGCTCTATTTTTAAACGCAAAGTTTACAGGGAAGTAATTAGTTTTTGATGCACAATCCTGTTCGACGTTTGGTCGAATTTCTTTGATTCCTAAAAATGAATCTCTTCTCGCACCTTCATAGTGTGTTCCCTGAAAAGACGACACAGTGAAAACTTTACCATAAACAAACTTGTAAAAATAATCTTCTGGTATACCATTATTATTAGTACCCAACATCAAATCTTTTTTATGATTTTGTTGTGTTGATGAATAGTTTGTTCCATTTAATGTTACTGCGGTTATGGGTGGTACGACAGTTATATAATCTTCAAAAACATTTGAAAATTGATACGTCGCTAACATACCCATATTATATTCATCTTTGTTATTTATACCTGTAGATGTGTTTGGATTAAATTCTCTAATATTTGGTACGAGATACTTTGCAGATGCAATTTTTCTGTCTGCGAATTCCAATGAAAATCTAAATCTGGCAATTGATGATGTTGGTATACCTTTATTAGAATCATTGGTAATTTCTTCTTCGCCAAACTCATTAGTGTAAACATAATCTAAATTCATCGGTAGTGCAATCATTGATGCGCCATTTTCATCTATTGTTTCGTCTAATGTTAGAAATTCTAATTCGGGGAATAATGTTACTCCATCACTACCATAAACTTTTCTTCCAGTGTATCTAACACATTCAATTTTACCTTCAGATGTTTGTAAATTACATTTGTATCCACTATCTCTTCTTATTTTACCGTTTCTCTTAATTGAATGTGAATTTTCATCAGTTATTGCTGAAGATAAAATAATTGAAACGGGTTCAATATGTATTCCTCTTTCTGATAAATCAAAATCCGCTCTTGTAATACCTATTTGACATAAATCTTCGTTTCCCCAAAATGGATAAACATCTATTGTTTTATCAAAAGATATGATTTGTGGTAAACCATCAATATCTTCACTTGATTGGAAATTGTAAAATCTATCAAATTTTTTATCACTTACCCCTTTCCTAATAAAATCGTATGGTCTAAGTGAAAAACATCCCATATCCGATAAATCCGCATCAACATGTAAAGTTCGTGAACCTAATGGGACACCCCATATCATAAAATCACCTGAACTATTTGTCTTTACAGTATAAGTGTAGTAATTCTCATAAACCTCAAGTTCTTCTTCTCTTGTTAGAATATCTAATTGGTCGGGAAATGTTCCTGTTGGAACGTGACCTCCGTGTTGTTTTCTTGATGGTAATAGATTGTATCGATACCCATCTTCGTTTTTATCCTTTATTGATGTATACGGATATAAGGTAGAAATAACAGGGTCTTCGGTGTGAATTTCTTTTATCGGCACAAAAATCGATACTTTGGCATTGGGTACACCGAATCCATTGTTCGCGGTAACTCTACCACAAACAACACCATAATCCGAACACAACGAAGTATAAACCTCTTTTTGCGTGAATTTTAACGATAAAATTTCTAACAAATCAAAATCTTGTTTGAGTTCTACCGTAATTTTTTGATCCTTGCCAACGTTTGTTAAAATTCTATGCTTTTGTATCATTCTTATAATAAATAGAAAGTCTGTGATTTTCTATTATTATAAACAAAATTGGTGTTAAAATGTAGTGGTTCCTAATGTCTTTACTCTTACTTTTATATCTTTATTTGGGAATCTAATTTGATAGATTTGGTTAGATTTCATATATATTGTCCTGTCCGATTGTGCAATCTCCTTAGTGACATTATCAACATACGATTGTGCCACTTCTGAAGATGAATATTCACCACCAATCAAATTAAAAACACGGATATCGACAACGTTAACAACACCACTAACATTACCTAAAATTCTATATAAATCACCTACAAATAATGGGTCACCCATTTTTCTTTTTTCTATTGCGAAATATTCGATTACCTCATTTATTGATGTTTTTATTACCTCACTTTGTGTAACGTTTTTATCAATCGCCAAGTCTAACTCAAGTTTCATGTCAATAACTTCACCACTAACAATATCAATGTAGTCATTTAACATTCTGTATTCGGACAAATAGTTTATAATATTGTTTTTCAATGTATTTGAAACAATGTCAGTTAAATTACCATCATCGTCATATGATAAAAGTTTTATTCTAACCTTATTATCTTCTTCCATGACATTAACCTTTGCAGGTGCACCATAGGTTGATGGCATTGTTTCAATCAAAGATTTATAGTCATTTAATGTTACCGCCCTATTTTGAGCCGCAAAATTATATGAAATCATATTTCTAATTTCATCAATACTCGGTTGATCCGCACCACCAACTGCAGGAGTTACATTTGTCACTCTTAATGATTGTACGACTTGAGTGTTTACACCTGAATTCGGACCTTGTACATTAAATTCAATGTTATCAACACTGGTGATAACATTCACACCTAAGTTTGAATCTTTTCCTCCTCCAATTCTATATTTTACAAATAATGTAGTATTTGCTTTAGGGGTTAATCCAAGTGACATATTATTCAAAAATGTCCCTAAACTAACTTTCATTGTACCATTAACAAAACTATCCAAATTTGACATTGGGTCCACAGTTCCTGAACCAAAAGTTAATGAGAAATAACCTTCGGGTGTAAATTCAGAACAGAACTTATTTGAAACTTCAATATATTTTCCTGCTTTAAAATTGTCTTTATCTGATGCTGTTGTGGTATCAGGTATGAATACTTTATTCTCTGCCAATGATTTAACTTCATACCATTTATTAGATGAAGAGTCAAATTCAGACGATGATGGATTTCCACCAAACGTTGTACCCTCTTTATGTATAACTGATACAACACCCAAGACATTCTGTTCAGGAAGATATAGTTTTAAAAATGGTTTTTGGTCAAATTCAGTAATAACCTTTCTATATATTCTAGTCGCACCATTTACTACCGCCTCTCTTTTAACTATGGTATATGATATTAGTTTGTTATTAGCATCAAAGTTTGGAATTTTTAATCTGTTTGGTTCTCCTTTACTATTAAATGGACTTGAGAAATCGGTATCTTCAACTGTTTCAAATATTTGTCCTCCTCCTGAAACTTGTGCACCACTTTTTAAAATACCCAAATATCTTTCATCTTCTTTATCGCCTCTAACAGGAACGTTAACTGAAAAATCACACAATGCGACTGATGGTCTTGTTCCTGGTATTTTTAATCCATATGTTTTAGCAATGTGAAATAATGATTGTCTTTGTTGTGCAAAATCTAACATGGTTTCTTGCCAAACTCTATCTATATGAAAATGTAAGTTATCTGCAACCGCCGCGTTCAAATCTAATAAAACTGAAAATATTGATGCATCGTTGGTATTTTTTACCAAATCAGGATAATATTCTTTAGTTAGATTTACTAACTCTTGTCTTAAACCCGCAAAGTCTCTAGATGCGTA
>Ga0315903_10006271_pt1 | contig 15246 bp, 37 predicted proteins | sample LakEriMetagenome_7_FD_203524 | JGI IMG/M metagenome (GOLD analysis project Ga0315903, IMG submission 203524) | Freshwater fungal communities from buoy surface, Lake Erie, Ohio, United States - Buoy 2 MA119 | ecosystem: Environmental > Aquatic > Freshwater > Lake | place: USA: Lake Erie, Ohio...
GTTTGCAAAGTTCATCAATCAACTGAAATTTATCTAATACTGTTTCATCGTCATCATCATACAACCCACTGCATTGAATTACTACAGCATCATAATATCCAGAAGCTAAATTATAATACGCTAACGGAACTAATTCTTCTGCGGATTGTTGATCTGCAGTATAAACTTCTCCAGTTACGATACCACTAGCAATTAATTTACGTGCATACCCTTTAGATTTATCAACGCCATTATCACTAATAAATAAAACGTTAGGTATTTGCTTTGATTCTAGAAGTATGTATTTTAAACGTATCATTTGCCTTGAGCCGAGTAAGATTTAACGTAATTTTTACTTGTTTTGTTTTTGCTTGATTTGCTTTTAGCGTGCACACCTGGACGCTTTACTTTTGGACGTTTAACATGTACACTTACGGTATTTCCTTTTGCTTTTGCTGCCATCTCACACCTTAAAAATAAGTTTGTTCAAAATATAATACTTCAAATTTATTGTCTGTATTTACTAGCATTGCTGCATTAAGTAAATCTGAATATTCAATTACTGATTCGGTTTGACCCGTACGGTATGTTGTTAAAAAATCAAATGTACTAAGGTCTGACACAAATAATTCTTTAGAATCTGCCATATATGATTCAAACAATGAATATTCTAATGCATACGCTTTATTAATAATATCAACAAGATCTGTAAATGTAATGTTTGGTTTAATTGAAGGCAATAAAGGCATCACATTCCAATCTACTAAATACTTTTGTAAGCCTTTTGCGTGATCTAATTCATTTTCAGCTTCTTGTGCAAAAAATGTAGCCGCTTTCAAATATCCGATACCTGCACACCAGTTTGTTGCATTTCTATAAAAATAATGTGCTGTATATTCATCCCGCAGTCTATCTGTTAAAATTTTAACGGTTGAATCTACTAATGATTTTGGAGTTTTAATTGGTGTACTCATTGATTATTCCTTGGTAAATAACATTTCATAAAATGCGTAATGTGCTAGTATGATCGTTGCAACACAACCTACTAAGAATGCAAATATCTTCTTCATATTAATAAATATCGCATAGTAAAAAAGTGCTAACATTTCTGCTAGCACTCTATACGTTCACCTCAAAACGTATTGCCTAAGGTAGCAGGCATCTTAAATGTTTTTGGTTTTAATACGTTTCATTTCCATTCGCAAAGCAACTACAAAATCATCTGCTTCAGGAGTTGTCATAATATCACTTACAGGTTTATTAGGAACTTCTTCTGGAGCATATAAAGTTAGCGGTCCTGGATGTGTTAAATCTTCCGGATCAACTTCATATGCCATTGAATCAAAAGTTGACTCTAATAAATCTTTAAGACTAATCACGTTATTCCATTTCAGCTGATACGCCAATATCACTTAGTATATCTAGCAACTCATCATATGCTTTAAGATAGCCCATTTTCTCTTGACGTTGCAATACACTATTAGTAGCCATGTTGCGACGTAAATTTTGCACAATGTTTTCAGCTTCTGAAATCATATCTAAAATGCCATGATCATTATGACCTTCGGTAATTTCTTTTACATCATCGCCTGGTTCATACCATTTACCATCACCATCATTATCCTGCCATCTAGGTTCATTCATTTTTGGTCTAGGTGTAATGTTAGCAACGGCATCTACATAATCAACAGTTTTATCAGAATCCGTAAATTTTACTTTCCACTTAGTTTGATCTTCAGTACCATTTTTATCAATAGTCACTTTGCGTCCAGCATATTTATATTCTGTTTCTGCTATATTGGCTGCGTGTGTTGCTATTGCATCCTTAAGGGTAGGCAAAGATCCATCTGCCTTACGTTCCCACGCATATCCTTCTAAAAGTGCTTTTAATTTAAGTCCCATTTCTTTTCCTAAAATTTATTATAAATATAGTACGTTTGTAAATCATTTAGAACGTTAGTGCGACCTTCCAGGCCCGCACAAATCATTTCCAGGTCGCACTACCAACGTTTAACCGGGGTATCCTCTACGCCCGTTGCATCGGCGGTGGATTTACGTACTATCCAAAGACTGTCTCCGCGCATTAGACTCGTATATCCCGCTGTCGCCAAACGAGTAGCATTGTCTCGTAAAAATGCAGCATATATGCGATTCTTTTTTTGTTTTGCAGCCACATCAGCATCTCCGCCCGAGACATCTATAGCATCAGGAGCATGTTGGGCACAAAAATCTAGCAGGGCATCTCCGACAGTACGTATTAGACGTAGGTAATCTACGTGTCCACGTGCCACAGAAGAGTCATGTGAATAAGATTGCATGCCCCAACGATTCTGCGTTGTAAATACGAATATGTATTCTCGTTCTCCATCTGCCGTACGTATGGGACTTAACGTCATTGTTACGGGTTGACCCTCAGCCGAGAATCCAGACTCATAATATGTTTGTCCCAGGTAAAAATCATCTTTCCACACACATTGTGTTGCATAGGGTTTAACGGACCCTAATGTGATTTCCGTTAGTATGTTGCGTAATTTAATCATTGTCTATTCCCGTTGCATCATAATGCCCTTGCGCCACTATGTATAATTTACCATTGCGATCCAATATGCGATAACCCGCTGTTGCTATTTTAGCCGCATTGGCATGAAGCAAGCCTCGATATATACGTGTCTTTTGAAGGTCTTTACCCGATTCCGTGTCGAACCCGGTAACATCGATGGCGCTAGGAGCATGTTGGGCACAAAAGTCTAGAAGCGCTTCTCCTGCTGTTTGCAGCACCCGCAAATAAGACAATTGGCCGGCGACCTCACTTTTTGAGTGTGTCACAGTATACCCAGATCTTGCTCGGCCACCAGGCATCGCAATTGCAAACGAATATTCTTCGCCGTCAGATGACCAATTGGAATCCATTTCAAATTGTACCTCGACGCCATCACACATTGCACTGGTTTCGTATCCGGTGGATTTTCTGCTCCACGTGAACTGGGTCGCATACGGAGTCGTGCTCCCCAAAGTGATTTCGGCCAATAAGTCTCGTAGGTGTATCATGCCGTCCTTGTCAATGTTATTTCCGCTGCCGTTTTAGATATCGATATGGTATTCGCTTCACGTTTTATTTTATCAATAATAGTGCCAATATCCGTACGGTCAAAATCAAATGTTTTACCCGTATTGTCTTTAATAGCATATTCGCCAGCACGCTTTTCCCATATACTCACAATACCAACGGGGCCATCATAAAACATGGTATTCACCTTGACACTATACGTATGTGTTACTCCTTGATATGTTGCTAGCAATGGCCCGCCTGTTTTTGGTGACTTGGCTCGTACTTGTACTCCTTGAATAGTTACAGCTTCCGTGAGTAAATGTTTCATTCGTATCATATTAATAAATATGCCTTGCGAATAGTATTAGATGTATATATACATGGGAGGCGTATATCCTACATGGGAGGATTGTATGACACCGTCATATTCAATAAAGAGCACCTATATAGCAAAAAATCTACCCGTGCGAGAAAAACATATATAACCATCCTCCATATCCAGGGGCTACCCTACCCCTTAACGAAACCCTCCCCCACCCCCCATTTTACGGGGGGGCATCCCCCATGTTTTTAGGGGGGGCTATGGGGTAGTTAAATAGGGGGGCTACCTACCCCCCTTCGTTCTTATATATAGTATATGTCTTATGCTTATGCTTTATGCTTTGCTATGCGCTCACATATAATAGCTGTGGCTTCTTGGTTGTCTGGTAGCGTGAAGTCTTGCTGGATGCCTAATTCTGTGAGGATTGAATTGATGCCTGCCCAACGTGTTCTGCATTGTCTGGTGAGGTTGGATTCGCTTCCATAATCACGCTCCGACTCTTTTAACTCTAAGAACGCTGCGGCTTCAAAGCGTTGTATGGTTGCAATCATTTGGGCCTTTGTTAATGTGGCTTTAATCTTCTTTACTGTCATCTTTGGGTCTCTTTCTTTTTTTACTGCTTTCATGTTCTCTCTTGTTATTTGGTTTATTGGTTACTTGGTTAACTCTTTCATGTTGGATGCAATGGCTTCCTCAACTAGGTTTGCTACGTATGCTTTGATGTCAGCATCCGTAAACTCTTTGTCTTGCATCATGCGGGTTACATCTCTTAGTGATGATTTGATTTTGCCAAAGCTCAATATTACTGTCATGAACTCATCACCCATTTTCTTTTCGATTTTCTTTGTTGTCATCTTATTCTGATTTAAAGGTTAATAACTACCATCTTTTTTTAGTATTTCAATAACTTCATTAGTAGTAATGTCACCACCATCTCCAATAGCAAGAAAAACAAGGCTACACGCCTTTTTAATAAGTTCTTCTTTCTGTTCATTTTCCATTTGCTTGGCTTGGTCAAAGATCTTTTCAATATCATCCATTGAGATTGAATCATCAAATTCTAATTGGTCATATAACCATTCTACTGCTGTCTTTGTTTTCATATCTCTCTTTTTTTATTGATTAATTACTTGGTTGCTTAATACACTGATGTCGAAGAATCGACTTGGTTGAAATAACTCTGTGCTACTAAAGCTAGCTAATGTCACATCATCATTCTCATTGATGAATCCCATAAACTTTAAGTTTGGGTACGATGCATAGGCCGTTTTAATTTCGAATACTTCGCCTACTACTAATAACTCTAATCCTTTCATATCTCTTATTTTTTTATCTTATAATAAAGATAAGTAAAATAATGTTCGGATCCTAATCTTTTAGCAACTTTTTTTCAACTTATTTATGCGTCGTGTTGCACCTCTATCTTTATACATTACTGAGAATACTACGTCTTGAACTATCTCATCTAGTATAGTCTCTGCCATAAAGCCTCCGCAATCTTCTTTCTTCAGCTCTTTTACAAACCGCATTGCGGCTTCAATGAATTCTTGCTGTGCTGTGAGTGTTGTTTCCATACATTGTTTTTTACGTAGAAAGCCGACGCCTTTCGGCGCCGGTTCCTTATCGAGAGAGATATGTTTACATTGCTATAATTTGTTCTGCAATCATCATCTTAGGATTCTCAAAGCCCATTGCACATATACGGGCCGCTTTGATGAAGCTTCTCAAATTTATTTCTAATCCGTCAAACTCTTTGTCTAACTCCTTCATTAACTCTAATGCTTGCTCCTTAGCTGCTAAAGGAATACGAGACTCCATTTTAGGCATAAGCTGTTCCATTCGAGTAAACATTTGATCCGTTGTCAGGTCCACATCGGCTACAAAGCTACGGCTGCGAATTGCCTCATCTAATTTGCTTTGTGAAATATTGCTGATGAATATTACTCTGCCTGTGAATTCAAAATGACGAGGCACTTCTCCTCCAAATTCATCCTTAAGACTCTTTGTGGTGATGTAACTAATTTTGCGAGTGTCATATGAGTCTAGGGCTCCCTTTAATATATTAACTGCATCATCATCGCGGAATACGGAGTCACAGTCATCCAACACAATAATCTTGTCACTGTTCTCGTATAAGGTAATAAACAATCCTGCTGCTGTGGCACGGCCTTTGAAGTGAACGAAGTCATATGACTCTCTTAAGCCCATTCCTTCTAATGTATTCTTCACTAAGTGTGTCTTGCCCATACCAGCGCCTCCGGTAATAACTAATGACGGTTGAATACCTCTACCTACCATTTTGGTTAAGCGTTCAATGTTCGTAAACATTACCTCCGGATCCTGCTGTTGCTTAACTGACATGAACGACATCTTTTGTGGCTCTGGTGCTACTCCACTTTGTGCTGCTGGCATTCTGCTTACTCTGCCATTGGCACCTACAAACAATACTTCGCCGTTCTTCTCGGCATTCAACAATTGAATGTGGCGGATTGTCTCCTTACCTGCAATCTCTCCGGTTGCAACATTCTTACCAAACAATTTTCCTTTAATTCTAACTGGTTTAAATACATTTGTCATACTCTCTCTTTTTTTTTAGTTAAACTTATATCTCTTAATTCCTATATATAAAGATAAGGACTTTATTTCAATTATCCTAATCTTTTGGTAACTTTTTTTAAACTTTTTTTACACCAAAGTGTTCCAATACTTTTAAGCATTCCGGGCATCCTACTACATCGATCCCTGACATTGCAGCGTGGTTGCTACTCAATGCTGGAGTACCACATAGGTTGCCTGTACCCAATTTGTATGCGTGAGCTGTGTTGCTCCATACATTACCTTTGTTACCGAAAATCATAAATGCTTTTCCTAACTCCTTAACACTAACAAAATTTTTCATATCTCTCTTATTTTTTAATTTATATAAATTTACCGATAATATCAATGCGATCCAAGCATTTTGGAAACTTTTTTTAAACTTTTTTTAGTTGCGACTTGGAGCGAATCTCGGGTCATCAATCACATCTAATACAGCATCTTGTCCTGCCATTAAGCGTTTGTCAATGAAGCCTGCAACCAATTGCATCAACTCTTCTATGTCACCTTTTGCCTTTGCTGCTACGGCTGCCTTGAGCATTATTGATAACAAAGAGAAGTCCTGGTCTCCTGTGGTGATTGCTAATGCATTGCAGGCGTCTGTTGCCTTTTCGATTGAATCTAATAACTCTCCTGCTAACTTTTCATTAATGTTTTTCATATCTCTTATTTTTTAATTATATTATAAATTTAAGGTTTTTTTCAATGCGATCCTAATCTTTTTGAAACTTTTTTAATAAGGTATTTCATCGTTATTTTCATTGATTACGAAGTCCGGGCGCTCATTTAATACCTGGTAAATTGCATCGAAATGCTTTTCGTAGCTTTTACCAATTATTCCTCCTAGTTCGCCGCTGCCATCCATCATTAGATCCATTTCTAGTCCTAGGTTTAGTTTATCTAACTCTAATACTAACTCCTCCGTTGTCATTTTTGTGTAATCTTTCATATCTCTTATTTTTTATTTATAATATAAAGATAAGCAAAATATCCGTGCGTGTCAACCTTTTTGGTAACTTTTTTTAAACTTTTTTTACTTGGATTTGCACGGGCAAGATTCAGAATGAACGACGCCTGTTGTATAACCACTGATGCAAAGGTATTCATGTCCATCAAATTTAACGATATCTACATGTGCATAGAATCCGTCAACCTCTTTGGTGTTCGGAGTTCCGCAACCTACTAATGCTACGCCTAATGCTAATACAACTGCTAATTTTTTCATCGTCTCTCTTTTTACGTCCGCAAGGGCCAACATTACTGTGGCCCCGGGACTATGTTGAGAGATATGTTTACTCTGCTGATTGCTCAGATTCAATTTGAGCCTCAATGTCTTCTTCGGGATCTTCTTCAACTACAAAGCTGTCTAATGTTTCGGTTACATGCTCCATAATTTCTCTGACATCTACGTCGACGTCGGTTAATATAATCTCATTGTTATAGGTAAGTTCAAACTCTGCTGTGCCGACGTCTACTAATCGACCCGAATTGTAATCCAAGCATCTTTCAATTTTATTAGCAATATCTTCTGCTAACTCTTGTGTTATACCAAACACTTTTTCAACTTGCACCTCAGCTTCCAATTGCTGGATAAGTGCAATTACATTGTCGATTGATACTACTGAGGTTAGCGCCTTTGCTCCCTCTAACTGCGCAATTAATTGTTCTTTTTTCATTTCTCTTATTTTTTATTTATAATATAAATTTAAGGACTTTTTCAATGCGATCCAAGCATTTTGGAAACTTTTTTTAAACTTTTTTTAGCTCTGGGATACTATGAAGATCGGGAACATACAAGCTAAGAATAATAATGGGTTGCCCATTGCTAATGCAAATAACCCTGCGATGGCGATCCCTAAGGATCCAATAACAATTACATTTTTCATATCTCTTATTTTTTATTTATAATATAAAGATAAGCAAAATAATGTTCGGATCCTAATTTTTATGCAACTTTTTTTAAACTTTTTTTTAGAGATATTGCTCCAACAATTTGATGCCGGGCATCGCTCTTAAACCATTCTCAGCTAATCTAACCAATTGACGTGCACGCTCGCCGGTAACCCCTAACTCCTCAGCTATTTGCTCCATTGGCTTCGCATACTCATAACCGATCCCATAATTCATACACAATGCAATGCGTTGCTTCTCAGGTAACTGATTCAATGCTCTTTGCAAATCATATCGGAAGTCTTCTTTGTCTCTGCTGGACTTGGTTGCCTCAGCTTCTAAGAAGCGATCCGCATAAGTCTCTTTATTCTCATCATCGCCTACCGGAGTGTGAATACTCTTAATGCTTTGGGATTCAGTTGCTGTCTTGTGTGAAGGGATCCTAACTGTTCTGCTTAAATCATTGAGTGCTTTTTGCAATTCGGCTCTAATATACCATACAGCAAATGTAATGAATTTGAAGTCTTTACGGGTATCAAAGCGTTCAACTGCTTCAAACAAACCAATATTGGCAAATGCAATCAAATCTTCTAACTCTAAGCCCATGCCCTGATAACCTCGTGCTACCTGGATCGTAAACCTTAAGTTGGCTTTGATGATCGTGTCACGCGCTTGGATGTCTCCTGCTTGTGCTGCTATTAATAACTCTTTCTCCTGAGCCTTGCTCAACGTGATTGGTTTCTTTGTCTCTTTGACATACTGACGGATACTTGCTGTCTCTGTGATGATTGCTCCGTTACTTACACTAATTCTTTTTGCCATATCTCTTATTTTTATACTATAAATTTAATGAATTAATCAATGCGAACCTAATCTTTTGCAAACTTTTTTAGCCCGCTTATCTAATAAAGCGGGGATTCAATTTAGCCTTAGCTTCTTGCTCGGCTCTATAAATTGCATTTCTTTCTGCTTGCTCCATTGCTTGTCTAACAATTGCATTTACCTCCTGCGGTTTGCGGGCATCTGCTGTGAAGCGACCAATTACTGCATCTTGCTTGTAAAATCCTGAATTCTTTGTTCCTTTTGCCATTTCTCTTATTTTTTTAAATTTTTGCTTTAGGGCCTTTCCCTAATTGCTATACATAAAGATAAGCATTTTATCAATGCGATCCTAATCTTTTTGAAACTTTTTTTCCTAAATGTTTGGAAATCCTAATTTTTTCCTTTGCTTGGTAATATGTCGTTCCACTACAAACAATTTCTCCTCAGGCGTCATAAATTTACCCCATTGCTTAGGTAACCTCATTACTCCATATTGGAATACGCGCTTGAAATTGCCATTAGCCCACCTTCCTCTACTGGTTGAAAAGCCTTTGACTGTAACCCATCCCGTGCTTTCAAATCCTCCTCGCACAAAATACTCGCGGCCCGTAAATGTGTCTGTAATTTTAATTGTTTTTTGGGTGCAGCTTGGAGCCGTGCCAATCAATTCTGCTTTGATGCCGCGCATTCCAAATGCTTCGGCTGTCCCTAGGAAAAAATCCTTCATTTTCAATTTTGTCATATCTCTTATTTTTATACTATAAATTTACCGATAATATCAATGCGATCCAAGCATTTCAGAAACTTTTTTTAAATTATTTTTCCGGGATGTCTTCCGTGTCATATAATTCATAGTCACCTTCTCCGTACGGATCCGTAAATGTTTCCTGGTATCCTTTACCTGACTGCACCATTGCTAATGCTTCTTCTTCCGTCTCGGCTTCAACCTCATAGTATTGAATGATTACCGCAGGTGTCTTTTGCTCAAATTTGAATAACTTTGCCATATCTCTCTTATTTTTACATTTGTATCAAATCAATTGCCATTTCTCCCGTGCCCGTGCCATTGCGGGTAATTTCATAATTCGGATCCATACCGGAAATCATGATGTGAGCGATAAGGTCTCCGATCGTTGGAAACTCTGCTTGGTAATAATTACAATCTAAACTATACATATCTCTTATTTTTTTATATACTTAAAGATAAGAAATAAATCAATGCGAACCTAATCTTTTTGAAACTTTTTTCTAAAAATGTTTATCGACGATCTACTAGGAACAATCTTTCAAACTCGACGGCTGTAAATTTAGTTGGTTTATCTTCTGGACGATCCCAATCAATATCAAAGCGTACTACATAGTTACCCTTCTTAGTAATCTTAATCAAAGTGCCAAACATATCATTGCGATTAACAATGTTATCTCCCGGTTTCACGTTTCCTTTTTTCAGGTCGACTGTTTCAAAACCTGCTTCTAATAATCTTGTTGTTAAACTCATTTCGTTCTAAATTTAAAACATTATGTTACCATTTTTATCTGTCTTTGCTACTGTGGCCTGGATCCACTCTCGGTGTGCTTCTTTATACACAAAGTGAAGCCAATACTTTTTGCCATTAAGCGCTTCTCTTACGAAGCTTATGTTCTTTCCCCATATGCGGGCTGCTACATCATAGGCAACGGCTTCTCCAAAATGCGTTGCTACATCATTAAGTTGTAATCTGGTTGGAACTCTCATATCTCTTATTTTTTTATATACTTAAAGATAATAATAATATCAATGCGATCCTAATTTTTCTGCAACTTTTTTTCTAAAAGTTATACCATCTAAAACTCTCACTGCCGCATTTGCACTTAAACTCCCTAGCCCATTTACCTAAACTAAAATTATAAGTTCTTAAACTTGCTTTGCCGCAATAATAACATTGGCAACGTTTCTTTTCGGTCCGATGATTTCTAGCCATATATCTCTTATTTTTTAATTAAACCTGATACCCAAAAATTTCCTCGACTTAAACCGGTTTGCTTCATTAACCCGGCAATTGCAATGTTTTCTGTTAATACACTGTCTCGGTCTGGATAATACGGGAATTGATACTCTACGTCATTTTTAGTGTCTAACACTTTAAACCCGACGATTGCTGGATTTAATCTAAATTTGGCAAACTTTTTTTCAACTTTCATCTCTCTTAATTTTATAATATAAATCCGTTAACTTTTGCAAAATGTTTCCAATCAATTTTAATTTCGCCTTTATTGCGTCTAATAATTTTAAAGCTTTTAATTGCATTTATATGCATTAAATTTGTTGCATTTGCCTCCATCCAGGTAATAAAATCGCTAATGTTAATTTTTTCCATATCTCTTATTTTTTATTTATAATATAAAGATAAGCAAAATAATGTTCGGATCCTAATCTTTTTGCAGAAAAGTTTCAGAAAAGTTTGCTGGCTAACTTAAGCCAACAAACCCTACTTTAAGATCTAACTCTAATTCTTCTGCTATATCCTTTAAGCGATAATAAGGAGCATCTTCTAATTCTTCTTCAACACGCTCGGCAACTTCTGCTACATCAAAACCGTAACCAAAACTGTAACACAATACAGCCTTTTGAATTTTGAGCATCTCCGGTGTTGCTTCATCTAACCACTCCATGTCCGATGCAAACTCGTCAGACTCGGTGCTACATGCTCGGGTCCACATTTCGTGCACTTTTACTTTAACTGCTTCTGCAACCATATCATTATGGTCATACATTGCCTTGCTCCAAGGCTTAACAATCTCAATTCCAAATTCTACTTTTTTCTCTTTTTTCATATCTCTCTTATTTTTTAATTATACATAAATTTAATGATTAATTCAATGCGATCCTAATTTTTCTGCAACTTTTTTTAAACTTTTTTACTCAATGCCGGAGTGAGCAATTTCTGCAATAATGTCAATTAATATGCGAGGATCCACTTCATATATAAATGTGCAGCCAACTCCACCGAAGCCATACTCAGCAACGAGCTTGTCATCTACTAGGATTTGTGCTATGTCATCCTCTAAAAAAGTTCTCACTATAACTTCATGATCCGCTACCTTGAAGCTTTTGAAAATTACATTGTCTTTTTCCATATCTCTTATTTTTTTAATTATACATAAATTTAATAATAATATTTCAATTATCCTAATTTTTCTGCAACTTTTTTTCTAAACTTTTTTTCTTTGCTTTTAGTCGCTTTGTTTCTAAACGTCGTAGGTATGGCCCATGATTATACGTACTGCCTTCCCACGCCATTGTCCACTTTGTATTGTCCGTTTTTAGAAATTCAATACGGGTATCGATTCTAATTATTAAGTCCTGGATTTCTTGTTTTGTCATATCTCTTATTTTTTATCTATACATAAAGATAAGCAAAATATTAATACGATCCTAATAAAATCCAAAAAAAGTTTCAAAAAAGTTTGCGCATATATATACAGTAAAAAAGCACCCGGGAATAAGAGAGAAACTCGAGTGCCATGTGACGCCTGGAAAATAAGAGAGAGAACCAGGTCATCTAATGCGGTGTGAGTCTCAACAGCTAACTCACTCACCCGGTTTACGTTTGAACCCATGCTAGGCAGTAGGTCGGGTTAATTCAAGATCGTTAAACGATCCCACATTTACGATCCGCCGGGTGTGTCTTTCGAGCACTTTATTCCCGGACCCCGTCGTTATAATCTATTGTTAATGTCTAGGTAATGAAGGAATAAGCCTAATGCTACTCCTACAACTATTCCGGTTAATATCATCATATCGCCTTATTTACTTCTTTATAATATGAAATAACGATCCAGAATCCAACCTAAAACCAAAAAACGTTTACTCTGTATAGCTAGTGATCTGAACTAAAACCGCACTAACGCATCTAAAAGTGCATACCGGACTAAAAATAGGATTGGCTATTTGATCTAAAAATAGCCATGAATTCGTCTAAAAATAGACTAGGGTGGGGAAGATCATCTAAAAATAACGGATATTGGACTAAAAATAGAATACGCATATACACGCTATACGTACATGATCAGCACTATACGCACTAAAACCAGGATACATGGTTACTCTCTATATATACGAGAATGCATCTAAAAGCAAAACCACTATATATAGAGACTAAAAATAGAAGCACATCGGACTAAAAATAACGTCCACTCCTTCTAAAAATAAAACCTGGTATTTCATCTAAAAATAGGCAATATTGGACTAAAAATAGACTAGTCCCTTATCCGCGCCATACAGTTCGTTTAAGAACATTGAGGCCGTTTTAAGGTCAGGAATCCAGTAGACCCGTAATATAGAGACTATGCCCCGCGAGACTTTGTAGGACCGGTAGGGATATATATAACCTATCTTGCTGAATGCTACTAGACACTAAACACACAATTTCGTCTCGTAATAAGACTAGTACTTTTACTGTCATTCGGACTAAAAATAACGTGGGGTGGGGAAGATACTAGACTCTGGACTAAAAATAGACTACCTAGTAACCTGGATAAAGAACCATTAAAAATAACATTCTTATTACTTATACATGTATATGCATTATACTTACTTATATTACGTGTATCGTCTTATGCTGTCTTCTTATTCTATATATGCTTCTTCAGTATCCGTAACATACTACGGCTACTTCTTAGTTTGCGTTTTTAAAGTTTTTGTTGTAGTATTGTTCAAATGCTTGTATGTCTCCTGTTTCACAAAACATACCTTCACTCCAGGTTTTTTTATGTTGCTCCTTCTCCATTGTTTTGGCTTGTTCAATGATTTGTTTTCTCCTTGCTTGATATTCATTCTTATCAATAAGTTTCATGTCATACTCATTGTCTAGGTAAAGCAATTCATTTGCCATCCATTCCGTTGCTGTCTGTTTCATCTTACTTTTTAATTACCATTTTGATTCTAATTGTAGGGACATCAATATTGGTGCCATCGCATAATCTAATGCAAGACATTCCGGAAGAGAATGATGCTACTGCAGTGCATTCATAAGTTTCTCCATCCGTTAAAGTTACTACCGAATCACATTTCGTATCTTCTTGTATGATGAAGTATACGCCGATAAGCCATATTGTTATGATGACTGACATCATTATTGCTAGTGGTTTTATTGTCATCGCTTCCATGTATATTGTTCCATAATCTCTTTCATTATTTTATCTTGCAAGGTCACTATATCCGGACCCAATGTTCCTGGAGCAACTAGCGGAGTTGCATTATATAGTTTTGATAGTATAGCTCCGGTAGTGGAATATGTATTAGCAAACTTGCTTATTTGTCCCGCGGAGTGTCCCGAGTCAAGCATCATTGCTTTGTTGTAATGGTGTATGTAACGATGCAAGAAAGGAAATTCAATGTCCCAATTTATCAATATGTTGTATCCTACACCACAACATGTTTCTTCAATTGGAGGAATGCGCCCATCAAAGCCCTTAATCCAAACGCGAATCACTGCAACATGATCGGGTTGTTTAACACTTTGTATGAACGTGTACCAACCCACAGATTGCTCTGAATACATTAATGCCATATCATGATAACATGTTGCAGGAACCTTCATGAATTTGCGTTGTGTATCTACTTCTATATGCTGACAATCATTTGGTATGATGAGTCGACGTTGATATACAGTTTCAAAGTATTCAATGATGTACTTAGGTATCAACACATCCGTATCACCTTGATGTAACATATCTAGTATAGTGTTCCATTGTACTTGATCCTGCATGTCCCCTAGGTTTGGTATAACGGGAGGATACATTTGAATAGGTGTTACGGTTGCAAAGTCATCGCTGATGTGACTAATAGATAATGGTTTCTGTAACATCTATTCTGATTTAAAAGGTTTTTCTATCATTGCATCAAATATATCATCAAACTTATCCATAGTGCATGCAGTGGGTGATGGATTGGTAATTCTGATTAGACCATTTTGATACACGTGCAATCTGCTTAAATACTCATACGTCATTTTATCATAGATTACCAATTTTTCAACCGACCATTTGAATGCTTTGAAAACATTCTTATTTGGCAGTATGCGTTTAGCTATCTTCATTTTCATGTCCGATAACTTGGCTTTACATTCACCCGACTTGGTATCAATTAGTATCATACCAACACAGATGCTTTCATCTATTGCCGAATTGAAACGGTAATGTATGAATGAAAGATAGTATTGATTTAATTCGGCTTGGAGATATAGTGGCATCTTATTCTGATTTAGGCGGAAAGTATTTTCCACATTCGTTACACAAAAATTCTTCTACTGGTCTATCCGCTTTACTCCAATCATAATTTGTATGAAGATTTTCACATTCGCCGCAATGCGGACAACATTCTTCTTCCATCTTATTCTGATTTAAAGGTTTTAATTGCTTCTAATGTTTCTTCCCAGAACCACACATATGTTTCAAATAATTCCGGATCAGGAAATACCTTTTGCATACTTGTGATTTCATCAACCATTTCTTGCACTGCAATCTCAGCACATTGTCTAGCTTCTTGCCAACGACTTGTTACATTGTTAATACCAGTAAAGCTACCGTTATTAGGCAATGCAAAATA
>Ga0315903_10006273_pt1 | contig 15245 bp, 8 predicted proteins | sample LakEriMetagenome_7_FD_203524 | JGI IMG/M metagenome (GOLD analysis project Ga0315903, IMG submission 203524) | Freshwater fungal communities from buoy surface, Lake Erie, Ohio, United States - Buoy 2 MA119 | ecosystem: Environmental > Aquatic > Freshwater > Lake | place: USA: Lake Erie, Ohio...
TGTTCGTTCCCTGTCCGGCGGGCAACGCGAAGACCACCTCGTTGTGCGTGCTCGACTGGATGGAGACGCCGGCGCCGGCCACTGTCACGCTTGGCGCGGTGCCGAAGTTCGATCCGGTGAGGGTGATGAGCGTGCCGCCCGCGGTGGGGCCGGTGGAGGGCGAGATGCCGGTGATGGCGGGAGGGTTGTAGCTGAAGGGAACGCTGTTAGTTGCGCGGCCCGCGGAGGTGACGACCACCGGGAGGTTGGCACCTTGTCCGGCGGGCAGCGTGCAGGTGATCGTGGTGTGAGTATAGCCGCCCGAAGTGACGGGAGCATCCTGGCCACCGATGGAAACGGTTCCGCTGGTGCCGAAGTTCGATCCGGTGAGGGTGATCAGCGTGCCGCCTGAGGTAGGGCCGGCGGAGGCTGAGATGCCGGTGATGGCGGGCGGATCATAGCTGAAGGCCACGCTGTTGGAGGAACGGCCCGCGGAGGTGACGACCACCGGGAGATTGGCGCCTTGTCCGGCGGGCAGCGTGCAGGTGATCGTGGTGTGCGAGTATCCGCCCGCCGTGATGGAGGCGCCCTGGCCGCCGATGGAGACGGTTCCGCTGAGGCCGAAGTTCTTGCCGTTGATCGTGATCAGCGTGCTGCCCGAAGTGCCGGCGCCGGAGGGAGTGATGGAGAGGATTTCCGGAGCATCATAGTCCACCAGCACCGTGTTGGATGAAACACCTCCCGCACTCACGGTGACCGCATGGTTTGTCCCCTGGCCCGGCGGCAGCGTGCAGAGGATCCGCGTGTGGGTGGGGGTTCCGATGATGGTTGCCCCGCCGGAACCGAAACTGACCGTGGGACTGATGCCGAAATTGACTCCTGTGAGCGTGAGGGTGATTCCACCCGACGTTGGATAGGAGTCCGCGGTGATGCTGGTGATCTGCGGTGCGTCGTAATTGAAAAGCACGGCCGCGGATTGCTGGCCGCCGGCGTTGAGACGAACCGCTTTGTTCGTTCCCTGTCCGGCGGGCAACGCGAAGACCACCTCGTTGTGCGTGCTCGACTGGATGGAGACGCCGGCGCCGGCCACTGTCACGCTTGGCGCGGTGCCGAAGTTCGATCCGGTGAGGGTGATCAGCGTGCCGCCCGCGGTGGGGCCGGTGGCAGGTGAGATGCCGGTGATGGCGGGAGGGTTGTAGCTGAAGGGAACGCTGTTAGTTGCGCGGCCCGCGGACGAGACGACGACCGGGAGATTCGCGCCCTGGCCGGCGGGCAGCGCGCAGGTGATCGTGGTGTGCGAATAGCCGCCCGCCGTGATGGTGGCGATCTGGCCTCCGATGAAAACGGTTCCGCTGAGGCCGAAGTTCGATCCGGTGAGGGTGATCAGCGTGCCACCCGCGGTAGGGCCGGTGGAGGGTGAGATGCCGGTGATGGCGGGCGGATCATAGCTGAAGGCCACGCTGTTCGAGGAACGGCCCGCGGAGGTGACGACCACCGGGAGGTTGGCGCCTTGTCCGGCGGGCAGCGTGCAGGTGATCGTGTTGTGCGAATAGCCGCCCGCCGTGATGGAAGCGCCCTGGCCACCAATGGAGACGGTTCCGCTGAGGCCGAAGTTGGCTCCGTTGATGGTGAGGATCGTGCCTCCGGACGTGGGAGCGGAGGCGTAGGTGATGCCGTTGATCGAAGGCGGCAGGTAATCGAAATTCACGGCGTTGCTCGTGCGCCCCAGCACGCTGACGACGAGGGTTTTTCCCGCGCCTTGGCCTGCGGGCAGGGTGACGACCATTTGGTTGTGGGACCTTCCTCCCGGTGTGATGGGCGCCGCCACGCCTCCGATGGTGGCGGTTCCACTGAGCCCGAAGTTGGCTCCAATGATGGTGATCACCGAGCCGCCTTGCGTGGGACCGCTGGCAGGATTGATCGAGAAGATCGAAGGGGCGCTGTAGCTGAAAGTGGTCGTGTTCGAAGTCTGGCTGTCGGCGGTCAGGGAAACAGGGATGTCGGTTCCTTCACCCGCGGGAAGCTGGAACACCGCCTGTGTGTGGGAGAAGCTGTTAGGGGAGATCGTGACGCCGTTGAAAACCACCATGGGCGACAAACCGAAGTTGGAGCCGGTCAGCGTGATCAGGCTGCCACCCGCGGTGGCCCCGGTCGCGGGGGTGATCGCCGTGATGGCCGGCGGGGAATAGGAGATGGAAATCGGATTCGAGGTCTGCCCGGCGGTGGTGACGGTCACCGGAACCGAACTGCCCTGCCCGGCGGGCACGGTGCAGACGATGCTGGTGTGGGTCCGTGACGTGACAGGGAAGTTCGTCGTCCCCGAGGTCACCGTGGGATTGAGGCCGAAGTTGGAACCGACGAGGGTGAGTGAGGTGCCGCCGCTGGTGGGGAATGTGGCGGGTGTGAAGCTGGAGATCGCCGGAGGCAGGTAGTTGAAGGTCGCCGCGTTCGAGGTCTGGCCGGCAACGGTGACGGTCACTTGCTTGCCGGTCCCTTCTCCGGCCGGAGTCGTGGCGCGGATCTGCGTGTCGCTGATCGAAGTGATCGTCATCGAGGAGCCACCCAGGAAAGCGAAAGCTAAATTGGCTGTGGTTCCGAAGCCGCTGCCCGTGATGGTGATCGTGGTGTTGCCCGCCGTGGGACCGGAGGCCGGATTGATCGAGGTGATGGACGGCGCGGCGAAGCCAAACGTGGCGGAAAGAAGGAGCAGGAAGACTGCGCGAAGAATGGGCGGGATCGTCGGCATATCGTTAGAGCTTGGATTCGGGAATCCAGCAGGTTTTTCCCCGGCTGTCCATCTTTCAAGGCGCCGGGTCAGCGGCCGTTGAGCCACTGCCGGATGGCGGCCGCGTCCCTGTCCCTGCCCCCGTCGAGCTCCAGAAAGCGCCGCCATGCGGCAGCGGCGTTGCGGGCGGCGTCCGGGTCCTGGCCTTCGAGCCTCTGCCACGCGATGCCGAGGTTTTTCCAAACCCGAGCCGGGGCGTCCGGCTTGCCGGCCTGCGACTGGAATACCTCCACGGCCATGCGCAGCGGACCGGGCGAGTTGTTCTGCGCGGCGGACGCCTCCAGCGCGACAAGGCCGCGGCGGTTGCGGGCCTCTTCGAAATCGGAAGCGACGGAAGCCGACCACGGGTCCACCGATTTTCTGGCGGCAGATGGGACGGGAAATTGCGGGAGTGCCTTCGCGCTTTCCTCCCACCAGGTGTTGAAATCGAACGCCTCCCCCGGCGGGCAGAGTTTCCATCCCATGCCATGGGGACGGATGGACCAGCCCGCGAGTCCGGCGGTCTCGGCGGGTGTTAGATCCCCGGCGGCGAACCATGGACCGAGCCGCGGGTTTGCCGCGATGAGGGATTCCAGGTTGTAGCAGCCGCTCCGGGTCGGGTGGTACCGGGAGCCGGGGAGAACCAGTTCCGGATGACGCTTTTTCATGGCCGCGGTCTGCCATTCGTAGGTCATGCGCTCGAGGTCCAGCACGAGCACATCCCTGCGGAATCCCGTGCAGACCTGACGGTAGGTGAGGGTGTTCACGATGAGGTCGCCGCGTGCGAGCAGCACGGCGTTCGCCGGCAGCGGATCGAGCCATGCCGCGCCGTAATCGGAGAACTCCACCGCTCCGCGGCGGTTCGCACGGGTGAAATTGAGAAGGATCGGAATGGTTGTTAGAGCGAGCGCTCCGATGACCGCAAGCCGCGGCCGTTTCGCCGTCCACGCGGCCCATCCGACGGCCAGCCACGCGCAGGCCACGAGATGCGGGGCGGTCCAGAAGCGAACCAGCACCGAGCGGATCAGCGGATCGGACGGCGAGAGATTCGCAAGGTGGTTGAAGACCAGACCATAGGCCGCCACGGTGAGGAACGACCCGATGGCGAGGGGTTTCCATTTCGGATGCTTGAGGGAAACGACAAGACCGGAGACCACCAGCGGCAGGCCGATCCACAGGACCGCCTTCCCTTGGAAGCCCAGCCACTCCGCCAGCCGCGCCAACCCTCCTCCGGAGGCCGCCACCTCGCCGGACGCGAGTTGGAGGGTGCCATAGTCCGCGCGGGTGAAGTGGTGCCAGAAGCCCGCCCAGGTCGTGCAGTCACCCCAGGAAACCGGCGCCGCGTTCGCCGAGGCGACGGGCAACCACAGGTAGGGCGACATGCCTGCCAGACCGATCCCCGCCAGGCACGCGACACGCGCCGGTTTCAACCAGTACCGTGGTTCGCGGATCAGCGGCCAGAGCGCCATGGGCGCGGCGAAGAACACCAGCGTGTGATGATGGCTCATGCCAAGCGCGGCCACGCCCGCGCCGATCCACACCCAGCGTCGTTCGCCGGACTGCGCGTACGCCACGGCGATCCAGAGCAGCGCCGCGACGAAGACATGGTGCAGGGAAAACACCTCCGCTCCCACCGCGTGCTCCCAGACGATGGCGGAGAACGCGAACCATGCGGCCGCCAGCACGCCGGCCCACGGGGATCCGCTCCAGCGCGCGGCCGCCCGCTGCAACATCACCGCCGCCGCCGCGCCGCAGATCGCGGAAAACAGATTCATCCGCAACGCCGGCTCGCCGAAGGGCAGGCACAGGAACAGTTTTCCCAACAGCGTGTAGAGCGGGTATCCCGGCGGATGAAGTGCGCCGCCGCAGTCCGTGCCGGTGACGAGTTCACCCGCGTCGCCGCCAACGACCGAGGGAGCCAGCGTGGCGAGATACACCGCCAGGGTGCCAATCGCGGTCAAAAACGTGGCGATCAAGTCGGGGCGGTCCGGTTGCGGGATGCGGGTCACGGCACCGAGACTAACTCCCATTCGTCAACTCGGGCAAGTTCGCCGGGCCCGCCCAATGTCTCCCATCACTTGCCGCCCATGAGTTTCTCGAGCGCGGGTTTCATCGCCTCGGCCCAGACGCGGTAGCCTTCCAGGTTGGGATGCAGGGCGTCAGGCATGAGATCGCGCTTCAGTGTGCCGTCCGCGTTGAGAAACGACGGGCCGATGTCCAGCCAGTGGACGGTCTTGCCGTCGGCATAGGTCTGGAGGATCGCGTTGATCTCCTGGTTGCGGAGTCGGCCGGCGTCTTCGGGCTTGTCTCCGCGCGGGAAGATGGCAAGGAGCAGGATTTTCGATTCGGGAAGCTTGGCATGGATCTCCTTGAGCAGGGCGAGTACCCCATAAGCGGTGTCGGCTCCCTTCTTTTCAGGTTCGCCGCGGTTGTTGGTTCCCATCATCACCACCACCACCTTCGGGTTGTGCTTTTTCATGCCGTCGAGCCCGCCGTTCTGGAAATGCCAGAGCATGTGACAGATGCGGTCGCCGCTCGAACCGATGTTCACCGCGCTGCTCTTGCCGAAATATTCATCCCACACGGGTTTGCCGATTCGCGACCAGCCGAAGACGATCGAGTCGCCGACCATGAGCAGGTCCACGTCCTGTTCCGCGACCCAGCGCTTGCGGTTTTCATGATGCTTCATCCACAGCGGCCACGAGTTCGGGCCCTCACCCGGATCGGGCCTCGGGATGGCATGGGATTCGGGACGGTCCTTGTCGTATGAAGGATCCTTCCACGGCATCGTGGTGGGCGGCGCGTTTTGCGCGACAAGAAAACCGGCACCCGCGAGTGCCGGAAGGAGAACGGAGTGAAACAAGGCACGGAAATTCATGGGATTTCCGAGGATACGCGGAGAGGCGGGTACTCCGTTCATAGCGCGGCGGGGACGTGCTTCACGCAAGCGAATCAGAACGCTCTGAGCCCGTTCGGTTTCTTCAGAGCCACGCTCCGTTGCGTGCTGCGTCTTGCGCTCCGGCTTCCTCATATCGAGTCCCTCCCCAGTTCATCCTTGCTCCAAATTTCACGATCTTCGATCAATCGGACGAGACAATCCACCAGGGCTTGGCTCAGTCTCCGCGTGGTCGGATTTCCGGGGCCGCCCCAGCCACCCCAAAAACCAATGTCCCATTCATGAATCGCATCACCCTCCTCGTTCTCGGGGTTTCCTCGGCAATCGTCGGAGGACCTTGCGCAGGTGCCAACACCCTGCTCGATGATCATTTCAACGATGGCGTTCTCGCCACCAATCCCGCGACCGGCGGTGGGTTCGGCTTCATGGACAATGGCGTGAACGCCGGGACAGGGTCGGTCAGCGAGAGCGGATCGCAGGCCAGGATTGTGGAAGGCACCGGCTCGAACACCTCCGGGATTCTCAGCAGCAACGCCTTCAACCTCTCCAATTCCGACCTGACCTACACGGTAACCTGGCAGGTGGCGGGCTGGACTTCGGCAGGCACCGGCACGGGCACCCGGAGGACCTTCTTCACCTTGCAGAGCAACAACAGCTGGCTCTTCTCGACGACGGAAGCCGAGACGAGCCGGATATTCCTCACCATTGATGAGCGAAACAACCTGGCCACCCTGACATATCAGAACCGCTCCGCCGCCAACACCACCAACCCGGTGAACCTCGTCACCGCCAATTTTGCCCTCGATGGCACGTTTGCAGGCGACCCCGATGGTTTCACGGTCACACTTGTGTTGGATGCAAACGGGTATCGTTTCACGACGACCGGCCTTGCGACCACCAACCAAGTCGATCTCGCCGGCACATGGGCGGCCCTCGGGACCGGAACGAACTTCGCCACGGTTCTTGGCACCGATGGCCCCATGCACGTCGGCACGTTCATCCAGGATGTCGATACCACCAACGGTGCCTCGCGGCTCAACATCGACCGCATCACGCTGGCGTCGTCATCCGGTGCGGTCGCGGCGAGCCTCAGCGCGGACTCCATGACCGTCGCACCCGGCAGCACGGTGGAACTCTCATGGACCGCGACGGACTTCGACACGCTCACGCTCGATCCCGGCGCGATCAATGCCGCTGCCCTCACCAGCGGCGGCAGCGGTTCGACGACGGTCACGGTCAACGCGACCACCACCTACACGTTGACCGCCGGCCGCAACGGCCAGAGCGTGCAGTCGCAAGTGACGGTGGCCACACGCGCGCCTGCGAGTGGACCAAACGTGCTGGTCGTTCTCGTCGATGACATGGGCATCACCGATACCTCGGTGCCGTTCGTTTATGACGCTGCGGGAAACCCGGTGGCCACCAATTTCAACAACTTCTACGTCACCCCGAACATGCAAACCCTAGCCTCGCGGGGAATGAGGTTCACCTCGGCCTATGCCACCTCGGCGTGCAGCCCCACCCGCGCGAGCCTGATGACCGGCCTCAGCACGCCACGCCACGGGGTCACCCTCGTGGTCAATCCCAACGGCGTGGACCCCAACCGCGTGTCGCCACTCACCGATACCCACCGGCCACCGAATGATTGGAAACGCACCGGCTTTCTTCCTTCCGACGCGGGCGTCTGCATGCCGGCCGTCCTTCGCAATGCCGGCTACCGCACGATCCACGTCGGCAAGGGGCACTTCGGTTCCAGCGGCAGCTTCGCCGCGGATCCCACCGTCCTCGGATTTGATATCAATATCGGCGGGTCCCACGTGGGCCAACCCGCATCCTACACCGGCACCTATGGCGTCGGGCCGGGGCTTGAGGCGTATTTCAATTCAGGCGTCTTCCTCACCGACGCGCTCACCCGCGAGATGAACAAGGCCATCGAGAAATCGGTGGACGACGGTCTGCCCTTCTTCGCCTACATGTCGCACTACGCGGCGCACACGCCGTTCACGACCGACCCGAATGCCACTGGCAACTACACCTCCGGCATCAGCACGGATCACCGCCGTTTCGCCACCTTGATCGAAGGCATGGACCAGTCGCTCGGCAGCATCCTGACCAAGCTGGAGCAACTCGGCGTGGCCGATGACACCCTCATCATCTTCCTCGGCGACAACGGCAGTGACTCTCCCGCGGTCACGGTCAACGGCCTGGCCTCGGGTGCCTTCGGTGATTTCCCGCTCCGTGGCAAAAAGGCGACCGCCTGGGAGGGTGGCATGCGCGTACCCATGCTGGTGTCGTGGGCCAAGAACGACGCCGCGAATCCTTTCCAAACCGCACTCCCGATCGCGCCGGGCAGCCGCGAGGACGACATCGTCGCCGTCTGGGACATCTTCCCGACGATCCTAGGGGTGTCCGGCGTGACTCCGCCACAGGCACTCGATGGCCATGATCTTTCCCCCTACCTGCGGGGCACACCCGGCACCCACCGCCCGCAGCGAATCCTCAACTACTGGCCGGGCGACCATAACGACGACTTCTTCGCCATTTTCCGCGACCATAACTGGAAGCTGATCTACCGATTCGCACCCAACACCTTCGAACTCTACGATCTCGCTACCGACCCGACCGAGTCGAACAACCGCGCCGCGAGCGAACCCAACCGTGTGATGGCGATGGCACGGGCGATGGCACGGGAGTTCGAAGCTACATGGGGACCGACGGGCCGCCTCTGGCCGACCTTCACCCAGACGGGCGCTCGGCCTTATCCGAACGACCCGCTGATCATGCCCTCGATTCCCACTGTGGACACGGATGGCGACGGGATTCCTGACAATGGCGAGGATCCCAATTTCAACGGCCTCGTCGATCCCGGCGAAACCGAACCGGACTCTCCGGACAGCGACAAGGACGGCACCAACGATGGAGCCGAGGTCCGCACGGGCACGGATCCGCTCAACCCGGTCAGCTTCTTCAGAGCCACTCCGTCGGTCAATGCGTCGGGCCGCTTCATCATCGCATGGCCATCGAAACCCGGTGCGTTTTACAAGATTGAATCCTCGGCCACCCTTCAAGGAAACTGGTCACCGGTCGCGGACAACCTGCCCGCGAATCCCTCGGGAACCACCACCAGCCATGACTTGGGACCTATCACATCGCCCGAGAGGAACTTCTTCCGTGTCTTGCTGAAGGATTAAAGAAACACCATCCATGACCCTTCAGAATTCATTCACCCATCACTGGCAGGGTATTCTTCTGTTAGGTCTGCTTTGCTGCCCGCTCGCGCAGGCCGCCTATCAGGTGGAGTCGCCCGCGGGAAAAGCAAGGGTAACGATCTCAGAAGATGGCGGCGGCTTGCGTTACGCGGTCACGTGGAACGGCAAACCGATCATCGCTCCCTCAGCGATTTCATTAATTGAATCCAAGTGCCAGGTGACCGCCACGGAAATCATCGAGATCGACAGCACTTGGAAACCGGTCTGGGGCGAACGCAGCGAAGTGCGCGACCATGCGCGGGAGTTGAGCGTGAAACTTCAATCGGAGGAAAAGGCATTCGAGCTTCAAGTCCGGGCCTACGACGACGGCGTGGCCTTCCGTTTTGTCATGCCACAGGGAATGGACGGTACGAATTTCCGCTGCGAGCACCGCTTCGACCCTTCGGCCCGCTACTGGTGGACGATCGGGGAATACGAGCCTCCGGGACCGGTGAAGCTGTCGAAGGACATGTTCGGCAGGGGCGCAAGACTCCCGTTGGTCGTCGATGCCGGTGCCTCCGGTCACGCCGCCGTGCTGGAGTCCGATCTTTATTCCGCCACCGCCTTCGGCACCATGCAACTCCGCGTGGCGGATGCCCCGTTGCGGCCTCTCACAGAGTCGAAAGGCGCGGCAGGCGCGAAGCTCACGCCCTGGCGCGTGATCCTGCTCGGCGACGATGCCGGCGGTCTGCGACTTTCCACCACCGCGCTCAACGTGGCGGCACCCAGTCAATTGGCCGACACCTCGTGGATCCGGCCCGGCAAGGCGATGTGGGACTGGCGGGTGCACGACTACCGCGCCGAGGACGGTTTCACCTACGGCATCAACACCGGGAGCTACCTGCGCTTCATCGATTTCGCGGCGAAGAACGGCATCGACTACCTCCTCATCGACGACCACTGGTTCACCTCCGCCGGTGCAGGCAAGCTCACCGTATCCCCGGATCTCGACATCGATGCGGTGATGCGGCGCGCGAAAGAAGCGGGCGTCGGCATCGTTCTCTACTATGATCGTCGTAAAGGAGATTTCGGCGACGCCGCCTTGTTCCCCGACTTCTCCGCCCGTGGCGCGGTGGGCATCAAATACGGCTTCATGGGGGACGATCCCGGCTTCACACGTTCGGCCATCGCCGCTGCCGCGAAGAATAAACTACTGATCAACTTCCACGACAGCCCCACGCCCATGACCGGCGTCGAACGCACGTTGCCCAACCTCGTCACCCGGGAATACTGCCACTCCCAGCAGGACCGCCGATCGGCCTTCACGCCGCAAGCCTTCCTCAAGATGGCCTTCATCAACAACCTCGCAGGTCCGCTCGACATGTGCAACGGCACCTACGGATTGAATGCCATCACCCGCCGCGCCAAAGGCCCGAAGAATCCGCTGAACTCGACGGTGGTTGCCGAGACCGCGCGGACCTTCATCATCCATAGCGGACTCATCTCCCTGCCGGATGCGCCCGAGGAGTATGCGAAGAAGGCCGACCTGTTCGAGTTCATCCGCGAAATGCCCTTGTCCAGCGACGAGACGCGCATCCTGAATCCGGAAATCGGCTGCTCGATCACTACCCTGCGCCGCAAGGGCGAGTCGTGGTTCATAGCCAGCGCGATCGACGAACAAGGGGGCACCCTCGATGTCCCGCTCGATTTCCTGCAGGATGGAAAAACCTATCAGGCCACCTGGTATGAGGACGCGCCGGACGCGCATTTCATCCACAACCGCGAGGCCTATCAGGTCCGGAAGGGCACGGTGAAAAAGGGCGACATCATCCAAGCCAGACTCGCCCCCGGCGGCGGTCACTGCCTGTGGATCCGGCCTTGAAAATCATTCCAACGGTGCGTGCAGTGTGCAGAATTGGGATATGGGTTACAGGCATGCGCGGACATGGGTGACACATTGAAGTGTCCGGCCGAGGGCTCCAGCGCCACCAGGTCCGCCAAGCGCTTCTCCGGCAGGGTTCCGGCCAGTTCCAGCACCAACTCGACCATCCACGGCTTGGTGTACACGACACCGGCCTCGCGGGTGGAGGTGAGGGTGGAACCGAGGGCGATCATGAGCTCGTTTGAACAGCTTGAGGATGGGGTGCCAAAGTGGATTTCGGGGGAGCGGGAGAAACGTCGATGTTGAAATGCGAGACCTGACTCGAATGGCTCGGGAACAAGCATGATTTCGTGCGATTCAATTCGAAGCGGTCCATCATCCAAGAACGGTAGGGCGACGCGGCCTCGCGGAGCCGATTTTGCCGCCGGTGGCGGAATCCACGGCTCACCGGGCCGGTTCGCCCTACCATGGGATCTCAATGCGTTGATCAAACATCTAACAATCAACCCGCGCTTAATCCCGTGCCATTCAGACCCCATTCATGAAATCGGTAATCCGGACGCGGTCGGATGGCGCAAGGCCCGCGCCTTGGCGATGTCGCCTCGGTGGCGGAGGCACGCACCTGCTCATGCGTCATCACCCGCAACACACGGGACTTCGCATCCTCTCCGATCCCGGCACTCACGCCCTTCGAATTTCTCGACTCCCTGCCGCCGGTGTCTCCATGAACGGCGCGGATAGGCGAATCCCAGAAATCTTTGACCTTGATCCGGCCGGACCGCACGGAACAGGCTCGGAGGCAATGAAATCGACGATCCGGAGAACCTTGGCATTCTTCCTCCCCTGCGTCCTTCCAATTGCCCACGCGCAAGAACCGGAGAAGGCGCCCGCAGGAGAAGTGAAACCCAGGTTCTGGATCGTTGGTGATGTTACCGATTCCCGGCTGCCGGACGGAACGATCCATAACTACGGTTGGGCCGCCCGCATCGAACAGTTGCTGGACCCGGAGAAGTGCGAAATGATGGATCGAACGGTCCACTCGATTACCTGCAGGGGATACGTGCGAAAGGGCCATTGGGAAAAGCTGGAGGCCGAACTCCGTGAGGGGGATTTCATGCTGATCTCATTCCGCCACTCGGACCGTGAACCGGTGGACAAATCCGATCTCTCGAAAAACGGCGAGGTCACCTGGACACCTGAAGTCCGGCCTGGCATCCAACGCGGCGCCCGTCCGGCCAGGAACAACGCCCTTCCGCAGGGCAAGTTCACAACGACACGCAAATCCACGGCGAACAAGGACATGCAGGGCACTCTACCGGGAGCGGGAGATGAAACCCGGAAGGTTGTCATGGAGGATGGCACCACCGAAACCGTCCGCACCTACGGCTGGTATCTGAAAACCATGGCCCGACGCGCACGGGAAAAGGGCGCCAGAGTGGTCATTTGTTCTCCCGCGCCGTCTCCAAGGACAAGGTGGGACCGGACCTCCCAGGAGGGCGTCGCGACCATCACCTCATTGACATGGCAAGTCCCCTCCTTGCATCCCGAATGGGTGAAGGCGGCGGCGGGAGCGGCACCTGCGGAGTTTCTGGATCTCTCCCGGTCGGTGGTTTCAATGTGGCAGACCATCCCCACCGAGAAGCTCCAGCCGTTTATGAATCCCGATGGCGTGAGATACACCATCGAGGGCGCCACAAAAGTCGCCGGTCATGTCATCTCGGAACTTGTCCGCCTGCGCGTTCCCGGCATTGCCGGGTACCTCAGCCCGGCGGGAAAAATAGAGTGTCACGAGGCATTGGCGAAATCCGGGAACGCCGTCGGCAAGGAATAGGGCCACCGGTCCGGTCTTCATTCGTTCTCCGCCGACATCCCAAATCCGACATCCGCCATGCACCGCTTGCAAACCAAACCGTTGATCATCGCCACTCTCCTGTTGCTGGCCCCGCCGGCTGTCACCGCCGCGCCGCCGGACGCGTCGGAGGAAACCCCGAGCCGGTTGGAGAGCGAACCCGGCGGTTGGCGGGATATCCTGCCCGCAGCCGATTTGAAGGGCTGGCGTCGCGTATCCGTGCCTACCGGGGGCGAACTCGGACGAGCCCAGTGGCACGTGGATGAAAAAAGCAAGGTGCTGGTCTGCGACGGTGATGGCGGGCACGACATGCTGTTGTTGGATGAAGAGATCGGCGACGCCGTGTTTCACGCCGAGTTCCGCTACACGCGCATCGAGGGCAAGAGCGGTTACAACAGCGGCATCTATGTCCGCAACAGCGCGGACGGCACCATCTGGCACCAGGCGCAGATCGGCGATGGGAAGGGCGGCTTCCTTTTCGGCCAGACCATCGGAAGTGATGGCCAGAAACAAAGGTTCAACCAGCAGGCTTCGGACAGCCGCGTGAAGCCGGCAGGCGAATGGAACACGATCGAAATCACCGCCGTGGGTCGCGTGCTGACCTTGTGGGTCAACGGCGCGGTGACCTGCCGGTTTGAAGATTGCGGCCGCGCCAAGGGATATCTCGGTTTGGAAGGCGAGGGTTACCGCATCGAGTTCCGCAACCTGAAGGTGAAACGCCTCGACTGACTCCCATTCGACATCCATCCCTGAAACGCGCCACTCCGGATCGATGGACCGAACCTCCGATCACGTCGTTGGCAAGGAGGGCGATGGTGGATCTCTAGGGAAGCTGGATTTCGGCGGAGTCTCCGGTTTTCAACTCTTTCTCGGCCACCGTTTTGCCTTCCTGGCTCACGGTCAGGCGCAGGCCTTCCCCGCGGCGTTCCACCACCACGTCGAAGGTGCGGTCAAAGGCCCGCACCGAGCGCAGCGCCATGCGCGGCCAGCCATCCGGGAGCCGTGGCGTGCAGCGGAAGCGGTCCAGTCCGGTTGGACGAATGCCGAACAATCCTTCGGTGTAAATCCGGCAGTAGAGCGCGCTTTCGGAGGAAAGATGGCGCTGGTCGCCCTCCGGCCAGGCTTCGACGGGGTATGGGACGTGATCGCCTAACAGCCGCCGCTTGGTGTAGTCCGTTAGATAGCGCATGCCGGTCTTCGTTTCACCGGCCTGCAGCACACCGCGCAGTCCGTAGAGCGTGGAGCGGTCCCAGAACGCGAGGTCGCCGGCCTGCGAGGCGAGTCCGTCCGCGGTCCAGAGCCGTGGGGAAAACAGCGCGGCGACGGTGCCATCGCGGCGGTCCATGATGTCCATGCACAGCGGCAGGGCAATCCAGGAGCGGAGGACTTCGTTGCCCGCGTAATAGCGGTAGGTGTCGAAGCCTTCGACCTTGGAGCCGAAGTATTTCTCGATCGCTTTCGCCAGAGCGTCCGCCTGTTGGTCGTATTCTTTGGCCTCCTTGTCGTAGCCGAGCGCGCGGCCAAGATCGGCGGCGGCACGGAGGCCGCCGTAGTGCAATGAGGAAGTGGAAAGGTTGGCCTTGCCGGTGGGCAGGCGGCCTTCGAGTTCATCGCTGTCGGAGGCGACCACGCCATCGGCGGTCGTCTTGCGTTTGGAATACTCCAAACACCATTGGATCGCGGGCCAGAGTTCTTTGGCGATCTCCTTGTCGCCGCGCGCGAGGCAGAAACGCGAGCAGCCGTAGGCATACATCGCCGCGTCGCCGCGGTCGCCGCCGGTGCGGGCGATGCTGATGCCTTCGGCGTAAAGCGAGGGCGGGACCGGGTTGTAGTCCGGCGTCATGTGTTTCTGGAACAGCCGGTAGGTGTCGAGCGATGCCTGGTTGCCATTCTTGTCGCCGAGGAAGGGGAAGAACGGGCCGGCGTATTCCACGTTGTCGTTGCACCAGCAGGCGGCGTAGTAGGCCAAGCCGCCGGGCGCGAGCATCATGCCGCCGCGGGTGTCGTTGATCGCCTCGGCCACGCGCAGTTTGCAAAAGGCGAACGCGCGGTCGAGCTCCGGCTCGGGCGTTTCGAGGCGCAGATCGCTCTGGAGACCCTGCACGTAGGAGCGGCGCGCCCGCTCTTCCGCAGCGACGTCGATGTTCGCCACGGGTTCGTTGTCGAGCCTGCCGCCGAAGAGCACGGCGAAGGTCGTTTCCTTGCCGGGCTCGAGCACGATGGAGGCGGGCGCGGTGCAGGAAACCTCTGCGACGTTCAAACCATAGGGCCCCTCGATTTGGAATCGTGCCGACAGCGGCGCGACGTTCACGGTGCGCGGGACTTTGCCGTCGTTGCGGATTTTCCAACGATCCAGGGCGACGGGTTGTGTCGTGCTGGGAAACTCGCAGCGCTCCACGAACAAGTCATGCGCCGCGCGGCCTTCGATGGTGAGGGTGCCGTCTAACAGCACGCGCTCCACGGTGACGGCTCCGAGCGGCTTGCCGTCCACGGTGATCGCCGGCTCGGCTTCGTGGGCGTCATAGTGGCGGATGACGCCGTCGAACATGCCGTTTTTCCCTTTGCGCAGGGATGGCCAGACGACGCTGCGTTTCATGGAGAGCGCGTGGTTTCCATCCACCCGGTAATGCACGACCTGTCCCACTTTCAAGCCGCCTTGTTCGATGAAATCCGCATGCGGCAGGCGC
>Ga0315903_10006275_pt1 | contig 15242 bp, 8 predicted proteins | sample LakEriMetagenome_7_FD_203524 | JGI IMG/M metagenome (GOLD analysis project Ga0315903, IMG submission 203524) | Freshwater fungal communities from buoy surface, Lake Erie, Ohio, United States - Buoy 2 MA119 | ecosystem: Environmental > Aquatic > Freshwater > Lake | place: USA: Lake Erie, Ohio...
TGTTCAGAAGACTGCAACAAAGCTTTGGAAGGAATGCACCCAACGTTGGTGCAGGTTCCGCCAAGGGCTGGGCCACCCGTTGCGTTTTTCCATTCGTCGACACACGCTACTTGAAATCCCAGTTGCGCTGCGCGAATGGCGGCAATGTAACCACCTGGGCCGCCACCAATGACGACCACATCAAATTGTTTGCTCATGCTTTTTTCCTAAGACTTAGATGTCAAACAACAAGCGCGATGGGTCTTCTAACGCTTCTTTCATGGCCACCAAGCCCAAGACAGCTTCACGGCCGTCAATGATGCGGTGGTCATAAGACATGGCGAAATAGTTCATGGGGCGAACCACCACTTGACCGTTTTCAACCATGGCGCGGTCTTTGGTAGCGTGCACACCTAAAATAGCAGATTGAGGTGGGTTGATGATGGGGGTGGACATCATGGAGCCGAAGGTACCGCCATTAGAGATGGAGAACGTACCGCCGGTCATGTCTTCAATGCCCAACTTACCGTCTTTGGCCTTAGCGCCAAACTCAGAGATCTTTTTCTCGATGTCAGCAAAGCTCATTTGGTCGGCATTGCGCAAAATAGGCACCACCAAACCACGGGGTGAGCCCACGGCAATACCGATGTCAAAGTAACCGTGATAAACGATGTCGCTGCCATCAACTGAGGCATTCAACACGGGGTATTTCTTCAAGGCGTGCACGGCTGCTTTCACGAAGAAGCTCATGAAGCCCAACTTGATGCCGTGCTCTTTTTCAAACTTGTCTTGGAAGCGCTTGCGCATGTCCATGACAGGCGCCATGTTGACTTCGTTGAAGGTGGTCAAAATGGCATTGGTTGCTTGAGATTGCAACAAACGCTCGGCCACACGCGCACGCAGTCGAGTCATGGGCACGCGTTGTTCAGGACGCTGACCCAAATTCACTGTAGGTGCAGCCACTTGTGGCAATGAACTTGTGGGCACACCCGTTGGAATAGAAACTTGCGGTGCAGGCTTGGCGCCACTGGCCACAGCAGACAATACATCCCCTTTGGTAACGCGTCCGTCTTTGCCTGAACCCGCTACAGAACCAGCCGACAAGTTGTTGTCGGCCATGATTTTGGCCGCAGAGGGCATGGCCACACCCGCCATGCTGTTGCTTTGTGCAGCGGGTGCTGCGGCGGCGCTAACTGCAGGGGCTGGTGCCGCTGCTGCTGCGGGTGCTGATGCAGCCACTTTGCCATCGGTGTCAATGCGAGCAATCAGTTGCTCGGCAAGCACCATCGCACCGTCACCGACCAAGATTTCAGACAAAACACCCGCTGACGGTGCGGGCACTTCCAGCACCACTTTGTCAGTTTCAATTTCGATCAAGATTTCGTCGGCTGCGACACTGTCGCCAACTTTCTTTTTCCACGTCAACATGGTGGCTTCTGCCACCGACTCAGACAGCTGAGGAACTTTAACTTCTGCGATAGCCATTTCGATTCTTTCTTAATTGGTCGAATTTTTTTGTGGCGTCTGTTATTTAGACAACACAAAACCTTTGATCTTGCCGAATGCGCCATCCACCAGTGCTTTTTGTTGCTCTTGGTGAAGGTGTGAATAACCCACAGCAGGCGACGCGGAAGCTGCTCGGCCGGAATACCCCAAGCGCTGACCTTCGGACATGTTCTCGTGGATGTAGTGCTGCACAAAGAACCAAGCGCCTTGGTTTTGTGGCTCGTCTTGCGTCCAAACCAACTCGGTGGCGTTCGGGTACTTTTTCATTTCAGTTGCAAAAGCTTTGTGCGGGAACGGGTACAGCTGCTCAGCACGCAAAATGGCAACATCGTCTGCATCCAGTTCTTCACGCTTTTTAACCAAGTCGTAATAAACCTTGCCAGAACATACGAGTACTCGTTTGACTTTGTCAGCCTTGAGGGCTTTGTCTTCAGGAATCACCGTTTGGAAGCCACCTTTGGTGAACTCCGACAATGGTGATGTGGCGTCTTTGTTACGCAGCAAAGACTTTGGCGTAAAGATGATCAAGGGCTTGCGCAAATTGCGAACCATTTGACGACGCAACACGTGGAAGATTTGACTGGCCGTGGTGGGCTGGACAATTTGCATGTTGGTGTCAGCCGCCAACTGCATGAAACGCTCCAAGCGAGCTGAGCTGTGCTCTGGGCCTTGTCCTTCATAGCCGTGAGGCAACATGAGCGTCAGGCCGTTCACACGGCCCCACTTCACTTCGCCGGAGGCAATGAACTGGTCAATGACCACTTGGGCGCCGTTGGCGAAGTCGCCGAACTGAGCCTCCCAAATGACCAAAGTGTTGGGATCGTTGGAAGCGTAGCCATACTCAAAGCCAAGCACAGCTTCTTCAGACAAGATGGAGTCGATGACCACAAAAGGCGCTTGATTTTCAGCAACGTTTTGCAAAGGCACGTAAGTACCAATGTCCCACTTCTCGCGATTTTGATCGTGAATGACAGCGTGTCGGTGTGTGAAGGTGCCACGGCCGCAATCTTCACCCGACAAGCGCACGGGATAACCGCTGGCCACCAAGGAAGCAAAAGCCATGTGCTCGCCCATGCCCCAATCGACGGGAATGTCGCCACGGCCCATGGCTGCACGGTTGTCGTAAACGTTTTTCACCAACTGATGCGGTGTCACACTGCTTGGCAAGGTTGTGATTTTTTCGGCAATGCGTTTCCACTCAGCCAAGGGCAAGGCAGTGCTACCTGCATCAGTCCATTTTTGGTTCAAGAATGGCGCCCAGTCCACAGAGAACTGAGTTTTGAAGTTGGTCAGCACAGGATCGCTATCAGTGTGCTTGCCTGCGTCCAATGCGGCGCGGCAAGCCTTCACCATGTCGTCACCCAGGGTGTCGCCCAAGCCTTGTGCGGCCAAACGATCGGCGAACAACTTGCGAGTGCCAGGATGTGCGCCGATTTTCTTGTACATCAAGGGCTGTGTCAGGCTAGGTGTGTCTTGCTCGTTGTGTCCCAATTTGCGGAAGCAAATGATGTCAAGAACCACATCCTTATTGAAGGTCATGCGGTACTCGAGCGCAATTTGCATGGCCAACACCGCTGTTTCTGGATCGTCTGCGTTGACGTGCAACACAGGTGCTTCCACCATCTTGACGATGTCAGTGCAGTACACCGTAGAACCCATGTCGCGAGGGTCTGATGTGGTGAAACCAATTTGGTTGTTGATGATGATGTGAACGGTACCGCCTGTGGAATAACCACGGGTTTGTGCCAAGGCCAATGTTTCTTGGTTGACACCTTGACCCGCAAAAGCTGCATCGCCGTGAACCAGTACTGGCAACACTTGTTTGCCCTTGGGATCGGCACGTCGGTCCATGCGTGCGCGCACAGAGCCTTCGACCACTGGGTTGACAATTTCAAGGTGCGATGGATTGAAGGCCAAAGACAAGTGAACAGGGCCACCGCGCGTGCTGATGTCAGAGCTGAAGCCTTGGTGGTACTTCACGTCGCCAGCAGGCAAATCTTCTGGCGCAGTGTGGTCAAACTCAGCGAACAAGTCTTTGGGCAATTTGCCCATGGTATTGACCAGCACATTCAAGCGGCCGCGGTGGGCCATGCCAATCACAATTTCTTGTACGCCTTTTTCACCCGCAGCTTGGATGAGCTCGTCAATGGCTGCAATGAAGGTTTCGCCACCTTCCAAAGAGAACCGTTTTTGACCAACATATTTGGTGTGCAGGAAACGCTCTAAACCTTCGGCCGCAGTCAAGCGATCGAGGATGTGTTTTTTCTGCTCGGCATTGAAATTGGGTTTGCTGCGAATACTTTCCAGTTTTTGTTGCCACCAACGCTTTTCAGTTTGGTCGGTGGTGTACATGAATTCGGCGCCCAATGTGCCGCAATAGGTTGCGCGCAATGCATTGAGCAATTCGCGCAAGGGCATGGCGTTTTTACCGAAGAAGGTGTTGCTGGTGTCAAAGACAGTTTCTTGGTCGGAATCGGTGAAACCATAAAACGCAGGGTCGAGCTCAGGAATGTTGGGACGCTCTGTGCGCTTTAATGGGTCAAGGTCGGCCCAGCGTTGGCCCACATTGCGGTATGCCGCGATGAGCTGCTGAGCAGCCGTGCGTTTGCGACCCATTTCGGCATCGGCGCTTGCCATGACGACTTTGGTACCACCTTGCTTTGCGCGTTCGGCAAAAGCATTGATGACGGGTAAGTGGGGAACGTCCTTGGCAGAGGAGCCATCAACAGCAGGTACATGTTGCAAGGCGTCGAAGTATTCGCGCCAACTGTCGGGAACGCTGCCTGGATTGGTCAGGTAGTTCTCGTACATTTCCTCGACATAGGGCGCATTGCCTCCGAAGAGATAGGTGTTGCCTTGGTAGGCGGTGTAGACGGATTTTGTCTCACTCATATTTCGCTGACCTTCGTTCCCCTTCAGGGAACATTAGTTGGTTGATTTACCTTCCGCGACACGGCTGAACCGGTTGGCGGATGCGACTGTGGCATGGGGAAGGGCCTAAGTAACTTGCGCATTATCCCATTGATTTGCATCACATCAGCTGTTTTATTCAACAAAAACGGGATGAATACAGATCGATCCCGTCAGTCATAAGTCAGCTACGTGACAGATCAGGGACTTGAAGATTTGACCAAATCTGATATTTGAAGCAATGCCGCGGGGTCGTCCATCGTGGTTAAGTCGCCAGGATCTCGCCCTTCACACACCGCTTGAATAGCACGGCGCAGCAATTTGCCACTTCGCGTTTTGGGCAAAACAGACACAAAACGAACACGCGAAGGTCTGGCAACCGCCCCCAATGAATTGTCGACCACCTTCATGATTTCACCTTCAAGTTTTAGCAAGGCTTGAGGATCATTCAAAAGTGCGTTGACTTTGAGAACAGCAAAGGCCATGGCCACTTGTCCCTTCAAACTGTCGGCCACACCCACCACAGCCACTTCTGCCACTGCGGCATGACCAGAAATGCTCTCTTCAATTTCACGCGTGCCCAAACGATGACCAGCGACATTGATCACATCATCGGTGCGGCCCAAAATAAAGAAATAACCATCTTCATCTTTGATGCCCCAATCGAAGGTGGAGTAAATCGTTTTACCAGGCACTGTGTCCCAATAGGTTTTGACAAAACGCTCGTCATCACCCCAGATGGTTTGCAAGCAACCAGGCGGCAAAGGGCCTTCAATGGCCACCACGCCTTTTTGGTGGGGCTGCGTCAGCTCTTCACCCGTTTGATCGTCCAACAACTTCACGTTGTAGCCGTAAACAGCTTTACCTGGAGAGCCAAATTTACTGGGTGTTTTTTCAATGCCGTTGCATACCGTCAAGATAGGCCAACCCGATTCTGTTTGCCAGTAGTTGTCGATGATGGGTTTGCCTAGACCCTCGGAAATCCACTTGGCAGTGGGCTCGTCCAACGGCTCGCCCGCTAAAAACAGGGCCTTCAGGCTGGACAAATCGTATTTGCTAAGCAAAGCCGGATCTTGTTTTTTCAACACACGAATGGCTGTGGGCGCACTGAACATCACGGTCACTTTGTATTTCTCAACCAGACTCCACCAAATGCCACCATCGGGGCGTGTAGGCAAGCCTTCGTAAAGAATGGTGGCCATGCCGCCAATCAAGGGGCCGTAAATGATGTAGCTGTGACCGACCACCCAACCGATGTCGCTGGTGCAGAAAAATGTTTCGCCTGGCTTACCGCAAAAAATATTGGGGATGCTCGAAGCCAAGGCCACTGCATAGCCACCCGTGTCACGCTGAACCCCTTTGGGCTTGCCCGTCGTACCAGAGGTATACAAGGTGTAACTTGGGTGGGTGGCATCGACCCACTCGCAGGGCACCACGTCGTTCATGTGTTTTTCGCGCAGCGTGGACCAAAGCAAATCACGTCCCTGAATCATGTCCATGCTTGCCAAGCCACGTTCAACTAACACCACTGAATCGGGCTTGTGAGATGACAATCGAATGGCCTCATCTAACAAGGGTTTGTAGACAACGACTTTGCCACCCCGAGAACCCGCATCGGCACTGACAATGACTTTGGGACTGGCGTCTTCAATTCGCGAAGCCAAAGAGCCAGAAGCAAATCCACCAAATACCACAGAATGAATGGCGCCAATGCGCGCGCAAGCTAACATGGCAAAAGAAGCCTCTGCAATCATGGGCATGTAAATCAAAACGCGGTCGCCTTTTTTCACGCCCAATGACAACAAGGACGCCGCCATACGTTGAACTTCGGCATGCAACTGCTTGTAGGTGTAAGTGACTTCTTGGTCGGTTTCTGTAGAAACAAAAATCAACGCGGCTTGATCGCCACGGTCTTTCAGATGGCGGTCAATGGCGTTGTGACACAGGTTGGTTTCAGCGCCCTTGAACCATTTGGCAAATGGCGGATGGCTGTAATCACAAATTTCTTGGGGCGCTTTGTGCCACTCTATGTGTTGGGCTTGCTCAGCCCAGAAAGCATCACGATCTTGAATAGAACGTTTGTGAAAATCTGCATATTGAACCATGTTGTCTCCTAAAGCTGGGCTTGGCTTCTGAATTCATAATTATTCATGAGGGACTTGCTGCAAACTGACTTTGAACATCTGAACTTTACCGACAGCAGCTTAAACCAAGGCTTTGATCCAAGATTGAACCTGTTTGAAATCAGGATTTTCTGCAGATCGCAGCCATTCAAACAGCACCATTTCAGTGGTTAAAAGCTCAGCCCCAACGCCTGCAAGGCGGTCAAATGCAGCGTCGCGATCGCGATCTGTGCGAGATGCGCAAGCATCAGTCACCACCCAAACTTCAAACTCATCCTCCAACAAATCCAATGCGGTTTGCAGCAAACACACATGCGCTTCGCAGCCCGCAATGACGACTGAAGGGCCGGCTTCAGGTTGAACCGGTTTTTGCAAGTGTCTTGGCAAACTGCGCGCATTGCCCTTGGGCATGGCAGGAGCGGGGGGGCTTAGCCATTCACCCAGACCCTCCTCCACACCACTGAAAGCCATTTTGGCCAGAACCCGTTGACAATGCTGGCGAATCTCTGGCGAGGTTTCGCCCAGACCTGTTGGATTTTGTTCAGTGGCCCAAACGGGAACTTTCAGAAGCTTGGCGGTACGGGCTAGGACTTCAGCACGCTGCCAAACAGCTTGCGCATCTTTCATGGCAGGCATTAACTTTTGCTGGTAATCAACCAGAACCAATTGAGAGGATTCAACTTCAAGCAACATTTTCAAACCTTGGACTGAATATTCATCATTCTCGGGGATCCTTGCTCAAAATCGAGGTATCAAGCAAGGGTTGATGGCATTAAACTGACATTTATGCGAATGATTCTATGTGGACTGGCACTTATCACAACGGCAGCGCTGGCAGCGCCCGTTGAGGACGACCTTGACCGCATGCTCAAAGAGCGTGGTTTGGTGACCCAAATGACCGATCAAATCACACAACAAATTAGCAATCAATTTGGTGGTCCCCTTCAGTCGGCTCGAAATACCTTTGGCGGCAAAGCCTCCGAAATCGTGATTCAAGCCATGGGCCTGTTGGGGGTTCCCTACATCAGGGGAGGCACCAGTGAAGAAAAAGGCTTTGATTGCAGCGGTTTTGTGCGCCACATGTATGAAAAGTCTGTGGGTTTGGTATTGCCCCGCAGGGCTGAGGAACAAGCCAAGGTCACAGAAGAAATCAAACGCAGTGAACTCAAACCCGGCGACTTGGTTTTCTTCAACACCTTGAAACGAACCTTCAGTCACGTAGGTATTTATGTCGGTGACGGCAAATTCATCCATGCCCCAAGACCGGGCAAAGCCGTGCGGGTGGACGACATGCGCGAGGCCTATTGGCAAAATAGATTCAATGGCGCCCGCAGAGTTCAAGCCGACAAGCTCCAAGCAGAGCCCGCAAAAAATTAAAAACCTGGCTGCAACAAAAAACCGCCCCCAGGCGGTTTTAAAAACTCTGCTTCTGACAGATTATTTCTTTGAAGGTGGCAAGTCTGTGCAACTGCCATGGGCCACTTCAGCTGCCATGCCAATGCTCTCACCTAAGGTTGGGTGGGGGTGGATGGTTTTGCCAATGTCGATGGCGTCTGCGCCCATCTCAATGGCCAAGGCCACTTCACCAATCATGTCACCCGCATGCGTGCCCACCATACCACCGCCCAAGATCTTGCCGTGGCCATGCGCCTCGGGAGAGTCATCAAACAACAACTTGGTCACGCCTTCATCACGGCCATTGGCAATGGCGCGGCCTGAAGCCGTCCAAGGGAACAAGCCCTTCTTGACCTTGATGCCTTGTGCTTTGGCTTGATCTTCTGTGAGTCCCACCCAAGCCACTTCGGGATCGGTGTAAGCCACACTTGGAATCACACGGGCATTGAAAGCACTAGCGGCCAATTCTTTATTGCCTTGAATTTCACCGGCAATGACTTCAGCGGCAACATGGGCCTCATGTACCGCTTTGTGCGCCAACATGGGCTGACCCACGATGTCGCCAATGGCAAAAATATGAGGCACGTTGGTGCGCATTTGAATGTCAACAGGAATGAAACCTCGATCGGTCACACTCACACCGGCTTTATCGGCTGCAATCTTTTTGCCGTTGGGCGTACGGCCCACGGCTTGCAATACCAAATCATAGACTTGCGGAGCGGGCGCAGCAACACCTTCCTCTGCAGATTCAAATGACACTTCAATGCCCGCTTTGGTGGCCTTGGCACCTACTGTTTTGGTTTTGAGCATGATGTTGTCAAAGCGATGGGCGTTCATTTTTTGCCAGACCTTGACCAGATCTCGGTCAGCGCCTTGCATCAAGCCATCCATCATTTCAACCACATCCAAGCGTGCGCCTAATGTGCTGTAAACGGTACCCATTTCTAAACCGATGATGCCGCCACCCAAAATCAGCATGCGCTTAGGCACTTCCTTCAATGCCAAAGCCCCTGTGCTGTCAACCACGCGCGGATCGTTGGGCATGAAGGGCAAGCGCACGGCTTGACTGCCAGCTGCAATGATGCAGTTCTTAAAGGCAACAACTTTTTTCACACCCGTTTTTTCCTGACCAGTGCCCGTGGTTTCTTCCACCACCAAATGGTTAGCACTTAGGAATTCGCCCACACCGCGAACGGTGGTGACCTTGCGCATTTTGGCCATCGCTGCCAAACCGCCTGTGAGCTTCCCAATGACTTTTTCTTTGTGGGTGCGCAGTTTTCCAATGTCAACTTTGGGAGCGCCAAAGTCAATTCCCAAATCGGCCATGTGACTGACTTCGTCCATCACTGCCGCAACATGCAACAAAGCCTTGGAAGGAATGCAACCTACGTTCAAGCAAACGCCACCCAATGTGGCGTAGCGCTCAACAATCACAACCTTTAAGCCCAAATCTGCTGCACGAAATGCAGCAGAGTAACCGCCAGGGCCTGCACCCAAGACCAGCAAATCGCATTCAATGTCGACTGAGCCACTGTACGAACTTGCGTTTGGAATATGGACTGCAGCGGGTGAAGCTGAAGGTGCTTGTAAAGGTGCTGCAACTGGCACACTGGACTGGGCTGGAGTTGGAGAGGAAGATGGTGGTGTAGAAGTTGCTTCGCCTTCCAATACCAACACAACAGAACCTTGTTTAACCTTGTCGCCTAATTTAACTTTGAGCTCTTTGACAACGCCAGCTTGTGAACAAGGAATTTCCATGGAGGCTTTGTCAGACTCTACAGTCATCAAACTTTGTTCAGCCTTCACCACATCGCCAGCTTTCACCAACAACTCAATGACCGCTACTTCGTCGAAGTCGCCAATGTCCGGAACTTGAATTTCAATCAATGCCATGGTTCAATCTTTCAAAGCAACACACGGCGGAAGTCGCCAAGGATTTGACCCAGGTACGCATTGAAGCGTGCGGCGGCGGCACCATCGATCACTCGGTGATCCCAAGTCAAGGACAAAGGCAACATGAGACGCGGAACAAATTGTTTGCCATCCCAAACGGGTTCATGCGTGCTTTTGCAAACACCCATGATGGCGACTTCGGGCGCATTGATGATAGGCGTGAAATACTTGCCACCAATACCACCCAAGCTGGAGATGGTGAAGGTCGCGCCTGTCATTTCTGCAGGACTTAACTTGCCTTCACGAGCTTTTTTGGCCAACTCACCCATTTCCTGACTGATTTGCAAGATGCCTTTTTTGTCAGCATCTTTGATCACAGGCACCATCAAACCATTGGGTGTATCTGCTGCAAAACCAATGTGCCAGTAGTTTTTGTAGACGATGGCATCGCCATCCAAAGAACTGTTGAACTCTGGGTATTTTTTCAATGCCGCCACACAAGCTTTGATCAAGAAAGCCAACATGGTGACTTTCACGCCAGACTTTTCATTTTCTTTGTTGGTAGATACACGAAAGGCTTCTAAATCAGTGATATCGGCATCGTCATGGTTGGTAACGGCCGGAATCATGATGGCGTTGCGCAGCAAATTCGCACCACTGATTTTCTTGATGCGACCCATTTCTTTGCGCTCAATGGGGCCAAACTTGGCGAAGTCAACTTTGGGCCATGGGATCAATCCCAGTGCCGCACCATCGCCACCTGCTGGCGCCTTGGCCGCTTGTGCTTTGGTTTGTGTCGAACCCGCCATCACGGCTTTGGTAAACGCTTGAACGTCGTCTTGTGAAATTCGACCTTTGGGGCCATTGCCTTTCACTTCTTCCAAAGGTACGCCCAATTCGCGAGCAAATTTGCGCACAGAGGGAGATGCATGCGGCAACCCAAGCGTTAGAGCGCCGGGGCTATGAGCCTGCGCAGCAGCACTCACAGGAGCTACAACAACTGCGGCAGCAACCTGCGAGGAAACAGGCGGCGCAGCGACAACAGAGGCTGGTGTTGTAGTGATGGGAGATGCCACGGGCAATGCAGCTGTTTGAGCCGATGGAGCACCACTGGCTTCCAACACCAAAACCACAGAACCTTGTTTCACTTTGTCACCCAGCTTGACACGCAGTTCTTTCACCTCGCCGGCTGCTGAAGATGGAATTTCCATCGATGCTTTGTCAGATTCAACGGTAATCAAGGATTGTTCAGCCTTGATGGCGTCACCTACCTTGACCATCAATTCAATAACCGCGACTTCATCGAAATCACCGATGTCTGGAACTTTGACTTCTACCAATGCCATGTGTGTCTCCAATTATTGTGATCAAGCGTACAAAGGATTGACCTTGTCGGTCTTGATGCCATATTGCTTCAAAGCTTCTGCAACTTTGGCAACTGGCACGGCGCCCTCTTCGCTCAAGGCTTTGAGTGCAGCCACAACGATGTAATGGCGGTTGATTTCAAAGTGCTCACGCAGTTTGCTGCGGAAATCGCTTCGTCCAAATCCATCGGTACCCAACACTTTGAAAGTGCGGCCTTTTGGAATGAAAGAGCGAATTTGCTCTGCATAGTTCTTCATGTAGTCGGTGGAAGCAATCACAGGGCCATCGTATTTGGCCAATTGCTGCGCCACAAAAGGCACACGTGGTACTTCCAAGGGATGAAGCATGTTGAAGCGCTCAACGTCTTGTCCATCACGCGTCAATTCATTGAAGCTTGGGCAACTCCAAACATCAGCGGCAATGCCCCAATCTTTGGCTAGCAACTCTTGTGCTGCCAAGGACTCGCGAAGAATGGTGCCAGAACCCATCAATTGAACGCGTGTTTTGTTCTTCCCACCTGCTTTGCACAAGTACATGCCCTTGATAATTTGCTCTTCCGTTCCAGGCGTTAAACCTGGCATGGGGTAGTTTTCATTCAACAAGGTGATGTAGTAGTAAACGTTGTCTTGTTTCTCCACCATGCGCTTTAAGCCGTGGTGCAAGATCACACCCACTTCGTGCGCGAAGGTGGGGTCGTAGCTGATGCAGTTGGGAATGGTACCGGCCAAGATATGGCTGTGACCATCTTCGTGTTGCAAGCCTTCGCCATTCAAGGTCGTACGGCCAGATGTGCCGCCTAACAAGAAACCTCGTGCTTGCATGTCACCAGCAGCCCAAGCCAAATCTCCAATGCGTTGAAAGCCAAACATCGAGTAGTACACATAGAAAGGTACCATGATGCGGTTGCTGGTGGAGTAGCTGGTGGCTGCCGCAATCCAGCTGGACATACCGCCCGCTTCGTTGATGCCCTCTTGCAAAATCTGGCCCGCTTTGTCTTCTTTGTAGTACATCACTTGGTCTTTGTCGACTGGCGTGTATTGCTGACCTGCTGGGTTGTAAATACCGACTTGGCGAAACAAACCTTCCATACCAAACGTACGTGCCTCGTCCACCAAAATAGGCACGACGCGTGGTCCTAAAGCTTGGTCACGCAATAGCTGCGTCAGGAAACGGACATACGCCTGCGTGGTTGAGATTTCTCGGCCGTCGGGAGTGGGCTCCATCACAGACTTGAACACGTCTATTGAAGGGACGGTAAAGCTTTCATCTGCCTTGGTGCGTCGGTGCGGTAAGTAACCTCCCAACGCTTTTCTGCGCTCGTGCAGGTATTGAATTTCTGGCGTGTCGTCCGCTGGCTTATAAAAGGGTACTTTGGACAATTCACTGTCGGGCACCGGAATATTGAAGCGGTCGCGCATGTAGCGAATGTCTTCGTCAGAAAGTTTTTTGGTTTGGTGAACATTGTTCTTGCCCTCGCCCACTTTGCCCATGCCAAAACCTTTGACGGTTTTGATCAGTAACACCGTGGGTTGGCCTTTCGTATTCACCGCTTGGTGATACGCAGCATAAACTTTCTGAGGGTCGTGGCCGCCGCGCTTTAAGGACCAGATTTCGTCGTCGCTCATGTGTGACACCATCTCTAAAGTACGTGGATCACGGCCGAAGAAATGTTTGCGTACGTAGGCACCGTCGTTGGCTTTGAAAGCTTGAAAGTCACCGTCCAAGGTGTCCATCATGATTTTGCGCAGGGCGCCGTCTTTGTCTCGTGCCAAGAGTTTGTCCCAATCGCTGCCCCAAACGAGCTTGATCACGTTCCAACCGGAACCGCGGAACTCACTTTCGAGTTCTTGAATAATCTTGCCGTTGCCACGCACGGGTCCATCCAAACGTTGCAAATTACAGTTCACGACAAAGATTAAATTATCAAGATTCTCACGAGCGGCCAATCCGATGGCACCCAAAGACTCCACTTCGTCCATTTCGCCATCGCCACAGAAAACCCAGACTTTTCGGTTTTCAGTGTTGGCAATGCCACGAGCATGCAAGTACTTTAAAAAGCGCGCTTGGTAAATGGCCATCAATGGGCCAAGGCCCATAGACACAGTGGGGAACTGCCAAAACTCAGGCATCAACTTGGGGTGCGGATAGCTTGACAGGCCTTTGCCATCTACCTCTTGCCGGAAGTTGAGCAACTGCTCTTCAGTTAAGCGGCCCTCCAAGTAGGCGCGGGCATAAACACCCGGAGATACGTGACCTTGGATGTACAAGCAATCACCACCATGATTTTCACTTTCTGCGTGCCAGAAATGATTGAAGCCAGCGCCAAACATTTGGGCCAAAGAAGCAAAGGAGCCTATGTGCCCCCCCAAATCGCCACCGTCTTCAGGATTGTGACGGTTGGCCTTGACCACCATGGCCATGGCGTTCCATCGCATGTAAGAACGAAGCCGCTCTTCTATTTCAATGTTGCCAGGGCAATGAACTTCTTGATCCGGCTCGATGGTGTTCACATAGCCCGTGTTGGCGGAAAACGGCAGATCAATGCTGCTTTGTCGAGCATGTTCTAAAAGTTGCTCTAACAAGAAGTGAGCTCGCTCTCCTCCCTCTTTCTCAATCACAGCGGACAGTGCGTCCATCCATTCGCGGGTTTCGATAGCATCCAAGTCTGAGAGGATGTGATTCGGCTGAACAGCTGACATGTTTGTCTCCAATGAAGGCCATGGTTTATCTATTTTCCTAAATTCTCTCACACTATTTACATTATTTCAAATGGCGATTAATGATTTCATAATGCAAAATAAACATCAAGGTGTTTACCCTAAACTTAGCAGAATGAAGACTCAAAGCGTCAAGAATGCCATCGAAGCCATCAAGCCTTTGTCTTGGTGGCTTCGTTGGTGGAAGCGTCAAAACCCCCTCAAGCAAGACAGATTTGCCACTTTGGCACCTGTAGCTTCTGTGTTGTTGTTCTTCAGTGCCATTGCATTTTCATTTTGGTATCTGAAGATCGAGGAAGCTGATCGCGAACAAGAGGCCGTGAAAAGAGACGTTGAATACAGCCAACAAAGACTCAGACTCCGTTTGCTGGAGCGTCAGGAACAAATCATGCGCTTGGCACGTGATGTCTCCAATAAAGACGTTGACCTGAAGGAGTTCTCAAGACGCGCAGAATCCTTGGTCTTAAAAAATCCAGAAATTAAAACAATCGCATGGATCGATGATCAAAGAAAAGTATTGGTCAGCCAAAACGCCCCAAGCGTTCTAGTCAGTCAAAAATGGCGCGTTGGCGAAGTGCTTAAATGGGGTGAATCTGAAAACAGTTTCACACTCGCCAGAGACTTGATGCAACCCATCTATTCCCAGGAAGATGACGGCAGTCTGTCCTTAGCCAGCAACTTAAGTGGTCAAGAAAATGACGCCAAAAACGTTGTTCTTCAACTCCACACGCCCCTCACCAATGCACAAGGCCGATTCAATGGCGTGATCATGGCTGAGTACGCCGTTGAAAGCTTGTTGCGATACGGCGTCCCTAGCGAAATATCCGCCAAGTATGCCGTTTCATTGCTAGACAGCGATGGCAATCTCGTCGCAGGTCAGTCAATTCCAAAACGCAGTCAAGCATGGCGTGTCATGCCTGGCATTTCGCCACAAAACAATGAATATGAAGTTCCAGTCTCCCCCGTTGGCAATGGGCTCATTCTCAGGGCTCAGGCATGGCGGACTTCACAAGACCTTGTTGGCAATGGCATGTTTTGGATCATCGGCTCACTGAGCTTGCTTACGGCATGGATGCTGATTGCCAATTGGCGGCATACCCGCAAGCGACAACAAACTCAAAAAGAATTAATTGCTGAAACCAATTTTCGACGTGCGATGGAGAACTCCATTCTGACTGGCATGCGTGCTTTAGACATGGAGGGGCGAATCAGTTATGTCAACTTGGCGTTCTGCCAAATGACCGGCTGGCAGGAACAAGAATTGATTGGCGCTGTTGCGCCGTTCCCTTACTGGCCAGACGAGGACAAAGAATCATTAACACTGCGTTTGGAAGAAGAACTTAGCGGCAAACAA
>Ga0315903_10006278_pt1 | contig 15235 bp, 8 predicted proteins | sample LakEriMetagenome_7_FD_203524 | JGI IMG/M metagenome (GOLD analysis project Ga0315903, IMG submission 203524) | Freshwater fungal communities from buoy surface, Lake Erie, Ohio, United States - Buoy 2 MA119 | ecosystem: Environmental > Aquatic > Freshwater > Lake | place: USA: Lake Erie, Ohio...
TGATCCAATCAGAAAGGAAATTAAGGAAACTTATAAATTAGAGTTAAGCGGAAGTCCTGCGTCTGTAAATGCATTAGATAGTAAGGGAGGTTTATTTTATGCCTTGACAAATAAAGGAATTTTTACAGCAGATCAAAGTAATCCTAATTTGCAAAATTTTACAAACTGGACACTCATCAATCCCAAGAATGCTTTAGACATAGTTAATTTACAAGACTCATTATACATCATGGATTCAACGAGTGTTTACAAAATAAGTAATACAAGTTTGGATTTGATGTATGCAGGTAAATCAAAGTGTAAGCGCTTAAAAAAAGGAGTCAGCAATTTCTATTTATGTGAATCGAGTGCAAGTGAACGGCAGTTACGTGTGTTTGATGTCTTGGGAAATTTAGTGGATAGTGTAAGAAATATTAATCCGAGTGATGTGGTGGAGAAAAGTGCTGACGAGCTATGGATTGCTGATATTTGGGAAGGTTCAATACGTATTGTCGATCGAAGTATTAAAGATGTGATAAGACCAAATGGAATAAATCTGAATTCGGTATATAATTTGAGTTACGCCGACGGTGACATGTTTGTTTCAGCAGGCAATATATCGGCTTGGAATGTAAGTTTGACACCTGCTAGTATTTCGAGGTTGAAGCCAAATGGCGATTGGATTTGGTACACACGCGATAATGGTACTGCAGGGTTAGAGGATAAAATTGATATTTTAGATGTAGCCTACGATAAGCGAACTGGAGGTATGTACGCGGCTTCATTTGCTGATGGTTTATGGGAGTGGAAACCTGATAATACTTCTACTACCTACAAGAATACACCTTACATAGTTCCCTATGGGGGAAGCAACCGTTTAGCAGATGTTGAATTTGATAACGACTATAATTTATGGATGACAAATTATGGTTCCGATAACCAACTTGTTGTAAAATTGAAGGATGGCACATGGCAAAAATTTTCGCTGCCTAGCAATGCAACAGAAAGAACTGCTACGCAAATAGTAATTGATGATGCAAATCAAAAATGGGTGTTAGCTCCACGAGGTCTGGGGGTATATGTGTATAACGATAATAATTCTATTTCAAATAAAAATGATGACAAGGTAAAATTATTGACCAAAGGAGCGGGCTCAGGTAATCTACCTACATCGGATCCGAATTGTATTGAGAAAGATAAAACTGGGAAAATTTGGATAGGTTCATCAAGTGGTATTGGAATATTCAACTGTCCAGAAAGCATTTTCACCACAGAAGGTTGTGATGCCGAATTGAAAATAGTAAAGTATGATGCCGATGCAGGACTTTTATTTCAAGGCGAGAATATAAAAAGTATTGCTACAGATGGTGCAAATAATAAATGGATTGGAAGTGAAAATGGTGTTTGGTTAATTAGTGATGATGCAGAGAAAATTCTACAACGATTTACTACAGATAATAGTCCGTTGCCTAGTAATTCAATCCGAAAAATATTGGTTCATCCGATAAGCGGAGAAGTGTTTATTGCCACCGAACAAGGACTTGTTTCGTTTCGTGGAGATGCAACAGAAGGAGCAGCTAGTAACGATGATATATTAGTATTCCCGAATCCTGTGCCTAGTAATTTTGAAGGCACTATAGCGATCAAAGGTTTAGTGACAAATGCAGATGTTCGAATCACAGATGTATCTGGACAGCTGGTATTTCGCACAAAAGCGCAAGGAGGGCAAGCTGTTTGGAATGGTAAAAATTATACTGGTTTTCGGCCACGAAGTGGTGTGTATTATGTGTTTGTTACCAATGAAGATGGTTCGGAAACAAAGACGACAAAATTTATTTACAACGAATAATTTTATTGTATACGATTGAGATTCTATTACCAATCTTTTTCCAATTTCATCGGTTGCCCAGTTCCTTTATCTTTTTTTGCTTTTAATTTTTTCTCTTCTTGGTTTAAGGCATTAAGTAATTGTTCGGCTTGCTCTTTGGTAAGTTTACTCGGCTGAGGCTTTGGCTTTTCGGGTGCACGCTGATCATCAGATTGTTGCTCGGATTTGGAAGGTTCTTCTTTTTGTTCTTTTTTATCCTGCTGTTTATCTTGTTGTTGCTTATCCTTTTTTTCGTCTTCCTTCTTTTCGTCTTTATCTTTTTGATCTTGTTGTTGTTTCATTTTTTGAGCATAAGCCAAATTGTATTTAGTATTCGCAGAGTTTGGATTGTCGCGCAATGATTGCTTGAAATATTTGATGGCGTCATCCCATTTTTTTTGTTCTAAAAATGTATTACCCATATTGTGGTTAGAGCTTGACTTTAAAGATTTGTCTTTAGAGTTTTTCGCACTTTCTTCATACTGTTTGGCAGCGCCTTCAAAATCTTTTTGTTGGTATTGCGCGTTGCCTAAATTGTATTGTGCTTCCCTATTTTTTTTGGCGACCACGGCTTTTTGATAAGCAGCAGCAGCGCCTTTATAATCGCCCTTGCTATATAACTTATTACCCGTATAGATGTGCTGATCGGGGGTTTGAGCCATGATAATTTGGCATGCAAAAAGACAAACTATCGTAAATAAAATTCTCATGCAAGTTTTAATTTTTTTCTTTCAGTGATCAGGTATTCAAGCAGTAATAAAACGAAAGTTATGATTAAAAAATATTGGAAATAAGAATTGAAATCAGAGAACATCATGTCGCCAAAATTCTTTTGCTCAGACGAGTTTATTTGTTCTGCGATTGTTTCAGCCGCGCTTTCTGTATTTTGCAATTTGACATAAATGCCTTGACCCTCTTGCGCAATGGTTTGCAAGGAAGCTTCATTTAATTTAGAAATAACCTCATTGCCTTGTTCATCTCTTTTGTTCTGTTTCATTTCATCGTCCCAGATGACAGAACCCTCAGGAGATCCAATACCAATGGTACTTATCATAATGCCTTCGTCGAGGGCTTGTTTTACTTGATCCTTTGCTTTTTCATCATGATCTTCACCATCGCTTATTATGACTAGACTTTTATATTTTGTTTCTTTATTATTAAATGATTTTCTAGCCATTTCTATGGCATCACCAATTACAGTTCCTTGGGTGGGTAGCATGTCAGGATTGGCGGCGGCTAAGTTCATTTTCAAAGCCGAAATATCCACTGTTAGCGGCACAGAAACGTAAGCTTTTCCGGCAAAAAGAACTAGCCCAATTCTATTGTTGCTTACTTTTTCTAATAGTCTGGCGATGAATTGTTTCGATTTTTCTAGTCGATTTGGAGAAATATCTTTAGCGAGCATGCTTTTGCTCACATCAAGTGCAATAATTAAGTCAATGCCTTTGCGTTCAACTTTTTCGCTTCGTGAGCCTTTTTGCAAATTTGCTAATCCTATCGTGCCAACAAATAATGCAGCTATAATTAAACCAAATCGAATATGATTTCTTTTTAGATGAAAAGTTGGCATAAGTTTATTGACAAGTGCTTCGTCTCCCAAGAGTTTTATTTTTTTATTTCTGTTTATCAAACTAAGCACATAAAGTAAGATAGGGATTGCCAGCAAAAGAATTAGCCATAAGTATTCGAAATGTTGAAAACGCCACATGTTGTCAAAAATACTAATTCAATGTAGCATGCCGAAATACTTTAAGGAAGTTTTAACGCTTTGAGCTGAAATCCATGTGATTAATATAATAAGTTGAGAACATTATTATTAGTCAGATTCGCTCGGTCAAATTTCTGTTGTTGGAAGAATGGGTGTCACCTAAAAACGCTTTTCCTCCTATGATATGTTTTATAAACTATAAACATCGTAAACTTTTAGTTTAACTTAAATGACGACTTCCACTTTCATGTGATTTGCAAAAACACCGAACATAGTTCAACATTTCAAATGTCAAAAGGCAATCGTTAAAGAGCAACCCGATTAGTGATGATATTATTTATTTCCCTTTTACTATCTTCATGTCCAAATTAAATTAATATGAAGCCCCTTTTAATCATACTACTTATATCCTGCAGTACCCTTTATGCCCAAGATGAAAATAAATGGGATGTAAATAATATCAAAGGTCCATTTAAAGAATTCTCTTTTACCACCGATGAAGGTACATGGATGAATCTGGATGTATCGCCAGATGGAAAAGAAATTGTATTTGATATACTGGGTGATATTTATATCATGCCTATTGAAGGTGGTAACGCGAAATGTTTACGCAGCGGTATGGCCATGGAAGTGCAACCCAAATTTAGCCCGAACGGGAAACAAATTTTATTTACATCTGATGCCGGGGGTGGAGATAATATTTGGATAATGCAAAAAAATGGTAGTAAACCAAAGCAAATTACCAAAGAAAGTTTTCGTTTGTTAAACAATGCCGTATGGACACCCGATGGGGAATACATTATAGCACGTAAACATTTTACTTCACAACGTTCTTTGGGTGCAGGTGAACTTTGGATTTATCATACTTCAGGAGGGGAGGGATTGCAATTAACTCCTCGTAAAAATGATCAACAAGATTTGAACGAACCTAGTTGTAGCCCTGATGGTCGTTATGTGTATTATAGTGAAGATGTGTATCCAGGGGGATATTTTCAATACAATAAAGATCCAAATAATCAAATTTTTGTAATCAAAGCTTATGATAGAGAACGAGGAATTTCAGAAGAGATTACAGGTGGTCCCGGAGGCGCATTTCGACCGCAAATTTCCCATGATGGAAAAACATTGGCATTTCTAAAACGAATTCGAACTAAAACCATTTTGTACCTACGCGATTTAAACAGCGGCGAAGAATGGCCTATTTATGATCAATTAAGTAAAGACCAACAAGAAGCATGGACAACCTTTGGCGTTTATACCAGCTTTGCTTGGATGCCTGATAATCAATCTATCGTTATTTGGAATAAAGGAAAAATACACCAAATAGATATCCAACAAACTAATCAATCTAAAGTCATTCCGTTTTCCTGTAAGATAAAAAATCACGTAGCCGATGTGGTTCGTTTTAAGCAAAAAATAAATGAGGATGTATTCACCGCAAAGGTAATCAGGCATGCAACCACTTCTCCTGATGGTAAATTGGTGGTGTTTAATGCGGTAGGCTATTTATGGAAAAAATTCTTGCCTAATGGAAAATCAGAACGAATAAGTAATAGTCTCGATTTTGAATTTGAACCTGCTTTTTCTCCAAATAGTAGAAGTATCGTGTACACTACTTGGAACGATACTGCACTTGGTGCTATTTATAAATTAGATTTATATGGTAATGATGGACCCACAAAATTAACGACAGATAAAGGTACTTATCGCAATCCTTCATTTTCTCCTGATGGAAAAAAAATATGTTACATGAAGGAAGAAGGCAATACTATTATGGGTTATAATTTCACGGTAAAGCCTGGTATCTATTTGATGACTGCGACAGGGGGGGCGGCTGAATTTATAAGACGCGATGGTTATGCCCCAAAATTCAATCATAATAGCGATAGAATCTATTATGAAGTGGGTAATAATTTAGCAAGTTGTAAATTAGATGGCAGCGACGAACAAACTATTTTCAAAAGTACATATGGTAGTCAGTTTGTGGTATCGCCAAATGGCAAATGGGTTGGATTTGTAGATTTACATCAAGTATATATCGGTGCATTTCCAGGTATTGGAAAAACGATAGACATGACTGCAGGCACTTCGTCGGTTCCTGTAAAAAAAGTTTCACGAGATGCTGGTATTAATTTACATTGGAGTGGAGACAATAAAAAATTATACTACACATTAGGCAATCAGTATTATGTTATTCCATTAGCTGATCGATTCGAATTTATTGCTAACAAAGCAGATTCATTATTCAAAGCCCCAGAAAAAGGAATTACGCTAGAAGTGGTTTCCCCAACAGACAAACCAAATGGAATCATCGTTTTAAAAAATGCACGAATCATAACCATGAAGGGTAATGAGGTCATTGAAAATGGTAGCATCGTAATTGAAGGAAATAAAATTAAATTTATTGGCAAAAGCAGTAACATAAATATTCCGACCAATGTACAAATTATTGATTGCAAAGGCAAAACCATAACACCAGGTTTTATTGATGCCCATGCCCATGGTAATCACTTTAGATATGGAATAACCCCGCAACAAAATTGGCCTTATTACGCTAACCTTGCCTATGGCGTTACCACGATGCACGATCCATCTGCAAACAGTGAGATGGTATTTGCACAAAGTGAATTGGTGAAGGCGGGTAAAATGGTTGGTCCTCGAATATTTTCAACCGGAACGATTTTGTATGGTGCTGAGGGAGATTTTAAAGCCGTTATTAATTCTATGGATGATGCCCGAAGTGCATTACGCAGAACAAATGCCTATGGTGCATTTAGCGTAAAAAGTTATAACCAACCTCGCAGAGAACAAAACCAAATGATCATTCAAGCTGCTCGTGAATTAAATATTGAAGTAGTACCAGAAGGGGGTTCCTTTTTTTATCATAACATAGGTATGATCTTCGACGGACATACAACCATTGAACATAATTTACCTGTAGCAACACTATACAATGATGTGATAAATTTATGTAAGCAATCCAAAACAGCTATTACTCCTACGCTGATTGTTTGTTATGGTGCCCCCAATGGTGAGTATTATTGGTATCAGCACACAAATGTGTGGGAAAAAGAAAGATTGCTAAAATTTACACCACGTGGCATTATAGATTCTCGCAGTAGATTTCGAACTATGTTGCCGGAGGAAGAATACGATAATGGTCATATTTTGGTTTCCAAAAGTTTGAAAAAATTAAATGATGCTGGTACCTTAATCAATATGGGGGCGCATGGTCAACTGCAAGGACTGGGTGCTCATTGGGAAATTTGGATGATGCAACAAGGGGGCATGACCAATCATGAAGCGTTAAAGACGGCAACTATAAATCCCGCTATCAGCCTTGGCTTAGATGATTATATTGGTTCGTTAGAAGTTGGCAAACTTGCCGATATTTTAATCATGAATGCGAATCCGTTGGAAGATATTAGAAATACCGAAAGCATTCAATACACCATCATCAATGGAAGATTATATGATGCAGATAATATGAATGAAGTTGGCAATTACCTTAAACCTAGGACAAAGTTTTTTTGGGAAATGAATAAAAGTTCAGAGGCATTTGAATTCCATGAAGGCGGTCATGGCTTTATGGAAGGCCATATAGATGATTAGAAACTGTACCCTGCGGCTGGAAGAATGATGGGTTGCCTTTGCACACTTGCCTACTTGTGATTTGCCATACTAAACATAGACAAATTCTCACATGCTTTCGTAGCGCAATATTTGTAATGTCCAATTTTTGCTTGATATAATTTCTGTAATTCAATTCCGAGATCATGAATCACTGAAACACGAAGGGTGAAAAACAGGGTGAAAGCGAGATATAAAAGCAAAGCGAGAATAAGTTCAAGAGATTCGCTCTTTTTTTCATTCTCGCTCTGCTTTTGTGGTGTGGGAGGGAATTGAACCCCCGACACAAGGATTTTCAGTCCTTTGCTCTACCAACTGAGCTACCGCACCTTTTCTAATTTAGGTTGGCAAAAGTATATAATCTAATTTAAAATGGCAATTATTTTTTTCTCCTTTTCAATACGAATAGTACAAGTAAGACCAGCCATATGAACAACATAGGTACTGATTTACGACATAAATCGATGACTTGCTCCAAAATATTTAATGCTAGCAGCGAAACCAACATGTAATTAGTTTACATATTCACTTAAAAATTTTATCCGCATCAACCTAAATTGATCTACACTTAGACTGTTTTCCGTCAACATGTTGCTGGCTTCATCTAAACTACCACTCTCGCTAGATTGGAAAAAGTCTACCATGTCTTCTTGGTCATATTCGTCCACATAATCATTGATACAATAATCTAGATTTAGTTTGGTGCCGCTTGATACGATTGTTTCCATTTCTTGCAATAACTCAGGCAGCTTGATATTCTTCATACGTGCAATGGTGTCGAGAGGAATTTTTTTATCGATATTTTGAATGATAAATACTTTCAAGCCGCTCTTATTTACCACACTTTTCATGATAAATTCATCCTCTTTTTCGATATTATTTTCTTCTACATATTTCGCAATAAATTCGATAAACTTTTTACCATACTTTAAGGCTTTTCCTTTGCTTACACCTTGTATATTCTCAAGCTCTTTCATGGTTGTGGGGTACATAGTTGCCATTTCTTCCAATGAGTTTTCCATGAACACAATCCAAGGTTGTATGCCTTGCTGTGTAGCTACTTGACGGCGAATATCTTTCAGTATTTCAAGTAGTTTGGGATCTATTACAGCAGAGCCTGCTTGGCCACCACCACCTGTTTCTTCATCATCACCATCGGCGCCATCAAATTTATGGTTAAGTGATAATTGCAATGAATAAGGTTTTTTCAAAAATGCCTTGCCTTTATCCGTTAATTTCAGCAAACCATATTCTTCTATATCTTTTCTTATCAAGTCTTCAACCATCATTTGGCGCAAAAGTGAAAACCAAAAATGATCATCCATTTGAAAATGCGCACCCATGCTAAAGCATTTAAGTTTATCATGCTTATAAGCTTGAATTTGTGTGTTGGTTCTACCAAGAATTACATTTATTACGTAATCTATCGTGAACATTTCTTTGAGTTCTTTAATGGTTTGCAAACTCGTATGTACTGTGTCTTTTACATCAATTTTTTCTTTCGGATGCAAGCAATTATCACACATGCCACAAGATTCTTCTTGATAGGTTTCGCCAAAATAATGAAGTAGCACTTTTCGGCGGCAAATCGAACTTTCAGCATAGGCAACAGTTTCGCCAATAAGTTGAGCTCCCATTTCTCGCTCTGTTAGAGGTTTGTCGCGCATTAGATGTTCAAGCTTTTGTACATCTTTGTAGGAGAAATACAAAATACATTTACCTTCTAGGCCATCGCGTCCCGCACGTCCAGTTTCTTGGTAATAATTTTCGATTGATTTAGGAATATTATAATGTATCACAAATCGAATATCTGGCTTGTCGATTCCCATACCAAAAGCAATAGTAGCAACAATAACATCCACGCCTTCCATCAAAAATTTATCTTGTCTATCACCGCGTGTTTTACTATCCAATCCTGCATGATAGGCTACTGCACTAATCCCATTCGCTACTAAAAGTTCTGCCAAATCTTCAGTTGTTTTTCTATTTAAAGTATAGATGATACCGCTCTTACCTCGATTTTGTTGTATAAATTTTACAATCTGTTTTACGGTTTGGTCTTTCTTGCCTTTGGGTACAATTTCATAATACAAATTGTGGCGATTGAATGATGAAATAAAAATATTAGGTTTGTTCAACACTAAGTTCTTTTGGATATCATCTTGTACTTTCGGTGTAGCTGTAGCGGTGAGCGCTATAATATTTAGCTTAGGATTGATGGTATTAATAATCTCTCTAATCTTGCGATACTCTGGTCTAAAATCATGTCCCCATTCTGAAATACAGTGAGCTTCATCAACCGCTATAAAAGAAATTTTTAGTTCACGCAGAAAATCCACATTTTCCTCTTTGGTAAGTGTTTCAGGAGCAACATAGAGCATTTTTGTTTTGCCTGCTATTAAATCTTCTTTTACTTTTTTTACTTGTCCTTTATTCAAAGATGAATTTAAAAAGTGAGCTACATTTTCTATTTCACTGTAACTTGTCATTAAATCAACCTGATTCTTCATCAAGGCGATTAAAGGTGAAACGATAATAGCTATTCCATCACTAATCAATGCGGGTAATTGATAACAAAGTGATTTACCACCACCTGTTGGCATGATTACAAATGTATCTCTGCCTGATAAAATACTTTCTATAATTTTCTCTTGCTCATCTTTGAAATGATCAAATCCAAAATTTTCTTGTAAAGCTTTTTTTAAGACAGACATGTCCGCCTTTTTTGCTTTTGCCATAGTTCGTTATTGTTTTTTAAAATGTTCGCGATTCATGAACTAATAAGGATATTCTTGAAACGTGATACTAATATAATTCAATTAAATTCCACTTGCAACTATTTTGCAGTTTTTTTAATTGGGAGTCGAAGTTAAAACAGAAAGCTATCATAGAGAATCAATAGCTAGTTAAAATTTATAGATATTGTATAAAGACCTATAATGAACTTATTCTTAAGTGCAATAAAGATGTTGCCCACAGGAAAAATAAGAATTAACGTCATTTTACAACCTTGCTTTCTAGTAAAATCGGATATTTGAAAGCGTGAAATCTATTCTTTTCAGCACCTTATTTTTTTTATTGGCTTTGCAATCCTTTGCACAAGAGCAGTTATTGCAGGTGGCTAAACAATATTTATTAGCTGGGAATTACGAAAAAGCTGTGATAACCTATAAGCAGTTGGCAGAATATAATCCCGATGATGTCAGTATTCAGCAAGATTATGTGAGTTGCTTAATGGCGTTGAAGGATTATAAGACCGCAGAAACAGTTTTGAAGAAACTTATAAAAACTTCGAAAAATAAAAGCCAATATGATTATACCTTGGCAAAACTTTGGTTAGCACAAGGTGAAACGAAAAAGGCAAATAAAATTTTTGACAAACTCATTGATGCTGTACCACCGGTTGAAAAAGAATACAGGGCATTGGCGGATAAGTTTATAAAGGAAAACTTGATCGATCAAGCCATTCAATTATATGACAAGGGGAAACGAGAAAATGGAGCGAATCCTTATTTATTCTCACAAGAGTTGGCTTTACTTTATGATAAGAAGGGAGATGGCGTTAAAGCGCGCGAAAGCCTTTTAGATTTGTACATTTCGCAACCAGCCAAAAGCGAAGAGGTAAAAGCCACTTTTCAAAGAATGTATGACAAGCCTGAAAAGTTAGAGGCTTTTCAAAAAGTAATACAAGAGCGAATAGACAAAGACCCCATTCAAGTTGCTTATCCCGATTTGATGTCGTGGTTGTATTTGCAACAGCATAATTATGAAAAGGCATTTGCGCAAATTAAAACAATTGATCTACAACTCAAAGAAGAGGGCAGTCGCATGTTAGGATTTGCCCGGACGGCTTTGCGCGAGAAAGAATTTAATGCAGCAAAATTGGCTTATAATGAGGTTATCAATCTTGGTAATGAAAAACCTTTTTACCAACTCGCAAGAGCGGAAATACTTACTTGTAGTAAAGAACAACTAAGATTTAGCCCTAGCTATACACAGGTTGACGTAAATAATTTGACACAATTATATCAAGATTTTATTACTGAGTATCCAAGCTTTAAACTAAAGGAAACTTATCGTGAATGGGCAGAGCTAGAGGCTAGATATGCGCACAATATTGATAAAGCGATTGGTTTACTAAGTGAGATAACACAAGCAAATAATGTTGACAGACAATTTAAAGGCAGATGCAAATTAGAACAGGGCGATTATGAATTGATTCGAGACAATGATTGGGAGAGTACCTTATTGTATTCACAAGTAGATAAAGATTTCAAGCAAGATGTGTTGGGCGAGGAGGCTCGATTTAAGAATGCAAAATTATCCTATTACAAAGGCGATTTTATGTGGGCGCAAGGTCAATTGGATGTACTGAAAGCAAGCACGAGCGAACTTATTGCGAATGATGCGCTGAATCTATCCGTATTAATAACCGAAAATAATCCAGTTAAAGACAGTGATGCAACCCCTTTGCTAATGTTTGCCAAAGCAGATTTACTTGAATTTCAGAATAAGAATGATGATTGCTTAGCCTTGTTAGATTCAATCGAGAATCAGTTTCCTAAGCATCCATTGATAGATAATATATTAATGGAAAGAGCACGCATTAGTATTAAAAAACAAGATTATGGTGAGGCTGCTTTGCATCTGCAGAAAGTGGCAACTCAATATGCAGATGATGTATTAGCAGATGATGCTTTGTTTCAGCTTGCGGGTATTAATGAAAACATTTTTAAGAATAAAGATGATGCGAAAAGATTTTATGAAGAGATTATTGTAAAATATCCGGGAAGCACCTATGTAAGTGAAGCACGTAAAAATTTCCGTCGTTTGCGCGGCGATAAACCTGATGTAGAAGTGCCTAAAGCATTCTAACATAATTCAATGATAATCCGTAAAAGTACACCGCTACGTAAACTCAATACATAGCTGGTCTTGAACTTTGAGTTATAAATTTTGATAGTATGAAATTAACACAATTGTTACAGCATTATGACGCCGAGTAGCTATGTATTGATTTTTTCAAAACTCACCTAGCGCAGCAAGGAATGACCAGTTTACGATGCCAATCGACATCTCTTCGCTGGATAAATACAAGAATTTGTTGGACCTGTAATGCTTGTGAGTATGGACTTGGCTTGCGAAAAGTAACAGTCATTCAAAATTCGAAACTCCCTCATCGAATTTGGCTTACTTGCCTTTACTTAATGGTACTTACCAAGAAAGGATTTTCTGCGACAGAGATGTAGAACCTTTTAGGTCACAAGCGTTATGAAGCCATTTGGCTTATGATGCATAAATTTAGAATTCAAATGGGTGAACGAGATAAAAAATACCAATTAGATGAATTCAAAGAGCTAGATGAATCTTTCTTTGCAGGTCATCGAAAGGTAGGTTTAAATGATGCCGGCAAATCTGTGAAGCTTTTACCTGGATGCTTATTACAATCAGCCATGTTAAAAAGAAACTCAAAGGGTTACATCATCATGTAAAAAATGAATACATGCAACAATATTTGAACGAGTTTTGCTACAAGTACAATCGAAGATTCTTCAAGCAATTAGCTTTTGATAGACTTATAATAGCAACACTAACAGGTGTATGGTTTCAATTGGTGTAGCTTTACGGATTATCATTAAATATTCTCATTTGAACCTTCATTAGGATTGAATATTGTACGTATGAATCATCCAAGTCAAAGACAGGATTCTTGGTCTAGTGAAACGAGAGGTTCGAGTAGCAACTCGTTTACGGGCATTACTATTTATGATACAACTCGGGCCACAGGAATTACTATTCGAATGCTTATTTCATTTTATAGTTAGAGTACTGCCAATTCCAAAATCAAAGAGTCCAATAGACTATTTAAGTTGTGTATGAGGGGTTGCTGATAGTAGCTGAAAATAGTTTAATTGCGATTGGCGAATTATACTAAGTTGAAACTATAAACGGTATAAATTGAAAGCTGTATCGAATTAGTTAAATAGCACAATAAAAAAAGAGGCTATCCTTTTGGGACGGCCTCTTTTTTATTAATTTGTTGTTGGAGAAAAAATTATTTTTTAACTTCTTCTTTAACTGCAGTAGCAGCAGCGTCAACAGCAGCAGCAGCTTCTTTAGTAGCTCCAGCAGCAGCGTCAACAGCAGCACCAGCAGCGTCTGTAGCAGCGCCAGCAGCGTCTGTAGCAGCACCAGCAGCAGCATCTACTGCACCAGCAGCAGCGTCTGTAGCAGCAGCAGCCATTGTGTCAACTGTAGCAGCTGCATCTGTAGCAGGAGCTTCTGTAGTTGCAGCAGCGTCTGTAGTTGCTTCTGGAGTTTCTGAACAAGATACTAATGTAGCTAAGCTTAAAGCAACTGCTACGAATGTCATTTTAACTGATTTCATTTTGTTTTATTTTTAATGTTATATCATTAATACAAAAAACGGAAAAAGGTAACCCGGTCAATTACAATATTTTTAATTTTTTTTATTTTTATGCTAAAATCTATTAAAAAATACTTATTTATATATTATGTTATATTTATATAAATTAAATATTATATTAGTTCGAAGCCCTCGTAAGCCTATCATTCATAGAGATGCCCCAACTAGTGTTAGGCAACATTTCAGCTAGTATGAGTTCGGCGCTACCTTCATCCAATTTCATCATAGCATTGTATAAGTTGGACATGGCTTCATGTAAATCGCCTTTTGCTGATAAAATCTCTTGTTGACAAATATTGACAGCCTCATATTTTGTATTAAACGAGAGAATTGCGATTTGTTGCTCCGTATTTTCTTGCAACCATTTTTTAATATCATCTACTAATACAAGTTTTTTGCGAGGCGAATAATGTTTGTCTAACATACCAGGTGTAATTACCTCTTCCTTTTTATTCATAATTAATTTACCACTTACCTTCTCTATTTCCTCAACGGACAATGAACCAAGTCGATACAAGACAGCTTTACCTTCATGGTTAAATCCTATAATGCTGGATTCGATACCATGTGCACAATCGCCACCGTCTAAAACCATTTTTATTTCATGAGGAAAATAGTTGACGACGTGTGAAGCTTGAGTGGGACTAATGGCTTGAAAAGGGTTGGCACTTGGAGCTGCTAACGGAAAATCTAATTTAGCCAACAACTCTAGGGATAAGGGATGATTCAACATACGGATCGCCACTGTATTCTGACCGGCGGTGATAATATCAGGAACCGTATTACGTTTCGGTAAGACAAGAGTCAAAGGACCTGGCCAAAAAGCTTCTATCAATTGTTTTGCTAAAGGTGGGACTTCGGTTACATATTCATGTAGTTTTTCTAAATCATGTATATGCAAGATTAAAGGATTACTTAAAGGTCTTTTTTTGATTTCAAATATTTTCCGAACTGCTTCTTCGTCTAATGCATTAGCGGCTAACCCGTAAACCGTTTCGGTAGGTATAGCAACTACTTCATGATTGCGCAACAATTCAGCTGCTCGATTTACATCCTTAGAAATTTCTATCAATGCGATTCAAGTTTATGGATTGCAAACATCGCAAAACATTGGCTCTTCTGAGGTTTTACCGTTTGGAAATTTTTCAATTCTGCTAAAATCGCAATGTTCGCATACATATTCGTAACTCAGCGTGGAGCGAGTAGGTGTATTACAATTATTACAGGGCAAACCCTCTTGAACGGCAGTTATTCCAAAGCCTGGCATTTCGCATTGCGGACAAACAGACAATATTTTACTTACTAATTTTTCTCCCACTTTGCTGATAAACTCCATGCGCGAAGGATTATAAAGGGCTCTCATATCAGTTTCGACATAGACGCTATTGTAATTTTCATTAAAATAGCTGTAAGCTTCATTTAATTTATCCCATGTGTTGATACCCTTTTCGATACGCGAAAAATCAGATTTCGATTTTTTCATAATCAAGCCATGCGAAGGAAATTTTACAGCTTTCGCAAAATCTATCAATTGCTTTTTACTATCAATAGCTTGTGCATTGAAATTAGTTTCTGTAGTAAGAAAACGAGATATAATTTCGAAACCATTTTTTTTATCAAAAAG
>Ga0315903_10006284_pt1 | contig 15228 bp, 24 predicted proteins | sample LakEriMetagenome_7_FD_203524 | JGI IMG/M metagenome (GOLD analysis project Ga0315903, IMG submission 203524) | Freshwater fungal communities from buoy surface, Lake Erie, Ohio, United States - Buoy 2 MA119 | ecosystem: Environmental > Aquatic > Freshwater > Lake | place: USA: Lake Erie, Ohio...
GCCTCTTTGTCGTTCTTGGTAAGTTCAATTTCTTTGTCCGATTTGGAACCTAATGTTCCAGCTTTTTTTAGTTTTTTTTCCATGAGTTTATCCTGCGGTTGGTGGTTTACCCGGAGCAGCAACATTAGTTACTCCGGTGAATTGATCGGGGTTGACGGCAAGATTTGCTTGTTCTGCTTGTGCAACGCTAACCCTGCCTCCTCCTCCGCTTCTGCGTGGCATCGATCCAGCGGCAGGCATCATGTCTTCTACTGGAGGTGCTGCCATTCCTGCGGTAATATGTGCGTACGCTTCCTTAACCATCTGCTTGTACTCGGCAATCTTGTTTTTATCAGCACCTTTCATCTCTGCCTGATTGATGTGCATGATAAAATGCTCAAGTGCCTTTGCAAACGGAGAAACCATCTCTGGTGGCAATGCCCCTTGTGGCGCATTAGCGATTACTGGCATCAGTTTTGAAACAATAGTTTCCAAGTGTACCATATCGTTGTCGCGAGGCGAAACAGGTACTTCTTGACCCGCAATAATGGCTTGAAGCTCGATAATCTGGGCGCGAGTAGCTTCAATTGCAACCGCTTCGACCTGATCCTGCGGAAGAATCACCTGATTAGCGATTTCTTGACCTAATTTGCGGGACCAGTCGAGTTTAATCAGTTCATCTTGGTTAATTGCTGGGTTTCCTGCGTACCTTTGAATTAGTAGGTCAAGAATCGCGCCTTCCTGCACAGAATTGTCGGGAATTAACTCCTCGGCTGGGCTGAATGCCATTAAAATGATATCGCTGGGAGGCAAATTGCGGTCCAGCATTGCCAAGCAAGCGTTGACTGCGTCTTCGTCTAGGTGCGATGGCAGTTCAAAAGGCACTAGGAACGATGGCATCTCTAGTTCGGACCCCTTGAAAGCCTCCAAGACCTCTTTTTTGGCCCATACTGCGTCCTGACTCGTCATTCTGGCAATGTCCAAGAGCATTTTGATCTCGGATGCCGCTCGGATGTGTTCTGGATGACAGATTCCTTTCTGCATTCGCGCAACAGCAAGCGAATATTGTTTACTCCATCGCATCAGGATTCCTTCGCGAATCTGATTTTCGATAGCAGCAACCCTGTTTATTTCAGAAGCTGTCTTGTCTCCTCCAGTCAAACCTAATGCAGACGATGGAAGGAAGGTTCCAAGCTGGATTTCAGCTAATCCAGAGATGAATTGATCGAGTTTTAAGAAGTCATCGACATCGGCAGGAGCATTCTGCGGAACAACCTCGTATCCCTCGGCAACATAAGCCACAGGATGCATGACTGTGAGAGGTGCAATGCCGGGTTTTGCGGTTGCCGTTTTCTTCAGCAATAGCATCCCTTTGAGATACACATTGTCTTGAACCAGATTCCGCGCCTTATCGATGGCGATATGCGAATTGTACAGGTCGCGCCCAGCACCTCGGCTCGACATGAGGCTACCTGAACCGATTTCAACGCTAAACAACGCTAGGCAGTCACTCATCCTGTTGTAGCGGTCCAATTGAGTGCAGATTTCATTGCCGCTTTTTTCGTCAAACAAGAATCGGCTAATCTTGCCATTCGGTTCTTTAATCAAAAGTTCACCTAGCTCCACATACTTGGCATCATTTTCGTAAGATGCACCATAACTCCCCTCGCGAATCCAGTCTTCAACCCGACGAGCATCATCATCGGAATCCAAAGTACGACCAGCAGGAGTTGCATTGTTTAGTGCCTTTACTAAATTTTGAATATTCCACCCGGCGAGAGCAGAAGTCTCTGGGTCTTCCAAGATCGGAAGTAGTTCAGCAATCTGGTATCGGCGTTTCCGCGCCCAAATCGGAGTTGCCTCGACTTCCTGTGGGGTTTCGATAGAGAAAAATGTGTAGTCCTGCCTGCAAAACTCTGGTTTCCAGTCGCGAGGATCATCCCATGTAAGTGCAGTAAAGCCAAAGACTGTATTTTCATGCACGATCTGCGATACAATGTCATCGTGACCTTTCCACGAACGAATACACTTCGTGATCTCTTCGCGAAAAATGTCAGTTTTATTTTCGGCATCTACACCCTGTGCGGGGTACTTTGTAAAAGTTAAACTAGTGCTGGATTGAATCACCTGTTTGAAAGGTGACTGAATTCGCGAAACCATTGTAGATAGGAACCCGGTCGGGCGATTGCTTCGCCAATTCTGACCCATGCTCTCCAGCTTTTTCGCAGAATATGGAGGTTCATTATTTAGTTTCTTTTGGATGAGTGCATTTTTGCGATTCCTTTCAACATTCTGTTGCTTCAAGCGACGATAAGCTGAATAAGCCTGCTCGGCATTTCGGAATGTGCGCTTAACTTCTAGCGTCTCTTCATTGACAACTTCGTCGGTCTGATTGACCCCCGGCATAACCATATTGAGCCGAGATTTAGTATTCTTATCTCCAGCTTCAAGCGTTCTAGGTGCTTTAGTTGCAAATGTATTTATAACCTCTACAGGTAATGGATCGTTAAAATTTGCCATAATTAAATTTTCAGCCAACAATTTTGCGGAACACTATTTGTGACCTCAAAATGCTCTTTGTCAAAGAAAACTGCTGCTCGATTGTCATGTCGAAGTGATGCACAACCTTTTATTTTCTTGGTGGAACGAGTGTCTCTACCCTGTCTAATGCTGGCAGTCAAGCGTTCCGTTGCCGTGATGCAACTGCCACAACCCTGCTTCCATACAGAATTTCTAGGACACTTCATGCAAGTCAATGCCCGTGCTTCAGCAAGTTCATCAGAAACCATCTTGATCGGTTTCTGACTTAATAAAATATTTTTTGCCCAGACTGTAATATCGTTAAGCAATTCGTTCTGTCTGGTTGGCGGATCGACGCTAACGACAACAACCGAATCAACCCCGTGGCAATTACGAGGAAAGTTGCCACAGATATAACTGTTAACATCGCCATGAACATCACCAATAGAAAAATGATTTTCTGCACGAAAGTCTTGAACGACTTTATATAAGTTTTCCAAGCTATATCCATCGAGCTTAACATCTCCTTGCCAGTAATGCCATCCGCCGGGCGGTATTAATCCATCTATGGGTTGTGCCATGTATAAAAAAGTTAGCAGTTAGTCGGAAAAATCAACATACTCCATTGCTTCAATAGATAGAAGTCTTTTTTCACGATAGTTCTCTGGTTTTTGCTCTGTCATAGTTGCAACTGCACCACCTCGTTGACGCATGAGGTATACCAATAAACTTAATGAGTCAAGTTGGTCAGGACTATTTTGTCTAGTACGCTTTGTATAATCTCCTTTACTTTCGACACGAACTAATCCTTGACCAATTTGTTTATATCGCCGCGAAGTTGCTTGCCTAACTAATTCTTCAGTACGAAACGAAGGTGATATTTTAAGAAACTCAAATTCCAGATACTTTGCTAATCCAAATATCAACTCGGTAACCACCCCGGAGTAAAGTTCGTTTGCTCGTTGCGAATCGTCACCTAACACATGGGTCTCGGATGCCGCCCAAGAATAATTAACTCCCAAGACTTCTTTTCCAAATAAACTACATAATGCATCGTGGATTCCTGATCCATTGCCTGTCCGATCAACAGACAACCAACCCGGACCAATTCGCATTTGCTTACAGAAATTCATAATCGCATCTGCCTGCTCAAGCGTTGCTCGTTTAGGAAAGTTAATTTGCGAATCAAGCTGAAGAACGACTTTTGGCGATTTAAACTCTCTAAACTTGCCATCCATAGGAGTCCATCCATCAGAAAGCCCAAATCTCCCGTAGGAACACACAACTTGGTCTTTACCTTCCAACGCCAAGTCGAACGCTGCTAGACCCACTACAGGACCAATAAAGCGCACCTGACCCATTGAGTTGTCCATCATTGCAGGCGTGATGATTGCCATTGCCACACCCTCCTGCGGGAAGAACCCTCGCGCCATTGTGTAATACTCGGCAGTCTTTCCTCGCGCCTCGTACGACATGAAACCCTCGTAGGTCTGGAAGCCGGGGAACACGATCTTGCGATTCGTGACATTCTCGCACCGAGCGGCATCTAATCGGAGGATGTGCCAATCTTCTCGGCTAGTCCATTCAAAGTCTTCTTCGCAGTCTACTCGCAACCATCCACCGACAGGTTCGCATCGCTTGCCGAATTCACTATTCCGATCCTTCGGATTCGATGCGCCGAAAATTTTAATGCGTCCTCTGCTACTTGTCGTATCAGCAGCGGACAGGATGTTCTGCAAACCTTCCCAAACGCCAGCGGGAATTTCTTCAGCTTCGTCAAGCACCACATGAGTTCGACTCATCGCCCCCCACTTCGGATGCGGTTTCTGGCGTGGACTAGGGTGGAAACCGCGAAGAGTTCCAGTTCCTGCATCACCTTTCGGGATTGCCACAAGGTGAATTCCGTTTTTATCGTCATCGTTGACCTGAATCGACTTCACCAAGTCTGATTCGCCTTTGTACTCTGGCTTAACCAGAGCAGTACGATAAAAGGTTTTAATAGCCGCGAAAACATTTCGTTGTGCGTGTTGCTCGGTCAACGAAACAACCTTGATACAAGTGTACTCTGGGTCGCGCATCCAATCTAAAAGAAACCATGCGGCGGCATTGAATGTCTTGCCCATCGCACCTGCTCCCTGCACCAGCAACTTGTCGTAACTAAATAAGCATCTCCATGTGTCCTGCGCGGAACGAGGTCGCCAATCGTAAACGCTCGGTCCCCACAGAATCGTCGCCGCAGCTTCAAAATGGTCCGCCTCCAGCAAAGATTGAACAAACTGCATGACTACGCTTTTAGAAACTTTCTCGTCCAGAACTACGCTAGATTTCACGCCTCCAGTCGCAACATTAGCAAGAATGTACTTTGCCGCATACAGCAAGCCCATGCGGTCATCGCGATCCGCTTCTGCCCTGACTGCCTCGGCAATCTTCAATACTTGCTGTACAGAGTCTACCATTTTCCTTCAGGACAACTCTCCGTAGCCATGATCGTTTTGATTTCCATGTTGCACCCGCAAATCTTGCATTCACCAGCACCATTGTATTTTTCCACATCAAAGTTCGGGCAATCCGCGCAGATGCGTAGCCTCCTAGCGATTTCTCGCTCGTCCACACATGGCAACCCAGCTTTCACAAATGCAAAAGCACTCTTCGCGAAATTAGATGCTTTCGTAAGGATATTCATTTTTTAAGCCACTCAACTGCCTTCTTTGCTTCTGACTCGCAAACATCTTTAGCCATGATAGAATTGTCACTAATTACGCCAAAGTCTTGCAGATCATTCATTGTCTTGACTTCATCGCTCCAGCTTTCTGCGATATATTCTTCTAGTTTATTCATTTGTAAACTTCCATGTTGCATAGAGGACATATTTCCATGTTTGCTCTATTGTCAACTTGCTCTCTAAATACAATGCAAGCAGTTGTTAAATAAATAATTATAATTACAATTACAGCAATCCATATCTTGGCTTTTTTCCAGAATGTATTCATTAATTATTTTGCCTCAAGTTGTAAGATTTTTCTTTCTAACTCAAATATCTTTCCTCGCAATGCGTATTCGCGTTCTGCACTAATTCCTAGCAATCTTGATTGTTGCTCGGATTCATATTGCGCTTCTTTGCACTCCTCCCGCGCCTCGTCGCGCTCGCGCCTTGCCGTCTCAAGGTATTGCTCTTGAACCTTGTAAAGACCACGCCGAAATTCTAAATCCGAGATGAGTTTTGCTTCTCGTTCTGACCCCATGCCAAGCAATCTTGCTTGTTCCAGGCTATCTTCCATAGCTTCGTTGCGCTCGTTTTGTAAGACGCAAACGGCGTGAAGCAAAGTGTAGCCATCCGCATCCTCACCTAGATTTAACCGGATGTCGTGCAGTTCCTCCCGCGCCTCGTCGCGCTCGCGCTCCAGCTTGCGGCAGAAATCTAGGGTAAATCCTCCCATCGCAAATTTCGCGTGTTCCGCATCAGTCTCTGGTGTAGGCCGCTCGTTCATTTTTTCTTTCTAAACCAATTTGGAAAGTGACCAAAGTCTCTAACCTCGGTCACATTGTTGTTCCTCTCGCAGACATCACACTTTCCGTAATGCCATGTCGATACTTTGTTCACTAGCTTGCCATGCTTCATTCCACATTCGGAACAGCACCAGTTAGGGTAGGGTTTCATTCTCTTTCTTTAATAACTCAAATATTGGTTCCGTTTCAATAGCCAATGCATCGCAGATTTCTTGAAATTTAATCTTGCTTTCCGCTTCTCCATTCATCCACTCATTTGCTGACGCTCGATTATCATCGATCTCCTTCTGCTTGTAATGGCTTTTAAACTTCGCCTTGCTCCTAACATCCACCACGGCAATCTCAATCATCGCGCATAGCAAATTACGAATGTTGTTGATTTCATTTACATCGATTTCGCGCATACAAGTTCAATCGCAAATTCAAAAGCCAATTCAATTGTACTCGGATCGTTCTCGTACTTGTCCGAATAAGCAATCGTGTTGATTCCATATGCCGCCGCACTCCGCAAACACTCGTTGCATGGAAGTGTAGTACAGCATAGCAACCACACCTCTCCGGGCCTACAATACCTCAACGCATTCGCCTCGGCGTGGATCACAAACTTCCGCCTGCCTTCCCTGTCATCCCAGTCCTCAAACATCCCAGTCGGATACCCATTGTACCCAACCCCAGCAACAGAGTTGTCCTTCCGGAATACTACCGCTCCAACCTTCCTCCACGGGTCTTTGCTCTTCGTCGCAGCGGCAAATGCCAACTGCATTCCATATTCAATCCATGTCATATTAATTCAGGTAGCCTCCTTCTTTCCTTCTCGCGAAGGATAAAGTCCCAGACCCTCTGAAGCGTTTCGTAATCTCCATGACACTCCTTCTCGTCCTCGTTCCGCCACTTCGTGAACTCACCGCAATCATCATTGACCATCGCTCGCAGTTCTCCTTCTAGATCGCTAATTAACAATAACGCATCTACCCCGTGTACTGCATACTCATGCTCCCATTGTTCCTCTGGAAGATTGAATTCTAGTGTTGCTTTCATAGTTTATTTTATTTGCATAACAAATTTATCCAGTCTCCAACCTTTACGCTCCAATCGTAATTTTGGATAGCATATTCACGCACCCACTCACACTTCTGTCGATATGCTCGTGGATCGTTTTTGAAATCTTTCAAGATCAATTTTGTTGTTGCCAAAAACTCTTCTTCATCCAACGGCACAAGTACCCCTCCACCTTTCTTTGCGTTCTCTTCAAAGTACCCAACAGGAGTCCCAATAGGCAACCTGCCTGCCGCCGCACACTCCATCATGGGCAAGCCTCCAGCCTCTTCAATGCTGCTCATCACAACAGCATCTACCTGCCTGTAGTAACCCGGCATCGCAAGGTGATTGTAGAACTGATGCTTCCTCAACTCCAACCCAGCACCTTCAACAACTCGCTCAACCAACCCCGGCCTTTTGATCTCTTGACCAAACCAGTTCTTCGTCTCTCCACTACCACCATATCCCACCACCTCTAGTCTATCAGGTATTGACCCACTATACACGCTTGTATGGATTCCTAATTCCACAACATCTGGAACCCTAGATATCGTCCACTCCTCACACTTCCTCTTCAGCACCTGACTGATCACACCAAACCCTTTTAGCAATGGGTAAAAGTCCTGATCGGCTTGCTGCTTTGCCAACAGGATGTCCCATTGTCCATGCGCCACAGCAACGATCCTCTCCAACTCAACTCCATACTTGTAATGAAGCGACAAAACCGCATCTGGCATCGTCACGAACACATCGTACGAATCCCGCATCAACTTGAACTCTTCAACTGTATATCCAATCGTCCAGTCCAACAGATTCGCGTAATGCCCATGCTTCCACATCTCCTTTGCCAACCCATGATGGATCGATCCAAATGCCCATCGATTCTGTGTGAAGAACAGCACTCGTTTCATAGACTCACATTCCTCTTGGTCACATACCCTCGCAGCACCGCATAGTTGTATTCGCAATGCGTCATCTCTGCATCGTTCCAATGGAACCATCCAAACTTTTTCTCGTAACGATGCACATCGAACTTACCAACCAAGTCTCCAAGACCAAAATTGCTCTTGTGAATCTCCAACGCATTTCCTCCCACATCATCCTGTGGCATCATTGTCGGCCAAATCACAATCACCCATTCCGATCGATAAAGGAAATAATCAATGTAGTCGATTGCCTCCGATCTAAAGAAATGCTCTAGCACATCCCCAAAGATTACAACTTCGTGACGCTTGCTTGGATGTCGATCACAATACTCGCTCAATCGCATCTCATGGATTTCATCGTAGCAATCCCGCAACTTGTACTGCTCAATGTACTCCTTCGTAGGTTCAATGCCTTCAATCCTTGTATTCGGCAATACTTGCTTCAGCAACCTTCCGTACTTGCCAGCACCTGATCCAACATCCAAGACGCTCCTAGCCTCAATCTTGATCAAATGCGATGCCAATACAGCATCAAATGTAGAAGATGAAAATGGCATTAGGGTAACATTCTTGTCATTGCTTCAAGTCCATTCCCGTCTGCGTACCATCCCTTGCCTTCGTACACATCCAGCACATCCGAGAAATACTTCTCATACATAGGCGCAACCTTCTCCAATGAGAAGTTTTCTGCCCAGAGTCTGCATGATTCACTAGAGATCGCGCCTTGTTGGATAGCCTTGATCGCATCCACAAAGTCTCCCATCGTTCGACACCGATAGCCTGTAATGCCATGCAGATTGTTCTCCGCGAACGAACCCCAATCTGTCGTTATCGTTGGCGTACCAGAGAAAAGGTTCTCGATCTGGACCCCACCGAATGGCTCAACATACTGCGAAGGAATGAGTGACCCTTTGGCCTTGCTCATCAGTTCTCGACGCTTCTCCGTATCGGCATAACCAATGTACTCGACATGGTCAGGCAACTTGTAGCCTTCCTCTTTCTGCCCTGCTACCAACAACCTCACTCCTGCTCGTTCTGCTGCCTGAAATGCCACATCACATCCCTTGCCTCCATAGACTCGTCCAAGATACAGGAAGTAGTCTTCCTTCTCGTCATTACCTCGATAGGTAAAGTCCTCACGATCAAAGTAATTCGGGATCACCACATCGTACCAATCCTGCCTACAGGTTCCAACAGACTGCAATCCGCAATAGGCATGATAGATTGCATAGGACTCCCACACTTTCCACCGACACCAATGCCCACCCGCATAACCAATGCCGGGTTCCACCGCAATCATGTCTGGATGGGCATCGCAGACTGGTCGAACTCCGCTGCCCCAGAAAGGCAGAATGAAGTCATGCTTCTGCTTGCGAAGCCCTACCTCCCTGATCGCATTAGCGTAGAATGTACGATAGGCGTGATCGTTGACATCGAATTTGAAGAAGGTCTTGCGCCAGTCATGGTCTCCATAGGCAACCTGCCAGTCCTCGTTCTCCAAGACAGGAATGTGTTCAGTACACTCCAGCACCGAATCTCTGTGACCATAGTGCAAGACCTCATGGCCGCGCCTAGTCATCATCTTCCCGAATTTGACAACCTTCTGCGTGTAGGCGCAGGCGTTGTACTCTTTGCTTGTTACTGTGTGGGGTAGCCCCAGTATGTGGTATCTCATATTCTTTCTAAAAATATCGGCGTTTGTTTTCCAACATATGCTCCTGCAACATTAAACTCGAAATACTCAACAGCATCATCATGCTCCATCCCTTGCTCGACAAGTATCTCAATGCACTTTTCCCTATCGTAGACCGCACAAGGCTCATTGCCGCATTGCCATCCAGTCCCGATAAAAGCATCGTCAAACCCATCTGCGAGGATTAGACCTGCATCGCTTTCGTGTTCTTCTAGTTTTTCTTGTAGTGTCATAGATATGCTTTCTTGCGGAATGGATCGACCTCTAAACCTAGTGTGTTGCAAATGCCTTCAAATGATCTGGTCTTGATAAAGCGCACCGCATCTTCTCTCCAGCTTGCTGCAATCTCCCTGTTGCGTTCGCAAACGATCTTGGTTTCATCAATAGCGGCATCTGCCATTGCCTGATGAATGATCTCGCAGAGGATATTCCTAACGAACATCGCTTCTTTGTCTTCCTTGGTCTGGATCATGCCTTATCCGCTCGTTCCTGCGCCTGTTCGTTGCTGTAGGTTCCTTGATGGTATCGCCGAGATAGTTTGACCCGGTTCATGCGGATTACCTCTTGGATGGTCACAGGATCGTCCTCTGTGCTGTTATAATGGTTCAGGATGCCTTGGATGAAGAAAAGGATATCACCACACTCCTCAAGGACATTCTCGCGATCCAGAGGCTTCCTGTACATAACGGACTTCTTGATGGCATCTAGGAGTTCTCCTGCCTCGCCTGCAACCCCCATAGCCATATGGGTCAGGTGGGCATCCTTTGGTTCCATTTGAACGAGGATATCAATACCCGGCTTGCAGAGTGATTCCACGAACTGGGCATATGTTGGTTCTTGCTTATTTTGTGTGTCTTGCATAAATGGCACTCTATTATCGACAATCTGCATTATTGGAAGTTATAGCCTATTTCCGCTTAATAATCTTCTGGTTTCTAGTGATATACGCTTGAATCTCTTCCATGTCCTTTTTAGCCTCTAGGAGTCCATCAGGCGTATTGTTATAAGTGTGCTGGTACTTTGGGAGTGGCTCTCCTCGTTGGATGCGAGGTCCGATTGGGCATCCGTTCAGGCAGATGGTTAGCCTGATCTCTAGGTCAGTTCTCAAGTTGCTTGTTCTCCTCTAGCTCAATCCTGCGTGTTGGAAGCTGGAAAGCCAATGTGAGAGGTTGTGCAGTCTCGATCTCGATCTTCTCTCCGTATTTTTTTGGAGCCATTTTGGATGCTGCCCACTTGAGCGCATCAACCCGTAGCCTGCCTATGCCTGCGTCATGCGAAGAGTAGGATTCGTCTACTATAAGTTCTGCGTAGTAATCGGCTTGCTCTGCGCGCGCTTGTGCGTACTGGTTGCAGAAGGATTCATTTGAGCGCATCCAACGATAGATTGTGGTACGATCTGGCAGATGTTCTGAAGAAGCGATGATGGTGCGAAGCGTTTCGCCTTTTGCTAATCTGTTACAGATTTCGTCAGCAATTTCTTGTGAGAATTCGCATGGTCTGCCTGTAATTTTTTTTTCAGATTTCTCTAAATTTTCTTCAGGTTTGTCTTGACTCATTTTAGAAGTGGTCGTTAAAATAGCTCCGCAGGAACAACGAGTTGTTCTTACTTCGCAGTTGTGTTTGTGTAGTGTTTATGCGGGTTTGCGGGTGGATGATGGTTGGGGGTTGTAGACGATTTGGACGATGGTTTTCTCGTCTCTTTTGTGCTTACACTTTTGTTGTTTGTAATGTGCGGTGATTGATTCGGGATCGTCATCAGGAATGAGTCCAGAGTATCGAAGTTGATCGGTAAGTGGTTTTGTTCCTCCGACGAAATTGTCGAAGTCTTGGAGTTTAGTGCTAACTCGCTCAATGTGGAGAGTAACGCGAGTTTTGCTTTTTGTTTGTGCTTGTGTAGATGGGACCAATGGTTTGACAGGATCGTGTTGAGGCTGGGCGTCAAGTACCCTGTGAGATGGAGGGTCAGGGTAATAGTTCCCGTCCGGGTGTCTGTGGTAACCGAGCTTTTTGAGTTGTTCATGCGTCCAATTCATTGGGTGGGGTTGTGGAGTTTTATGCGGTTACTCCACGGGTTCTAATGATGACCAGCAACTACAGGATGCCGCCGCAATACCCAAGGTTTATTCTTTCGGAAGGTAGCTGAAAGTGTTGCCACCCGGAACTTCGTTTGGTCTGGTTCGTTCCCAATGTTTATTGAAGTCCTCGGTCTTTTGTTCTTCGCGATCCTTGAGCATTTGGAAGTACTCTTCAGGGTCGTCTTGGTAGTCTTTTTTCATCAGAAGGGAATTTCTACGCCTTCATCATCGTGAGTCTTAACTGAAGGCGTAGTTTTGATTGCAGGTTTAGCGTTAGATTTGCGACGAGGAGACGATACAAGAAGTTCGTTTGCGATCTCTTTAGATTTCTCTAGTGCCTCTGCTTTTTTTGCTTCGTTATCAGTTGATGTGAGACGAGGCTTGTCAGGTGGATTGAGGTATTGCGCTCGGAGTTTTCCGTTATACTCCGAGACTACGACTTCAACAGATGCTCCTGCCCAATTTATGTTGTTCCAGTCCCAGTTGATTCCAAATGCATTTTCTAGAGTTTCAACTGTGCGTTCTGTTTTTGTTTTGCCATCCCTTCCGACATCATTGCCGAGGTTGCCATACCAATTAATGGTTTTTCCTTTCTCGCTACCTTCTGTTATCTGAACTGGAACGCAGACATAGCGTGATCCGCCTTTGCCTTCACCTAACCATCCGTAGATCGGTTCGGTTACAATTCCTTTATAGGTTCCTTCTTGATCAATTTGATATTTGCTCATTGTTTTGTTCTGGTTGTGTGGTTGTTTGCGCCTGCTGGTTATTCTCGGCGTTTTCCGCCTCGATCTGGTCCCTCATATTGTTGAGGACCGGAACGATCTTTTCTGCCCATGCTACGGCTTTATCGTGTGGCATGGAGATTTCGATTTGCGTACCCACAGGTGGGGTATGCTTCTTTCGAGTGAAAGCCGAGATGACTAGCTTCGTGTCTTTTTTATGCTTCATAATTTATTTATTTATATGTCTCGTAATATCACGAATGCTTGGCATCTCTGCCTAGCATTTGCGAATACGATAGGACAAAGTCTAAACTCCTGTCCCTCGCTAATAATTCCATTATTAACAATCGATGTCAATATGTTTGAATAAATATTTTCCTCGTCTTCGCGGAGGTCATTGTAAATGTCTTGACAGAGGTTGAGATCATTCAGGTAGTCAGGCACGAAGTCGAGTTCCTCATCTTCGCGAATCCAGCATTGATCGGCCTCGGAGAACCTCCAGCCTAGTTCATTTGCGATCTCTGCATTGACGATATGCTCGCAGATTTCTTCCAGAGCATCCTCATCATCGTGAGGAAAAATAAATGTGTTATCTTTCATAATTCAGAGCATCCATTATTTTCCATATTAAATTTTAATTTCCTTAATGCTATATTTTGCAATTGGCGAATGCGTTCACGAGTGAGTTTTAATTTTCTTCCAATTTGTTGAAGCGTTTTTGATTTTTTGCCGTCTAATCCAAATCGCATTTCAATAATTTTTCGTTCTCTTTCATCAAGAATAGCAAGATCAATTTCGTCTGTATTCACTTTTCAAATTTAACGATTGTTGAGAAGTCACGAATGCGTCGAATAATCGGATGCGAGCGATCTTCTGATAGCATTTTTGATAATTGCGCTCCAGTTGCGTTTGTGGTGACTATCGTTGGCTTTAGGTTGTTGGTACGATGCTCTAGCACATCGTAAAGTTCGACCTCGGCTCTCTCTGTCATCTTCTGCTTTCCAAGGTCATCGATTAACAGGATTGATGTTCGGCGGCAACGATCCATAGCTTCGATTGCGATGCCCTTGTCCTCCCGGTTGTCATGCCATTGGTCTGCTGCTGCCTTCGCGAATTGAGTTGCTGTCAAACCATAGCAGGATCGTCCCTCCTCGGTCATGCGTTTCAGGATGTGCCATGCTGCGCGAGTCTTGCCTGTACCAGCATAGCCCTCCAGCAGGACTCCTGTTGGGGAGTATTGCCAGTTTTCCGCAATTGCGCTAAAAGCCCCGTAGATTCGTTTTAAGTCTGTCTCCCTATACAGAGGTGGGCAGATGGCATCAAACGCAGTTTTAAGCCTGATTCTGCGATCAAGCGAGGCTTTCTGCTCTGCCTCTTCCTTGTACTTTTGCTCGCATGACTCGCAGAGTAGTTTGAATTCAAGCGTACGCCCCAATGCCTCGATAAGCGGAACATCCACGATCTCAAAGCAGTTGTCCCCGGCGCAAGGTTTTTGTGTAGTGATCATTAGTTTTTAATTGGTTACCAAGACGAGAAATCGTACTCTGGCGGGATATCATTCTGCCTTGGTTGCTCCTTCGGCAGTTCGGGTTGACAACGATTCAACCAACCGACGATGAATTTGCGTGTCTTGCGGCGTTTTGGATTGTTGGCAAGCCAAGCATCCATGTTTCGCAGTTCTTGCTCGACATCGGTTGTTGGGTAGTGCCGTTTGAGGTCAGCAATCCACGCTTCATCGATTTGTTTCTTTTCTGATTTCACCTCATCATGCGATGGGATTGCCACCGCATTGTCACCGCCAACTGGCGGTAATATAGCGTTAGCTATATTATATGAAGATGAAGAATGAAGAGGATGCGTTTGGGATGCCTGTTGGGATATCCCAGATTGATGCGATGGGATATGCGATGGGATGCCTATCTTATCATTTTCTTCGTTTTTCCATCGTTTTTCTGAATTCGCCTTTTGTTTAGCGCGATATTCGTTTTGCTTAACTCGGATTGATTCAAGTCTAGCGTTACGAAGTTTACCATCGTGGCATATGCCAAACTTATCCCAGATTGATCCCACGGCATTCCCATCGCATCCTGCAATGCGAGCAAGAATAACCTTGTCGTTAGGTAATCCATCGTTCGTCCATTGGTAGCAAAGCAACCGAATGTATGCGCCAGTCTCCTCGGCGGACAGCATTGCTGTTCCTACCAAAAAGTCCTGTGGGTAGAATTGAAATGCGGGTGATTTATTCATGTATTTTTAAGAATGTTTTTATTCCAGATATTACTTCTTTTTTCTCTAAAAGAATTTTGCTGCTTAATTGCATTTGTGAAGAAATTATTTCTTCATGGTTTAACGAATCAATGTAGTCATTGAGATTTTGTTTAAAACAATCTTCTGGCAAAATTGATTTCGGGTTAATGGCATATCCGCTTTTTTTTATCGTCTGAATTGTGTTCGGAGCGAACAGGCATCCAACATTGCACATGAGTGCTTCGTAAAACCTGTTTGCCATGAATGCAAAGTTTTCATGCGTATGCTTGTCTTCAATGTACAAGCTATATTTATAATTTCTTAAAGATTCCATTCCAATTTCCCAACTTAATGTGTTTGTGCATTTAGAAGTGCATCCTAAATCTTGTAATTTTTTCCAATGCTTGCTGCTTGTGGAAACAGTTAATCCAGAATGTAAATATTTTTGAAAGTCTTCAGACCTATGTTTTCGATAAGTTCCATAATAAATTATTCTTTCTTTCTCGTTTTCGATTAGG
>Ga0315903_10006285_pt1 | contig 15227 bp, 14 predicted proteins | sample LakEriMetagenome_7_FD_203524 | JGI IMG/M metagenome (GOLD analysis project Ga0315903, IMG submission 203524) | Freshwater fungal communities from buoy surface, Lake Erie, Ohio, United States - Buoy 2 MA119 | ecosystem: Environmental > Aquatic > Freshwater > Lake | place: USA: Lake Erie, Ohio...
CGCGCGTAACTGAATTCCGCCGTCGTCTTGCCCGCGAAATCGGTGTGCTCGTTGCGCCGCCAGGCCGCGCGGAAGCGGTCCACGGTGGTCGCGCGCCAATCGGCCCGCGTCCACACGCCGAGCGTCTCGTGCGTGTCGCTCCAAGTCGTGGACAGGCCGTCCAGCGCCAGTTGGTCGAACGTCGTGCGCTCGTACGTCGCACCGACGCCGACGGTCAGGTCCGGGCGCAGTTTCCAGTCCGCGAAGGCCGTGAGCTCATCCCGGTCCAGGAGGAAACGCTGGTGGTACGCGAAGGGGCCGAAGAAATTGACGCCGTCGACCAGGCTCGTGACGGCGGAGCCGCCGCGCGACCAGAAGGCCACCGCGTTCACGCGGTCGTCCTCGTAGCGGAGGCCGGGCGAGAGCATCCAGCCGGAGTCCTTCTGCCAGTCGTTCGGGTCGCCCGCGGCCGGGGCGCCCGCGGATTGCCCCGGCAGGCCAGCCTTCGCCAGGTCCGCCGAGCCGACCAGTTCGAGCACCAGCTTGGGCGATAGCCGCCAGGCCGACTTCACCAACGCGTTGGTGGCCTCGCGGGCGCCGTTGACGCGCCAACCGTCGTCGCGGGTGCTCGTCAGGGCGACGGACGTGCCGCTGCGCGCGGCGTTCCGGCCCTGCGCGTCGTTGGACAGCCAGCTGAAGCCCGCCATGGCCCGTCCGTAGGAGCCGGCCTCGACTTGCCACGCGCCGCCGACGGCATCGGTCAACGGGTCGGCGAGCCGGAGGTCGACGACGCCGCCGAGGGCGTTCGCGCCGTAGAGCGAGGAGGAGGGCCCGCGCAGGATCTCCACCGAGCGCAGCCCGAAGAGCCGGTAGCGGCCCATCTCGTAGGAGCCCGAGAAGCCGGGCGGCAGACGCCGGCCGTCGAGCAGCAGGGCGCTTTGCGAGGAATTGGTGCCGCGGATGAAGACCGAGGCCTGGGAGCCTTCGCCCGCCTGCTCCGTGGCATACAGGCCCGGGGTGGTCGCCAGGGCGCCGGCCAGGGTCGTCAGGCCGCTGTCCGTCGCCTCGGCCACGATGACGCGGCTGACGGAAGGCGAGGCTTCCTCGAGCGGGGCAGGGTGGCGCGTTTCGACGACTACGGTTTCCGGTAGGCGGGTGGGCGCCTGGGCGAGGAGGAGGGCGGCGAGTAGCGCGGGCATGCCTGTCGAATCTTCGACCGTGCCCCTGCTAATCAAATGAAATCGGGCTGGCGAAAGGGCTTTCCTTGGGCATAGTGGGTGCGATGGGCTCCGAAACCACCAGAGAACCCGACCACGGACCGGTCCGGCAGTTCTCCATCTTCGTCGAGAACAAGGTCGGCCGCCTCAACGAGCTGGTCCAGTCCCTTGGCTCGGCCGACGTCCACATCATGGCGCTCTGCCTGGTGGATACGACCGACTCCACGATCATCCGCATCGTCGTCGACTACCCCGAGCGCGCCGAAGCCGTGCTCAACGAGCATAACTTCGCCCATGACGACGTCCCGGTCGTGGCCATCGAACTCCAGTCGGAGTCCCAGCTTAAGGACGTCACCTCGATCCTGCTGAAGGCGGAGATCAACATCCATTACGTCTACCCGTTCCTCTTCCGTCCGAACGGCCGCTACGGCCTTGTCGTGCGCACCGAAGCGCAGGAACTCGCCGCCTCCGTCCTCGCGACCCACGGCATCACCGTGATCGGCCGCGGGGATATCGCGCGGTAGGCGACAGGCCAAGGCCTGTCGCAAGTGGATTGGTTGATCGGTTGACCAGTTGGCCTGAGCGCGCCCCGCGCGCAGGTAGGGGCAGCACCGCGTGCTGCCCTAGCTGCCTCTCAGGTAGGGACGAGCGTCCCTGCTCGTCCGCGGCCGAAACAGGGGGTCTGGCTTCATCTCGCGCAGCGATGATGTGCCTGACCTCATGTTGACGGCCGAAGCCCGGCCGACCGGGGACGGTCAGCCCTACCTGATAGGGTCGTGAGATGCAAAAGGGCCAGGGACAGGAATGAACCTATCGCCTAACGCCTGACCCTGACCCTGACGCCTGTTGTGTCTTGGTTTCTAGGTAGGGACGAGCGTCCCTGCTCGTCCGCGGCCGACCGAGGACGGTCAGCCCTACCTCCTGACCCAATTGGGTCTATGCCTCTTCCCGTCGGCCAATCAACTTATTCAACCGCTTGTCGACATGACGGCTAGCTCCTCCCAGATGCCGAAATCCGGGTAATCACCCCAGAGGGTTTAGGTTGCCTGCATGGACTATCGCTTTAAAAAGGAGAGCAAGGAATGGAAATGTCCGTTCGACGCGGGTCGGTTCGCCGCCCCGCGTTCCCTTTTAGAGGGTGATGATTGGGCCCGATGCCAGCATGGCCGCGTCTTGGGCTTGCATGAGCAGGCTGACGCTTTCGTCGAAGGCCCGATTCTTCGCGTCGGGCCTCAGGATTTTTATGCCAATCGGGCGTGCGCATAGGTCCGCCAGTTGTAGGCCGGGAACGTTGGCGGCTTTTTCGGCAAAACGTACCATGGGGGCCATGCAGGTCTTGATTTCCCCAAGGCGTGCAGCGTCCGCCTGTTCTCCTCTGAGCCTCTTGATTCCACGATGATGGGCGCGGTGGCGAGCAAGTCGCCATGGCCATGAGATAATTCGTCGAGGAGTCGCCGGAGGCATTCACCATAGGAAAAGCGACTTACAGGGATGCGTTTATCCCAAACCACCGCATGGACCCGGGCTTTGGACTCCCTGACCAGTTGCGCTACGTCGGTCAGGAAGGCCGCCCTTTTATTGGGATTAAGCAGGAAGTTGAAGTCGCCTTGAGGTTTGCGTATCTCCCGTTCGTGCAGGATCGCCAACTCGTGTCCCCAGTGTTTCAACTTGAGCCTAAGCAAGGCCGGGACGAAGTGGTCGACATAATCTTCACCGTCAAAGACGCAGGCCACGATGACGAAGATGGGGTATTCGTCATTCCGCGGTCCGTGGTCACCGCTTTCGTCGATATAAACCATCCGCATGTTTTTATTCACGCCATCCCCGGGGCTCCATCAACCGATCGGGCTTAGGGCTCTCCACCTGAGGGTGACCCAAGAGCTATAGCCGGGGGCCTTTGCTCCCGCGTGCTGCCCTGGCCCGCGTATCAGCCAGACTCCCTTCCATTGCCCCCTGATTCACCCTACCTATTTCCCCTTGCCGCACGCCCGCTAACTTCCATTTTCATCTTAGGTGTGTAGGCGGCTAAGACCCGCCGAGATTCCTATCAGGGGGCGCTCAAGCGCCCCCTTTCCCTTTGTCGATTTACTTCACGGCGCTTTCGCTGAAGAGTCGTTCGCATCGTTCGATCAACCAGCGCGAGCTCTCCGTTTGGAAGTATTTATTGGGCTCCGACTTCTGCTTGGTCAGGTAGGCGAGCATGTCGCAGGCCTGGAGGAAATCGCTTGCCTTGGAGTCGCGTCCAAAAGGCTGATCAAGGAGTATTGGCACCATGTCCAGTTCGTGCTTCAGGCTTTCAAACCAGACCTTGCCCGGCGCCGTTCGGTGGTCATCGCAGACCACGATAAGGCCCGGGGCGGAGCATCTCGAGTCGTTTCGGGTGGGGACGATGGACTTGGCTAATCCGAGCATCCTTCGCCAGGCCTCTGATAGGACGTCGCCCTCTTGCTTCCGCTTGTCGATGGTCACTCGAATCGCCACGAGAGCCTTTTGGCGACGAACCATCTCCACTTGGTGCAGAGCGACCTTGATGCGCTTTGCGCGGTCCAACCCGAGGTGAAAAGGGCTTCGGCCCAGCAACTCGCAGGCGTGGAGTTCCGCTGCGATGGCCAAGCCGAGGTTTTCATGGAGTCGGTCACGCATCGTCGCGAAATCCCTTTGAGCCGTATGCCAGTCCGCATGGTGGACCAAGATTCCGCAAAGCACGAAGGTGTGGTTCTCGGGGTTTTGCCGCCCGGTATCCCCGCTTTCGTCGACGTAGAGTAGGTGCATGCTGGTTTCGAGACCGGGACCATGGCCGGAGCAAACGCTTGCCCTTGGGGTCGATCACGCGGGTAGAACACCTCGGCCGACCGAGGACGGTCAGCCCTACCAGCTAAGGGAAGACCGTCCCCGCTCTGGACTCCGTTCGTCGGGCCGCTATGCATAGGTCCAACCCCGCCCCCATGACCACTCGTCGTGCCTTCTTGCGTAAGTCCCTCGGCGCGCTCGGCGCCCTGAGCCTCTCCGCCCAGCCCCCGTTCACGACCGAGCCCCGCAAGGTGCGCGTCGGCATCGTCGGCGGACGTTTCGGCGCCTCGTTCCAGTTTCACGAGCACCCGGACTGTATCGTCGAGGCCGTGAGCGACCTGCGCGCGGATCGGCGCGCCGTCCTGCAGCGGACTTATCGCTGCGCCAAGGCCTACCCGTCGCTCGAGGAACTCCTCAAGGACCCCAAGGTAGAGGCCGTCTTCCTGGCCACGCCGGCGCCCGACCACGTGCGCCACACGCTGCTCTGCCTTGCGGCCGGCAAGCACGTGCTCAGCGCCGTGCCCGCCGCGATGACCCTGGACGAATGCGCCCAGCTCGTCGGCGCGGTCAAGCGCTCCGGGCTCACCTACATGATGGGCGAAACCAGCTGCTGGCAGCAGCTCACGATCTCCGCCCGCAAGTTCTACCAGGATGGCGCCTTCGGCCGCCTCTTCCACGTGGAATCGGAGTACCACCATCCCGGGCTCGAGTCGCTCTACTTCGAGAACGGCCAACGCACCTGGCGCCACGGCCTCCCGCCGATGCATTACCCGACCCATTGCACCGCGCACCTGCTCGGCATCACCGGGGAGCGGCTCATCGAGGTTTCCTGCCACGGCTGGGGCGACGAAGATCCCATCCTCAAGGACAACGCCTACCGGAACCCTTTCTGGAACGAGACGGCACTGTTTCGCACCGACCGCGGCAACTCCATGCGCGTCTCCGTGTGGTGGCGCGGGGCGCAGAAGGGTGGGGAACGCGCCCGCTATTACGGGGACCGGATGAGTTTCTACCAGGCCGACCCCGCCGGTCTCGGCGGCCCCGTCGTCGTCCGCGCCAAGCCCACGACCGAGAAGGACAGCGGCGGCTTCTCCCGCTCCGCCCAGGTCGTCGAGCGCTATGCCGCACCCGCCTGGTGGAAGACCGACCTGCTCCCCGAGCCCCTGCGCCACGACAGCGGCCACGAAGGCTCGCACTGCTTCATCACGCACGAATTCGTCGACTCGCTCGTCAAGGGCCGCAAGCCCCTGGTCGACGTCCACGCCGCGATCGCCTTCACCGCCCCCGGCATGATCGCGCACCAGTCGGCCCTGCAGGGCGGCGCCACGCTCAAGGTTCCCTCTTTCGATTGAGCGGAGACCGCTCGGGCCCCTGTTTACGGGGGCTTTCGCGCGTCCCTCCTTCGTGCCTTGACCTCGTCTCCCGCCCCGACTAACTAGGACATCCCCTGAATCAACAGAGGACCTGGAGAGGTGGCTGAGTGGCCGAAAGCGCCCGTTTGCTAAATGGGTATACCCCAAAAGGGTATCGTGGGTTCGAATCCCATCCTCTCCGCCATTTTAACGCGGAAAAACCCCCTCAAACGGACTTTGCGTGCGTTTGCGTCTCGAAATGCGTTTGCGGGCGCGGGCAAGGTGGGCGGGAAAAAGCGGTTTTGACGCGGCAAAACCGCGGCAACGTTGACCGAAGGCGGTCTCATCATGGGAAATGCACCCATCCTCCTGCGTCTCGCTTCGGAGGCATGAACCCCGCATATATGCATCCCAATCCCACGCCCGGTTCCGTCACCTTCGACGGGGGCATCAAGGTATTCCCGCGCCGCGAAACGGCCGGCAGCTGGCAGGTCTCCTGGCGGTCCTCCGGCAGCCGCCGGTACCGGACCTTCCGCTTCCATGAGGACGCCATGACCTACGCCGAGCGGCTGTACCATGAGGTCCGCCGGAAAGGGCAGGTGGCCGCCGCCAACGACCTGACCCCGGGGGAGCTCGAGTTGTGGCGCCAGTTCCGGGAGGCGACCAACCGGGCCCCGTTGCCTGAGGTCCTGGCGGTCTGGAATGCCCACCAGAAGCTCGTCAATGGCATGTCGCTCGGGGAGATGCGGGACAGGTTCCTAGCGGCCCGTCAGCAGGAGGGCGCGTCCAAGAGCATGAACCTTTGGCTCAGGAACTACATCGGTCGGTTCCTGGAGGGCAGGGATATCAACCAAGCATCCAATCTGATCACGCCTCAGGACGTCCGCGACTGGCTCGATTCCTTGGCCGCCAAGGGATTATCCCGGACCACGGTGCACCATCACCTCCGCACCCTGTCCATGTTCTTCAACCGATGCGTGGCCGAGGGATGGGTCAGCCGGAACCCCTGCATGGCCATCCAGTTCCGCCGCAGGCACACGGAGGAGATCAAGGTGCTTTCCCTGGAGGATGCCCGGAAGGTGTTCAAGGAGGCCGAGGGCACCCGAATGGCGGGCATGCTCGCCTTGGAGGCCTTCGGAGGTCTGCGCGCCTCCAGCGCCTTCCGGCTGGAGCTAGCCGACATCAACTTCGAGGAGCGCAGCATCCTGTTGCCCGCGTCCAAGCACAAGACCGGTCGCCGCTACCTGCTGGAGAAGCTGCCCGACAACCTCTGGGCATGGCTGGAGAAGGCCAAGGCGATCGATGGCTCCTTCGGGTTCAGCTCGGCGGTGTACGGCAAGGAGAAGGCCGCCCTCTTCGCCCGGGCAGGGGTGGTGAACCCTGGGAACATCCTCCGGCATTCATTCTGCTCCTGCCATGTGGCCTTGCACATGGACGCGGGCAAGACGGCCCTCCTCATGCAGCACGCAAGCCAGCACATGCTTTACCGCCATTACCGCGGGTTGGCCAAGCATGCCGACGCCGAGGAGTACTTCAAGATGGTCCCCGACCCGTCGGCGTCCCCTAAGCCTTCTTTCCGTGAGCGGTATTCGGAGTCGTTGGGCAAGGTGATCCGTCTGCGCGGACCGGCGCGCAAGCGGCCTTTGCCTCCTAAGGCTCAGTGGCCTTGAGCAGGCTTTCCGGACGATGCTTGCTCAGGGTTTGTGAATCTGGTGCGCATAACTTTTCGGCTGGGTTTTGCGCCAAAAAGTACGCGGCGATTTCTTGCCGACATAGCGTCTCAAATCGTGCCAACGCGGATCAGCGGATAGATTGCACGGCGTTTTTACGCGCTAGGAACCGTGCCAAAATCCGAAGTGCTTGCTGAGTGTTAGTAGATTTTGCCCACATCCGCAAAACCTGCAAAACGTGCCTAATCCTGCAAATTATTTTCTTCTGTTCAACGGGACAACGGAGGCGCTCAATGTCATTGTGCGAAGGTCATGGCCGACGCCTAAATCCCCATGGAACAATCCTCTCATCCCCCGTCCCGCCCCCATCGCTCCAGACGCGATATCGTCCGCAGCCCAGCCCGTCGCCGCAGTCATTTGGCCTGCGAGCTGAAGAAACTCCCAGTCCAAAGGAGCTTGCCCGAAATCGATTTCCGCTGGGTCAAGTCAGAGGAGATGGAGTTCGTCGTGACGCACTGCGAGTACTTCCGGGAAGCGATCCGGCTGGTCCGCGAGCGCCTGATCCGTCAAGGACATGACCCGAACCTGCTGTGGCGCTTGGATGTCGACAGGCTCGGTTCTTTGTGCCGCGGCCATGGGGCCGATCCCGATTGGTCGCCGTTCTTCATGGGGATGCTGCACGTCATCGCAAGGCTACGTCGGCATGTGCGTTGCGAAATCGATAAGATGCCCCTGTCCCTTGACATGTTGCCTGCCCTGGCGCGTGTCATGAAGGAGCTCAAATCGGATCAGTCCATCGAGGTCATCTGGTCCGACGAGAAGGAACTGGGTGACTGGCGCTTGTTCAATCCGCACAGGCGCAGCCTAGAGGTATTCATGCCCAGGGCGACGGTCGGGCCCGTAAACAAGAAGGATATCATCGGGAAGGTCCGGCGGTTCTTGGATGCCAGCAAGACGGTCGCCAAGATGAGCGGTGGACGGCAGTCCCATCGTCTCCTGCATCTGGCATTCCTCAGATACTCCATCGGTCGGCTCGGGGGTAAGGATCATGCCACTTTCCGTGGGTTCCTCGGGGAGCGGCCGACCAACGCCACTGATTATGGGGTCAACTTGATGGGGGGCAAGGCGTACGACCCCGCGCCCTCCTATTGGTCATCCTCCGTAAGCAAGGCCCAGAAGCGCATCATGGAAGCCGCCGATGCGTTGTTCGGGCTGGTCACCGATTCATCGAACCCTGATGAGCAAAAATAAATCCATTCGGCAGGACATGGGAGGCGATTTCATGGAAGATGCCGGCCGCATGAAAACTCCATCTCCGCAAAAGCTCGCAACGCAGGCCGTCGTGCTGACTTCCGAAGAAGCCCCTACGGGGACGGCTGCGGTCACCTTCAGGCTCAGTGCTCCCCAGATGCGTAGGCTTCGCGAGCACGCCGTGCTGTTGCGGATGGCTCCATCCGCTCTGGTGCGTCGCATCGTCATCGGGGCCATGTCCAACCTGGTCGAGGAGAAGTCCGCATGAGCCAGCAGCATTCCCCCCAGCCTAGCCCGATCCCGCCCATGCCGGCTCCCTCCGGCCTGACGCCACGCCCCCGCGCCATACTTCCTGTTTACGTGGCTGAGATGCTTGAGCGGATCTCCAGCCTTGAGGTTCGGATCGATGAGACGAGCAAGCGGATTGGGTCCCTGGAAGACGGGTTGACCGACATCGTCCGCAACTTCGCCAGTTGTCAGGAGGCCGGCAAGGTGCCCGTGAACTACGCGGGATATACTCCGCGCCAGTTCGCAACCCTGGTCGGGCGAAGCATCTGGTGGGTCTATCGGCGTATCGAGGAAGGCAAGCTGTCGCGGATGGGCAGCGGCCTGATCCCCCGTAACCAGCTCGACGAGTACCTGCGTGCTTCGTCGGGCGTGCGAATCACGTCCCGCCGAAGGCAGCAGCCGAAGCTGGCCGAACGTGGCAAGGGCGATTCCGCCTGATGCGCCTGCCGGCCTTAGCACGGATCGCCCTTTAAATCACCGAACCTTATCGAGGAGCCGGCTAATTGCCGGCACATGACATGAAACACCAGCACGCAAGCCAGACCGCACAGGCCCCACATGAGGCCAGCGCATCGGAACCGGAAGCCTCCGGCAACCGTTGGGCGCGGCAATCCCCTCCGTGGGACCCTCTGGTATGTGCAGGAGGAGGCAGTCATGGCTAGACGCAAGGAAGTCAGGCTCCCGGCGGATTGGATCTGCGCTTCGCCGGCCATGTCGTCCCTTTCCGGTGCCGAGTTCGGGGTGTTGGTTTGGCTGATCGCAGAAAAGCTGCGTTGGTTCCCTGAAGGCCGTTTCATTGAGGACGGGAAGGTGTTCAGCCTGCGTATGTTGGCTGAACGGAGTCCTTATCGGGGCGGTGGTGCCCTCGGGTGCCTGCATGGACTCCAGTCGGCTGGATTCCTGTCCAGGGAGTCCGACGGGGTGTTCCGTCTTGTCGAGAAATGGCGGCAGGATGAGGCAGGGGAGGGGTGCGATGAACCTGTACTTAGTAAGGTACACGTTGCTTCCCCCCTTTCCCCTATAACCCCTATCCCCCGAGAAAATACAAAGAGAGAGAAGCAGTCCCCTCCGGTCGAGGTCGTCAGGACCCTCCCGGCAGAACTTCAGAGCGTGCCCGGCTTGCCTCAAGCCTGGTCGGATTGGGTCAGGCATATCCGCGAACTCCGCCGGCTTTCGAACGTCAAACTGGATCAGGACATACACTCCTTGAAATCGATGCTGCCGACTCTCGGGCCTGAAAAGACCGTCCTACGTCTCAAGGAATGCATTGCCCAGGGTTTCAGCGCCATAGGCCTGCCCAAATCCTATCCGAAGCCATCTACTTACACCCAACATTCCCCAACCCGTCCTGGTGGACCGGGTGAAGGCAAGCTGACCAAAGAGAATTTCCTACCGAAGTACGAATGATTACCCCATCAGATGGCGAGCCGCCCAACCTCATTGCGCTGTACCTGTCCGGCGACCTTGCCCCAGCCGAGACCTGCAGTTGTCCCTTTCCTTGTGCCAAGTATCGAGAGTGCCCTCATCCCTTGGCCAGGGAGAAGCGTCATCTAGAGGACAGGCAGAAAATGGCTGTCGAGGCGAAGGCCCAACGGGTAAAGGACCTACTTCCCGAGGGGTTCAAGGATGAGATAAAGATAGATGAGCTTCCTGACCCTGCGACATATGGGGCAGTCATGGCTGAGCCACATGGTAGTCGTCTGGTGGTTTGCCTTGCGGGGCCTACCGGCACCGGGAAGACCCGGACCGCCTGTGCTCTTGCCGCGCGCTACTTCATCGAACGCTCGGCCGAGTTTGCCTTCATCTCCTGGTCGGAATTCGTCTCTCAATCCACGGAGAATGCCCGTGACGCCTCGGAGTCGCGATTGGTGGCTCGTTTGGCGGATGCACCTGTCCTGATTCTCGACGATCTGGGCAGCGGACGGGCAACGCCGGTGACCGGGAGCGTGCTGACTGCCTTGCTCAAGCGGCGCATAGGCGAGGGCAGGGTGACCATCCTGACCACCCAGTACAGCATGACGGATGCCCTGGCAGGGATAACCAAGAAGCAGGACGCAGAGGCGATTTCCCGGCGCATCCATGAGAAGGGGGCAGTTTACGTGTTTGAGAGACGATGTGAGTATCGGGTGCCTTGAGGTTTTTTGCCGTCCAGGTTTTGAATCAGGTCAATGCCATTGGGCATGAACGACGTCATCTAACGCACAGGGGCAGAGTGTAGAGAAGGCGACATGCCATCAAAAGCATAGCCGCTATGGTTGTTCTATCAGACAGAGTATTGGGATCGATGGACCAGCCAACCGTAACGAAACCACTCGCGCATAGCCCTAATCCGTGGCTCCTTTTCGTGGCGCATCTTGCTCATGTCCAATAATCTAGTCTGGGGGCGCTCAATCATTTCAACTGGCACATCTCAGCGTGACCATCCCAATCTGCAGGTCGCGCAGAATCGATGCCAATGCGTCAATCGAGCAAGATGCCGGCAGTCCTCAGTTCCTCCAGCAGCAGATGCATCTGCGTTCCTGTGGATTGCGGCCAACCAGAGCCGGCATCGGCCGCCATCATCCTAACCGACCTTTCGATGGCCAAGCGTACCGTCGCCGGCGTGTAATCCCCGACGTTAAGCCGCTGCTTGTTGAATTGGACTCCGTTGCGACGCATGTGCTCCGCGACGCCATTGGCGTCGCAAATACCATGGCCACAAGGAAGGTCCATATGGTGAAGCAACAGCCACAGGTCGAAACACGGATTGCTCATGGCGAGCCGGATGCCGTTCTGCCTCGCTACGGCCCGGGCCTCATTGAGCCCGGCGACATGATTCCGCTTGATCCAATGATCAGTGTCGAGAAGGGCCCAGAGCTGGTCATCCTCGTTGAGGTCCTCATTGCGCCTGTGCTCGACAAGCCTGTCTATCACATGGCGGGGAGAACTGCGGTTGTCCGTCGTCTCGCAAACCACGATACTCACACGCGACGACATCTTCTCGAAGATCTTGAAGTATTGCTTAGGCGCGTTGGTGTCCTCAGTCGCGATAACGAAGAGGCGGGCATCCCGCGTCTTGTCGGCGGAACGACGGCTGTACGCACGGTGCCGGTTAGCAGCCATCAACGGGTAGCCTCCACGTCTCGAACCGCCCCCTCAACCAGACGGTCGATGTCGCCCAGGAAAGGGATGGCCCCGAACCTTCCCTGCAGATAGCCCTTGGACACTTTGAGGTCGGTCCTGATGCTGAAGTCGGAAAGCGGGTAGACGCTGGTCTCGGAGTCAGGGTTCTTCTCGGTAAACCAGATTTCGTCTCGACGGAGCAGGTCTAGATCCATGAGGTTCGACTCATGGGTCGTGAGTATCATCTGGCCTCGCTCACGGGAATTTAGACGCAGGAAGAACTCCAGGAACTTCTTGGCCAGAAGAGGATGCAAACTGCGGTCAATCTCATCAATCACGAACACCCTGCGCCCACCCTTTGCCTGATACAACGCCGGCAGGAGATCCAAGACTCGCCGCGTGCCATCCGACTCGTCGGAAAGGGTAAAAGGAACGGGCTGCCCGGAGTCATCCCTGTGCTCGGCAATGAGTCTCGCGACCCGGAAGCCTTTTCCGTCACTGCGCTCGATATGTCCATCCGTTGTGGAGTGAATCTGCCCTGGGGCGAGCGTGTCCATCCACACGCGCATCGAAGGATGCGGAGGATCCTGCCCGTCGAACTCGACCTTATGCACCTGTAGGCAAGAAATGCCCGTAGACGCCGCATTGAGAAAATCTCCCGCAAAAGCCCTAAAGTCAGGCCTGTCATCAACAAATTTCGAGAGCACGGAAAACCGGTCGTTAGGCCCGATGATTGTCAGGAGGTTAAGCCATTCCAAGACCGCACGCACAATGGGGTCCTGCGCGTCGGCATCAAATGCCTCGCGGGCGGCGGTCAGGAAGAGTTGGTTACCCCGGGCCCCGATGTCGCCAAGCAGCTTGATGCGCGAATGTTCGCCGTGCTCGTCTCCGCCGAATCCCTCGAGCGTCTTCACCTTCGTCACGCCCTCGGACGTCGTCCGTTCGAAACAAGGAATCTCCCGCTCGCCTTCGAAAAAGGAAAGCCATTCCTCGACCACCTCCGCATCAGTGACCTTGAAACCGTAACCGAACACGCGCTGCCCATGCACGAACCGAAGATCGAACATAGAAGGCTCGCTCGCATATGACTTACGAAGGCGGAAGGCCTGTCGGTTGATAGGCTGCCCAGGCTGGCTCCCCTTGAGGACAAGCTCCTTGATAAACTGCAAGGCCTTGACGAGGTTGGACTTCCCTGAGGCGTTTGCCCCGTAGATGACTGCGGTCGGCAGCAGATGATCCTTACCCCCAGGGATGGCAGATAGATGCTCAGGGTGGTCCTGATAGTAGTTATCTGCCACCATCGAAAACTCCTGCTCTTTGGCGATGGACCGGAAGTTCGAGACTGTGAGCGAAATCAGCATGGTTGTGACTCAATCACAATTAAATCACACATCCTTACCACCTCTCAATCCTTAACTTCGATTATTTGTGATTTTTTCACAAACAATTTTATTTAATTCATAAAACATTTTTGGTAAACGAGTTAAGATAATCTGGTTGTAATCTTATCCCCAAGCTTGGACGGCGCTAAAGAATAGCCTTGGGGGCTTGGTTGGGGTTGGCAAGACAAGGCGAAACGGAGGCTTGGCGGCGAACTCCGCCGGGGTGAGGTAGCGCAGGGAGCTGTGCAGGCTCGGGGTGTTGTACTAGTGGCGGAAGCTGGCCCCGGCCTTGGTCTGGTCGTGCACGAAGTAGCAGTTCCAGCCGTGGTCCGGGTGCGTGACCTTCTGCCGCTCCGACGTCGGCAGGTCCAGCATGCGGACCTTCACGGCCGTGCCGGCCCGCGCCTCCTGCAGGATCTGGAGCACCTGCTCCTCGCTGAATCGACTCGTTCTCATGGGTTTGCTGATGCCCCAGGAGACTCCAGTTATCAACTGTCCAACTTCAGGGGGTCGGGTCACCCCACGGCAGCCTGGGCTTCATGACCCCCGACGAGTTCGCCGGCAAGCCCGTCGACCGCCGTGCTCACCTGTTGACTCAGCTCGCCTCCTGACCATAAACTTTAACCACCCCCCTGAAATGCACGAACGATCGCTGGACCAAAAACGAGCAAGAAAGGCGGAGCCAATCTACATATGCGCGATGCGGGATTTGAATCAAGCGCCCCCCCCCATTTAATCACGAGAAACATAAACACAAATGGCCCATGGATCCAGCTCGAGCTCCACGGATCAGCATAATGGTGGGCAAAAAAATCTGCACACATTAAGAGCATCGAAAAGGTACTTAATGACGTTAAACGTATACACAAAGAACGCAACCACCAGTCTGGAAACCATGCGCGAGGGCACCACAGGAGAAGGATGAGTGTTGCCAAGGAGGCTGTATATAGAGCGTCAGAAATGCTTCTAAAAGAATATACACAGTACTCTAGGGCTAACCAGGCAGCAATACCACCTACCCAGAATAGGGTTATGCCCTCAAGAAGGGTTAGCGCAACATCAACGAAGCTTCTTCTCATCTTAGGTCGCTTCTCCATGGATTCTGACCAGATGTCCTACCGAACGTCGACACAATCTCGGGCTTGCCAAGGGCGCAATTTTTCCGACTGGGATCTTTTCCGTGAGTCGACTTTGCTGTTTGGTACAGGTTGTCGAGATACGTCGTCCACAACTTATATTGATCGGCCTCCCCCAAGCCGCCTTTATTCATTACTTCTTCTCTGTTAACCGTCAGAGAGCTGTTCACAGGCCTCCAATTAAAATTAAACCCAAGAGGCCTAATATGAACAAATCCTTGGGCTATATCATATGACTCAGTCCATATGGTAATGGTCTTTCCGTTGACATCGACTCCCCACCTTCTGGCTCCTTTTAGTAAATGGTCGTTCATCGTTGTTGCCTGCAAAGCGGCACTTCCGCCTGGTCCATCCGGATCATTGTCGAGCTTAACGACCTGCACTTTGTCCGCGGCTGTTAATACTGAGGCAACTGATGCCCGTGCGGTATTATACTTTCCTCTCATATCGAAGAACGCATGCCGACTCCCTGATTTTTCATCTGTCTTTATCCTCAAGTCAGTTTCGTTTTTTCTAGGTGCATCCCAGTGCTCAAATCTCTGTATTTGTTCACGAATCTCTCTTGCTAGCTTGTTTGGGTCGCAACATTCACCGCCTTCGATTGTAAAGGTTAACGTCACCTTTGTGTGATCCCACCCATTTTCCTTGAGGTATTCTCTATCAGAATCATCAAGTTGATTAGGGGTGGGCACTCCCCACCAGCCCGACCACATGCTTCTTCCCCACGCATCCAGCGCATCCGCCGGCCTATTACCGAGGTAGCTCCTGAGGTTTAAATACCCGCCCGCCAACCCGATGGGATCCTGCGTCAGCCAACCTCCTAGGCTGGGGCTGTACTCGCGGAAGTGGTAATGCGTGAGGCCGGTGTCTGGATCGACCTCCTGGGAGGCCCAGGCGAGCGGGAGGGCGTCGTAGTCGGCGCGGCGTTCCTGCAGCGTGGAAGCACGCAAGTTGCCGGCCGCATCCCGCGTGAGCGGGTTGCCCCATGGATCGAACGTCCTCCGCGTGAAATCCCCACTCGTGCCCGCGAGGGCGAGCACGTTGCCCAAGGTATCCGCGG
>Ga0315903_10006288_pt1 | contig 15222 bp, 12 predicted proteins | sample LakEriMetagenome_7_FD_203524 | JGI IMG/M metagenome (GOLD analysis project Ga0315903, IMG submission 203524) | Freshwater fungal communities from buoy surface, Lake Erie, Ohio, United States - Buoy 2 MA119 | ecosystem: Environmental > Aquatic > Freshwater > Lake | place: USA: Lake Erie, Ohio...
CGATTCATCGTGTCAAAGGGAGCTGCATCTGCGCCTCCCGGATGACCACCCGTCATCCTCACCTGTTCAACCTCGAATCAGGGCATTCGGGCCTGGGGTTTTACACCACTTGAAGGGACGTGGCCCTTCGGCATAGAGCTCGTCAAGTGCAATTTTGACAAGTTCAAAGATGGTCATACTTTGGTCGAGTCTTGGAAGTAATCAACATTATGACAAGAACTTCCACAATGGGGAGGACAGACTTGTCTAACTTCTATTTGGGCGGATCCGCCTAAGTCGCTCCGGAGCCCCCGGCTGTCCGCCTAAGTCGCAGCGCTCGTCGGGCTGCCAGGCATCAGAAGCACTGCGCCACAATGGATCTTACGGATCAAGGACCAAGACAGGTGGATATTAGGCGGATCCGCATAAGATGTGTTCGTGGCGTCACAAAAGTTTCGGGAGCCGCTGAGGGGGGCAGTAATGAGTTCTTGGCATGATTTGCCCTCTTTATCAAGCGAGCCAGACGGTTTACGCCTTGATCGATATTCAAAGCTCGCGACAATAGCTCTATCAATAAAGGTAGTATCGCTCATCTGCGATCCTTCAAGCTCCGATTTAGCGGATCCTGCCAAGTTGCCCCCAGGACCTTCGGCTGTCCTCCTAAGCCACGGGGCTCCGATAAAAAGTGCCGACCATCTTTGGCGGATCCACCTAGACAGTGTGAGCTGGATTACAAGTTGTCAGCAGGGCTGCTGATGCCGAACGTGCCACGGTTCAGCACATGGGTGTAGATCATCGTGGTTCTGATGTCATTATGGCCAAGCAGTTCCTCGATCGTGCGGATGTCATGGCCACGTTCGAGTAGGTGGGTGGCCTTACCTGGCCGCAGTCCAGCGTGGCGGAGCCACTAAGAATGACGGAAGCTGTGAGAGGTGGCGGCCTTACTGATCTTTGCAGCGATCACGGCGCGGCGAATCGCTTTTTGCACCAGGCTCGGATCGAGATGATGCCGGCCCTGCTCTCCTGTTTGCTGATTGCGCCAGCGCTGGTGCTGGGGGAACACCCACTGCCAGTTCCACTGCTTGTCCGCGTTCCGGTATTTACGTCGGAGCGCCCCGTGGAGTTGCACACTTCCGTACCCCTCAGCAAGGTCTTTCTCGTGCAGGCGTCGCACCTTCCCTAGCTGCAGGCGCAACCGCTCTCCTACACCCAAAGCAAGCATGGTCCGCCGATCCTTGTTGCCCTTTCCGTCGCGCACAGTCAGTTCTCGGCGCTCGAAATCCAGATCCTGTACCCGCAGCCGCAGCGCTTCCGTCGCTTCTGCCTGGCTCGCACCACCCCCTCCAGATCCAGATCCCGCTCCAGCAGCTCCCGATACAGAAACAACAACGCGGAAAGCGCCTGGTTCTGCGTCGAGGCACTCACCTGACCCTCCACCGCCAGGTGCGTAAGAAAGGCATTCACCTCCGCGCTGCCCATCTCCCGCGGATGGCGAAGCTGGTGAAATCTCAAGAACCGTCGCAGCCATTGCTCGTAGGTTTCCACTGTGCGGCGGGCGTAGTGGCGAGCCTGCAGTTCCTCTCGATACCGCTGAATCAGGCCCGGGGGGCGGGAGCTGGTGGGCGGGTTTTCGGGCCTGGCCATCGGCCTGCCTTGGGGAATATCTCCTCATGATTCCCCGCCGCCGCCATGGCCGCCCGCCAGGGCTTCCCCCGCCCGCAGGCGAACGGCCCAGGCATCCAGAAAAGTTTTGCCGCTGCTGGCCAGGGGCACCGCCAGCAGCAGGCCGAGCAGTTCGCCCAGGCCCAGCAGCGAGCCCAGGCGGGCGCCGATCGGCAGGCTGATCAGCAGCCAGGCGGGCTGCAGGCCCACGATGCTGCCCATCAGCCTGGGCTGGATCACCTGATCCACCACCTGCCCCACCGTGATCGCCGCCGCCAGCACCTCCGCTCCCTGGCGCGGATCCTCCAGGGCCAGCAGCAGGCTCACCAGCACGATCGTTAGCGCACTGGCATAGGGCACCAGGGTGGTGAAGCCGATCGCCACCGCGAACAGCACGCCATAGGGAATGCCCAGCAGGGTGAACACCACCATCTGCAGGCCGCTCAGGATCAACGCCAGCAGCACCTGGCCGCCGAAATAACCGCGAAAGGTGCGGTCCAGGGTGCCGGTCACCAACGTGCGCACCGCCGGTGGCAGCCAGGCCGCCAGGCCGGCCGCGATCCGCTCGCCCCCCACCAGCAGGAACACCGACAACACCAGCACGATCACCACATTCACCGTCAGGCCGAGGGTGGCCCCGAGCAGGCCCAGCAGCCGCTGGCTCAGTTGGGTGGCGATCTTGCTGGTGCGGGTGATCAGTTCGCTGCTCAGGTCTCCGAAGTCGCTGGGCAGGCCCCGCGCCACCGCCCAGTCCTGCAACTGCCCCAGCAGCACCTCCCCCTCCGACAGCCAGCCCGGCAGCGCCTTGATCAGCTCATCGAGCTGCTGCACCAGCCTTGGCAGCAGCCAGATCGTCGCCAACGCCACCCCGCCGAACCCCACCCCCAGCACCAGCGCCAGCGCCAGCGGTCGGGGCAGGCCCCGCTTCACCAGCCAGCGGCAGGGGATGTCCAGCAGGAAGGCGATCAGGGCCGCCGTGAGGAACAGGGCCGGGAAGGGGGCCAGGGGCAGCAACATCTGGCGCAGCACCCAGAGGTTGAGCACCAGCAGCGGCAGGGCCAGGCCAAACCGCAACCAGGGGGGCAGCACCAGCCGCTCAAGCATGGGGGGAGAAGGGGCGGGAGCGAGATCCCGGCGTCAGGGGGTGCCCCTCAGCTTGGCGGCCCCGGCCGAGGCCCGCCACAGCGGATCCAACCCCTCAGCCGCCCATCGCCTCCAGGTAGGCGGCGCTGCCCAGCTCCTGCAACCGCTCGTCCTTGGCGATCACCTGGTCGTGCAGGCCCTGGCGGTAGGCCGCCAGCCGCTGCGCCAGCGGCCCATCGCTGAGGGCCAGGATCTGGGCCGCCAGCAGGCCGGCGTTGCTGCCGTTGCCGATCGCCACCGTGGCCACCGGGATCCCCGCTGGCATCTGCACGATGGAGTGGAGTGAATCCACCCCCGCAAGCGCCTTGCTCGCCACCGGCACGCCGATCACCGGCAAGGGCGTGAGCGAAGCCACCATCCCCGGCAGATGGGCCGCCCCACCGGCCCCGGCGATCACCACCTTCAGGCCCCGCGTCGCCGCCCCTTCCGCGAAGGCCACCATCTCCCGCGGCGTGCGGTGGGCGGAGAGCACCCGCACCTCGCAGGCCACCCCCAACCGCTCCAGGATCGCCACCGCCGGCTGCAGGGTGGGGAGGTCGGAATCGCTTCCCATGATCACCGCCACCGGCGGGGTGGGCGCGGAGTCGCCGGAGGTGGCGGACATGGCGAAGGGGCGGCGATGGGGCGGCGAGGATCATTGTCTCTCCCCCAGAGCTGCCCCCCGTGCGCTGGCTCAGCAACGTGCGACTTCCCAATGCCGAGTCCGGCGTGGCCCCGGGCGCGGGCGGTGTTTGCGGCGCGGGCAGTGTTTGCGGCGCGGGCGGTGCCGGCGGCGAGCCGTCCTGGCGGGTGGGCCTGGACGATGACGGCACCATCCTCGGCCTGCGACCCATCGAAGCGGGCAGCGCCGCCGCCGGCCTCGACTGGCGCGGCGACTGGCTCAGCCCGATGGGCGTGGACCTACAGATCAACGGCGGCCTCGGTCTGGCCTTCCCCGAACTGAGCCGCGCTGACCTACCTCGGCTGGACGAGCTGTTGGAGCGGCTCTGGCAGGACGGGGTCGAGGCGATCAGCCCAACCCTCGTCACCTGCGGCGTCGTTGCCCTGCGCGGCGCCCTTGCGGTGCTGGCGGAGGCGCGGGCCCGACATGCCCCAGGGCGCTGCCGGCTGCTCGGGGCCCACCTGGAGGGTCCGTTCCTGGCGCCGGAGCGGCGCGGCGCTCACCCGGCCGCCCACCTGGCCGCCCCTTCCGCCGCCGCCCTCTCGGAACGCCTCGGTGGCTTCCGTTGCGGGCCCGGCTGGCGGGAGCCCGCCGACGTGGCCCTGCTCACCTTGGCGCCCGAGCTGCCCGGATCGGCCGAGGTAATCGCGGCACTGCGGAACGCGGGGGTGGTGCTGAGCCTGGGTCACAGCGCCGCCAACGAAACCCAGGCGGCGGCAGCCTTCGACGCCGGCGTGACGATGCTCACCCACACCTGCAACGCCATGGCCGGCCTGCATCACCGCGCCCCCGGGCCGGTGGCGGCCGCCCTGCTGCGGGGCGATGTGGCCCTGGGCCTGATCGCCGACGGCGTGCACGTGGCCCCCTCCCTGGCGGTGCTGCTGCAGCGGCTGGCGCCCGAGCGGCTGGTGATCGTCAGCGATGCGTTGGCCCCCTATGGCCTGGCGGAGGGCCGCCACCGCTGGGATGAGCGGGTGTTGCTGGTGGAAAACGGCAGCTGCCGGCTGGAGGACGGCACCCTGGCCGGGGTGACCCTGCCCCTGCTGGAGGGAGTGGTGCGCCTCGCCCGTTGGGGCGGCCAGCCCGGGGCCAGCATCGCCGCCGCCACCGTCACACCCCGACGTGTGCTGGGGGATCGGCGACCGTTGCACGATCTGCTGGTGGGCCGGCGCCTGGAGGACTGCCTGCGCTGGCGTCAGGGGGAAGCCGGCCTGGCCTGGCGGCGGGCGACGGCCGAGTTCGTTTAACCCGCAACCGCTTCGATCTGATCGCGGCATTTGCAGAGGGGGAATGAAGGCGCGATCACCCCCGTGTGCGGCGGCTGGCGGCCCAGCCCCTGGGCACGCTGCGCGATCGGCTGTCGCCGGGAAGCGTGCCGGGCTGCGCGTTGTTCCGCCGCTCCGCCAACCGCTGATCAGGACCGCTGGTGCAGCGGTCCCGCGTGCAGCAACGTTTTGCGTTCTGGCTGGTGCTGTGTTGGCTGGAGCCGTGTTGGCTTGAGCCTCCCGAGAGCCCCTCCCGGATGGTGGTGTTGATCGCAGCCCTCTGGGCAAGGGCTTCAGGGTGGACGGGGCTAGGCGCGACAGGCTGTTCGTGGCCGCCGCCTGGCTTGCGCTCACCCCTCTCCCTAGGATCCGCGCCGCTGGTTGTTCCATTCCATGAGCTCCGCCCCCCAGGCCAGTCCCGAGGCCGCAAGCCCGGCTGACGCGAAGGCCGCCGAAAAGGTGGAGGTGAAGGACTACTTCGAAACCACGGGCTTCGAACGCTGGAACCGCATCTACAGCGACAGCGAGGAGGTCAACAACGTTCAGCGCAATATCCGCATCGGCCACCAGAAAACGGTGGACGAAGTGCTGGCCTGGGTGGGGGAGCAGGGCGACCTGGCGGCCCGCAGCTTCTGCGATGCCGGCTGCGGCGTGGGCAGCCTGACGATTCCCCTGGCTCTGGCCGGTGCCGGTTCGGTGGCGGCCAGCGATCTGTCGGCGGCGATGGTGGCGGAGGCCCGTCGGCGGGCGGCGGCGGCGGGGCTAACGGAGGAGCTGACGGATGGGCTGACTGAGGGGCTGACGGAGGGGCTGACGGAGGGGCGCCTGCATTTCAGCGCCTCCGACCTGGAGAGCCTGCAGGGCCGCTACGACACCGTGATCTGCCTGGATGTGTTCATCCACTACCCCCAGGCGGCGGCCGAGGAGATGGTGCGCCACCTGGCGGGGCTGGCGGAGCGGCGCCTGATCGTCAGCTTCGCCCCCTACACCCCCCTGCTGGCGCTGCTGAAGGGCATCGGCCAGCTGTTCCCCGGCCCGAGCCGCACCACCCGCGCCTACACATTGCGGGAGGAAGGGATCGTCAAGGCCGCCGCCGCCGCCGGCTTCCAGCCGGTGCGCCGCAGCCTCAACCAGGCCCCCTTCTACTTCTCCCGCCTGATCGCCTTCGAGCGTGGCTGAGATCCCCGGCCCGGGCCCGCGAGAGCGCCTGGCCTTCCTCGGCCTCGGCGCCCTTGGCGCACCGATGGCCGCCAACCTGCTGGCGGCGGGCTTCCCGCTGACGGTGCACAACCGCGACCGCGCCCGGGAGGAGCCGCTGGGCGCCCTCGGCGCCGCTTGCGCCGCCAGCCCCGCCGCCGCGGCCCGGGAAGCCGACATCCTCTGCCTTTGCCTCAGCGATGACTCCGCCGTGCGGGCCGTGCTGCTGGAGGGGCCCGAGGCCGCGATCGCGGGCCTGGCTTCCGGATCCCTGGTGGTCGACTTCTCCACGATCGCCCCGGCCACGAGCGAAGCCCTGGCGGCCCGGCTGGCGGAGCGGGGCGTGGCCTACCTCGACGCCCCGGTGACCGGCGGCACGGAAGGGGCCCGCGCCGGCACCCTCTCGGTGCTAGTGGGCGGCGGCGCCGCGGATCTGGAACGGGCCCGGCCGCTGCTGGCGGTGGTGGGCGGGCGGATCAGCCACTTCGGGCCGGTGGGGGCGGGCCAGCGGGTGAAGGCGGTCAACCAGGTGTTGGTGGCGGGCAGTTACGCGGCGGTGGCCGAGGCCCTGGCCCTGGGCCGCCGCCTCGGCCTGCCGATGGCGGAGGTGTGCGCGGCGCTGCGGGACGGGGCGGCCGATTCCTGGGCCCTGCGCCATCGGGCCGAGGGGATGCTCAGCGGCCGTTTCCCCCTGGGTTTCCGCCTGGCCCTGCACCACAAAGACCTGCTGATTGCCCTGGAGGCCGCCGCCGCCACGGGCCTCTCCCTGCCGGTGAGCGAGCGGGTGGCGGCGATGGAGGCGGAGCTGATGGCCGCCGGCTTCGGCGACGACGACGTCTCGGCCCTGGCCCGCTGGTTCGATCCGGCGGTGGTGAGCGTTCCGGCGACGAGCACCGCAGACGCCAGCACCGCAGACGCCAGCGCCGCGGCCGCCAAAACCGCAGCCGCCAGCGCTGCGGTCACCAGCACCCCGGCCGCCAGCACCGCAGCCGCCAGCGGCGCCGCCGCCTGGGATCAGCGCTACCGCGACGGCCAGGACGGCTGGGAGCTGGGGGGGCCGGCCCCGCCGCTGGCGGCCTTCCTGCGGCAGGATCCGCGCCGGCCGCTGCCGCCGGGGCGGGTGCTGGTGCCGGGCTGCGGGCGAGGCCATGAGGTGGCCCTGCTGTTGGAGCTGGGCTTCGCGGCGATCGGGCTTGACATCAGCGGCGAAGCCCTGCGGGAGGCGCGGCGCCTCCACGGCCCCGACCGACCGGAGCTGCGCTGGCTTCAGGCCGATCTGCTCGATCCCGCGGCCCTGGCCGCCGCCGGCCTGGCGGACGGCAGCCTGCAGGGGGTGGTGGAGCACACCTGCTTCTGCGCCATCCAGCCCACGCACCGGCCCGACTACCTGCGGGCCGTGACCCGGCTGCTGGCCCCCGGCGGCTGGCTGCTGGCGCTGTTCTGGTGCCACGAGCGGCCCGGCGGCCCGCCCTTCGGCAGCGACCCCCAGGAGCTGGAGCGCCAGCTGCTCGGCGTCGGACTGGAGCCCCTGCTGTGGGAACCGGCCCGGGGCTCGGCGGCGGGGCGGAACAACGAATGGCTGGGCCTCTGGCGACGACCCACGGGTTGAGGCGAGAGAAGCCCGCAGCGGGCCTGCAGCGCCCCGGGGAACTCCCGGAACACATCGAGGGATCCCGGCAGCGGTCCCGCCTCCAGGTCGGCGGCAAACTGCTCCGTCAGTCCGTGAGGCCGCCGCAGGGCAGGGACCCTACGGGGCCTCCAGGTGCAGGCGTCCGCCATCCGGCCGGGTGAGCTCCAGCCGCCAGGCCTTGAGGGCATAGCCGCCGTCGCCCGGCAGGGCCTCCGCCCGCGCCTCGCCCCCCGGGAGGTACAAGGGATCGCCCTGCAGCGGCGCTCCGGCGGCGGCGGCGTGGATGCGGATCTGGTGGGGCCGGCCGCTGGCGATCGCCACCTGCACCAGATCGGCGCTGGGCTGGCGCTCCAGCAGGGTGAGGGTGCTGCGGGCGGCCAGGTCGCCTGGCTGTGGGTCGCGGGCGGCGCACCAGATCCGCCCGAGCCGCGGGTGGGGTCGCCGGCCGATCGGCACCGCGATCACCAGGTCCTGCCCCGGCGAGAGCGCCAGCGCTCCGGGCTCCAGCAGGGCGCGATAGAGCTTGCGGCAGCCCGACCGCCCCTGGTCCTGGCGGTCCGCTGGCGCCGCCGCCGTGCTCTCCCGCAACCGGGCGCTCAGCCAAGCCCGGCTGGCAGGCTGGCGGGCGCAGACCAGCAGGCCAGAGGTGAAGCGCCCCAGCCGGTGCACGGGCCGGGGCACGCCGGCGGGATCGTCAGCGTGCCTGCGCTCCAGCAGCCGCAGAACGGTGTGCTCCAGGAAGCCGCCAGCGGGCAGCACCGGCAACCCCGCCGGTTTGTCGATCACCAGCAGGTCGCCGTCGTCGTGGAGCACGGCCCAGGCCGCCGGCACCGCCTCCTCCCGCCAGGGGGGGCGGTGCCAGGCGAGCCGATCCCCCGCCGCCAGGAGCGGGTCGTCCCGCAGCCGCAGGCCATTGCGTTCGATCTCGCCGGCCGCCAAGCGGGCTCGCCAGAGCCCCTGATCGCTGTGGCGGTGGCGGGCGGCGTAAAAAGCGCTGACGCTCAGGCCCGCCTCCTGGCGGGCGACCCGGTCGCGATAGGTCCAGCCGTCGTTGGCGGCGGCGGGCCGCCAACCCTCACTCAACCAGCCCGCGCTCCAGGGCGAAGCGCACCAACTCCGTGCGGCTGGCGGTGCCGGTTTTGATGAACAGGCGGCTCACGTATTTCTCGACATTGCGGATGGAGGTTTCCAGGCGCCGGGCGATCTCCTTGTTCATCAATCCTTCCGCCACCAGCTGCAACACACTGGCCTCCCGGGGCGTGAAGTCGAACTTGAGATCGGCGGGGGCCTTCTTGACGCCGCCGCTGCCCAGCATCGTGCGGATCTCGGTGATCTGGCGCGCCATGGCGCCGATGTCGGCATCGGCGAAACGGGCCGCCTCGGCCAGCAGCCGTTCCTGGCGCCGCACCACATTGCGCACCCGGGCCACCAGTTCGTCGGGATCGAAGGGTTTGGGGATGTAATCGTCGGCCCCGGCATGAAAGCCGGCGATGCGATCGGCGGTCATCCCCTTGGCGGTGAGAAAGATCACGGGCGTGCCGCCCAGACGCTCATCACCCCGCAACCGCCGCAGCAGGCCATAGCCATCGCAGCGGGGCATCATCACATCGCTGATCACCACATCGGGCTGCAGTTCCTGGGCCAGGGTCCAGCCCTCCTCGCCATCGTTGGCGGTGGTGACCACAAAACCCTCGTCTTCGAGGTAGGCCTTCACGGCCGTGCGCAATCCGGGCTCGTCGTCGACGAGCAACAGCCGCGCCGGAGCCGAGGCGGGGGCCTCGTCGGGGCCGGGGGCGGCAGGGGACGGTGGGGTCTGGGGAGATTCGGAAGCCATAGGGCCAATCTATCGATGGAAGCTGGGGCGCACCAATGCCCCGGTGCGGCGGGGCCCGCTAGCCGCCCTGGCCCTCAGCGGCCTGTGGGCACGATCTCCAGTCGCTCCACAAGCTGGCCGCCATAGCCGAGCTTCTGGGCCTCCGCCGCCAGGCCGGCTGGATCGCGGCCCGCCAGGGCTGGGTGGCAGATCGCCCACCACAGCATGTGATCAAGACGGTTGGAGGGTGTGATCGCCCCACCGGGATTGAGGTAGCGCAGTTCCAGGCTGGATCCTTGGCGCAGGACCCGCATCGGGGTGCGGGGATCACACAGGAGGCGCTCGCTGGAAACGGTGACCCGATCGGAGATCTCCTGCCAGATCTGCACGCTCCAAAGGCTGGGCTGCACGGGGTCCGGACGGGGATGAAACAGCCCAAACGTATAAGGGCCCTGGCTGGTGGTCTTCTCCACCAACACCACCAGCCCCGGGGGGCGCTGGGCCGGCTGGTCCTGGGCCCGTGCCGGAGCCGTCCACGCCCCTGGCTCAGGGGCCCACAACAGCAGCGCCAGGGCCACCCCCGGCTTTGCACTCCACCTGATCAAAGGCCGCGGCGCCAGCGGGGCCGGAGGAGGCCAGGTGCGGGAACCCAAGGGGATGCTGGTCAGGGATTCAGATGTCAGCCTGAGGGCATGCTGACGTATCTGGATCACCACGCCACGACGCCCTGCGATCCGGCGGTGCTGGAGGCCATGGCTCCCTGGTGGCACGACCGCTGCGCCAACGCCTCCGGCCGCTTGCATCGCCGTTCGCTCGCCGCCGCCGCCGCGGTGGATCTGGCCCGCGGTCAGCTGGCTGCAGCGCTGGGCATGGCCGCCGAGGCGGTGGTGTTCACCAGCGGTGCCACCGAAGCGAACAACCTGGCCCTGGCGGGCGTGGCCGAGGCGGCGATCGAGCGGGGCGAACCACGGCGCCACCTGATCAGCCTGCGCACCGAACATCGGGCGGTGCTCGATCCGCTGGCCTGGTTGGCGCGGCATGGCTTCCCGCTCGATGTGTTGCCGGTCCAGGCGGACGGTCTTGTGGATCTGGAGCGGTTGGCGGCGGCGATCCGGCCGGACACCTTGCTGGTGTCGGTCATGGCCGCCAACAACGAGATCGGGGTGCTCCAGCCCTTAGCCGAGATCGCGGCCCTCTGCCGGAACCAGGGGGTGCTGTTCCATTGCGACGCCGCCCAAGCGGTGGGCCACATCCCCCTGAACATGGAACGGCTGGGGATCGATCTGCTCAGCCTCAGCGGCCACAAGCTCTATGGCCCCCAGGGCATCGGTGCCTTGCTGGTCCGCCCCGGCGTGCGGCTGGCGGCCCAGCAGCGCGGCGGAGGCCAGGAGCGGGGCCTGCGGGCGGGAACGCTGCCGGTCCCTCTGGTGGTCGGTCTCGGCGCGGCGGTGGAGGCGGCCATGGCGGACCGTCAGCCGCGGCAGGAACGGCTGGGGCGCCTGCGGGATCATCTGTGGCGAAGCCTGGAGGCTGTCGGTGGGATGCGGCTGAACGGACACCCCAGTCAGCGCCTGGCCCACAACCTCAACGTCAGTGTGTTGGGCGTTGAGGGGGCGGAACTGCATCGCCGCCTGCGTCGTGATCTTGCGGTCAGCAGCGGCTCGGCTTGCAGCCAGGGCCAACCCTCCGCCGTGCTCGCGGCCCTAGGCCTCAGCCGGGAGGAGGCGGCGGCGGCGATCCGCTTCGGCCTCGGACGGGAGACCAGCGAAGACGACATTGAGCGGGCCATCGCCGCGGTGCGGCAGGCGGTGGCGGAGCAAAGGCCGTCCTAAGGACAGGCTCCGGTCCGTGGGGACCCCGGTGCCGCATCCAGCCCAGCGCCCCCACGGTCCGAAGGCCGGATTGGAGGATGGACGGAACCTCCAGGCCCTGGCGCCAGATGCAGGCAAGCGCGTGCATGGATGCCATGGTCTTTGTAAGTTCTGCGTAGGGGTTCCTGGCCGCGAAGAAGACCCGCATGCGTGCGCTGTCGTTAGTTGTTGCGCTTGGCGGGGCGAGCCTCACCCTGGCCGGGGTGGTCAGCGTTGACCAGGCCTTGCAGCGCAACCAGATCCGCCAACGGCTCGAGCGAACAGGCGATATCACCTTGGCACCCTGCCCGGAGGCGAGCCTGGCCTCGCCAGCCCAGCCGCCAGCCCCTGCGAGCCTGCCAGGCTGGCTAACCCTCGCTCCCGGCGACACAGGGCCCTGCCCCACAACACCGTGGAATCTCAGCCCGCTGACGAGGGCAGAATTGGGCTCCATGGGGCCGCTGGGGGGGCTGGGCACGACTCCCCAGCCACGATCGAACCTGATCGTGCCGCGCTGGGCCCCGGGCTTATCCGCGGAGCTCGCGAGCCTTCCCCAGCCTGATCCGGCGGGCAGCCATCGCCGTGGCGTCGCGAACGCCACGGCGATGGCGATGGGGGCGGTGTTGTGGCCCCAGCGACAGCAGGGAGGATCGCCTCATCACCAACACATCCATTTTGTTGGGCCCCTGGCTTCCAGCCTGCTCGCCGCCCTGATGCTGCTGGGCCTCAGCCTCAGCCCCTCCCTCTCGGTGGTGCGCAAGCAGCGGAGGCTGCGTCAGCGACGCGTCCTGGCCAATCAGCGCACGGATGTCCAGACCGATCTGCCTTCCTTGCAGAGCCTTGAACACGATCTTGAGGAACTGAGCAAGGACGACGTGCCCCAGGACACCAGCAGCGCCTTGCTGCTGACGCTGAACTTTCAGGTTCTGGAGCGACAGAGAGCCTTCCTCAGTGATGCGCAGGTGGGAGAAACGCTTCGCCAAGCCTGGAAAACCATCCGGCAGCAACGCAGAGATTGGAGCGATCTTCGCTGCTATCGCATCTCTGATCATCGTCTCGCCATCCTCAGCCGTTCCGTTCCCGAACCAGAACTGTCCATCTCCCGAGAGGCCTGCGATCGGATCCTTCGGGCCATCCTGGCGGATGCCAGCGAAGCCACGATCAGCACATTGAATCTTGCCCTGCATTGGGATGACATTGTGGTGACGGGACAAAGCCTGAGCTCGCGCCAGGAGAGCGGTCGTCTGCTCACCAACCACGCCTTTGGCGAGCGGCTTGCCGGCCAGGACCAGATCGCCTATCGGATGGTGGAAGCTAGTGACGAACAGCGTGGTCGTGTGGACACTGAAATCAGCAGAAACCTGATTCAGCTGGAGGCCAGTGATATTTCTTTTCGCTATCAACCGATTCTGCTCCTGTCAGATCCAGGGCGATTTGGGCTTGAGCTGCTGCTGCGCTTCCACCCGGAGCCCCTGGCGCGGGTTGGCACCTCCAAGGCCCTGCGCTTCGCCCATGATTTGGGCATTGCCCACAAAATTGATGAGCTTGTGATCAGTCAACTTCAAGGCGTGCAGGAGTGGCTGGGAGGCGATAACAACCTGGCGACCAAAATCTCCTATGTGTCAGTCAACATCTCGAGCGATTCCCTGGCAACGCCGAAGCGGCTGGATCACCTTGTTGAGCTGCTGCGCATGTATGAGATTGACAATGGACTCTTCTGCCTCGAAATCACCGAAACTGCAGCCACACATCAACTGCCGGGCAGCAGCAATGTCCAGACAGCTTCAGAGCGACTGATCAAAGAACTTGCTTTTCGCATCTTCATCGACGACTTCGGCTCCGGGCTCTCAAACTATCGACGCATTTGCGAAGCCTGGTATGACACCATCAAGCTTGATATTGGTCTAATTAAGGGAATCAGCGATTCTTTCAGGCTTCAGCACTATGTTGGCCCCTTCATCAAATCCGTGCATGCCCTCGGCAAGATGATCATTGCAGAAGGGATTGAAGATGCCAATGATCTTTGCACCGCCGTGCGGCTCGGCGCGGACTGCCTGCAAGGATTCCGCATCTCTAGGCCCTTGAAGCGCTCCTCGCTCGTCGACTTCCTGACCAATTCGGATTGGGCCGACCCGGACTGGATGGAAGGCTACCTGGAAGAAATCCGCGATTCCGACAGATTGCTGTCTTCGCATCAGCGCATCGAGGACAGCAAGTCGATGACGCAGCGGATCCCCCTGGAACGACTGCTGCTCCAAAACTGGTCGAAGCTACGCAACTATGAGGAGTTTGTACTTCTTTTTGTCAACGAGCTCAGGCTGTGGGGCCTGGATCTGATGCGACTTTCACTGGCCTTTTTGCCAGAAGAAGAAGATATTGACTGTAGTCAATATATCTGGAATTCGCGGGAGCCTGGCGAAGTTCGCACCCTGCGCATGGGGCGCGACTTTTTGGAACATCACGAGCATCGATCCAGCCCTCTGCACCGTATCGCCACCACGGGCGAAACATTGCGGCGGCGACTCAACCAGATCAGCGACCCCGATTTTGAATTGCTATCAGCATTGAAGCAGCAGGGCTGCACCGATTATCTTGGCATCCCGCTCGAATCTCGCGGCATCTCAATTCCTGTATTGACGATCGCCCTGCAACGCCGATCTGTATTCAGCGATGATCAGATCAAACGGATTGAATCGATGAGCAATCTGCTAAGCCTACTCTTCTACACGTTTGAAAGTGAACGCGCCAAACGCATGGCGCTGCTCGACCCGCTCACCGGCCTGGCGAACCGACGCAGCTACGATTCATTCCTACGGGCGAACTTCGCATCCTGCCGCAGCAACCAACAACCCCTGGCATTGGCTTTAATTGATATCGATCGGTTCAAATCAGTGAATGATCTGATGGGCCATGCCTATGGCGATCGAGCCCTCCGCAAAGTTGCGGCAATTTTGGGTGGGAACTTGCAGAAACGTACGGACTTCTTGGCCAGGCTCGGCGGAGAGGAATTCGGCCTAATCATGCCGGATTCCGATGCGCAGCGTGCCCACGAGCTTTGCGCTGGCATGCGCCAGGCGATTGAATCCGCCGAAATCGACCATCCCCGTGCCGTCACCGGGGGGGTGCTCACCATCAGCATCGGCATCGGCCTCTGGACCCCTCGCGATTGCGGCAGCTGTGACAGCGATGGCCTTCAGCAGCTGGCGGATGATTGCCTCTACGCCGCCAAGAACGCGGGCCGGAACCGGGTCGAAATGGCCAGCCTGCGGGAACGGGATCACCACAGCCGTCCAAGTCCCTGACACACCTCAGCCCACTCACCACGGCCCCGGCGATGCCCAACGGTCGCGGCGCCACGATCCGGCTCCAGCGGCGGGCGGCCCAGCCTCTCCGCAGCGGCGAGCCAGCCGCTGTCAATCGACGCAGGTCCACGTCGCCCCGGGCTGCGGGAGAAAAGATCCCAAGGCCTGAAGCCTGGTTGGCCTGGATGGGCCCTGGGCGACGGCTGCTGCCGCTGGCCTTCAGCGCCGCTCTGCTCACGGCGGGCCCTGGCCAGACAGCGCCCACGGGCAATGTCCTGCAAGAGCAGGGGCAGCGTTTCCATCCCGTCTGGTCCGCGGGGGGCATGGTGGCTGGCCAGGAGCCCCTGGCCAGCGCCGCCGGCACCGCGATACTGCGGGCTGGCGGCAACGCGGTGGATGCGGCGGTGGCCGCGGCCTTCGTCGAAGCGGTGACCCTGCCCCAGGCCGGCAATCTCGGCGGCGGAGGCTTTCTGCTGCTCTGGCTGCCGGGCCCCTCCCCAGCCCGCGCCAGGGGCTGCCTAGCCCCCGCGGAAGCCACGGTCGAGCTTGAACTCGGCAAGGGCCACGCCGTTGGCATCGATTTCCGCGAACGGGCCCCTCTCGCCGCCAGCCGCGACCTCTTCCTGGCCGCCGATGGCACGGTGGATCGACGGCGGGCCACCCGCAGCCTGGCCAGCAGCGGCGTGCCCGGAAGCGTCGCGGGGTTGGTGCGGGCCCAAA
>Ga0315903_10006290_pt1 | contig 15220 bp, 6 predicted proteins | sample LakEriMetagenome_7_FD_203524 | JGI IMG/M metagenome (GOLD analysis project Ga0315903, IMG submission 203524) | Freshwater fungal communities from buoy surface, Lake Erie, Ohio, United States - Buoy 2 MA119 | ecosystem: Environmental > Aquatic > Freshwater > Lake | place: USA: Lake Erie, Ohio...
TTCCTTCCAACCCGGAGGCATAACAGCAGGAGAGAACTGAGATTCCCCACGCAACGCTTTTGCAGTATCAGACATACCGGTAGCTTGAGTTTGCACAGCAACCTCATTAACACCACCACTAAATAACGCTCGTTGCTGCTGCATCTTCTGAAAACCAGCCAAAGCCTGCGCCTGAGAAACACCCAAACGAGTCAACTTCTCAGCATAATCAGCATTAATCTGCACACCCATAGTCGAAGCAGCCCCACCCAACTCAGCCATCTGAGCAGCCTTAGCCAATTTAGGAGCCGACCTATCAGGATCAATAAAGAAAGCAGCTAAAGCAGCATCCCCCTCAACCCCAAAATACTGGCGAAAAGCATCACGCACAGCAGGATCAGCCTCAGCTACCTTCTTAAAACCATTATCAACACGCTCTTGGAACTCTGCCTGAGACACATCATTCTCAATTAACTCAGTAAAGTCATTAGGGTTATCGAAGAAACTGGCAGACAAACCAGCACCACGCATAGTCTGGGCATACTGCCGTTCCAACATAATGTATTGAGCGGGCTGAATACCTTTATATTTCTTTTGTAAAGTTTCAAAAGCAGGAAAACGAGCTTTAAATTCCGGTTGCTGATAAAGCCAAAGCATAGTACCAGCATCATCATCAGGACCGTTTTCAAGAATAAACTTCCAAACCTTGTCGGCCATGCTACCTAGACCAAAACTTTCTAATTCTTTTTTAAGAATAGAAAAAGCATTACGATCCTCGGTAGTACCCGTAGCAGGAGGCGCAATTGGAGTCTGCCCCGGCAACTTGCCCTGCTGATACTTTTGAACAAACGTTAAACCATCAGGCCCCGGAATATTCATCCAACCCAAGCCCTCAGCGTTCTGAGCAAAAGTTCGACCATCCGCACCCGGCACATTCATCCAAGAAAGATCGGGAGCATTTTTTTGCGCCCAAGTCAAACCATCAGGCCCCGGCACATTCATCCACGATAAATCAACATTAGACATATCAATACCCCTTCTGACCCATAATCCTAGGAACAACCGGATCTTTACCAGCATCCAAAGAATCAAGATCGTTTAAACCAGCAAGATACGAACCAGTCGCATCAATAGTTTTCATCCCCCAAAAACCATCAGGCAATGCCCCCACTTCTTTCTGCCAAGACCGCACAGCGCTTTCCGTCTTAGGTCCAAAGTAACCATCAATTTCCCCGTCATAAACACCAGCCTGCCAAAGCAACCCCTGCACATCTTTAACCCGATCACCAGTTGAATAACGTCCAAGCCAAGCCATTATATTGCTCCAAAAATTCGACCAATAGCAGCAACAGCACCATTAGCAGATTGCTTAGCGTTACTTGTAGCTTTCCATTCTTCCTGTTCGCGAACATAACGTTCGACTTCGCCAAGATTCATTTCCCGTACACCTTCCTGTTCCGGGGGCATATACCTAACAACTTTATTCCATTTAGGATTATTCATAAAATCAACGCTGTCCTCAGAAACTTCCATTAATTTAGCAATAGTTTGACGATGCGGCTGAAAATACTCTTTCAATGTCACACCCGAATCAATAGCAGGGGCCAACCAGTAATACTGCGCTTTAGCACGATCACGCATACCAGCCACAATCGACTCTTCTTCCATCTCACCACGCGCAATCTGTTTAGCCCAACCTAAAGCTTCTTCATCACCAACCTGTACAAAATAATTAGCAGCCACATCACGGCTTTTAGTAATAATGTTTTTTACTAAACCAGACCGTTGCGAAGATTCCATAGTGATTCGATCCGCAACCACATCACGAATCATTGCAGCGTTCCAATTATTTTTAGCTGCTTCCATAGAAAGGTCTGACCAATCTTGCGGAGCTAAACCAAAAAGTCCTGCAAGATTTTCCAGTTCTGCTTTTATACCAGCAGCATTTTGAGCTATAGAAGGACCGCTACTACCACTACCACCACCACCACCACCACTACTTAATTTTTCATTTAATTTTAATTGCGCAGCCGTTTTAGAAGATTGTTTAGCATTGGGCGAATCTAAAGTAAAAAGAGCCATTAAAATTTCATCGTCATTTTCCATACCCGCTAAAACAGTATTTTGAAATTCTAAACCTTTTGTACGACGATAAGTATTAATCCAAGAAAGATCAGGTGGCACAGGATCAGGCCCTTGCCAAGCTGGTCGGCGTAGATAATAAGGGACTTCAGTCATTGTTACCATTTCCTTTCAAGTTTAGAAAAATCTGGCAAAGACCCGCTTGAAGCTAATTTCATAACATCTTGCAAGATTCTATTCGTATTGATTTCACCGAGATAATCTCTTGAAGCTTGCAACAACGCTTTGTTTTTAGCTTCAGGGGCGTTAGAAGGTGGACCAGCAAAAATATTCATAGGAATATAATTTGTATTTTCTCCATACATAGAAGAATAAAGATCCTTAGAAGTTTGGCTATCCAAAACAGGTTTCCACTCACCCATTTTAGCAACAGCCGCATTAGCCCAACTTAAATCAGAAGGATCAGTAACAACATCAACATAACCAGCACCCTGCGCTTGACGCTCAGCAGCACGACGATTAGCCGTATCTTCATTGACACGCAAAGCTAAAGCAACTTCCGTCCAACTCCCATAACGTGACCACAAATCAGTAACATAAGCGCGAGCAACACGATCCTGAGCAGTAATAGAAGTGTCACCAGAATCAAGACCAAGTTGATTAGAATAAAATTCCCAAATCTGATCACTCATACCATACGCACCACGGCGATTAGGACCATCAGCTTCCCACGAATACGCGTATACGTCACCCGGACGTTTAACTGAATCAAGAAACTTGTCCATTTCGGAACCGGTTTGGCCAAAAGAAAAACCAGTCATTGCCATAGGCGGGATCTGTTTACCTTCACGCATTGATAACAATAAACCAGTCGGTTCATTAGAATTAGTTTCATAAACAAATCTTACATTTTCAAAAACACCATTTTCAGTTTTTTGTGTGTTAGCCCATTCATGCAACATAATCATTCGCTGACGGTCACCGACAATTTTTACAGCACGACCTTCTTGGAAAGCTTCTTCAAACTCTGACGTTGCACCAAACATTTTAGGAGTAGTAGTAAAAGCAGTATCAACAATTAAATTATAAGTGGCGGCTAAACCACGACCAAAATTAATAGCACTCGAATCAGGACCACCGCCAACAACAATTTGCTGTTTAGTTAAAGGATCAGCAGCAGTATTATTCGAAGCCCATGAAGCAGTAGAAGAACTAACTTCGCCGGGAGCTTGATCAAAAGCAAAAGTTTTTTGCAAAAGACCTTGCAGTTCTTCTTCTGTAAATTGTCTATCTAAAGTTTCTCCGGCCCAAGTTTGTAAAGCAACAGTTAAACCTTGTAAATCATATTCACTAATTAAATTATCGCGAGTTGTTCCGCTTTGTTCTAAAAGTTTTTCACTAAAAATAGTATCTAAATCAAGGGCTTGGCCCGTACGCCCAACATTTTTATTTTCTTCCGAATAACGGTTAAAGAGCGCTTGCAAAGCATTTGTATCAGCTTTATTATCACCTTCATCCCAAGTGCCTTTTAAGTCAGCTCCAAAATCATAACCCGATTTGTCTGTTTCGGGCATAGCTCCGGGTGCAGCTGTATCACCATAAAAACCAGCAGCCCACAACTTGCGTTTAAATGCGAGCCGTTCCTGATAACTCATATCATCACGGACTAAGGCAATGAGGTCCTGCATTGACGCAACTGTAGAAGGAAAACGTTTAGGGAAAAGACCTTGAGTATTTAAAGCATTAGGATTCCACAAATAAAGTGGACCGCCTTGATTGGGTGATTGCGCAGGCGGTTGTGCAGCCGTGCCATCACCTGTTTCGACTTTACCAGAACGAGGATCTACCTGACCGGTTTGTACCGTACTATTAGGATCTTCTCCATAAAGATCAATTGAACCATCTTCTCTAACTCTCATTAAATTTCTCCATTCTCAAGAATTTTCTTCTTAGAAATTAAATCTAAAGAAGAAAGAACAATAGAATTCCAAAACGTGCGCATTTCTGGATAGCGCAAAAGAAAATCTTTGCCATACTCAATGAAAGAAATCTTCATTGTCTCGCGTTTATTACGAGCAGCTTTACTGTTTTTACCGGCAAGCAAAGAATATTCAGAAACATAAACATCCCAAGAATTTACAGCCTCACGCAAACCATCAATCTGTTCAACATCCGGCAACTCACTATCTGGCAAAGCCAACACATTACGCAACTCTTGCATAGTTGTATCGGCCTCGGTCGAAACCATACTTTCAAGTTTTTGAGCAAATAGAGGATGTTGCATTTTAATAATTTCAGATTCAGCCTGCCAGCGTGCTTCCAAAGCTTGTCTCTCTACAGAAGTAGAAGCTTGCGATTTAGCTAAATCAAAAGCTTCCTTCATTGGGAAATATCGATTAGCACCAGCAGCAAACTTAAAATCCCCGTACCATTCATTAACATCTTTAATGTTACGGATACCCATACCCAAAGCATCAGTCCAAGCCTGCTGCACAAAATCATCTTTACCCTTAGATGGTGGAACAAGCCAAGGCGCAGCCAAAGGATAAGCCTTCATCCAACCGTTATTATCACGCATCCAATTAATAGCTTTTTCCGTAGTAGGAATAGGCGCTTTAGTACTCTTGCTAGAAGTAAATACTGTGTACGCTGCACCATCAGGATGCTCAGCAAGGAACGTAGCCAACGCAGTATCAAAATCCATTTGACCAAGCAACACACCAAACTCATTAGCAAGAGTCTTACCTTCAAAAACATTTGTAGCAGTAGTAGGCAAAACAAAACCTAACGCACCACGTACAAACATATTCGCACGAGTCCAATCCTTAATACTGTCCAACCATTCTTCTACCTGTCTTGGGCTAGCATTAGGTGGCGGATCAAGCTGGTTAATGCGACGTTGCATATCAGCAGCTTCCTGCTCCTTACCAAGCGCTATTAATTCACGTTGTTCGATACGTAAACGTTCGGCTTCAGCAGCGGCCTGCTGGATAGCAGCAATGGCATTGCGAGAGAACTCGCCGTCAATGCCCTTTGGCATTGGGGCGTAACCTTGTGTAAGGCCAGCATAAAGACGTTGATAGTTTTGTGGAACAAAATCAATAATAGAATCAAGGATGTTGTCGTCAGATTCAATTGGACGACCACCATTAAACTCTTGAGCTACCCGTTTGATCTCAGGGAAATGATTTGATAACTGCTCAACACCAAACATAGCAATAGGTGAAAACGCAGGAAGGTTCTCTAAATCATTAGGGATACCCGGCAAAATATTACGAGTATTCATACCCATAGGGATAGCTGTTGGCATACGGATATTGCCACCAAACAAACCATCTAGTACTGGTGTTGAAGCAAGAAGACTATTCAAAGTTTCTGTACCCGGAATAACAAAATACTTTTGGCCATTCTGTTCTTCAACAAAACCGTTTGTAGTAAAAGCATGAGCTAAAAGTTGTATGCGCCGGAAAGACTCTGGGCTATATGTAACCGTTCTTGCCCAGCGTTTAAGGAACTGTTCTTGCGCAAACTCGAATGGCATGATGTTGCGTGCGTATTCTTGGAAGAAAGAACGGACCTGATGGTCGTCAATGTATGGAATCATTTCGTCCATAGCACGATCCATTGCAACTCTTACATTAATACGTTCAACATTTTGGTCCATCTTGATCCATTGCAAGAAAGATTCAACGTCACCTTTTTGTTCCTTGGTCATCGACGAAACGTAATCTTCGTCAAGGAATTTTACCCAAGTGGATTCAGGACTAAAACGATCCAATGCTGCTAAATCTGTAAGCTGTCCCTGCAACTGGTTAGCACTAAAAATGCCTCCCCGTTTTTCTTCAGGGATCATATTCCAAATATTACGGAACTCATCTAAATCAACTTTGTTTCGCTTAGACCAAATATCAGCAAACTTATCTAAACCGGGATTGCGGAAAAGTAGATTGTTTGCACGAGCAAACTCATAGCCATTAGAGAAAGCAAGTAGATACATTGGATGACGTACAAGGGCAAAGATGGCAGGGTTAATGATTTTGCCGAAACCAACTGAAGCTGCTTTTGTAATAAGTTTTTCTTTAGGCGGAATAAATTCTTTGGGACGGTATAACACAGCGGGCATATCGGATCTAGGGATTTGCGCTATAGCGTCTACGCCAAACGTGCCTCTACGCATAGGCTGGATAACCTCGTGCAATACTTCTCCCCGTTTAGAGAAGAAAAGATCGCCAACAAATTGGGTTAAAACATCTGCCCAAGCATCAAGGTTTTCATCAATAGTCCCACCATCGATGACAGCGTTACCAAAATCGTCAAGATGACCGCCGTCATCAAAACGCCTGTAATCGTTTGGATCTAATGGTCTTGCCTGCCATAACAACATATCGTCAGTTGAGCGATGAGCAAAATTAGCGTTAGGCATCCTAACAATATTTTTTGCATCAACAGCGGTATTAGCTGCACCAACACGAATAGTGCGGGTTAATTCTTCGGCAGGAAGAAATGCTGCTGTACCTAAAATGTCTTCTAAAGCATTAGCTACTTCACGGGCATGATCATGGTCAAGGAAACCAATGCTTGTAAATGGCAACATATCGCTACCACGTAAAACCGTTGCTTCTAACAAAGCGCGTGTACTTTCTGTATTGATATTAGCAATCATCAAATCAATGCTTTCTTTAATCTCTGGTCCGTATCCGTATGCTTGTAAATCATCCATCAATCTTGCGTATGTTTCAGCATTAAGATCACGCACATTTCTTAAAGCACGTAATAATTGTTCGTTCAATTCACCATTTACCATTACATAAAACATTTGCCGTGAATTTTCGCCAGTCGGAATAGCCATGTTTTGAGCAGTACGACTATTAACCAAATAACGACGGTTACCACGAACTTGTTTTGCAAAATGTGGATCTTTAAGTGCTTCTAAAATTAAAGGTTTAGCAGAAGCAAGCAACTCAGCCTTCTTTGCCGCGCGAATGGGAGCTTCGCTAACAAGAACCTGACGGTAACGTGGTTCATTCGTACGAAGCAACACATCTAAAACATCAAACAAATCCGTATTGCCACTCGGACCACTTTGGTCACTTATAGCCCTCATCATTAAAGTATGGAAATCACCGTTAACTCGCGAATGTTGCAAATGTGATTTCATGCCAGAAGTTAAAACAGAACCTTCGTCAAACATACCCAATTTTTCCCAAGCCTCAATATCAACAGAGCCATTAGGAACGTGTTCACTACCTTGAAGCCAGCGATAAATTTGGTCACGGTCTTTTTTAGGAAGACGTAAAAACTTCTCGCGAAAACGATTAGCGGAAGCAACAATGTCTTCGGTGTTGGTACGAGTCGATCTACTGGTTGCTTGAGCAACTGCTGGTGAAACTACTTCGCGTTCAAAAATTACATTAGCAAGAGCAACAAGTTTGTCTGCTTCATCCGAGGACTCAAGAACTTCGCTATTAAACCAAATGCTTCGTTCTGGTGTAGATTGACGACCTGCCATACGGCGTAGATCGGCAACGATTCTTTCACGAGTAATACTAGAAGCAGGAATATTATAAGGTTTTTTAGCAATGTCTTGGGCCGGTACAAGAACTTCTACAAGGTCGTAAGGTTCTTGTTGTAATTTGCCTTCGGCACGCAATTCATCAAGATACTGACGGATTTGTTCAGGCTGAAATTTCTTTGCAGCTTGACGACGTTCCCATTCACTTCTGATAATATCGTCTTCAACATTATACGGAATATCTTTAGGCTGATTTTCAAGAATTTCTTGCCTAATAATGCGATCAGCTTGTAATTGCAAAAGTTCTTTATCCGAAAGTTGTTCAACAATTTCAGCATATTGAGCTTGATACTGTGTATCAATCAATTCGTCCCTTACGCCAGCACCGACGGTACGGTCACCTTGGTAAGCGTATTCTTCCAAACTGTATGGAGAAGAAACGTTCCTTCTGTTTGCTGCATCTGAAATATCTTGTGGGGTAAACTTTTTAGTTTCAACACGTTTAGCCCACTCAGCACGAACTGCTTCTTCAAAGTAAACATCACTAGAATCAACAGGGATATCACGACCCTGAAACTCTGCAAACTCTGCTTCACCATCCGATTTTGCCACATAAGCAAAAAGATCCTCATCAGACAACTGAGGAACAATAGAATTAACAGCCTTTTCAGACATTTCATTAATATCTAAATCATCTAAAACATACTGGCTCCGAGAAGACAAAGGCGTTCCCTCTTCAAGAACAACATCCTCAGGAGAACGCGCAGCCAACCGCAAACCATCACGATCAATTAAATCAAGATCATTAATAGACTTTTCAGCTTCAACAGTAAACTCCGGCAACCTATTAGATAACACAACTTGATTGCCAAACTCATCAACAGTTACACGCGCTTCATCAGAAACACCTTCAGCACGCGTACGTAAAACATCAACATAACGATCTAATAGATCAGGAGCTTCGTCAGTTTTAGCACCTTGCAATAAATCCCTAGGGTTAGCAAGGTCAATATCTAAACCAAAATCAGAAGGAACAAACTCATCTAAAACAGTTTCCGGTTCAATTACAGTAACGGGGACAGCAAACTCAGTATCCCTAAACATATCCAAAAACGGACCATGCAAAACAGATTCATCTACAGCACCACCAAACTCAACCCAAACAGGATTTAAAACCTGTTCTTGATCAGCCTGAGAATACACATAAGAAATCTGTGTATTGGTAGCATTGTGAGTATCAGTAATAGGTTCAAATTCATGAGACAAACGAACCGTGACAGTCTCAGTAGCCGGTTGATAACCATTAGGCCGAACAGTCAACCCAACCTTTAAATCGTTAGTATCGTCTAAAGGATTAGGAGCGGCAGTACGACCAATATCAACATGAGCAGAAGCGATACCCTGCTGGAAATAAGCATCACGCATAGCAACATCAGCAGCACCACGAACCGTATCAGCTAAACCGTCCATTGTTAAAAAACCATTTTTAATCCAATTAACATTTTTTTCAGTCATCGAAGCTACAATGCCAGACTTTAAAATGTTTGGTAACAATCTAAACTGAATTTGCTTCATTGTTTTAGCAACAGTTCCAGTCCAATAAGCAGCGTGCAAAGCCAAATGATCAGTTTGATTTAACTTTAAACCACTCTTACTTTTTACAGAACTCGCTACAGATTTAATGTAATCAGAAACGTTTGCATGGGGAGCCATAGCAGAAAGCTTCCAAATATCTTCATCTAAACCCGCACGACTCAACTGTCCAAACTTTTTAGTAGCCAAACGTCCCGGCATATTTAAAGCACCAGTAAGCAAACCACGGCGATCAGCAGCAGTTTGAGTAGCAGCCAAAGCAAGAGGCGCCCAAATTCCTGCACGCGCATAAAAAGCAAGGAACTCTTCACCAGCAGCACGGGGAATGAAACCTAAACGCATAAGCGTAAGTGGTTTCCAATATGTACTCATTGCCGTTTCAACAATGTCAGTATTGAAAGTGTAACGAATACTTTTTGCTAAAGCTCCAAGTCTTGTGGCATTTTTTTGAATGTCTTTAACAAAATCAGGAATTGCTAATTCAGCAGAATATTGCGCCGTAGGCAACAAAGGTACACGTTGCGTTGCTTCGCCAACCCCAATTTTGTCAAGATCATTAATAGCGTAACGGGAACTAAGAATTTGATTAAGAAAACGGTCAACAGTTTCTTTAGCATTGGGTACGTCATACATTCCGGTGCGACGGAAAAGGTCTTCCATAAACAAACGTTGCACTAGGAAACGAGAAGCGACTGTTCCTGCACGGGCGTTTGCTTCAATTTGTTTTCCAAATATTTTGATACCATCTTCTATGAAACGAGAAGTAACTGTTCCTGAGTCTGTTAACCGGGCAGCTAAATCCAAATTGGATTTAAAAACTTCTTTTACAATTGCATGGATTTCATCAAAGTTTGCGATTCCATATTCTGTTAACTGTCCTGTTTCACGAAAAATATCTTCTAATGGACCCCGCCCAAGGGCTTCACGGTTGGGGTTAAGTTTGGTACCTTGGAATTCGCGTAAAGCATCAACAAGCCTATTGCCCTGCGAACTATTGAGAAGATCATTCCAAGACTTAAAAGCTGCTTCTCCATCTTTAATAGTTCCATTAAAAATCCAACGCGAAACGTTGTCTTCACCCATACCTAAAACAAATTTGGCCATAAAAATATCTTGGTCTTTACGTTTCATCCCCGCAAAAACACCAAAGTTTAGAAGTTTACGAAATTCAGCAACAGCATCAGGGGAATCTAAAGAAAAAATTTGCCCGCCCTTAGGTACCTGATGAGTTAAATTCCAAAGCAAAGCGGAAGTCATACGGGCAGGTTTTGATCCAATACGTACTGCAAGTTCAGTAGCAAAAGATACATCTACATCATAATTTTTATTAATGTTTTTTAAATCTTTAATTTGTTCTAAAGCAAGTTCAGAACGAGAAGCGATTTTTTGTTTGAAAACTCCTGCTTTGCTTAAATCAGGAAGCATGGTGTATGTGTTTCGGTCTAATACCGCAGATTCAGCACCATTGCTAAATAAACGCCAGCTATCTTTAATTTTAGTTCCGTTACCAAAACCTTTTACGGCTTGGCCGGTCCCACGTCCTGCACCCCATAACATTTGGTTAGCTTCAACAAAATCCCATACGCTGTCATAATCATCTAAACCAGCAAAGCCTCGGTTAATAAGTTCGCGGTCATAGTCAACCATTTGTTTTATAACGGCATGACCCTTTGGCAAACTCCGAATTAAATCGTTGATTATAAAACCTTCTTGTTCTGCATCGGCAGCGTTACGTAATTTTTTAAAACCGTCAGTAACAGTATCAATCCAACGATTATAATTTTCAGCTTGCTTAACGCGCGCATGGCTTAATGTGCGGCCAAGAGTACGAACACTATCTTCAGGTGGTGGAATACGGAGTAAAACTTGTTTAGCAATTCCTATGTTGTCAAGCTGTTCATTTAATTTATTTAAATCAGTTTGATCAATATTGCGGACAACGCCAAAAGTTGCATCAGTAACTTCATTTTCAACAATTTTAGTAACGTATTTACGTTGTTCAACTAGTGTTAATTCTGCATCATTTAACAAAGTTTTTAAACCATCATAATTATCAACAGCAAAATCAGTTACTTTGCCTGTCTCATCAATAAGCGGTTCAATCTTAGTTAACGATTCTGAACGATCAAAAACTGGTTTTAAAAATTCAAATGATTCGTCAATAGACGAAGTGGCTTTAGAAACTTTAGAAATATTTTCTAAACCTTCAATAATAGGAATATCTAAAATGTTTTCGCCAGTACGCAAACCGGTAGCGAACCAACGCACACGCGCAATATCACTAAGCTGCACGCCCTTACGGACAACACGCCATACTTTGTTTGCTTTGCCTAAAAACAAAGTAGGGTCAAGAGTCATAATAACCGCAGCGTCAGCAGCACCAGAAACAGCGGTGAAAGCAGCCGAGTTTTCATCCAACCCAGCGGCATAGGCATAACCACGACCAATAGAATATTTTGAAGCACTAGCAGAAAGATCACTAACAACTTCTTTAAATGCGTCTTGACCTTCCCAAACCTGCGCAAGTTGTAAACGTCGTTGCTCATAAGCAGGATCAGTAGCGGTAATACCTTCAACTTCTTCTAACCACTCATCCTGCGAGCGGCCTTTAGCGCGATACAAAGCGTAATCAAAAGCTTCATTATCTAAACCGGCTGCACGCAATTTATCAATTGATTCAACTTGTTTTGTGGGATCAATTAACTGAGTGCCATCACCCGCACGGTTCCATGTACTCCATGCACTTAAATTGTATTCTTGGTTTTCAGAAAACTTTTTAACTTCATTGTTAAACATTTCGTAAACTGAATCAGATATGCCGGAACCTGAACTGCGTTCACGTTGGTCGTATGGATTTTCTGTTTTAGGATCACGGATCAAACGACCTAATCCGGGGATTTTTCGTGCTACATCAGCGAATTGATTGATTTCACTTGCTATATCCAAAGCAGTCAAAGCAGTTCCACCACCGGGGACGCCGCTAACCATCATTCGAGAAATAACATTTTCTTGCGGGTTAGCATCTTGGTAACCATATTGCACTCGGCGTAAACCGTTAACTTCTACATATTTCCATTTTAAATATTCCCAATCGGAATCTGTTAATGAGACACCTTGTTTTTCTAAACTTTGTCGTGCTTCTTCAAAAGTTAAATCAAGGCGAGCTTCTTGATTTTGTCCAGAAGCATCAACTGCCATGCGATAAGGGCGACCAAACATTTGATCGGGAACAAAAGTTGCAAAATCAAAAACTTTGCCAATACCAGTACCAATAGCACTAACCCCGGTACCAATAGGAGTATCACCAATAGCCGCAATACCTGCACCAATACCTTTAAGACCCGCTTTGACCGGAGAAAAAGCAGTACCTAAAGCGGACTTCCACCAAGGCGAAGACTCTTTAGGAACGCTATATCCATTGTCTAAATAAATTTGTTGTTTTGCATTAGACATATTTTCCCATTGAACTTTTTGTTGTTCAATAGGTTCAAGTTTGAGAGTTTCAATACCTGCTTTAATCTGTCCTAAATCTAAAGCACGGACGGCGCTTTCAACCAACATTGCATCAGGTTGACCTGAGCTTGCCAAATTCCAAAGAACGTTTCCCCCCAATTCAGGAGCTTGTTCTTTTAACAGATTAAAACGACGACTAGTTTCGTCTGTCTTAGTCGCAGAAATATTTGCGTTTGCAGAACCAGAAATACGACTTGCATTATAACCGGAACGTTTTGGCGTAATATTTTGTGCTGGCATTACAACCTCTGTTGATCTGCTTGGGCAGCAAGCTGCGAAAGAACGGGATCGCCACCGGCATCTTCAGCCAATGCACGCAAAATATTCCCCACATCACTAGGACGCGGAGCAGTTGGCATAGAGGCAGGAGTAAAAATTGACTCATTAGGCCGATTAGTAGCAGCAGAAAAAGCTGCTGCATCGGGAGAAGGAGAAATCAAAGCAGCCTGAATAGCTGACTCCATAGAATTAGGAGCCGATTCTATAGCAGGCATAGGCGCACCACCATCAGGTGCAGGCCCTACAGGAGCATCCATTGATCCCGTTACCTGCGTATCAGGCAAAGGGACCATGTTCATAGCAGCCTGTTGCTCGCCAGCAATGCCATAAGGCTGTCCGGGCGCTGTAACAGAAGTTGGTTGTTGTTTACTCTTCCGAGGCATCTGTCTCCCTTTGATCGTCAATTTCAGCGTTGGCATACATTTCTGCGTAAACCAAGTCAGGATCATCGCCTTGCGCTACAAGATGCAAAGCAGTCATCAAATTGTCACCGTGGATAATCCACCAACCTAAATCGTTGTCGGTCATGCGGCTCCCGGAGGGGGAGCTTGTAAAGCTGAAAGAAGCTGTTGGATATCAGGCGGCGCTCCACCTTGATCCTGTGGAGCCATAGGAGGCCCACCTTGGCCCTCAGGGGGCGGAGGCCCACCCTGCGGTCCCGGAGGTGGCATACCCGGCGGTACAGGCGGAGGACCAGCAAGTCCCGGCATTTGCTCAGGAGCAGCAAACTGACCTTCACCCGGAGGCGGAGCCATCTTTGCCTGCTCTGCCTTCATTTCCGCATCCGCTTTAAGAATGGCTTGCACTAAATCAGGTTCCTTCCGGCGATACTTTTCAATCATCGCAAGATACGTTACAGGAATTGCACCTTGCGCAGCTTGATTAGCAAGCCCCTGAAGTAACGCTTCCTCAATAGTCTCTTCTTCAACCCGTGCAGATTCAGCATCAGGATCATCAATGTAAGGATGACGGCTACGCAACGTATGTAAACTGATTGCTTTCATGCCAAGAAGCTGGCCAAGTTGAATAGTTGTTCCCTGCACATCAGAACCGGGGATGGTGTAGGCAACTACGTTGTCTGATGTTTCAATATGGACGCTTGGAGTGAAGTCAACGGTGCCTTTATCTCCGGGCCATCCGCTAAACATCGTAAACTTTTTATCTGGCCAATATGCTTTGTATTGCTCAAACATAACAAAGTTCACATGCTCTAAAGCAACTTCCATGATTTCTTGCATCTCTTGGATACGGGGATCTACGGCAGTACCCATCATGGAATCCATGCCGCGGCCAGTACGCAAAGCACCATAGGTTTCGCCACCCGCTTGAGGAACAAGACCTGTGCCAATACGCACGTTGCGCTCAAGGCGGTCAATCATCATCTGCGTAGTTGGATCTGGAGTGCCTGCAAGTTCACCAATATTTTTGGCATCCAGGATAATATTCATCTCTCCGGTACGGCCATCTTTCCATTGCCCACCGACAAGCTGCGGAGCTTTAATCGAATCACCGATAATGAAACGATCACGGAAAATAGCTTTCTCACCAGCAGCAATAGACAGCGCTTGCAACTGCGCCATCAAATCAACCTGCCCAGTAAGATTAGCGATCTGAGAAATAATCTTATCTAATGTGACACGCCCCGGAATATACACAGGGCAAACACCGGTTGGGTTTGGCCAACGATGCAATTCCATAGATTGCACAACTGCTCCTGATGCGCCAAGAGTACTAGACTCCCAATCCCTTGGACCAAGAATACCAATAATGGTTACTTCCTCATCTACCCATTCAACAACATCCCACATTTCTTCACCCGTAGATTTAGATGAAGCGACCCAATCACGTACCTGCGGATAATTTTTACGCAACCAGTCAACTGACTTTGCATAAACAAACGCACAGTTCTTGGGAGGAGAAAGATCCTCTGCTGCTTTAGGTTCTGGGTATGAAGTTAATGGATCACGCAATTCAAGGCGTGGTAAAGAAGTCTCAAAATCAGGTACAACAATCATAGACGCTGTTGCATATCCGGCAAGGTGACGCATGGCACGACGCATGTGCAACTTGGTCTTAGATTGATGGTGAGTAGCACCAAGAATCTTGCGCCGGATAGCTCCGTATTCCCGTGAGCGGACACCAATTTCTTTAGTGGAATCGATAGCAGGAGAGTTCATGTATGGCATTACGGATGCTGCTCGCATACCAAGGAAGTCAATAGCTTCAGCAATAAGCGCCGGAGTAGTTGGCGGGAGAACTGCA
>Ga0315903_10006292_pt1 | contig 15216 bp, 10 predicted proteins | sample LakEriMetagenome_7_FD_203524 | JGI IMG/M metagenome (GOLD analysis project Ga0315903, IMG submission 203524) | Freshwater fungal communities from buoy surface, Lake Erie, Ohio, United States - Buoy 2 MA119 | ecosystem: Environmental > Aquatic > Freshwater > Lake | place: USA: Lake Erie, Ohio...
CTTTAAATCTTTCAGGTGTCATGTTTGACCTTCCTGCAATATTTTTAAATGATTCTTCTTGACCACCATATAACCAAGAGTGGTGAATAAATCCATAACCACCTGGTACTAAAACTCTATTTATTTCTTTAACATATTCCTCAATTACATTTCCATGCATGTGAACAAAAGAATCAAAAGAGAATACCAAGTCTTGTGATGATGTGCGAATATCTGATAATGATTTACCATCATTAACAAAATAAGCAAGAACATGGTTACCCAATTTTCTTCTTGTTTCATCAATACAAGTTTGGTTTAAATCAACAACAACAAGTTGTGATGCTAAAATTGATAAGTATTGTGTCATTCTACCAAAACCTGGTGCGATTTCCAATACTTTTTTACCTCTAAATTCTTTTACATAATCATATATGTAATCATTCCAAAGTTTGTCGGAACTTTCAAATGGGATTGACCATTCATGACCATCAACATCCCACATATTTTTATCGTTCCATTGTCTTTGTTCTTCTATATTAAAAAATTTTTCCATATTATTATTTTCAATAAATGTAATAACATTTATTTTTTTATAAATTATTGGTTAAAATCTTTTTTCTCTTTATAATCTAATAAAGAGAATCCTTCATACTGGTATACTAATTTTTCTTTTGATGAAAATATTGGGACTTTGTCATGATATGTCCACGCTAACCAAAAATCAGGTGAATGCCATCCACGAGTATTGTAATCATTAATCATAGATTCACGGTGTGATTTAAAAACCATATAAGTTGAACCCAATAAAAAATGTGGTATTTTAATCCAATTACCATAATCAACCGACATTGATTCCCAATCACCACCTGACATATAACAAGGTCCCGCAAGCGTCATAAGATGCGAATCTTTTCTAATACCCAAAGTATAACCTTCAATTACTTTATTATAAAATTCCTCAGGACTTAAATCAGTAACAACATCACCTTCAATTATTATTAAAACATCTACGTCCTCTGTAAAATGTTCTAAAACACCTCGTTTATGTGCGACATATGCACCATAGTGTCCATATGATAAAACAGGTGGATTATTTTTAAGTTCAAGAGAATCATCAATAATTTCAGGGTGTAAACAATTTTCTTTTGGTAATTCAGTTCTATTAACATTTGACCATATTTGATGGTAAGATGTAAAATATTCTTTAATTTTTGAAAAACAATCAATTGATTTATTTTGTTTCATCATTGTAGATTCCCATCTATCAGATGGTATATCTGCCTGATGTTCAGGATTTAATAAAAGATGAACCAATTTGATATTCAAGTTATCGGGTACCTCAATTTTTGGTGGGTTTAATATTGAAATTAAATTTTTACAATCAGTTTCCAAATCACCTGTTAACATTGTGAAGTTTTTATTCTCATTGTACTTTCCACAATAAACATCCAAGTTGTGCATCATAATAGGTAAATCATATTCTAATGCTTCTTTTAATGATATTGGGTTTAATTCGTAAATGGATGTAAACAAGAACAAATCACTTGCTTTTAAAAATGTTGAAACATCTGCTCTTTCACCCCAAACAACACAATTATCAGGTTTATTATCCATAATTGGTTTCCAATAATGTTCAAAATTACCAGCTTGATTACCAACAAAATGAAATTTAATTTTATATTGTTCTAACAATCTACACATTTCAAAACCATATCCTTGATTCTTTCCCGGTGTAAACAATCCGACATTAACAACATGTTTCCACTCAGGGTCAAATCCTAATTCCTGTTGGGATAACAATTGATGTTTTTCTTTTTGGTCAACAGGGTATTCAATAACCTCATATGGGATATCAAATATGTTATATTTTAATGCATTAAATGCACATACAAAGATAAATTTATCGGGGAAAAACCTTTTCTCAGATGGTTGAAAACTTGAATTATGTGTTGTTTCAAATATTTCATATTTTCTATCTTTTGAATATAATCTCTTTGTAATATGGTCGGGCATAAAAAATTCAGGAAATTCTTCCATTGAAATAATATCAGGTTTGTGGTCTTCAATTATATTGAATAACTCATATTCCTTATTTTGACCCAATGAGTAAAACTTATCACCCATATGGTTAATAATTTTATTTCTTTGAACAACAAATGCCCACGCAATACATTCCCACTCAATACAAATTAAGTTATATGTATCTTTTAATAGTTCAATTTTATTTAGAACAACTTGAGGACAACCACCAGTTGATAAGTGTGGGGTTATTATTAAAATTGTTTTTTTCATATTATTTCCAAAAATTTAATGTTCTTAAATTACCATCACCGTGATATAATGTAAATCCTTGAAAACCTAATCGGTCCATACGTTTACCAAAATCACCTTGAAAGGTATCAAAATCTTCATATGTTTTATGAAATTCACAAGACACACATCTTAAAGATGATAAGTTATCATCAGTAATTTCATTTAATACATCAACCTCAGCACCTTCAATATCAATCTTCATAAAATCAATTTTACCAATCAAATCATTAAACAATTCATTGATGTTGATGGTATATACCAACTCACTATGAATAATGTCTCTACCATTTAAAATGGTGTTTGATTTATCAGATGTTGCACCACCAATGTGATGAAAGTTAGTGTGAATCTTAAATTCATTAAATTCATTTTTATTACCGACTGCCATTTTATATACATCGGTTTTTGGTCCTTTGTTTTTAATAAGACAATTAAAGGTAGGGGTTAAAGGTTCAATAGATATTACCTTTGACGCTCCTCTTACTTCTGCTCTATGTGCAAACAAACCAATATTTGCACCTAAGTCCAATACAACATCACCAGGTTGAATTTGACAACCAAATCTTTCATAGTCACATCCTTTTGAATCATATAGTTCCATTCCAAACATTTCATAATACATGAAATTATTTCCGTCATGTCTACCTGAGTGATAAGAATCGTGATTAAATGTTTTATGTTCTTGTTCTAAATCACGTAGAACTTCGGTTCCGTTTTCGGACAAAGTCCAAAATTTTTTATTTTCCATTATATTAATTGTGCTTCTTTTATTTCATCTAAAACCATTTTTGGTGATATTGCCCTACTACAAATCCAATTTTTATTTTCAGGACAAAAATCATTTTTAAAGTATGAAAATTTATCACAGTGTTGTTCACTGTTAAAACATCCGTGACATACATCTTTATTTATTATTCTAATACAATCTTCATTAAATTCGTTTTCTGCTTTGGTAACACCTGAAATTAACACAACTTTTTTATTACAACCCCATGCTAACCATGCAAGACCCGATGATACACCAATAAAAAATTCACAGTGATGTAAGTACCATATACGGTCTTCTAAAGAAAAATTACCATTTCGTTTTGTAATGTTTTTTAATTGTGATTTTTCTTTTGAAATTGATACAACTTCATAACCTAATTTTTTAAGTTCTGAAACTAATGTTTTCCAACCAATTTGGTTGTTCCATTCTTTTAACATTGAAGAAGCAAATTCAGATATACAAACATATTTCTTCTCTATTGGTCTTTCAGGATTTGGGTTAATAAATTTAGGTTTAATCTCTTTAAAAGGTTCAAATCCTAAAACATCTGATGATATTTCTTGTAGTGATATTTTATTTGGATGTCGTGGAGTTTCATATGTGTTCCAAATACTTAAATTTGGGATATATTTTAAATTTGGATTCTTTTTAAAAATATCATTTAATTCATTTATATTTTTACCAATATATCCTGTTGAAATTATATAAGTTGCGTAAAAAGAGGAACCTTCCGTTTCAAAAGTTCCCATTTTAACAAACGTAATTTCAGGGTAAGATTTATCAAATAAAAATGGGTGAGGAGTTTGAACCACAACAGAACAAGAATGTTTTTTTGCAAACTCAACGGCATAAGGAACCCAAGCGATTACGTCACCAATTGGTTTGTTACCAACCTCAATTAATACTTCCTTATCTTTTAAATCCAAATATTCTTCATGAACAACTCCATGATTGTTTTTTAAGATTTGAATTTTCCAATCAATAAAATATCTAATATTTGGTCTTGTCCAATAACCTGATTTAATGATATCACGATGAATTAATTTATTATTTTTATTATCAAAAAATAATACTTCATATTCTTCATTTTCATCACCACCTTCAATTTCTACCTTACAACCAAGATGGAAATCAATTTTATATTTTACATCATCCATATAATTCTAAAATCCTATTGTATATCTGTATCACGGTAGGTTGACATTCAAATGACGGTTTATTTTCCAAACATCCAATCAACGGTGCAATACCTTGAACATTACCCCATTCTCTTACACCATGTTTCATATCTGACGCACATGATAAGTTACATCCACCTGTAATATAATTGTACTTATATTGTTGTGAACCATGTCTATATGGTGTTCTAAATTCAGGTTTGATGGATGAACCCAACTGAATAATTTCAACATCTGTTGTTCCTGCCAAGTGTAATAAACCTGAGTCCATTGTTACAAATGCCAATGAATTTTGAATCAAGTGATGTGCTTGTGATATATCCGTTTTATTCATTAAGTTAAGACCCAAGTCAATTTCAAAATTAAAGATGGGTTTATCAATGTTGAAGAAACCAACCTCTGATGAATCCTTACCAACTGAAACAACATGAATTCCTTTTTCATTTAACATCTTGGTTAACAACATCCAATTCTCAGGTGACCAAGTTCTGCTCGGCCAAGTTTGAACGGGGTGAATAAGGACATACTTTTCAGGTAAACCATCAATTGGTTTGAATTCATCTGGTTTGTAATAACATTCCATTTCATATGGACTTAACATAAATCCAAGCATAATCGCATGAAACTGTCTAATATCAATGTTATTGTGTTTAAACTCAACACCCCATTCATTCTTTTTTCCAATGTTATGGAACGAATTATGATATATGAAATTTTCTTTTATATAATCAATGTTGATGGCATTTGATAAATAATTTCTATCAACATATGGGTTGTTTTTGAAAATTTCAGGGTATTGAGAAATTACATTAATCTTTCTTTCGTAACTTTCATACAATTTTTTAATGGTTGGGGTTGCACAGATTGCATCACCCAAAGCTCTTGCGTTTGTTAAGTCTAAATAAACTGGTAACATGTTATTTTATTTTTAAGTGTATTTTTTCGTTATGTATTAATCGGTTATATTCATACACTTTAACCTGAAAATTATTTAAATTGAGGTCTTCATCAAATGGAACAGGTGAGTTAATTGATATAAAATATGTAACGTCTTTTGACATATCTAAATGTGTTGAAAATAAATGTTGTCCCGTATCACCATTATAAATCTCAAAATCCGCATTAATTGGTCTTTGAATATCTTTTATGTTAAAAACGTTATTATTGCGTGAAAAATCAATTGTAAAATCATTTGAGAAAATTGTTAATTCTTCGTGAAGTACTGGAATATTAACACCTCGGCATTTATGAAAAACTTCTGAAAATTTTAACACATCATTTTCATTATCCCACTCAAACGTACATCTACAATCTTCAGGTAATTGACCATCTTCACCACAATATCTTAATCTTTGATATATAATTTTATCTTTGGTTCTTGAATCATTTGTTAACCAAGAATAATGTTTGATATATGCTAAATTCTTTGGAATTACAATACCTGTGTGACTTGAAATTTTGGTACCGTCATTATATGTAAATTGATTATCAAAATAGTAACTTGATATACCACCGTAACGTTTTGCCCAAACAATTCTTTCGTGAACATAATCTTGAAACAAATGTTCGTGAATTGTTAAGTTTTTAAATACAACTGAATACCAATCAGGTGTTGGATTACGATGGATAAAATCTAATATATTTTCAATTTGGTCGGTAGTATAAGTTTCATCACCATCTAAGTACCAAATTAAATCACATTCTTGTTTATTTAAAAAATTTAAACAAGTATTTCTACTATCATCCTCAAACAACAAATTTTTTCCTTTTGTTGTTACTTGAAAATCTAAGTCATATTCTGAAAGAAGTTCTAATGTTTTGTGATTTCTAAATGGTAATCCTAATGTTAGATAATCTGCAAACATACCACTGTTTACAGCAAATACAAAATTATATTTGTCTTTTAATGCGAACCAAGGGTCTAAACAATCCTTAACGTATTTATCACAATTATATATTGTAAGTAAAATTCCAATTTTCATAATATTAATTATATTTTTTTATTTTTTATGAATCCAATAACTATTCATTAACGTATAGTTCATACTTTTATTAATGATTAATTCATCCACAGCTTTTTTAACTCCGTCAAATGTTGTGTAATCGTGACCTGCAATAATACCACCCTTTTTAATTTTTGGGTACCAAGCTAATATATCTTTTTTAACATCATTATATTCATGTGACGCATCAATAAACACAAAATCTAAACTTCTATTTGGGTATAGATTAACCGCATCTAATGATGCTAACCTAATTGGGTTTATTATGTCACAAACAGGACGAGTATTGTTTAAAAATTGATAATATAACCAATCTTTATCCTCTAATAGTTCGGGTACAAAAAAGGGTGAATTTGGTTCGGTGTGTTCAACAGAACCTAACCAAGTATCCACACAATCAAATTTAATTTGTTTTTGGGAGTTAAATATCTCAACCGACATATACGATGCGCTTCTACCTTTCCAAGAGCCTACTTCAACAAAATGAGAACCATCAACAAAATGATTAACCATTTCTGAATATAAGTTTTGAAAATCCATCCAATCTTCACCTACGTTTTTATAAAAATGTTCCATATTACAATAATAATAAAAAATGTGATAAAGTTAAATTATACCAAGAACAAAATGTTGGGTATTTATAATAATATATGGCGAATACGGTTGCTTATAATAACGGTTCAAATCCTGTAGGTTCAATTAAAAAAGGTGTGGTGTCAATTAACATTGATAATTCACTTATTACATCAGGGCATACTTGGAGAAATGGTATTGAGATTATTAATCAATATATCATTTACTCAGACACATATACTCAAGGCATTGACACACAACAAAATGCTAAACCATGTGCGTGGTCTTGTGCCTATAATGATACTGCATTACTTAATTTAATTAATTCATTACCACCATTAATTGGTCAACCAAAATATGATACATTGGCTACGGCAATTGCATGGTTGGAGGGGCAAAACAAATATTTTTTGGTAAACCAAAGTTATCCTGAAATTGTAACAAGCGGATGTGTGTTAAATGTTGATGCTGGTTTGTCGGGTTCATACCCAAATGTTGGAACAAATTGGTATAATATAAGTGGTTTTGGAACTAACGGTTCGTTATTGAACAATCCAACATGGGTTAATTCTGGTACATCAAGTTATTTTCTTTTTGATGGTACCGATGATAGAGTTAATTTTGGTAGTAATACAATATATCGGTTAAAAGATAATATGGCTTTTAATTTTACATTCTACTTAAGTGACACTAGTGGTGAAACATTGGTGACAAGAGGAGAACAGGTAAGTAAAGGTTTTTATTGGATAATGATTTATGGTGCTCTCCCTTATTTCCAATATCAAAATACAAATGGTGATATTATTGGGGTACAACCAGGATATACGTTTTCAACCGGAAAATGGTATAATATGTCTGTAGTAATTGATAAACCAAATCTTTATTTTTATATAAACTCCCAATTAATTAATACGACAGATATTTCAAATTTAGGTCTTGAAGCGTTTGATAGTGATTTATATATTGGTTCATACAATACTTGGACAAATAACTGGCAATTAAATGGACGAATATCTTTAGCTCAAATATATAATAAGTCACTTTCACAGTCCGAAGTTTTACAAAACTATTATAGAGGTAAAGTAGTTACAAGTGGATTAACATTGGCGTTTGACGCAGGAAATTTGGTTTCATATGGAGGTGATGGTACAACTTGGTATGATATGACATCAAATGGTAATAATGGAACATTAACAAATGGTGCGACATATTCAGGTGGAACGGTACCATCAATAGTATTGGATGGTGTTGATGATTATGTTATTAAATCAAATGTTACAGGTCTTCCAAATCTTGAAAGTAATTTTACTATTGAAGCGTTTATTAGACCAACATCGGCAAATTATGGTAACATTGCGGTATTGGCAAATTCATCATATAATTTAGAATGTCAGTTATTATATACTGTTAATAAAGTTTTGGTTACAAAATATGGTGGTGATATATTAGTTACCGCAAACAACAATTCAGTACCAATGTATAATTGGAGTCATATTGTGTATAGACAAGAAAATAATAATGGTTCAATATATATAAACGGACAATTAAACGTGTCTTCAAGTATTATACCTCAAACTGCGACAACAACTAATTTTCTTTTGGGGGTTTATAATACTACTGCTCCACAACCTTTTGGTGGTAATTATGGTATGGTTAGAGTATACAATAGAGCACTATCGGCATCAGAAATATCACAAAACTTTAATACTTATAGAAGGAGATACGGAATATAATGGGAATACCAATGGCATATAACACAGGTACCACAAATACCTACACAGAGAAGACGGTTAAAAGGGGAACGGTTGCCTTAAATCCTGGTCCATCATTGGCACCAAGTTATAATTGGTTCAACGGGGTTGATGTTACTGCAACACAATATCTTATCTATTCTGACACATATACAACAGGTCAGGCAACACAAGCCAATTCAAGACCAACAGCATGGACAACACCTGATTTATCAGATACAAGTTTATTAAATTTAATTAATACATTACCTGAAAGAATTGGACAAACACCTTTTCTTTATTTACCTGTCGCCCTTAAATGGTTATATCAAAGTAACAGATATTTTTTATTAAAAAATAATTTTGAAAATATTGTAACAAGTGGTTTGGTTTTAAATTTGGATGGTAGTTGGCCAAATTCATATTCAGGAACAACAACTTGGTTTGATTTGAGTGGACAAGGGAACAACGGAACATTAACAAACGGACCAACACTAAACACATCAAATGGTGGAAGTATTCAATTTGATGGTACAAATGATTACTGTGTTGTTAACTCAAACAGTAACTCCTCACTCTCGGGTGATTTTTCAATAACTCAATGGTATAATGCTGCTACAAATGATGGTGGATACAGAGTAATATTTGAAACTAATGGATATCGTGACGGTACATCAGGAATTGCAATATATCAATTTAGTAATTATTTTAGAATCTGGCGTATAATTGGAGGTACGTACACAGAACTTATAACAACATCGGGAAATACTGTGGGTTTAAACACATGGAAAACATTTACATTAGTTAGGAATAGTGGTGTTTTTACTTTTTATATAGATACTATCTACTCCGGTACTTACTCCACCGATACTAATAACTATTCAGATACATCATATCACATTGGTGGGGATGGACCACCAACATCATCTTATTGGTTTCAAGGTAATATTGCAACAACTCAAGTATATAATAGAGCTTTATCACCTGCTGAAATTATGCAAAATTTTAATACTCAAGGATATAGATTTGGATACTCGGCGGATACAATTGTAACAAGTGGTTTAACAATAAATTTGGACGCAGCAAATGGAATGTCTTACCCTGGTTCAGGTACAACTTGGTATGATATAAGTCAAACAGGTGGATATAATTTTACATTAAGAAATGGTGCATCTTTTGAAAGATATGGTAATATATCATGTTTCAGTTTTGATGGTTCTGACGATAATGCAAGGTGGGTTGATACAAATGGAATTAGAGAAGATATTGGAACCGAATGTACAATATCAATTTGGATGAATGGTAATGATGTTAATTTAGGACAATCTTGCTGTAGATTAATTTCTTTTAATAACAACGTTGATATTAATGTTGATTATTCTGATTATTTCTGCATGGCGGCTTGTAATAGAATTGGTTATTTACCTTGTTATACGGGTAGTTTTGCAGGTGGTTTATGTGCTGGTGGTGGAGGTAGTAATACACCAATGTACACAACTGATTTTAAACTTGTAACTGTACGATGGAGTACTATTAGTGATACAATTGACGTATTAGTTAATAACAGTAGTATCTATAGCGCTTCACTAACGGCATCACCGATTAATTATAGAGATATTAAAAGAATTGCTTTAGCGTCAAACGCAGCTGGCATGGAATATTCCAACATTAGAATTGCATCAATGCAAATGTACTCAAGAAGATTATCAGATTCTGAATTAACTCAAAATTACAACGCTCAGAAAGGAAGGTTTGGATTATAATGGGAACACCAATGGCATTTACAACGGGAACAACTTACACTTACACAGATAGGATGTTCAAGCGTGGAACAATAGGTTTAAATTTACCATCAACATTGGCACCAGGATATAATTGGTTCAATGGTGTTGATGTTTCAGCGTCACAATATTTGATATATTCTGACACTTATACAACAGGAATTGCATCACAAGCCAACTCAAAACCAACAGCTTGGACAACACCTGATAAAACGGATGCAAGTTTGTTGGGACTGATTAATACATTACCTGAAAGGATTGGACAAACCTCATTTACAAATGTAACAGATGCAACAACTTGGTTACAAGAATCAAATAGATATTTTTTAATTAATAGTGGTTATGAGGATATTGTTACAAGTGGATTAACATTATCTTGGGACGCCGCTTGGTATAATTCATTTAAAACTGGCAATACACTTTGGTATGACATAAGTGGTAGTTATGTTAATGGTACGTTTACAAATGGTCCTAGTTTTAGTACATCAAATGGTGGGTCAATATCATTTGATGGTACTGATGATTATGTAAGTGCGTCTGTATCATCACCAGGTCCACCAATTACAGTTGAAACATTTTGTAGATTTAATGAATCGGCATCGGATAATAACAATTACCGATACGCATTTTCATTAGGTAATAACGTGTTAGGACAAATGATTAGTTTATCTAAAGCCGCAACAACAAATCCTGCGGGTACATTACAACCAAATCAAGGTTATGTTTATTTAGGTGGTGGACAAAATGATGGGTTAAAAAATATTAATTATATTTTTACGGGTTCGGCGTATCACCATGTTGTTATTCAAGTTTTATCTGATAATCAAACAATCAAATGTTATATTGATGGTGTTGATGTTGGAGTTCAAAGTAATACTCAAACAATAAGTTTGGGGACCACATTAAATTTGGGAAGATGGTTTAACAATAGTTGGTACTTCAATGGAAATATTCAAACTTTTAGAATATATAATAGGGTTTTATCACAAGCCGAAATTATTAAAAATTATAACACTCAGAAAGGTAGAATTGGTTATGATAATATTATTAGTAGTGGATTGAAATTAAATTTAAATTCACAAATACAATTGTCTTATTCGGGTGGTGGAAATAGTTGGTATGATTTAAGTGGTAATAACAACACGGGAATGTTAACCAACGGACCAATATTTGATTCAATTACAAGGAGTATTGTTTTTGATGGTGCGGATGATTATGCAATAGTTTCAAATCCATCGTCTCTACAAAATCAAAATCTAACAGTGTCCACATGGATTAAACCATCTACCGCCACAAATCAAATTACAGGTATAATTGATTATGACCATTGTGGTGGAGGTCCTTGGGTTCTTCAATCTGAAGATGCTACAACTAATAGGTACTATTATTTTGGATACATAACCGCAAATGGATATCAACCATCCAGTGGAATTGGAGCTGGAAAAGGGGTACAATTAACAAATTCTGTTTGGCAAAATTTAGTTTTTACTAAAAATGGTACCTCAGTGATTGGATATTTAAACGGTGTTCAAAAATTTTCGGCAACCGCAACCAATGGAAATATGACAGGTGACGCAAGTAGACCCTTACTGTTAGGTACTGTATTAAATTGTGCTAACAGAAATTTTAATGGTAGTATGTCAAATACACAAATTTACAACAGGGCACTAACACAATCAGAAATTCTTCAAAACTATTATCAAGGAAATGTTGTAACAAGTGGACTTGTATTGGCATTAGACGCTGGTAATTTAGTTTCTTATGGTGGAACAGGTACTAATTGGTATGATTTAACAACAAACGGAAATAACGGGACATTAGTAAATGGACCAACATATAGTACTTTAAATGGTGGTAGTATTGTTTTTGACGGGTTAGATGATACCGTATCATTTTCAGCTATCACATTAGGTTCTACATTTACTATTAGTCAAACATTAGTGGCAAGTGCTGCATATAATAATATAGGGTACATGCCTATAGGAGGTGGTAGTGTTGGCGGTGGTAGTACATTCAGAGGATATGTTTGGTTCCAGACTAATGATAACTCAACCAATCCAATAGGTGCGACTGTGGCAATTTCATTTAAACAAGATAGTGAGGCTGGGGGTTTTGATTTTTCTTTACCCACCCCTATACCTCAAAATACTTTGTTTCAATATACCTTAGTTAAAAATGGTTCTACGGCTTATTTTTATATTAACGGAAATTTAATAAAAACACAAAGCGTGGATTCGTTTAGAAATTTTACGGTAAGAAATTTGGGATGGTCGTATAGTAGTTATTATATGAATAGAAATTTATATAATACTCAAATTTACAACAGAGCATTATCTGACATGGAAGTACAACAAAATTTTAACGCAAATAGAGGGAGGTACGGATTATAATGGGAACACCAATGACATACATATCGGGAAATACGGGAGCGTATCAAAGTGGAACCTTTAATAAAGGAACCATTGCTTTAAACTTAAATCCATCATCATTGGCTTCAGGTAATAATTGGTATAATGGTGTGGATGTAACGGCAACACAATATCTAATATATTCTGATACATATTCAACAGGGATTGCGACTCAAGCCAATTCAAAACCAACAGCATGGACAACACCTGATTTATCAGATACAAGTTTATTAAACTTAATTAATACATTACCTGATAGGGTTGGATTAACACCATTCACATCATTACCACTTGCACTTCAATGGTTAAATGCGACAAATGAATATTTCTTAATTAAAACCAATTTTGAAAATATTGTAACAAGTGGATTGGTATTAAACTTGGATGCTGGTTGGTATAATTCATACTCAGGAACAACAACTTGGTTTGATATCAAAGGTGGATATAATGGTACATTAACAAATGGTCCAACATTTAGTGGAAATTCACAAGGTGTCATTGTATTTGATGGGGTGGATGATTATGTCTCAATATCAAACACTAGTTTATTAACATTTGGAACCAATCCTTTTTCTATTGGATTTTGGATATACCCAACCCATACAACACTTACATCTTATAGAACAATATTGAGTAATTATAATGATTATAATTCTGATTATACATCATATTTTTATTTAGGTATTACTAGTGTACCATCAAACAATACTATCTCTTTTTTAAATTCTTCGGGTAATTTTATAACAGGTAATGGATTTGTGTTAAAAACAAATGTTTGGACACATGTTATGTTTACCAGAAATGGAAATGTTATTAATTCTTATGAAAATGGTATTTTACAAAGTTCGGTTTCTGAATCAAATAATTTTAGTGGAACTAGAAGCACAAAAATAGGTGGTGGAGTTTCAGGTGTTTCAACACTTCAAGGAAATTTTTCAAATTTAAAAATATATAATCAATCACTGTCACCTGAACAAGTTCTACAAAACTACAACGCACAAAAATCAAGATTTGGGTTTTATGACATTGTTCAAAGTGGGAACACTCTTAATTTATCAGCTTCAAATTATTTATCATACCCAAGAAGTGGAACAACATGGTTTGATATGACATCAACAGGTAATAATGGTACGTTTGTAAACGGACCAACATTTAATACTGGTGCAACACCATCAATTCAATTTGATGGTGCGGATGATTATATTAACATACCAAATGGTTTTACAAAGACTTTAAAAGGTAAACAATATTGGACGGCATCTATTTGGGTTAAAGTTACTTCATGGGGGTCAGGTAATGATAGTTTTCCTGTTTTAGTTAGTATTGGTGCAAATCAAGGACAATATGGTGAACTTTATTTAGAAATTGGTAATGCAAATCAATATTATATGGCGTATGCGGGTGATTTTGCTCAAGGTAGTTTTACAACAAATTTAAATCAAATTTATAATTTGGTTTATATGAAAGATGGAAATAGTTTTAAAGTGTATAGTAATGGCGTATTAATTGATACTCAAACAGGAAAAAATAATGTATCAAGTGTTGATGGTGATTTATGGATAGGGAGATTTAAAACTGGTGATTACGAATTAAATGGTAACATATATAATTTTTCAATGTATGACAGAGCATTATCCGCATCAGAAATTGTTCAAAATTTTGAATCACAAAGAAATATTTACGGCGCAACAGGTTATACAACAAGTGGATTGACACTTAATTTGGACGCAGGAAACTACGCATCATATCCAACAACAGGAACAAAATGGGTTGATATTAGTGGAAATTATAATAATGGTGATTTAATAAATGGACCAACATGGAGTAGTGCAAGTGGTGGAACAATTACATTTGATGGTACTGATGATAGAGGGGTAATTAATAATTATTATCCTGTATTTACTGGTGATTTTGCAATTAATTTGTGGGTTAATTTCTCAACATACTTGCAGTATCAAAACGTTATTAGTTCGGCAAATGATGGCAACGCTGTCTTGGGATTTTGGTTGGAATTTGGTTCTGCTAGAGGGTTCACACTATATTCAACTGGTACCAATTTAATTGTTGAAGATAATTTGGTAAGTTTAACATCGTTAAGTACTAATACTTGGCATAATGTATGTGTGACGAGAGTTGGTACAGGAACAAATAATGTTAAACTATATGTAGATAATGTGTTATGTGGTCAAAACACGTCAAATTTAACAGTTGGAAGTGATAGTCAAAACTTAGAAATTGCCCGATACTCAAAAAATGCTGGAACAAGTTTTTTATTCAACGGTAAAATTGCCGTTATCCAAACATATAACAATGTTGGATTCTCAGCATCACAAGTACTTCAAAACTATAACGCATTAAAAGGTAGATTTGGTTTATAATTATCCAAAATGTCTTACCATGTATTTATAGATAATATATGGCCAACGCAATACTTTATAATCAGGGTTCACATCCAACAGGAGCATTGAAATCAGGAACA
>Ga0315903_10006298_pt1 | contig 15209 bp, 17 predicted proteins | sample LakEriMetagenome_7_FD_203524 | JGI IMG/M metagenome (GOLD analysis project Ga0315903, IMG submission 203524) | Freshwater fungal communities from buoy surface, Lake Erie, Ohio, United States - Buoy 2 MA119 | ecosystem: Environmental > Aquatic > Freshwater > Lake | place: USA: Lake Erie, Ohio...
CTAGCAATCTGGTTGCCCTGACTTCGTAGTGATGTTGCAAACTCTACACCAGACTTTAACATTACATCTGTTACGCCTTGCATAAACTTGCCATCAACCATACCGTTGTCACACCATACAACTGCTACTGAATCTTTTTTACTCATAGTCCCCTATGCCCCTATTTCTTTTTACGTGATACTGCTGCGTTGTCTACTAAGTTTGGATAAGGTCTACCTGCAGCCTTAGCCTTAGCCTTAGCAGCACTCTTCTGTGCTGGTGTTAATTTCTTAGAAGTCTTCTTAGGATTCTTCTTGTCCTAAAATGCTGTTTTCTTTTTCACCATTTCACCTTATCCGCCCAGTATGCTGCAGACATCTTGCCTTTAGCAATATTCTTAGCGTGACGTGCTTTGAAAGATTTCTGTCTAGCAGTAGGTTTTCTATCCCCAGTTACACCTTGCTGTCCAAATCGAATAGTCTTTACTTGACTACCTTCTTTAGCCACTACTACGTGTGACTTAGTTGGATGATTAGGAGTACGTTTTGGTTTATTAAAACCAGATACTCCTACTCTCTTTAATCTTGAATCTTTCATTTGCTCCCCTTAATAACTTCTTTTGTCTTAGGGTCAAGGCGGACTTTCTCCGACCCGTCCTTACGTAGAATAACAATCATACCGTCCCGCATAATTGACTTATTCCAACCGTCGTGACGCTTACGTTGACCCGATGACATTATGCGTTGTAAATTCCTCTACGAGCCATATCTTTCTGATATGGAGTCATAGGTTTTTTAGCCGCTGGTTTTGGTCCTGCAACTCTACCCTCACGTACATTGGCTCTATTTGGGTTAGGAACTGCTGGTTTTGGTTTTCTATCTTCTCGTGCATTAGAATTTCCACCTAACCTTGGCTTTGCGGCACCATATAGGTTTAATGTATTTGTAGCAGGTCCAGGAGAAGCCTTTGGTGTATAGACTGCATTCTGGAAGCGTGTCTCACCATATAGACGACGCACACCTTCAGCGAAAGACGCTACTGCTCCTGCTTGCTCTGAACCTTTGTTCATAGCAGCAATCTCTAGAGCCTTTTTCATTCCAAGTTTCTTAATGCTATTAATTTCAGATTGAGAAACTTTAATATTTTTATTTACATTTTTAGGACGTACTGACTTTGATTTAGCGCTTCCTACTGTTGAAGAAGGACGACCTGCACCAAGTTTTAATCCAGACTTGCTAGGCATATCAGAATTTCTTGCCATTATTTTTTACCTTTCTTTTTGGTCTTGCCTGCTTCAGATAAAGCAATGGCAATTGCTTGCTTTGGATTTTTTACTACCTTGCCACCTTTGCCAGAATGAAGGGTGCCAGATTTAAACTCTTTCATTACTTTAACAACTTTTTTTGTACCTTTAGCCTTTTTCATCTTGTTCGTATACCTTTGCTATTATATCGTTTTCCTATCAGGGCACCCATAAGTTGACCAAATTCTTTATCCTGTTGATTGCGGAGTCTACTTGCTGCTGCATCGGTTCCAGGTCCAGAAGTGTTAGCCATTTCAGTTGTAGCGTTATAGACCCTAACAAAGTCTTTAAATTCTTTACCAACATTGCCAAAGTAACTTGAAGAATTAGATGTATTTTTATAATTCTTATTTACAGTTGATTGGTTGATTCCTGGGCTAGTACGTGGTTTAGGAGTAGCCATATTATTTCTTCTTACCCATCTTCTTCATACCCTTACGCATTTCCATCATCTTCTCAGATTTGGATTCCATCTTCTCACCCTTAGCATAAGCCTTTGCAGCCTTCTTGCCCTTGGCAGTATATGGGAATTTTTTGTTTCCTACTTTTGGCATTAGATTTGTCCTATCTCTTTCATTACGGCTGCGGCTTTTGGAGTTATATCTTTAGTCTTAGGCATAGTGTCCGCATTATACGCTTTACCTAAAACTTCTGAAGCCCTATGCGCTTCTTGTACATGACGCATAGTTGTTCCTGCTGGTTGTATTCCTTGTGCTCTTGCATCTTTGTAAGCCTTTAATTCAGAGGTCCATTTCTTATCAGAAATATCTCTCTTGGCATCTCCAGAGTTCATCTGAAGTCCTAAACCTTTACATCCAAAACATCCATCAATTGGTTCTGGATGATGTTCCCAATGTTTCATTTATCCCCTTATACTGCAGTAAAGTTTTCTTCTGTAACTCCTATGCCACCAGCAATTAATGCTGCTTTAGTGGTATCATCTACTACGTGGTTATGTCCACCAGCGTAAAACTCTTCATATGTTTCCACACTTGGGTCTAGTGGATAGCGGCTAATTTTATATGAGCCATTTTGCTTCACCACGGAAATACCAACATCTCTTTTATAGAAATAAAACAATCGATGTTTACCGATTGGTCCCTCTTCTACAATAGGTGTTGTAAATATGTAATCTGCCACGTTTCTCCTTAATGAACTTACTCCGTAGCAGGAATATCTCTACTCCTGCTACAGCGTCAATCAACTAAGCGATTGAAGAACCTGATTCGATTCTGTATAGTGCCTCTTCACGGTAGCGAGCAAATCCTAATACGCCGTACCAACCCATTGGGCGGTGACGCATCAAGCGGTCAACTACTGGTCCGATAACTACATGTGGCTCTTCGGCAACTGCCTCAGCCAATGCCTGTTGTCCAGCGATGATTGTGCGGTACACCTTTGCAGATGAAGAACCATCAGTTGCTGAGTACAGACGTGGAGACTCTACGAAGTATGCACCCTCGTATGTTCCAATTTCTCCTGCCCAGATACGGTCTTGAACAGAGCCGTATTGGTTAGGAAGTAACCATCCTGCTGAACCTGTCTCAGCACGTAGGTCGTGGGATACTTCTGGGTGGATACCAGCCCAGTATAGTGAACCCTTACGAGCAACGGCCTTGCCAGCACGTAACTTAGCAACAGCCTTACGGATGTTAGCAGAAGATAGTGTTGCAGCAGCAGTGATAGTTGCTGTTGAAGTTGCAGTTGAACCTGAGTAAATTACATTTGAACCGCCACGCAATGTTGTCATTGCTACGGAGTCAATAGAATCTGCAAGGTTGAATGCAATAATGTTTGCGATTGCAGGGTCAACATCTGCAAGAGAGAATAACTCTAATGCACGAGTTACCAACACTGAGTTACCGTACTCGTTAAGAGTAATGGTTACTGATGTTGGTGTTGACATTGCTACTGCATCTGGGTCAGTTGTTTCTGTCAGAGCGGTAGTTGCTGCGCTTAGGTCAACATAGCGTTGTAAAACGACTGTTGAGCCTGGGATTGCTTGACGTGCTGGACGCTTATCTGCGACTGAACGAATTAGTGGTTCAGAACGGAGAGCGAATTCTAGAAGACGGTCATACGCCTTCTGGACTAGACCAGCACCACCAGCGGTTCCGCCTAATGAAGCGGAGTCTGTTGATACATATGCCATATCGTCACCTCCAAGTGACTATGAACGGAATTATTGTGAGCGAAGTACATCCAATAATGCATCCATTGAATCTGCATTATCGATGCGAAGATTTAAATCCTCTGCTCGGTCTGGGGTCATAGCGCCTTGAGTTAGTACATCTTGCTGCCGTAAGGCGGCTTTATCTACTTCACTTATTTTAGGCTCTTCTTTAGCAACCGTAATTCCGAATAAATCAGCGTTATCATCAAGCCAGTTAGAAACTGACTCTTCGTTAACATCTTCTAAATCCTTAAGAACTAATCTTGCTGCTTTAAGGTTGACACCCTTCTTTTCTAGGACCTCTTTGACTGTACGCTCACGCTGCACCTTGGATAATCCCTCAAGTTGCTCAGTGAGTTCCTTGATACGCTTTTCATCGTTACGCTTGGCTTTCCGCAATTTTTTAAGTAAATCGCTTCCGTCCATCTGTGTATCGTTGTTGGTATCTAGGTCGTCTTCGTCTTCATCCCAGTAATTGTTGCTCATAGCAACCCACCCTTCTATTCGTTGTTAGTCGCAAGCCTCAGATTCTAGTCGGGGAACTAGCCTGGCTCTTGCTACCAGTCTTTTACGCCATGTGTGCTGGTCGGCCACATAGGATTCTATTTAGAACTGTCCTGCCGAAGAACCCTTATTTAGGTATCCAGTAGAGAACGAACCTTTCATGGTTCCAGATTCGCCTGCGAATCTTGCTTGTTCTGTTTCTTTCAGACTTGAAATTTGTCCTAGGTCTGATATATTTTTCATAAATACTGCATTTTGCGCTTGTTGCTGGGTGAACTTGCCACCACCAAATTCGGCAATAGTATTTGCTCTGCCAAGACTTGCTACTTGACCATATCCAGTAAGTGCGGCATTATAGTCGTAACCTCTATTTGCAATATCAATTGCTGTTGGTAAATCAACGTTCATTCCGTACTGTTGGGCAGCAGAAATAACAGATACACCCTTAACTTTCTGACTTAGAGCCTGTGCTCCCTCTGGTCCAGTTAAAATTGCTTTAGCAATAGATACTCTATCTACTCCAGGGAAGTATGTTGATAGTGTTTCTTTAAGTTCCTTAGGAGCATAATCAATTGCATTAAATACATCGCTAATTAGGCTCGCTACTTCATTAACTGATTTTTGTTGTCCAATTATATCACCAAGGAAGTTCTCAGTAGCCAGGTCACCTAATCCAGCAGTTCTTAGAACCTCACCCATCTTTGCCTCGGTAGCAAAAAACTCAGCAATAGTTGGAACCGTAATAGCGGCACCTTTTTGCTTTGCATCTCTAAGTGCAAATATTCCTTTAAATCTAGAAGTAAATTCAGGAATAGCGTTTTCATTCTCGGCCTGGTATAAGGCAAGATTTATTGCTTCCTCTGTTGTGGAACCAGTTTTATAAAATCCTGAAGTCAATTGGTAAAGTTTACTTACATAACTCTTATTTGATTCTTCTTTTCCAAATATTAAACCCAATGTTGCTTTAAATGTATCTAATGCTAATGTTGGTTTAGCGGCCTCTGCAAGAGCCCTATCAGCATCTTGTTGTTGCCTTTGTAATGCTAATTGTTGCTCATATGTTAATCCAGTAGAAGTGTTTCCACCACCACTTGATGCGCTTTGGCTATTAATAAAATCTTGTAATGCTTTTTCTGCGGCACCAATAGTTTTATTTGCGTCGTCTATTGCCTTTTGAACCTCTTTATCAATCACTGCTCCCTTAGGAGTAGATTTGACGGGATTTGCCGCTTTAGTGGTAGGTAATGTCTGACCAGGCTTGGTAATTGTAGTTACCTTAGGATTTCCTAGTCCGTATGTAAAGTTTGATGGTGTTGCCATTATACTCCGTATCCAAACGCTCTACCTATTGCTGTTGCAGCAGTTCTTGCTGACTCATTAGCAGCAGTTGTGTTTTCCCATTGAGGAGTGTTTCTTAATTTAATTCTAAAGTCTGCAAGGGACATAGACGGCAATTTACCTGCAGTTCCATCTGGACGTATTGCTCTATCTAGTTCTATATTATCTAATTCAATTGTATTAGGGTCTAGTTCTAGTTCTTTTGCCATAAGATTAATATATGGAGAAGCAAGGTCTCTAATCGTAGAACCAGGATTTTGCTTTAAACGTTCAGCATATTGAGGATAGTTGGCCATTGCTTTTTGAGCAATTGTAGACCTAAAATCATCATTTGTTATTTCGCCTTTAGCAATTTGCTTGGCTGCAGTATAAATTTCTGCATCAGAGAAATCTAATGGCCCAAAGCCAGCAAGGATAGACCTTACGTTATTAAGAGCAGTTAAAGACTTTCCACCTAAAGTTTTTTCGTCTTTAAAGTTTACCTTTGCCCAAATATAATCAGAAGCAAATATCTCTGGCTTAAAATATGATGGATATTCTGTGGTTAAGGTATTCTCTACTTGACGCTTTATCTCATCGGTACTTGTTCCAGGCTTAACATTGGTGGACTTAACAACATTTTCTATTTGCTTGTCTTGTTCTGCCTTAAATTTCTTTAAAAAGTCATCTAAGTCAACATCGGTAAATTTAACATTATACTGAATATCTTTTGCTGTTTTTTCAAGCAAGGCTCTAGCGGAAACTTTATTTAACCTAGTGATGTTCCTAGATGAACTAGTAGTAGATGTAGGCTTACCTGAATCGCCACTCATTGCATTTATAATTTTTTGTATATCAAAATTAGCAAGGTCAGCCTCTGCCTGAGCCTGCGTTTTTTGATTTTGAGTAACTGGTGCAACCACTAGTCAACCGCCTTTAGGGTATCATTGTCAAAATATATTTTTAACATTGTTTGTAATTTAGGATGAAAAGCAACCATATTGCCTTCAATATAATCTAAATAAGCGTCTTTAAACTTTGCTTTTCTACTATCTCCATCTGGAAATGAGTTATAGACTTGAACTACTTGATTACGAATATTCATAAATGTATTAACATCTTGCCAGTATTCTGTTTGGCCATGCTTATTCATAAAGCCAGGGTCTTTAATGATTAGATTAAATGCCTTAGCGTAGTTATAAGAATTATCTCCCCTAAGTCCAGAAGAATATTCATCAAACCATTCTTGGCTCTCAGCCCTAAATACTGTTCTAGCGGCATATTGCAATGCATCGCCTAGTTCTTTATGAGCACGGAAAGACCTGCCATCAGTAATAGTTGCTGTTAAAGCATCTTTCATAGCATTGTATCTTTGCCATAAAATATTCTTTTGGCGTTGAATATCTTCTTCTGCTGGAGTAAGTTTAGTATCATTAATTAACTTGCTAGTTCCAGGTAGTTTAGTATTAGGGTCATTAAGTAGTCTTGAGATAGATAGGTTTCTATCTTCAGATTTATACTCTATATCAGCACCCAATAGACCAACTAAAGAGATATCACCATCTTTAATGTTTGCAAGTTGCTTTACTAGATTTTCGTTATCAGAAAAAATCCTATTATAGTTTTCAACAGTTGGGACTACTCCAGGAATGTTCTTATTGTAATCCTTGAATGTAACATTTTCTAATGTAAGTTCAGGACCAACAATAGTTAAAAGTTCATCTCCAGCCGCAGTCTTAGCCTGCTCACGATTCATTCCTTGCTTTTGATATTTATCAATTAGTTTACTATATAATCCATCAACCATACTTGCTGGATATAGGTTAACATCTACTGGCACACCAAATGGAGATATAAAACTGTTTTTAAACTTAGCAAACCAAAGCCCTCTGGCTTCCTGTATTGCCTGTTCCTCAGTTACAAATTTGGTTTCAATTCCCATATCAAATAGGATTTTATGATACCTATAAACTGAGTTTACAGAAGATAAGAAGTTATCTTGCCCCATTGGAGTTGTAGCCCAGTTTGCAAGGGCGCTTCCCCATGTAGGTACAAATGCTTTTCTTAGGCTATCTTGTGGTCCATATGGAAAACTTCTGTTATATTGTGCTCCCAAGAGAGCCTTAATCCACTCAGGACCTTTTTTGCCACTTGCGTAGTCTTCTGCTGTAGGCCATTCTTTAAATATCTTTGCAACAGACACTGAGGTTATAAAAGATGGGCTTGGTAGGTTAAGTAAGTATCCTAGTGATTTAGCATTTAGTCTTACGCCTTCGCCTTTATTGGCTAATGGACCAAAATCTTTGCTACCTGGTAATACTAACCATGCAATCTGATTTATATCATCAGTTGGGTTGCCGTATTTATCTACACCAAAGTTTTCAAATGTTCTACCGTAATTATATACAAACCCAGTCATTCTTGTAGGGTTGTTAACGGCAAGTCTACCATATCGATAGAACGCATTTAAAGACGCTGCTGGGAATGCAACGGCGGCACGAGCAGCATACAGCACAGAGTTTTGTCTACGAATTGTATAGAATGTTTTTTCTGTTTCTTGTAATGCTTCTCTACCTGCTGCTTGACGTAAGGCATTCCACTGTGCTTGAGAAACTGATACGCCTTGGTCAGCCAAGGATTGCGCCTTCTTTGCTAGGTTAGTCATTGCTAACTGGTCAAAGACTCCTTCACGAAGTGGGTTTTCAGGAGCATTAAGTTTCTTATAAATTTCATTAGATTTCTTAGAAAGAATCTTGGTTAATGCGCTCCCAGCCTGGTTTCCAAATATTGCGCTTTCTGCATAATTCCAGTCAGACGGAGCAATTGGGAACAACTTATTATCTTTAGCGTATGGAGCAAGTAGGTCCATTAATTCATTTTCTTTAATCTCACGCTTTAAAATAACTGCTTGTGCTTCTTTTGATGGGATAGTTCTATTTAAAAAAGCAAGTTTATCTTTTACGTAAGATATTCCATCATCAGCACCATGAATACCCCATTGGGCTAGATATTGAATACCTTCTTGGCTAACAACCCATTTTTTTAAAGTTGCTTCTACTGGATTACTTAAAAGAATATCAAATAATTTATCGCCACGAATTAAGTCATTAGCAACGTGCTGTAATTCTTGAAAATACAAAGGATTAGATATATCAATTGGCAGGTTAGGAATTCTTCCATGAATCGTAGCCTGTGTTGTTCCAACAGAAAGTTCACCCAAGAATGTTTGCTCGGCAGTTATTGTATTATCTACTTCTGCTCTTACGGCCTTGGAAAAGTTATTACCGTCTATGTCATCAAAGAATGAGGTTATTGGAACCCATTGACCGTTGAACATGCGATAGTTGTCTGTTCTACCATAGTAGCGTTGCTTATATTTAGCACTTTTGCCAAATAGTTCAGCCTGCTCCCTTATTAAACTTGGAGTATTATCTAATATGTTATCAATTTCATCATAAGACTTCATTAGACTATCGTCTACCTCTTTAAGCACCTTGTTATTGGTTGCCATTTTAGCAACTGTTGCATAGTACTTTGAGAGACCATTTTTAGCGGCAGTTAACTGAGGCTGTACTTTTGCTAATTCGGCAGGAGATAAATTCTTTTCGATATAATCAATTCTGCGTCGTAGGCTAGGAGCATTGTTAATCTTAGGCATTTTACCCAATGGTGCCATAGATTCAATAAGATTAAGTTCTGCCTTTTCAACAAGATTATCAACTGCAGTCAAATACTTTTTTAACTTAGGTAAATTTTGCTGTCTAGCAGCAGGAGAACCCGAAGTAAGCATATCGTCTATGGTTGCAGAAAGATGGTCTTTTTGAGCCACCAAAGTATTTAAAATTCTTTGATTCTGAGCAACTCTTTTATTGACGGCCTTTAAATCTTTTCTATTTATTAATTTAGCCGCTGCTCCAGCAGGTTTTTGAATTACGTTATTCTTAAAACCATTTACAATAGATGTCTTTGCAATTTTTGCGGCTGCTGTTGGCCCTAATGCTAAAGAAGCGCTAATATAAGGCTCAAATAAAGATTGCTTTACGATGTACATAGGTCTTACCAAAGCATCAAATGTCCACACTCTTGTCAGGCCTTCATAAACCTGTTTAGCAACTTGCTTGCTAGTTCCAAATGCTCTACGAACACCTACACTAGACTCTAATATAATTTCTTTTTCAATTGCATCCCAAGGCGTAAATAAATATGAGTTTGCCATTTGGCGAGTAGTCTCAGGACTTGTCACATTCATCTGCCCATTGGCATCAAAAGAGTATCCCACTTTTTCGTGGGCAGCCTTATTGGTGGAAACTTTAGAGCGCATATCTCTAACTACTGCGCTAATCTCTTTTTCGGTTCTCCAACCATTATTCCAGGCTACAGCAAAACCAATTTGGTCATTAATTGCATCTAAAACATTATAGCGTTCCATTGGGTCTTTGGCAGCCACATAGGCTCTTTCCCACTCACGTCTAATATCTGCAACTTTTCTTACCTCAGTAGGAGTAATATTTATTATTTTATTACCGTCTCTGAATGTTGGAACAGCGTCAACAAAAGCAGTTAACTCTACTCTTGCGTCAAATGGACGCATACCAGATAATGTCACATAACGCAAAGGCTTTAATCCAGTTACCTGGTTTCTAAATTTAATAAGATTAACAATTGGTCCGCCAACTTTATTACCAATTTTTAAACTTAAAACTTCGGCTAATTGGTCTGTGGCTTGCTTGCTGCCTTTTCGCATGCCATACTTGTATTCATCAAATTTAGTTGCTGATTTACCAAATCTTAGGGCTGACTCTGCTTTAATATATGCATCTGAAAGTCCAGTTACTCCAGCAAACTTTGGGTCTACTGGGAAGTAATCTGTCTTTCCCAAAACTCTAAGTTGGTCAGACTCGTCAAAAAATGTTTTGCGAAGTTCAACCATTCTTTCATCTTTAGTGACAGCCTGGTCAAATGCTCTTTTTAAGCGGTCTACCGCTGGTCCTTCTGGAATAAATATATTTCCAGTTTGTAAATATTTTGTTTGTAATTGTCCAGCAACGTTGCCTGCTGCAAATAAGTCATCAGCATTGGTTTGGACAAGACGACTAAGAGCCTCTACATCTCCCTTGTCGGCAAGAATTAAATCTTTAACAATTTCTTTTTTAGTTGTACCAGCAATGATTGGGGCTAATCTTTCGTTGTTGCTATACAACTGAACTAAATCTTCAATCTCGCCAAGATTCTTGCTTTCAGCCATTTGCATCATATGCGTTGCTGCTACGGTTTGTCTACCGCCAAGATTATCTGCATAGTCAAAGCCAGTTTGAATATCTTGTTTAAACTCATCTATTGTTTTTGCTCTAGTGCTAATACCAGCGTGGTTTAAACCAGACTTTCCAATTTTACCAGCAACACCAAACGCTTTAGTTACACCAATACCGCCAACAACTAAATCTGTAACACCAGTAAAGTATTTTCCAACTATATTATCAGAAAAATTTCTTTGTATATTTTCGTCGTCCCATAAATCAATTTCATTTGTTAGACCAGTAAGATAACCTATTTGCCCAACTGGAGATAGAACCGATTTTGTTAATGCTTGCCCAGTAGATACTTTAGCACTACGATTATAAGCGGTGGCTATATCTTTAAATTGAAAACCTTCGTCATACTGACCTTTTTGATATAATGGAGAGTTAGGGTCAGTTAATAAAGCAAGTGTTGACATTGGTCGAGTAATTAAAGGCGAGATTACTCTATTGTTTAATTCGGTTGCTGTTCTTAGTAATAAGTCAGCGGAACGCTCTGCAGTATTGATACCAAATTGGTTTACACTTCTAAGTCCTGATTGAACTCTGCTTTTAAATTCTTTTTCAGTACCAGGTTTCGGAGCGGCAATTATTGGCTCTAAATCTCCTGCCAAAAAATCCTTACCAAAAGAGGTAACTGGTTTAACAACTTTATTTGAGATAGCGCTTGTGAAACTTGACCACAATGACATTCTATCTCCTTAAATTACGAATTGGATATTTGCTTTCTGTCCCACCCTGGATATTGTCACCAGTGATTGCATAAATAAACGCATTTCTATCTTCTGGCGACTCCCAAGATTGCATTGCTAATTCTATAGCAATACCAGCATTTTGGTAGCCAAGTGAATTGGCAAATTTGTCTACATTATCAAATAGGCTACCTGGTAGCCAGGCTACTCTACTCATTGTTGCTCTAGTAGATAGTTAATAAAACGCTTGTATGAATCTGGAGTATCTGGTAAGTTTGCTGCTTGCATTAATGTTGGAAGATACTTTTGGACAATCATTTTATTTTCATCTGCTCTAGTATCGGCACTAATATTTTTTGGAAGAATTTCAGAGCCAGGTCCAGGACCCATATCTACTCCAGCGGTAACTGGCTCAGATGGGTTATTGGTTGGTCCTAATAAAGTTCCTAGTTCTTTAGAAAATACAGGCATTGGTGGTGTCCCAGCCATTGGTGCCGCATTTTGTTGTGCCATTGTTTCAACTCCTGTAGAACCTAATTGTTTCATCCCAGGTATATACTTGGGTGCTTGAGTGCCACTTCCACCTGCTCCGCCTGTAGCGGAAATATTTGCGGGATTGTTCTGTGGTGCTGTTGGGCGATATCCGCCACTATTTTCATTTCCAGCCACTTTATCTCCTACTTAATTTTTCTTGGTTGCTCTTTTGATATATATGGACCTGCTGTGAATGCTGTAAGTCTAGATGCAATTTCCATTGCTTCATAAGCATCTGCTCCAGCATATAAAGCACCTAGTGCATATGTAGCACCAGAACCTGCAGCGTATACTCCATCTGCAGATTTGCTTATTGATAACTCTTGGTCGACATCAAATATCTCTCCACCAACAGCCATAATAAATTGAAATCTATTTTCTTTTGTATCTTCATCAAAGTTATAGCCATTATCTGCCATACACTTTCTAAGAGAAGGCATAGCCTTTACAATCATAAAGTGATATAAGTCTTCTCTATCTTGCTTAGTTGGAACTGGTGGCTCCCAGATATGTTGTGCAATATCGCAAGGAAGTGTTTCTCCAGAACCAGCAATTAAAAACATTCCATTTTCAGAAATCTTTTTAACCTCAGGATGAGAATAAATTCTACCATCAGCATCAGTAGTTTGACTATCAGCAACTATGAAACAGCGGTCTTTATGTTCTATTCCTATAATTGTTGTCATTGTCCCCCACTTAGTTAACTTCTTGTTACTACTCTTCCGCCTGCTTTACCGCCTGATGTTAAACTTGAAAGAATTGTTTGAATGTCTGGTGGTTGCTCAGGTGGCAATAAACCGCCAACTGGACCTTGAGGAGAGCCTCCTACTGGGGCACCAGAGGGAGCAGGGGACGTTTGCTCAACCATAGGATTAGAGGCACCAGCAGGAGGGACTTGTTGTTGCGGTGCAAAGGTAGCCTCAATAGCATCTTCTAATGCTTGTCCCTTTTGGCGAGCCTTGATTACCGCAGCAATCTTTCTAACAACATCAGAAGCGTCTTGTCCCTGTGTAGCCATCTGTGGTATTGCCTGTGTATAAGCAGTTAATGAGCCAAGTAATGCGGCTCTCATATCTTCAATTTCAATCTTCTCTAATTCTTGAGTTACGTTAACTGTAAATGGTAACTCACGCATAGCCATATCTTTAGAGATTAACTTGCCTCCAAGTGCTTGTAGCATAAAGATAAGACCTTGGGCTGGATTGAGTCCAGCAAGCATTCCATAACGAACATCTGCTGAGTAATCACCCTTAATATCTTTGGTTGGCTTATATGTAATTTCATAAGGTGAGCCAGAATCAACACCACGAATTGTTTTCTCTTCTGGGTAGATTGATTCATCAACTTCAAAACATACGCTAATTACATCACGAAGTGCAGCAGCAAAGATTGCTTGGGCTGATTTAACCTGTGTATCAAATGCTCCCATAAGAGCCTGTACACCTTGACCAGTAACAATAGATGCATCAATGTTTCCAGTGCGTGATTCTGGATAACGAGCACCAACTCTAAGTTCTTGATTAAGTAACTGTTGTTCTGTAAATGCGCCTTGTGGTAGTGTAAGTTCTACTCGACGAACACCTGCTGGGTTGGCAGTACGGATAACCGCATCGCCACCCAACTGTAGTTCTTGTACATCTTGTGGAAGTACAATAGGTGCCTGTACTGATTTCTCCGCTGCTTCCATTGCCAATAAGGCGAAACGGTTGCGAAGTAACTGAATTCCAAGTACGTCGTCAAATTGTCCACGCAACTCATTGTCGATAGATGGTTTACGTGCTACAATTACCATCATCTTACCAAGAGGATTCTTGGCTTGTGATAATATTAAATTATCTCTTGCTGGAACATAGACTACAGATTGGTCTTTATCGTAATAACGAATCATTTCAATCTGACCATTTAGGTCTTGCTTATAGCCCATTCCGCCAAGTAGTATGTTATCATACTCTGGGAACTGGCTTACTAACTCACCTAATGTAAGTGTATATCTCTTAGCAAATGCTACGCAGCGACCATAACGGTCAAACTCTGGGTATGCTCCGATTGGATTCTCAATACGGATTCTAGGAAGTTTTGCTTCCTCATCAAGTTCTACAATGAATGGGATAAAACCGTAAGTTAAATACCAGTCCGCTCCTGAGTACATCTGGACCGATAGGTCAGAGTTCGAAAAATAATTGCTAGCAATACGAGTACGCTTATCGGCAAAAGTACGAGCACGGTCACTGACTTGATTAGCGGCTGAGCAGTTAACCGCTGGAAGAGGCGCCATAACCTCAGAAAGGTCCCTGGCAACGATATCAATAAAATTTGCAACGACATTAGCATCTACACCATCTGGAAAGAAGTCAGGATAGACTTCAGAGATTTTACCTTTACGAACAGCAAGCACGTCAAGATTACGGGCATCTCTCTCACTGTTTCGATAACGTAACGATTGTACTCGTGCCGCTATCTGTTCAATTGTTAATGCCATTAGTTTCCTATCCGTAAGTTTCTTGCCATTGCTCTGCAAAGGCTTCGTCTAAATTAAGTGAACCTCTACTAGCCTTTTGTGCCCTAGTAGCCCATCTATTATTTTGATACTGTCCAACTCTACTTGATGTTTGCATAAGTTCTCTACAGCGAATAATAGCAAACCATAATGCCATAACACAGTCAGTTGGGTTCTTAGTGTCAGGCTTCCAAATGATAAGTTGTTGTACTAAAGACTTAAGACCCTCAGAGCCTTCATTGGAAGGTAACTCTATTAGGTTGTTATCTTGGAATCTACCATCTCTGGCTGAGCCAAAAAGGCTTGCCATGGATGCTACACCAAATCCAACATCCCATTTATTCTTACCAGTAAAGTGTGAGTTAAGTTGACATCCATAGGATGCTAGATACTCACGCAACTCTGTATCCATAGCATAGTACTTTTGATGGGCGTTGATTTCAACCCTAAACTCTTGTGGCTTAAATCTTTCTACCCACTCTTTAATAAGAGCATTTTCTTTTTGAGGAGTAGGGTCAACCATGTTGACGCAATCTAAAACATATATACGACCATCAGCACGGTTATAGGATACTGCTACGAAAGCAGAGCGTCCCGTTACGGCTGGGTCAAAACCAATAATGGTATAAGTTGAATCTACGTTCTTGGGGTGGCCTGGCGTGTCTTTTCTAAGCGGTCCACGCTTTCGCATACCGTTAACACATCCTGCAACAATTGTTGGCGAGAAGATAGAGTCGGATTGGACGTCTTCTTGTTGGTAGACCATAGCCCAGACACTCGGAGCAACTTCAGACCGCCTTGTAAATAACGAGGGTCCGTCCCATTTAGGATAAAGTCCGATATCATTAGGTTCGTCTTTTTCGCCTTCTGCTCTGTCTGTCCAAGGCCAAAGTGTTTTCCAGTTCTTTGGGTC